>WNFY01005934.1_pt1 | contig 16088 bp, 11 predicted proteins | sample 5400091 | NCBI WGS metagenome assembly WNFY01 (sample SAMN13153364, study PRJNA577476) | soil metagenome | isolation source: 60 cm soil or saprolite under grassland replicate 1 | place: USA:California | collected 2016-06-15
CGCGCAGGAGACTGGCAAGCTGCCCACGATGCCTATCTCCAGGCCCTTAACCTGACGCAAAACTCTGTCGAGCGTGCCTTTTTACAACGGCGTCTGACCGACGTACAAGCAAAACTACTGTAGCCTCGGATCTCTATCAGGATCTGCTCTTGCCTGTCAGGCACTTTTCCCCTCTTTAGCCGCCAGGATAATTTCTTCTATCTCCTGAACGGAGAGAGTCTCTATATCGACACGGTCCCCCTCTATCGTAAAAAGAAAGAGTTGCTTCTGCTCCGTAGCGCCTGACTCATCATGTAAGAAGGCATAAAGGATCTGCGCAACCCGCTGCACGGCTTTCTCTGCCCGCTCTCCATGTTTCTTAATCCCGATAGCAACCAGCACCGGAGCCGTCGCATCTTTTGGCTCAAGAAGGTCCACGTCCACATCATGTTCATGCTTCAATTGCTGCTCCAAGATTTTGAGATGCTCTTTTGTCTCTGAAAAGAACTCAAGATTAATCGTTGTGTCCATACTTTTTTCCTGCTCTTTCTTCTCAATGCAACGACTGCTCTCATCGCACGCTATTCCACTGCCAAAGCTCCTGCGTGAGCTTTCGGATAAACAATGTCGAGCGCCAGAGTAAGGCAGCGCACACCACCGCCGGCCTTGAGAAACTCAGTGACCGGGGAGATACATACTTCGTAACCCCACTTGCTCAGGATGCGACCCACGCGTGGTGGGCAATGCGGCATAATCACCGTCTTGCCGACAACGATCGAGTTGGCGCTAAATGCAAGGGTGGGCAAAAACTGATATCCAGGTGATAGAGGCGATCGTCAGTGAGCCTGATAGAGTGAAATGCAACGCCAAGTTTCTTTGCCAGGGCAGCATGTGCCGCCAGCTCTGTGCGGAAGCCATACCCTGCTACAAGCTGACCGTTCACAATAAACGCATCGCCGCAACCCTCAAAATAAAGATCGGGAGCGCTAGAAAATTCCGCAACCTCGTAGTCATGGGCGCGAAACCATTCATTGTTATAGATGACTTCTGATTGTCGCTCTGGATACTTAAATTTGCTGGGGATAAATGTGCGACCATCAACCAGGCCAGCATTTGCTGTGAAGACGAGATCTGGTAGTCCATGTACAGGCTCCATCGTCAGTACGGTCCCGCCTGCCTGCTTGATATTAGCAACAAGATTGCGCCATTGCTCATAAGCCAGGTCGCGATCAGGGGCGATTTGTGTATGCATCCAGGGATTTATTTCATAGAAGACGCCAAAGTAGTCTGGTGGGCACATCAGATACGTGCGGCCCCAGTCAAGCACTCTGGCCTCGCGTGTGTTAGTAGAATCCGGGCTGGCCATCAAAAAACTCCTCAAACATAGCCTGTATCATTGGGCGTTTACATAAAAAAAAGATTTGCCCTACCAGACAGAACGGCGTGGGCGTGTTTTATAGTGCTTCCGATGGAAGTTCATATGCTCTAAACGTCTGGCATGGAAGGCGAGTAACATTGATCAGAATAAACCGTCGTTTTCTTTTTCACCTGCATAGGTCCACTGCATCCAGGCCGAGATTAGCGTAGCCAGCGTCCACTCAGCCTGCATAATCGTAGGCGTTGTCCGCCATGCTGCGCTGCTAATAGTAAGACGACGCACAACCTGAGCCTGACTCGTACTATTTGTCCTGGGGTGGTAACTTCCTGACCAGTAAGATCGCACAGCACGCTTCATATATAAAGCTTGCCTATCATATGGTTGCTCTCTCGTTTCGTTGCTGCGTCTGCCTGCTCTGTTGCGTCGTCGTTGCATAACTTTGCTACTCTTTCCCACTATTCTTCTCTTCATAGCCACATATGGCTAATCCTTCTCTTTGTAGCATACCTCAGCACTGAATAGATCGTTACCATGCTTTGCTTTCCGTCCAACTTCAATATTGCTGGCAGATATTGAAGATTATAACGGGTCTTTCTTAGCCTGTATTTCTCACGCCCGCGGCAATGCCGTTGATTGTCAATAAGACTGCGTATGTCAGTTTATCGCGTTCGCACTCCTCATCACTGGCATTTTGCCTGCTATCTTTATCCGGAAGCAAGGGACCGCCGAGTGCGCGCAGACGGCGCAATAGCATAACCTGGAAGTAGCTTAACGGATCGACGTAGGGATTACGCCGCCGGATAGATTGTTGCAGCACTGGCGAAGTATCGAGGAGCGCTTTGCCCCCAACGATGCATATCACCATTCGTCGCGTGCGCTCGAACTCTTCTCGAATCTCTTGTGAAATGCGTTCACGCAGATCTTTATCTTCGACGAGCATAGCATAATGTTGTGCAATATGCATATCTGCCTTAGAGAGCGTCATCTGCAGGTTGTCCAGGAAGGCGCGCCAGAAGGGCCAGTGGGTGTACAGGTACCGCAACTGGTCAAGCTGCGCCGGGTTCTCTTCGATATACTCTTCGAGTGCGCCTCCCACACCGTACCAGCTCGGTAGTACATAACGACTTTGCATCCAGGAAAAGACCCAGGGGATGGCCCTCAACTCCTCGATACCGCGTCCCTTCGTGCGGCGTGCCGGGCGCGAACCGATGTTGAGCCAGTCCAGTTCCAGAATCGGTGTGGCCTCTTCAAAGAAGTTCAGGAATGTCGGATCGTTATAGATCAGCCTGTGATAGCGTTCGTGGGCACTGGCCGACAGACGATTCATCAGCGCGATCCATTCTCTGCGTGGAGAAGGGTGTATCTGTGACTCGATGATATCCTGGTCAGGGATGCTCGATTGTACAACACCGACTACGACCAGTTCCATGTTCCTGATCGCAATCTCGTGTTGCCCGTACTTAAAGGAAAGCATCTCGCCCTGTTCGGTAATGCGTAGTCGCCCGTTGACCGTGCCGGGTGGTTGTCCAAGTATAGCTTCGTAAATGGGACCGCCGCCCCGCCCGATTGCGCCACCTCGCCCATGAAAGATGATAATGCCGGTACCGTGGCGGCGTCCAATGGCTGCCAGTCGTCCCTGTGCCTGGTAAAGCTCCCAACTTGAAGTGAGGATACCACCATCTTTGCTACTATCGGAGTAGCCCAACATAATCTGTTGCTCATACTTGCATCTGGCGATATAGGCGCGATAGTAAGGGTGCGTGAAGGCCTGCCCCAGGATATTGGTGCATTCGTGCAAGTCATGAATGGTCTCAAACAATGGTACGATCGGCAGGTTAGTGATACCCGCCTCCTTACAAAAAAACTGAACCTCCAGCAGATCGCTCAGACTGCTGGCCATGCTGATAATATAGCAAGTAATGGCTTTCTCGCCGAATTCTTCTCGTGCCTGTCTGATAGCATGAAACGTATTCAGAACATGCCATGTATCTTCACTCAGTTTTAAATCAGGTCGTGTAAGTAGGCGTGGGTCGCCCAGTAAATTGTCCAGGATATAGAGACGTGCTGTCTCGTCGATTTTTGTATAGTCTTCTTGAAAGAGTCCTGTGACGCGCAATAGTTCGGCGAGTGCTGCGGCATGGCGTTCGCTGTGCTGCCGCACGTCGAGCGCTACGAAGTAGAAGCCAAATACCTCTACCTGCCGTATCAGTCTGGCAAGATGGCCCTGCGCAAGATCATATTCGCCGTCCGCCAATAAACTATCACGTATCAGGGCGAGGTCATGCAACAACTCTTCCACATGGTTATAGGCGATGGGTAAAGCTTGTTCTCCGTCTTTTCGTGCTTTTAGCGTTGAAAATGTTTGTGAGCTGCCTGCAGGTATTGCTTGTGTCTGGGTGGAGAGTGTTGCTTCCAGGCGCTTCCACATAAAAGAAAGTTTGTGTCGGTATGGTTCCATAGTTGTCTGGGGGCCAAGCTCAGCATTATACTCTGGCAGGCGTGCGGCGTCATCGGTGAGAGAGCGTTGTAGTTCTTCTGTTACACGCGCATAGTTGAGCGATTGTGAAAACTCTTGTGCCAGAACCTGGATAGTGGTGCGATAATGTTCAATCACATTGTTGTGCTGCAAGCGTAGCGCATTGAGCATTGTCTCTGGACCTACGAAAGGGTTGCCATCCTGGTCGCCGCCGATCCAGGAACCCAGGCATAGAAATGGTGGTATCTTCACATCGGGATATGCCTCATGCAGTAGTTCCTCAAATTCGCCATAGAGGTCGGGTACGGCATCATAGAGAATCTCATCGAGGTAGTAAATGCCCATCTTGATCTCGTCCAGTGGTTGTGGACGTACATGACGCACGGCATCGGTGCGCCAGAGCAGATCGATGGTACCCTCTAGATCCTGCTGCCAGTGCAGACGCTGGCGCGGCGTCATTTTTTCTTGTTTCTGATCATATTCCTCCAACAGTTCAGCTATATGGCGTGTTTTAGTGATCAGGCTACGTCGTGTCGCTTCGGTGGGGTGCGCTGTAAAAACCAGTTCAATCGAAAGCTGATTGAGCAGTTTCTGGACTGTGGGAGTATCCAGTTCGTTCTGCTGCAAGAAGCGAATCAGCGCAGCGAGTGAGCCGCGCTGCGGTCTATCGATATTGCTGGCTTCATATACGCGACGCCGACGGATACGGTGATATTGCTCGGCTGTGTTGACAAGATGAAAGTAGACAGTGAACGCTCGTATTACATCGATGGCGGTGTCCAGGGTACAACTATCCACAATCTGTGTAATTTCCTGGTCAAGTTGCACAATTTCTGCCTGTAACTGTGCAGCTTCTGCTGGCGCTGCCTCGGCGAGGAGCCGGTCACATTCACGCAATCGTTTACAGTTATGGCGTAATCGTTCGACAGTATCAAAAACAGCATGTCCCCTGTGGTGTTGAATGGCCTGTCCCAGTGCATTCCCCAGTATACGAATGTCCTGGCGGAGCGGAGCATCTTTTTCGCGACGGGAATCGTGTTCTGGCATCAATTAGTCCTTATTATGTGTTAAGAAATCTCGGCAGCCGTTGCGTAGTCGGCGTGCTGGCGCGCCATCGGGCCTTTTCTGTCACAATTCTATCACATTCTCTGACTTACTTGCTTACCCATTGCAGGTTGTTTCCCTGTACATTTGTGCAATAGAGATAGGGATACTCTGATGCCATTATCACCGTAGGGGCAGCGGTGAGAAATACATATGCTTTCTCCATATACATTGTGCAAAGTGCACAAAATAGTAACCAGCGTGTTCTTATAATTTGTCTCTTTTTTTACGAGGAAGATGCACCTATACTTCTTAAAGAAGAGAAAGTATGAGCTGCGCAAAGCGGCGCCTCTCCCTCTATGCTTTAGCTGCGCAAGCTACCGATGTGGTAAAGATGCCATGATGTTGTGCATGTTGTGAAACATTAAAAAGGGAGTACTGCATGGCAGCTCAATCAACCAGCGAATCTGGTATGATTCCAACACTGGGCCTTACCGGTGTTACCATCAACGCCATGGCGCTTATTGCGCCAGGGGCTTTCCTCTGGACCACGTATCAAATTCAAGCGGCACCCTCCTCGGCTATGAATATGTGGGTGTGATGGTTGCCTTCATGGGTCTCGTCATTACTTATATCATCCAGACCTTCGTTCCCAGCTTTGGTGCGGCCTGGCAAGAGATTCTCGTCTGCATCGTGTTTGCTGCTGTTGTGGGTGCGATTTCTTACATTGGTGTGACCGGTTCGACTATAGCGAACATCATCATCAACGTCATTCAGATCCTTGCCCTGCTCACTTTCTCGATCCTTGCTATCGTCTATCGTATTCAGCATCCAGAGATTCACTACCTGCACCCGAGTGCTTTAAGCGTCATCACACCACATGATCTGGGCGGACTTATCTTCCAGTCCACAATTGCGATCCTGCTCATCGTCGGCTTTGAGTCTGCTACAGCGCTTGCTGCGGAGGCCAAAAATCCGCAAAGAGATATTCCGCGTGGTGTGCTGCTCTCTCTGGTTATCCAGGCGGTCATTTTCTACTTCTTTGAGTACTTTGCGGCCAACTACTTTATCAATACCGGTTATAGCAGCGGCACTGGTAAAAACCTGGTCAGTGGCTTTAATGCGGCTGCCGCTTCTGGTGCGCCGATCGGCGATATGGCCAAGATCATTGGTGATAAACTCCTGGGTGGCAATGGCCTGGCATTCGCGATTATCCTGGCGGTCAGTGTGGTGATTGCGCTGGTCGGTACTTCGCTTTCCTGCATGAACACAGGCGTGCGTGTGACCTATGCGATGGGTAAGGATACAGAACTCCCCACCGTCTTTGGCTTCTTGCACGGTCGTTTCCGCACACCGCATGTTGGCGTTATTGTGCTGGTTACTATCTCAGCAGTGATTGGCTCATATGGCGTGCTCAACGTCAACAATCTGACGCAAGTGACGCTCATTTCAAATATCGGGACGTTCCTGTTGTATGGTATGACGTGCATTGTCTGCATCATCGCTTTTGCGGGCGTGGCAGGACGCGGCGTCTTTACGACGGTCATTGCTCCGATATTGGGAGCTACGCTCAACATATTGATGCTTCTCGGTGTCGTCTACTACGCGATCACGGCTGGCGGTGCTTCGCAGACAAATACAATTATCGCAGGCATCTTCAGTATCGCGTGGCTGATCATCGGCTTCGGGTACCTCTATATCCGCAAGGTGGTCGCTGGCATACCCATCTTACATTCGGAGGATCATAAGGAAAAAATCAAAGCATCGGTTGATGATGCAGTTGCAACTGACTAACTTGTAATAAAGGTGTGCTCATTGTATTGATCACAATCAATGAGCACTTCCTTGACGAGGATTTGTAACTTTCCTCGCTGGTGTTTAAGCCTCTGTTGTGCTATACTAGAGGCGTAGGGCTTTATGGTCTAAATACAGACAGAACATGGAGCCTGTAAGGTACCTCTGGTTTCGATCAGTACCCATGAGGGGTAAACTAACCTGCACTCGATAAGGTGAACATAATTCGCGTGAGCAGTGTGGGTTTGAGCGTTCCCAGGCAAAACGCCCTCCTGTGAGAGGGGAACACCAGAAAGGAGATACGGCGCTTTCTCTCGTTGAGGGTTTCGCCGTAGAATCTGATGTCTATAGCGTATACACCGGGCACAAGGATCGATCATTACGAGATTATCCGCATGCTGGGACGCGGAGGCATGAATCGCGTCTACCTTGCCAAGGATCTGAACAATCAGCAAAAGGTCGTGTTGAAGTTTCCTAATGATGATCTGATTGGCAATATCGCTGTATTCGAACGCTATAAACGGGAAGCTGAAATTGGTAATCGCCTCAACCACTCCCACATCCAACATCTCCTCAATATGGGTGAAGATCGCCGCGAACATTACCTGGTGATGGAGTATATCAATGGGCGTACTCTACGCGCTGTGATGGATGAATATGCGCCCGCCCCCATGCCTGTCTCCGAGACGCTACGCATTATTAACCAGGTTTGTGATGCGCTCTCCTATTCGCATGAACATGGCGTCTATCACCGCGATATTAAGCCGGAAAATATTATGATCCAGGAAGATGGGAACGTCAAGATTATCGATTTTGGTGTGGCCTTGCTGGAAGGCGCGCGCCGTGTGACATGGCGTGGCCTCTCTGGTACCGTTGGCACACCGGATTATATGGCTCCCGAACAATTGAAGGGAGAACGTGGTACCGCTAGCTCCGATGTCTATGCAGTTGGCGCTATGATGTATGAGATGCTTTGTGGCCATCCTCCGTTTGAAGGCGAAAATGTGTTTGCTGTCATGAATCTGCACGTCTCTCAAGATCCACCTCCGATCCTGGATTGTAATCCGAATCTTTCTCCTGCCCTGGCAACGGTGGTTATGCATGCGATCCGCCGCGACCCCGAGAAGCGCTATAAGTCGATTAAGGATATGCTACACGATCTCAGCAATCTGGAGGAGGTGAAGCCTGTCCCCTACCATCCTGACACACCAACGATGAACCGCGGTGGGCGAGCGGCCATTACGGCAACTCTGATTATTATTGCTATTTGTCTCGTTATAATCGCAATTGGATTTCTTGCACAATTTGCACATCACACTGTGCGCTGATCGCTTAGACTCACTTGCAAAAACAGGAGATTGTAATACTGCTGCCTCACGACTGTAGGCACTTTGTACATACTCAGGGCTTGTTTAGTTGCCTCACCGTATGCTATACTCTGCTCACAGGTAATGTCGCCACTTCTATCTAAGAGCTGAGCTGCTCTTTATCCAGCGTTGCCTCAACCATTTGTAAACCTTTTTCGCTTGCTGTCCACTATGGTCCACTATATTGTGGATGTCCCATACAATTAAAAAAAAGAAATGACTCTGATGATCACTGTTGGATCGTCGGAACCTGGCTCCAGCGTCGGTGCCTCTAGCATTGAGCAGATAGTCTTTTTTGGGAGAGCAATGCATGAAGCACTCTTACGATGCTACCAACTCTTTCGATCCTCAGTTTCCCCTCTATGATGGGCGTTGGGAACATGATGCCTGTGGTACAGGTTTCCTGGCTCATATCGGTGGGGAGAGAAGTCACCTTATCGTGCAAACTGCCCTCGAAGCGCTCGCCCGCCTTACCCATCGCGGTGCGCAAGATGCCGATGCTGAGACGTATGATGGCGCAGGTATTATGACTCAGATCCCCAGGGAACTGTTGTGTGAGGAACTTGAACTGCGCCTTATGGGCCATGTGGACGACCCCGCTGATCTTGCGGTTGGGATGCTTTTTTTACCTGCGCAAGAACGCTTACCTGCTGCCTATGAGGAAAGTCGTCGTATCATCGAGCAAACACTTACGGAAGTCGGCCTCGTGTTCATGGGGTGGCGTAATCCACCTGTTGACTACAGCGTTCTTGGTGCAAGATCCAAAGAGATTGCACCCACTATTGCACAGGTGTTGCTCAAGCGCCCTGCTGAGCTTCCTGCCGCACAATATGCCAGCACCCTGTACTATGCCCGGCGTTTGATTGAAGGACGCCTGCATGCAGCTCATCTTGATGAGTGTTACATTGTTTCACTTTCACATACGACACTCATTTACAAGGGTCTGCTTGCCCCCTCCGATCTCGCACGTTTTTATCTCGATCTCGATGATCCCCGCTATACCAGCGCTCTGGCTGTTTTCCACCAACGCTATAGCACCAATACATTCCCTTCCTGGCCACTGGCTCAGCCTGTACGCCTGCTTGCGCATAACGGTGAGATCAATACTGTACAGGGGAACCGCAACTGGATGCAGGCACGTGAGAGTGCGCTGGCATCTCCTGTGTGGGATGAGAAAATAAAGGATCTTTTCCCCGTTGTGCAGGCCTCTGGAAGCGATTCGGCTCAACTCGATAATGTGCTGGAATTCCTCCATTACTCTGGTCGCGATCTGCTTCATAGCATGCAAATGTTGATTCCTCCTGCCTGGGAACAGGAACCTGAATTAGATGATGCACAACGCGCCTGGTGCGAGTACCACGCGGGTATTACTGAGCCCTGGGATGGTCCCGCTGCCCTGGTCTTTAGCGATGGCTGCATTGTTGGTGCCGCGCTGGATCGTAATGGATTACGCCCATCACGCTATACTCTGACCACTCAAGGTATTCTGATTGTTGCATCTGAAGCGGGTGTCATTCCGTGCGAACCGTACGAGATTGCTGAGAAAGGTCGCCTTGGACCTGGCGAAATGATCGCGGTTGATGTCGAACGCCATGTCTTTATGCGTAATCAGGAGATTAAAGCTCACCTGGCTCAACAGCAACCTTATCGCCAGTGGTTGGGAGACCATCTCACGTACCTGTCTGAACTTCCTGTAAAAGCAACGGAACAGGTTGATATAGCTCAAGAGGCGCCTGCTCTGTTTGCTCGTCAGCAACTCTTTGGCTACACACATGAAGACGTAGAGATGGTGTTACGTCCCATCGTGACCGATAACAAAGAACCTACCTGGAGTATGGGCGATGATGCGCCGCTGGCTGTCCTCTCAACGATGCCGCGCGCTTTCTCTGATTACTTCCGCCAGCGCTTCGCACAGGTTACAAACCCGCCCATCGATCCCTTGCGCGAGCGTATCGTTATGTCGCTCGATTGTTATCTGGGACGTCGCCTGAGCATGCTTACAGAAACATCGCAGCATGCAAAACTTCTACGCCTGTCAACTCCATTGCTTACCGAAGCGCAACTGAATGCATTGCGTAATATCAATAATGCGCAATTCCGTTCGCGTACACTCGACACCACTTTTTCCATTAGCGATGGACCCGCCGCGCTCGAAGCGACACTTGATCGCCTTGAACAAGAAGCAGTTGCCGCAATCAACGAAGGCTTTACGCTCCTCATTCTCAGCGACCAGGCGGCAACGCTTGAGCAAGCTCCGATCCCGATGGCCATTGCGGTAGGTGCTGTGCACCATGGACTTATCCGCCGCGGCCTGCGCACCCATGTCTCGCTTGTTTGTGAGACTGGAACCGTCTGTGATATTCATCAGATTGCCGTCTTGCTTGGCTATGGTGCGGAAGCTGTTGTACCCACTCTGGCGCTGGCCAGTGTACGTGCTCTTGCAGGCGAGCGCCGCCTTGAACAGCTTACACAAGAGCAGGCAATCGAGCGTTACTTCCATGCTGTCGAAGATGGTCTACGCAAAGTTATGGCACGTATGGGCATCTCGACTCTGCACAATATCGTTGGAGCGGGACAGTTTGAGATTGTGGGTCTAAGTCCACAATTTGTAGAACGTTGCTTCACAGGCTCCGCCAACCATACAGGCAATGTAACGTTTGCACATATCGCCGAGCGCATCATCAAACATTGCACGACTCTCCAGCAAGGTCAGGAAGCCCCGGACGCAAATACTGCAAAACGGCGCAAACTCAACGACCTTGGTCGCTATCGTTTCCGTCGCGATGCCGAATATCATGCCTACAATCCGTTGATTGTGCGTGCATTGCAGAAAGCAGCGCAGAGCGGAAGTGGAGAAGATTACCGTCAGTTCACGTCTATGGTTTATCACCGACCGCCCACGGCGCTGCGTGACTTGCTTTCGTTTGTACCTACGACGTCCGTTCCTCTGGAGCAGGTTGAGTCGATGGAGTCGATTCGCTCGCGCTTTGTCATTTCAGCCATGTCGGTTGGTGCTCTTAGCCCCGAGACACATCGTACCATTGCGGCGGCCATGAATAGTATTGGTTGTCGTAACAATACTGGTGAAGGTGGCGAGGATCCCAACTGGTATCACGAGACGCTCGAAGGCTATCCTGTAAGCAGTAAGATCAAGCAGGTCGCTTCGGCTCGTTTCGGAGTCACGACCGAATACCTGGTGCGCGCTGAAGAGATAGAGATCAAGATGGCGCAGGGTTCCAAGCCTGGTGAGGGTGGTCAGCTCCCTCCGGGCAAGGTCTCGCCTTTCATCGCCCGCTTGCGCCATACTGCGCCGGGCGTATCGCTGATCTCGCCGCCGCCACACCACGACATCTACAGTATCGAGGATATTGCTCAGTTAATCTACGATCTGCACCAGGTCAACCCGAAGGCGCGTGTCGGTGTCAAGCTGGTTTCCTCCAGTGGTGTTGGTACGATCGCCGCCGGAGTTGCCAAGGCGCACGCTAACTATGTTCTGATCAGCGGTCATGACGGTGGAACTGGCGCATCGCCTCTCCAATCTATCAAGCACGCTGGTCTGCCGTGGGAGCGTGGCCTGGCTGAGACGCAGCAGGTCCTGGTACGCAACGGACTGCGCAAACGTGTACGAGTACGCGTCGATGGTGGTTTCAAAACGGGACGCGATGTGATTATCGGCGCTATGTTGGGCGCGGAGGAGTTCGGCTTTGGTACGGCAGCTCTGGTTGCTCTGGGGTGCGATATGGCTCGTCAGTGTCACCTCAATACCTGTCCGACAGGTATTGCGACCCAGCGTGAAGACCTGCGTGCCAAATTCACAGGCAGACCTCAGTTGCTCGTCAATTTCCTTTCCCTGATTGCTGAGGAAGTGCGTGAGTTCATGGCCAGCCTGGGTATAACGCGCTTCGAGGATCTGGTGGGACGTGCAGACCTTCTACAGGCTGTCGGCGAATGCGATGTTGACGTTGCCAGTATGCTTGTTCCGCAGCCTATCTTCTCCTCTCCAGATGCCTACAAGGAAGTGCCATCCTCCACGGTTGCCGAATTGTTGCTCACTGAGGCAGAAGAGGCCCTGGCGGGAGAGCGCAGCGTCATCACCCAGCATATCATTCGCAATGATGATCGCACCGTTGGTGCCAGTCTTGCAGGCGAGATTGCACGCCGTTATGGAAACAAGGGACTGCCTGGCGTTAGCATCACCTGTACTTTCCAGGGATCGGCTGGTCAGAGCTTCGGCGCCTTCTGCGTACCCGGTATGCGCCTCATCCTCAACGGTGAAGCAAACGACTATGTAGGTAAAAGCATGACCGGTGGGCAGATTATCATCGCTCCGCCCGCGGACTCGCACTTTGCCTCGCAAGAAAACACCATTGTCGGTAACACTGTTCTCTACGGTGCGACAGGTGGACAATTCTTTGCCGCCGGGCGTGCGGGAGAGCGTTTTGCTGTACGTAACAGTGGTGCACTCGCTGTGGTCGAAGGAGTTGGTGCTCACGGTTGTGAATACATGACCGGTGGCATGGTCGTCGTCCTTGGCGAAACCGGCTATAACTTCGGAGCGGGCATGTCTTCCGGCGTTGCCTACGTCCTGGACACCGAAGAGGACGTTTTCCCCATCCGTTGCAACACCGAACTGGTTGGCATGGATCGTATCGATGACGCCCGCGAAATCGGGGCTCTGCGCACTGTCATCGAATGGCACGCTCGCAAGACCCGCAGCAAGCATGCCGAGCGCATCCTGGAGCAATGGGATGCCATACAGCACCGCTTCTGGCGCGTCCTCCCACGGGGCACCAGCGCCTCGGCCTGTGACTTCGTCGACACCGGCGAATACGACACCCAGCTCATGAGTGCCTCGCACTAAGGGCTAATTCAGCAGACGTTGTGAGTGAAGGACAAAGTTGTCTTTCACTCACAACTATTTCAACTAAATTGTATTAGACATTACCACTATGATCTCTATGCAAGGGGTAATTTCAACAGCTTGCGAACTCCTGTTTCATCAGACACAACAAGAAGCTGATCGATCAGTTGATCCAGCTCATCCAGATCATTGATCTGTGCAATCGGTTGTTGTACTTGCTTCATTAATGAGGGAAAACGTTGCCTGATAATTTTGAGCGCAGACTTTTGCAATCCTTGTAGTTGCCCTTCTTCCTTCCCTTTCTCTATTCCTCTCTCCATTCCTTTGGAGACACGTTCCTGAACATCAGGATTGTCATCAAGAAACCAATCATACGCTAGATACATGCGGAGTTCCTCCTCTACAAGCTGTTTGTCTTGTTTAGACAGTGTTTTCGACCTTTGCATAATCCTTTTGAACCGAATGAGATGATGCCCAAATTGCTGGTGAGTATAGTATTCTTTCATCTCGCCAAGCGCCTGCATGAGCATCGGAGCATTTGCCCCTTTCATCGCTGGTAGCAGTGTGTACAAGCATACGGCATGTTCACCTACAAATTTCTGTGCTTCGAATTTCCACAATGCTAATACGCGATAGTGCAGGCTTAGAAGCACTTCATCTCCGCTTCTTTCCTCGAAAGGCGGCTTTGGTATCGTCGTCTCGAATGGATACATTATCACCGTGATCACTGGTTTCTTATGTTTGGCATAGAGTCCAACATGATACTGGAGCACGCGAATATCTATTGTACTATCCGCATCCGTTTGTAACTCCATGTTCAGAATGTGTGGCATACCATTCTTAATAACATTGTACACCAGATCAGCTTTCAAGATTGTGCGATCGATCTCAACATTCTTGTCATCGACGACCTCGGTACCGGGTATGAGCCTGGGCACGATCTCCTTCACTTCTTTGCCAAACAATGCCTTCAAAGTGTTGTCAAATTCCTGAGGTTGATGCTGTTGCATAATCCTCCCCGCCTCCTCCGCGCGATTTCCAGCATCGTAGCACATCTGTTCTTGTTTTGCAACAATATTCTATAATCTGTATACATCTATTTTATATAAAATAGAGCGAGATGCAATGCTATATAGTCATCCGCTCAAGTTCACAAATCTATCTTCGCACCACCGGGCGCTGGCCCTGTTGTATATGGTGCGCTGTCAACTGGTGATGATCTACCTCGTGGCTATGCGGATCGGTATGTACAATCACTTCCGATACTCCATCAATCCTATGGAAGAGTCGGTGGCGTACCTCCTCAGCAATAGCATGGGCTTTTGCCAGTGTTAATTGCTCGTCAACCTCAATATTCAGCACGATATGTAGTGTATGCCCGACCCAGCGTGCACGCACATCATTGATATGCTCGACTCCAGGCACCCCGCTGGCAACACTGATGATCCTGGGTACCATGCGCGAGTCTACTGCATCCATAAGCCTCTGCAAGACACTCTTGCTGGTCGAGTACACGACGGTGACAATAACGACGGTAATAACCAGTCCCGCAATGGGATCAGCGATGGGGAAGCCCAGCCTGGCACCCACAAGGCCAATAAAGGCGGCGAGAGAAGTGAAACCGTCGATACGCGAGTGTTGTCCATCGGCGATCAGTGGTACACTATTGATACGCCTGCCAATGGTGATTTTGTATTGCGCGAGCGCTTCGTTGCCTATTACACCTACCAGGGCGGCAGCCATGCTGAGATACAATTGTGTGGGGACGTTGCCGCTGGTCAGTTTCTGGATGGATTCAACTGCGCTGGCCGTAGCACTGGCTATAATGACCAGTACTATGAAAATGCCAGCCAGGTCTTCAGAGCGATAATAGCCGTAGGTGTAGCGCTGGTTGGCCGCTCTCCTGGAGAGGACAAAGGCGATCCACAGTGCGATGGTTGTGAGTGCATCTCCTGCATTATGCAGCGCATCGGCGTATAATCCAGCGCTCCCCCCAACAACAGCAATTGCGAACTGGATGATGGAGACGAGTAGCATGCCCAACGTGGAGATCTGAACTGCCCGCAAACCAGCTTTGTTTCCATACAGGTCGGCATCTACTTTTCCATGTTCATGTCCATGCCCACCATGACCGTGATGATCGTGCCCCTCGTGCTCATGGCCATGATCGTCATGTTGGTGGATGTTATCATCGTGGTCGTGATCATGCTCGTCATGATCGTTATGATTATGCATAGTGCCTCCTGATGGAGATGCTGTGAGAGCATCTCATGAATTATGCGTTATTCTCTTCGCCAGCGACGATGCCCGCCGCTCTTTTCCATGATAACATCTCGGGACCTCTAGCCTCTTCCTTAAAATGGTAATCGTGTTTGCGTATCAGTTCGCCCAGTTGCTCATCAAGCCGTTGTAGACAGACTAATTGCGCCTTTCGTAATTGTGAGAGCCAGTCTCCAGGGGTGTCGGACATCTTGAGTTCGCTTGTGAGGCGGAAGTGGTCCAGGCAGAGTCCGTTGGAGGCTGCGAATTGCGTACAAAAATCTGTATCGAGTAACGCTTTACGTAATGTGTTGATGTAACGGATCTCGGCCTGCTCTTTCTGTCGGCAGGCGGGACATTGTTGCGGCTCACGCTTATTGACGTTACCGTTATCGAAGAGACGCCGGAACAGGCCGCCAGATGCTGCTGCACTATCACTGCTCTGAAGCTGTTCACTCATATCTGTAATGATATCACGATAGGCCTGAGCCAGTTGCAGAGTCGCACCCATGTGGGCCAGTTGCCATGTGTGCATGTTGCAGAAGCCCTGTGTGCGACGCAGTTCCTTGCGTACGTCGACATCAGTAAAGAGTTCGTATTTCCAGGAGTCCAGGTAGCGTGTGGTGCTTTCCTGTGTCAGACGGCACAGGGGGCATCCCTCTTGCGTACATGCGTATAATAGTGTCTGATAGCTTCTGTCTTTCTTCATTTTTGTTCCTTGAATGGCTTCTAGTGCGCCTTCGTAGATGCTGGGTTTTCGTAAGGTTGGGTGAGTTATACTCTTACAGCTTCTTGCTGTTTAGTTCTTGGTTTGTCTTCTCATGCCGTTTTACTTTTATGTTAGGGTTTCACCTTTTCGCTTGTTATTTTTGCTATTTCTGAAAAGTCAGAAATCTTGCTCTCTTCTAGTAGTTTTTTGTATTGTAGTAC
>WNFY01002920.1_pt1 | contig 16081 bp, 13 predicted proteins | sample 5400091 | NCBI WGS metagenome assembly WNFY01 (sample SAMN13153364, study PRJNA577476) | soil metagenome | isolation source: 60 cm soil or saprolite under grassland replicate 1 | place: USA:California | collected 2016-06-15
CTGCCGGGCAGTGCAAAAGGTTGCGAAGGAGGTTGGACAACCTGCTGGCGATGAGCTCGCCAACGAACTGGCAAAGGAGGCCGCAGGAATTGCAACCGCCGCCACGGCTCCGCACTCGCCTGCATCAGGCGGAGGGGCCCCCAATCTGCTCGTTTCTGGCGGATTGGGCTTGAAGCCCAAGGCCGGCCGGTTGTGCGGGATCGGCGTGGGCGTGCCGGGGCTGATCGACAGCGAGACCGGAAGGCTGGTCGAGTCGCCCAATCTTCCCGGCTGGAGCGACTACGACGTGCAGGGTGAGATTGAGGCGCGGCTGGCGACCTCGGTGATTCTGGAGAACGACGCCAACGCGGCGGCCTTGGGCGAGCTGTGGCTGGGCGCGGGCCGCGGCATGGAGAGCCTGTGCATGTACACGCTGGGGACCGGCGTGGGCGGCGGTCTCATATTGCAGAACAAGATCTGGCGCGGGTGGAACGGCATGGCCGGCGAGCTCGGCCACTGCAACGTGGAGCCCGCGGGACATCCCTGCGGCTGCGGAAGCTGGGGCTGCCTGGAGCAGTACGCCTCGGCCAACGCCGTGCGGCGCATGGCCTCGGAGGCGCTGGCCTCCGGCGCCGCGACCGAACTCTGCGCGGTCTCCGGTGGCAATATCGATTCGCGCGCAGTCTATGAGTGCGCGATGCGCGGCGACACCGAGGCCAGGAAGATCTTCGAACGCGTGGGCCGCGCGCTGGGCTTGGCCGTTGCCGCCATGGTGAACACGTTGAACCTGCCGCTGTACGTGATCGGCGGCGGCGTCTCCAGCGCATGGGATGCCTTTGCGCCGGCGATGTTCGACGAGGTGCGCAAACGCTCGTTTGTCTATGCGGGGACCACGGCGGAGGACGGTTTGGGAATCGGTGGCAGGCAGCGCTCGACGCGAATTGTGCGGGCCATCCTCGGCGGCGATGGCGGGCTCTTCGGCGCGGCGCGGCTGCCCATCCTGCAGGCGGCGCAGACGGCGATCACGGCCTGAAGATTTCTGTTCAATCAAGGACGAGCCTGAATGCCGGGTGATCAGAGCAAAACTCGATTGCGGGATCCCCAACAAGCGCGCGGTTCGCTTGCTGGGGCGGAGCGAGCCAGCACCGGAGAGGCATGCCGTCCTGGTCCTTCGCCCGGCGAATTGCATGCGCCGATCGTCCGCGCCTCACTCGATCAGGCGATTGCCTGGATCGATGCGCACTCCGCCACGCTTGGGCCCGAGGAGATTGGCCTGGATGAGGCTGCCGGCCGGGTCACCGCCTCGCAGATTCTGGCGCCGGCGCCCATTCCGCCGGCGGACCGCGCAGCAGCCGATGGCTATGCGCTTCGTGCCGCGGAGACGGTGGGAGCCAGTGATTACAACCCGCTGCCGTTTGCGCTCTGCAGCGCTGGCGACGCGTTGCCGGCCTCTGCTGCCGCGCCGATTGTCTCCGGCGCAGCCCTTCCGGGTGGAGCCGATGCCGTTCTGCCCCACGATCTGGCGCAGGCCAGCGGCGCAAAGCTCGAGGTCTTCGGAGCCGTCCCGCAGGGCTTGGGCGTGGTGAGGGAAGGGCGGCAGTTGCAGGCCGGGGAGAGCCTGATCGATGCGGGGCGAGTGCTGTTGCCGCAACACATCGGTCTGCTCGCTTCGGCCGGAATTCGGCGCGTGCAGGTCGTGCGGCGGCCGCGTGTCAGGCTCTTGGTCTTTCCGCCGAAGCCGCCTGCACTCGACGCCAACACTCCCTTGCTTTGCACTCTGATCGAGCGAGACTGTGGGGCTCTCCCTGAGACGAAGCTTTTGGAATCTCAGCCGCGCGAAGCTTTGGCTGAGGCGCTGGCCCACACGCTAGCTGCGGCCGGCGCAGACCTGGTGCTAATCGCGGGCCGCAGCGGGCATGGCGCGGACGACATTGCGTTGCGTGTGCTCGCGGACGTCGGCGAGCTCGCGATTCACGGGGTTGCGCTGCGGCCGGGCGGCTCATCGTCGATGGGGCTGGTGCACGGCGCGCCGGTGCTGCTGCTGCCGGGCGATCCGCTGGAGTGCTGGAGCGCCTTCGAGATGCTTGCCGGGCGGCTCATCCGGCGCATGGGCGGGCGCTCGCCGGAGCTTCCTTACGCGCGGCGGCAGGCTGAGGTTGGGCATAAAATCGTCTCGGCCATCGGCGTTGTGGACCTGTGCCGCGTGCGCCTTGTTCAAGCAAACATTGTTCAAGCAAATATCGCGCAGGGGAGTGTCGAGCCGGTCGGCCCAGCGGAATCGGGTGGGCTCGCCTCCGCAGTTCGCGCCGACGGCTTCGTTCTTGTTCCCGCGGCGTTGGAGGGATTCGCGCCGGGCACTCGCATCGATGTCTTTGTATTCGAAGAGAACGTCAGGCGCGCCGAGCAGTTTTGAGGTCAGCATGGCAAGCACGGAAGATTTGAAGTCGGCGCTGCTGCGGGCCGCGCGACAAAACCAGTTCCTGGAGGTCGTCGATCGCGACGAGGCCGAAAGGCGCTTTCGTCAACACCTCAGGATGGCTCCGCTCGGCGCCGAGCGCATTCCGCTGGCTGCGGCGCTGGGGCGCGTGCTGGCCGCCGACGTCGTCTCGCAGGTCGATGTCCCGGGCTTCGACCGCTCCAATGTCGATGGCTTCGCCGTGCGCGCGGACGATACGGCAGGCGCCTCGGGAGACCAGCCGCGCCTGCTGCGCCTGAATGCGGAGGTGCTCACTCCGGGCATGCAGCCCAGCGCGGAGGTCTCCGAAGGCACGGCAACCGTGGTGGCCACCGGCGGCATGGTGCCGCGCGGCGCAGACGCCGTGCTGATGGTGGAGTACAGCGAACTCCGCGACGACCAGAGTGAGTCTTCACCCCAGCAAGCCAACAGCGGGCTTGCTGGGGACCCCGGGCCGCAGATCGAGGTGCATCGCGCGATTGTGCCCGGGGAGGCCATTGCACCGGCGGGCGGCGACATCGCACTCGGTGAAACGGTGCTGCGCGCGGGGACCCTGCTGAGCTCGCGCGAGATCGGCGTGCTCGCGGCCGTGGGGCTGGCCGAAGTCGAGGTCTGGCGCAAGCCGCGCGTGGCGATCCTCTCCACCGGCGACGAGTTGATCGCCCCCGGACAGAAGATGCGCCCCGGAGCGGTCTTTGACTCCAACGGCGCGATACTGACCGCTGCAGTCGAGGAGCTCGGCGGCATCGCCGTCCCGCTCGGTATTGCCCGCGACGACGAAACCGAGCTGGAGTCCCTGCTGCGGAAGGCACTCGCAAGCGATGTGGTGCTGCTCTCAGGCGGCACCTCGAAGGGCGCAGGCGATTTGGCCGCGCGAGTCGTGGGCCGGCTCACCGATCCCGGCATTGTGGTGCACGGCGTGGCGCTCAAGCCGGGCAAGCCGATCTGCCTGGCCGTTAGCGGCGGAAAACCGGTGGTGATTCTGCCGGGCTTTCCCACCTCGGCCATCTTCACCTTCCATGAGTTTGTCGCGCCTGTGATTCGCGCCTTTGCCGGAATGCCGCCGGAGCGGCGGGAGACCGTGCGCGCCACGCTGGCCATGCGCATCGGTCCGAGCGCGGGCGGACCGAGTACGTGATGGTCTCGCTGGTCGAGCGCGAGGACAGCAGCCTCCACCCCAGCAGGCCAACTACGGGCCTGCCGGGGACCCCGTCGTTCCACCCCAGCAGGCCAACTACGGGCCTGCCGGGGACCCCGTCGTTCCACCCCAGCAGGCCAACTACGGGCCTGCCGGGGACCCCGTCGTTGGCCGCCTACCCGATCTCCAAGGGCTCCGGCGCGGTCACCTCCTTTGGCCAGGCTGACGGTTTCTTCTCCATCCCAGCGCAGGCGGAGATGCTGCCCGCCGGCAGCGAGGTTGAGGTCTCCATCATTGGCGCGCGCCACAGGCCCGCCGACCTGGTGTTCATCGGCAGCCATTGCGCGGGGCTCGACGCGCTGATCGGCAAGCTCAGCGCCGAGGGATTTAAGGTGAAGGCGCTCAACGTGGGGAGCACGGCAGGGCTGGCGGCTGCCAAACGCGGCGAATGCGACGTCGCGGGCATTCATCTGATGGATCCGGCCAGCGGCGAATACAATCGGCCGTTCGTGAGCGAAGATCTCGAGCTGGTCCCGGGCTATCGTCGCATGCAGGGCATCGTCTTTCGCCCGGGTGATGCGCGCTTCGAGGGCCGCTCGGCGGAGGAGGCGATCACAGCGCTTAAGAGCGAGCCGGACTCCGCCGTTAACCCGTGCGTGATGGTCAACCGCAATGCGGGAAGCGGCACGCGGATCCTCATTGATCGTGTGCTGGGCGGAGCACGTCCGCCGGGCTATTCCAGGCAGGCCAGGAGCCATAATGCCGTCGCCGCCGCCGTTGCCCAAGGACTGGCCGATTGGGGCGTGGCCGCCCGCAGCGTGGCGAGGCCGTACGGGCTGGGATTTCTGCCGCTCCAGGCCGAGCAGTACGACTTTGTGGTGCCCAAAGCCCGGCTTGCCAAGATCCCGGTGCAGCGCTTTTTGGCCCTCGTCGGTGATCCCGAAATCCGTGCCGCGCTCGAGCAATGAGCAGGACCAACTGGAACTGCTGCTGAACATCTACTCTGGAATCAGCAACTTAGAGCATTAGGGTGCTATAATCTGAAGTAAGTACTCCGCAAACTACCAAGCAACCGTGTCATCGGCAGGTGCTCTCTAAGTAACCGTGGGAAGCGGTATTGAGTGACCCTTTACGAATTCAGATCACAAAGGGCTCTCTGAACGTGTCACTTCGGGTTCGGATCGGATTTATAGAGGCCTCGGGCCGGGACAGAAGGTCTCATGGCAACGCGATTCACCCTAACCAGCGACCGCTTCATTCGCGAGAATGAGGAACTTCGGGCCAGGCTTGCCGAAGCAGAATGCAAACTCGCAGAAGCGCGGGAGCTGATTCGTGCGCTGCAGCCGGCCAGTCCCGATAACCTGACCGTTGGCGGGCCCCGTCCTTTCATGCTGAAAGGCGGCGAAGAGGAGTATCGCGCGCTGCTGGAAGTAATGAATGAGGGTGCCGCGACGCTCGACGCCAAAGGCACTGTCCTCTACTGCAACCAGCGGCTCTGCGATCTTCTCGGCATCGAGCTGCAACACATCATCGGCAACTCCGTCACCAAATTTGTCGAGCCCGATAAGCGGCACCTGCTGGAGGTGCTGCTGGTCGAAGCACGCTCTGGCAAGCCCAGCTTTACCGAACTGGAATTTCAATGCGGCCGGAGCAACCCCGTGCCTGTCTCCGTCTCCCTGCGCCAGATAAGGGCGGCCGAGCCGCCTACCATGTGCATGGTGTTCACCGACCTCACCGAGCATAAACAGCAAGATGAGCTGATCGCGGCCGGAAGACTTTCCGCGCTCATCCTGGATAGCGCCGCCGAGGCCATCGCCGTCTGCGATGAGGCCGGCACCATCATTGCGGGGAATGAGGCACTGCAGAAGCTCTGCGCCGGTAATCCCTTTTTTCAGCCTTTCGATGACGCGCTGCCGCTGGTATTGGCAGAGGGCTCCAGCCGCATGGGAAAGCTGTTTTCCATTGCCGATGCGCTAAGCGGCATCACTCTTCGCGCCCAGGAGGTGCGATACCATCGCGGCGAGCAGACCATCACCTTGCTTCTGACCTCCGCGCCGGTGAAGGACTCTTCCGGCATTGTGGGCTGCGTGCTCACGATGACCGACATCACACAGCGCAAGCAGACCGAGAAGGAGTTGCGGCTGGCCAACGAGCGCTTCCAGGTGGCGCTGCGCGGCTCGCCCATCTGTGTCTACAACCAGGACCTGGATCTGCGCTACACCTGGGTCTACAACCCCCCAATGGGATTCCGCAGTTCGGAGATGATCGGCAAGCGCGTCGGCGAGTTGATCGAACGGCGTGAAGACGCCGAGCGCTGCGAAGCCATTAAGCGCGAGGTGATCCGCACCGGTATGAGCCGGCGCGAAGAGATCATGATCTACTGGCAGGGAGAAGAGCGTTACTTCGATCTGCTGGTTGATCCGCTGCATGGCGCAGATGGAACGATCGCCGGCGTTACCTGTGCGGCTGTCGAGATCACCAAGCGTAGGCTGGCGGAAAAGACGCTGCGCCAGAGCGAGGCGCGATTCCGCTCCGTGCTGGATAGCTCGCGCGACATCATCTACCGGCTCAATGTGCAGACCGGCCGCTACGAGTACATCAGCCCCTCGGCGCACAGCGTGGTGGGTTCCATCTTCGACGAGTTGGACGATGTGGACATCGAAAGCTCGCTGGCCATGATCCACCCAGACGACCTGCAGGCGATGCGCGACTTTGTGGCGCGCCTGGAGGAGACCGGGGAAGGCGAGCTGGTGTACCGCCAACGCACCCGCAGCGGCGAATACCGCTGGATGTCCAATCGTGCATCTCTCATCCGCGACCAGGCCGGCCGGCCGCTCTACCGTAACGGCAACATCCGCGACATCACCGAGCGCAAGCAGGCCGAGGACGCACTGCGCGAGAGCGAAAACCTCTTCCGCACGCTGGCCGACGCAATCCCGCAGTTGTGCTGGATGGCCAACGTGGACGGCGGAATCTTCTGGTACAACGAGCGCTTCTACCAGTACACCGGCACCACTCCCGAACAGATGGAGGGCTGGGGCTGGCAGTCGCTGCACGACCCCGCGGTGCTGCCCGAGGTCCTGGAGCGCTGGAACAACTCCATTGCGACCGGCGAGCCGCTGGACATGGTCTTTCGGCTGCGCGGCGCCGACGGCATCTATCGCCCGTTCCTCACGCGAGTGATGCCGGTGAAGGACTCAAGCGGGCGCGTGGTGCGCTGGTTCGGCACCAACACCGACATCAGCGAGCAGAAGGCAGTCGAAGAAGCCCTGCGCAACAGCGAGCGCCTGTACCGCGCAATTGGTGAGGCGATCCCGTATGGCGTATGGGTCTGTGATCCCGAGGGCCGGAACACCTACACCAGCGAATCGTTCCTGAAGCTGATCGGAATGACCCAGCAGGAGCTCTCCGAGTTCGGCTTCACGCGGGTCTTGCACCCCGAAGATGCCCAGCGAGTCATCCCCGGGTGGAAGGAGTGCATACGGACGGGAGCGATCTGGGACTCCGAGTCCCGCCTGCGCGGTGTGGACGGCAAGTGGCATCCGATCCTCTCGCGCGGCGTTCCGGTGCGCGACGACCGCGGGCAGATCGTCTGCTGGACCGGCATCAACCTCGATATTTTCCGGCTGAAGGAGGCTGAGCGGGCGCTGGTGCGCAGCGAAAAGCTGGCCTCTGTCGGCCGCATGGCCTCCACCATCGCGCACGAGATCAACAACCCGCTGGAGACGATCGGCAATGTCGTCTACCTGGCGATGACCGATCCGAGTATGCCCCATGCGGCCAAGGAACACCTGGAGATCGCGGTGCAGGAGCTGGAGCGCATCAATCACATCACCCGGCAGACCCTGGCGTTCCATCGCGAGACCGCTTCGCCGATGCCCATCGACCTGCGCACCAGCGTGGACACCGTCCTGAGGCTCTTCGAGGCCAGGCTGCGCTCCAGAGGGATCACGGTGAAGCGGCGCTATCGCGGCAGCGGCTGCATCATGGCCTTCAGCGGCGAGATCCAGCAGGTCATCTCCAACCTGCTCTCCAATGCGATGGATGCGACGCCGGAGCGTGGCCGGATCGAGTTCCGCCTCTCCTGCGCCGGCAAAGGCAGAACGCGCTTCACCATCGCGGATACCGGCTCGGGCATCTCGCGCGAAAGGCTTGCTAAAATCTTCGAACCGTTCTTCACCACCAAGGAGATGTACGGAACGGGCCTGGGGCTCTGGGTCACCCGCCAGATCGTTGAAAAGCATGGAGGCAACATCCGTGTACGCAGCAAGTTAGGACGCGGCACTGTTCTTTCCATGGTTTTTCCTGTTGCGGAGGTCGCCTTACGGCGGTAGAACTAGTCCATGCAGTCGAACCCAAAGAACGCCAGAATCTTGGTGGTGGACGACGAGCCCAGGATCGCCGACATTCTTGTTCTGATCTTTCAGCGCGACGGGTACACGGCAAGGGCAGTCTACAACGGAAGAGACGCGCTGGCCTGCATCGCGACCGATCCGCCCGAGCTGGTCATCGCCGATGTCGTCATGCCCGGCCTCGACGGCATTGAGCTTGCGAAAAAGATCCGCTCCACTTTTCCCGACTGCCGGGTGCTATTGTTCTCCGGCAACGCCGACACGCAGCAGATGCTGATGGCGGCCGAACAGCAGGGCCACGCATTCGAGATCCTCGCCAAGCCCGTGCCTCCGCCGAAGATGCTGGCCAAGGTGGCGTCCATGCTCGCCAAAGAACCCTCCGGAATCGTCTAATACCGTACTACTCTGCGCCCCCACAGCCGATCCCCATTCCGCGGAATGGCGCAGCTCTGCGATTCTGTGTAGTCTGTTCGGGATGAAGCCAGGTGCGCCAAGTGAAACTCATCAGGACCAGAATTGCGGATGTCGCAGTCGTCGAGCCTGAAGTCTTCGGCGACGAGCGCGGTTTTTTTCTCGAGAGCTATCATCGCAGGAAGTTCGAAGAGCTCGGGCTGTCACGCGAGTTTGTGCAGGACAATCACTCGCGCTCGGCGCGCAACGTGCTCCGCGGCCTGCACTATCAGATCGGGCAGCCGCAGGGAAAGCTGGTGCGCGTAGCCGCCGGCTCCATCTGGGACGTGGCGGTCGATCTCCGGCGCAGCTCGCCGACCTTCGGGCAGTGGGTGGCCGAAGAGCTCAGCGAGCAGAACAAGCGGATGCTGTGGGTCCCGGAGGGCTTCGCGCACGGCTTCCTGGTGACCAGCGCCTCGGCGGACGTGCTCTACAAGGCGACGGACTTCTATGCACCCGCCTGCGAGCGCTCGCTGCTGTGGAACGATCCGCAACTGGCAATCGCCTGGCCTCTGAGCGGAGAGCCGGTGATCTCGCAGAAGGACCTTGCCGGGCTGCCGCTGAACCAGGCCCAGCTGTTCGAGTAAGAGCTCCGCACCAATGGTGCCCCACTCAAGCTTCCTTTGCTTGAGTGGGGTTTTTCGGCCGTAGCGGCTAGAATTCTTTTGCAGGATCGACCATGCGAATTCTCCTCACGGGCGCGCGCGGCCAACTGGGAAGCGAACTGCTTCCGCTGCTCGCAAAGATCGGCGAAGTGGTGGCCGTGGGGCGGGCCGAGTGCGACTTCACCTCCACGCAGGCAGTGCGTGAGCTTGTGGCCTCGGTGCATCCCGCCGTCATCGTCAACCCTGCCGCTTACACCGCGGTGAACGAGGCTGAAGCGAACCGCGAACTCGCCTTTGCCATCAACGCCGCTGCTCCCGGAGCGCTGGCCGAAGAGGCGCACAAGTGCGGGGCGATGCTGGTCCACTACTCCACAGACTATGTCTTCGATGGCGCCAAGGAGGGCAGCTACGACGAGTTCGACCAGCCTGCCCCGCTGAATGTCTACGGCGCGAGCAAGCTGGCCGGAGAGCACGCCGTCGCCACCGCCTTTCGCCCCAGCACGCCGTCAGCGGGCGCGCTGGGGACCCCCGGAGGACGCTTCCTCATCCTGCGCTCCAGCTGGATCTATGGTCCCGGCGGAAACAACTTTCTGCTGACCATCCGCCGGCTGGCACGCGAGCGCGAAGAGCTGCGCATCGTCGATGACCAGGTCGGCTCGCCCACCAGCTCTCTGCAACTCGCCCACGCCACCGCCCGGGTCGTCCGCGAGTGGGCCACGGTGCCCGAGAGCGAATTTCGCTCTGGGACCTATCACTGCACCGCTGGCGGCAGTGTCTCCTGGTGCGGCTTTGCGCAGGCCATCGTGGAGGCATTGGGCCACAACACAAGGACAGAAGGAAATTCAAACGACGATGCGGAATGTGGCGAGGCGCTGCGCGTGAAGCGCATCGTGCCCATCACCACCGCTGAGTACCCAACGCCTGTGCAGCGCCCGCTGAATTCCGTCCTCTGCAACTTCAAATTCGAGCGCACCTTCGGCTTCAGCATCGGAAGCTGGGAGCACGGGCTTGCCGACGTGGTCCGCGAGCTGCGCCGCAGAGAAGCTCGACAGCGGCAGCAGCTCTGACCTCCTTCGGCAAACGCCCCACAAAAATTTGAATGCTGCTTTGGGCGCATCCGGTCAATCTAAGTCTGCAAAACAAGAATGATCGGGGTCAGAATGGCGACAGATTCAGCGGATGTCATCATTGTCGGCGCTGGTGTGGCTGGACTGGCCGCAGCGCGGCTGCTCGGCGAAGCGGGACTTCGAGTGCTGATCCTGGAGGCGCGAGGCCGCATTGGCGGGCGCGTCTGGACGATCTACTCGCCCCAGGGCGCGCCGGTGGAACTGGGAGCCGAGTTTATCCATGGCCTCCCGCCGAACATCTTCGACAAGATACGCGCCGCCGATCTCGATGTGCGCGAATTCACCGGCCCCAGGTGGATCCAGGTGGACGGCAAGCTGCAGCGCGACCAGGACTTTTTTGCCCAAACCAACAGCGTGCTGGACCGCATCGACCCGCACGGTCCCGACCACTCGTTCTCCCGCTTCCTCAGCGAAATCGAAGACAACGACGATGCCAAGCTGTGGGGCCTGGAGTTCGTCGAGGGATTCCACGGCGCGCTGGCCGAGCGCATCAGCATCCACTCGCTGCTGCGCAGCCGGAAGGCGGAGGAGGAGCTGCAGGGAGAGCGCTCTTTCCGCCTCACACGCGGCTACGGCGAGCTGCTGCGCGTGATGAAGCAGGCGCTTCCCGAGGACCGCGTCAGCATCCGGCTGAACACCACGGTGCGGTCCGTGCGCTGGGCTGCGCATGAGGTCTCGGTTCGGGCACGCAGTGCCGGCGAAGATGCCGAGTTCAGCGCGCCGCGCCTGCTTGTGACGCTGCCTCTCGGCGTGCTGCAGGCATTCCCCGGCTCACCCGGCGCGGTGAGCTTTGAGCCCGCGCTGGAAGAGAAAAAATCGGCGCTGCTGCTGCTCTTCATGGGGCAGACGATCCGCCTCTCGATGATGTTCAGCGAGCGCTGGTGGGACAACGCCGCCGGCAGCCGCTATCATGCCGGAGAGCTGCGCGACATGAGCTTCATCTTCTCCCATGAGGAGTGGTTCCCCACGTGGTGGACCAGCGCGTTCTCTCACCCCAGCACGCCAATAGAAAGCGCGCTGGGGATTCAAGTGTCGGCACCGCTTCTCACCGGATGGGCCGCGTCGCGTCGCGGCGAGCGGCTCACTGGAAAATCCAGCCGCTTCATGCGCGACCGCGCGCTCGATTCGCTCTCCTCGATCTTTGAGTATCCTCGGCCGAAGCTGGAGCAGACGTTGCAGGGCTGGTATGTGCACGACTGGCAGTCGGACCCGTTCTCCCGCGGCTCCTACAGCTACGTTGGCGTGGACGGCGAGGGCGCGCAGGCAGATCTGGCCCAGCCGCTGGCCGACACGTTGTTCTTCGCCGGAGAGGCCACCAACAGCGAAGGCCACCACGGAGAGGTGCACGGCGCCATCGAAACCGGAGAGCGCGCCGCCCGCGAAATTCTGGCCGGAAAATAGGAGCGCCCCGAAATCCTGTTCCCGAAGTAAAGAACTTGAGGGAAGAAATAACCTTGGGGGAAGAAAAACTTGAAGGTGCCCCGTACTAACCTGCAGTTGGTTAGGGCGGGGTGGTTGTTTTTGCAATTGGTCTTCATCCGCATCGAGAGTAGGATCGCGGCATGCCTTTCTATGTCCCTCGCGCAAGCGGTCTGCCCAAGCACCCGGTCATTTGGGTTGAGCCGATGAGCCGCAGGGCTCGTGGCTATTGCATTTTTCTGATCTTCATCGGTCTGTTCACGTTTTTCTCACCTTCCATTTCCACCGATACACCCGTCCTGGGCCGCTCAAATTGGTCGCCTTTCGAAATCGTCAAAGAGATCCATGCCGGAGCGTTGCCCGTGAGGAACGAGTTCCGTCCTGCGTTATCGCAGTGGCGGACAAACAGTTTCCTGCTCGGAATCTCCATCCACTATCTGCTGTTGGTTGTGAGCCTCGTGCTCGTTGTGGCCCCCTCGTGGCCGGAACTTGCGATTCCGGGCGTGATCTGGGGTGCGCTCAGTCAGATGAACCCGCTGTATGGACGTGACAGGCTGGGAGAAGATCTGCAGACTCTGTTCTATAGTTCGGTGGACCGCTGGCACCTTGAGAAGCGTTGGGACATTCCCATAGTTCACGCTACTCAATACCAATTGCTACTGTTGATCGTGAACGCACTCTTGCTCGGCGTCCTGTTCTCTGACATCGTGAACCGGAAGCGACTGCTCCCCTACGCTTCCTCCACCGGATTGCGAGATGTCGAGGACCTGGAAGCAACGCTGGCAGCGATGCCGCATGAGGGTAGCGCAAAGCACTCATGGGAAGAGTGAAGCAGCGCCGGTGCGCTTCAGAAGCCCAGCAAAACCTCGCTCCCGCCCGCGGGAATCTGCAGGTCGAGACCGCGCTCGCGGTTTGCGGCGATGGTTGCGCGAAGGTCGAGCGCCTCCAGCGGGATGCTGCGCCGCTTGCGATCCACCGTAAGCTGCACGCCGTTTACGGTGAGCAGGTAATGGCGGCTTTCGATGCGCTCCCCGCCGGTCAGAACAAAGACGGCGGCAGGCAAGCGCCTGGAGCTTTCCGCGTTTCGCGTGGCCGGAATCTCCGTCAACTTCGGCGCCGTGGGGACCCGTTGCGGCTCCGGCATTACAATCTGCTGCGGAGGCGGAGGGGGCGCAGGCTGGACCGGCACTTCGCGCTCAATCACGACCGGCTCGCTGTAATAGCCGCCATACCACCAGGTCGGATCGATGAAGCCGAAGCCGCCGAATGCGCGGCCGAAGCGATGATGGCGCGCGCCTAACCCCATGCGGCCGGCACCGCTCTGTCCGGCGGGATTCGTTCCGATGACTCCGCCGACCGGGCCCAGACCTCCGCTGCTCAGATTCGAAGGCAACTGCGCGTATACAGTCCCGCCGAGAAGAACCAAAGCGACCAGCGCCGGGATGAAGCGTGCGCGCGGCATGGTGCGAATTATAGCGCCGAATGGTTGTATGCAGAGAACCGCAGGATGCCCCACTTCGGCCCTCTCCGGCAGAAGTGGGGCAGCTGCTCGAAGTCGGCGATCAGGCCGCTTTGCTCTGGTCGATATGGTGCGCCGTTGAGGTGTGCACCTCATAGGTCGAGACCGTGGGCTCGCTATCACAGTAGGGATGCAACAGCTCCAGAATTCTCGGGAACTGCTCGCGATTATACTGTTCGGCATCCTCCCGCTTGGTCCAGAAGCTCATCGCCATTACTTTGTTGGGATCGGTGTTTGAAACCAGCACGACCTCATCCTGGAAGCCGTGCTGCCTGCGCAGAATCGGCATCGCCTGCTCGCTGGCGACGCGCGCAAGCTCGGCGGTCTTGCCCGACTTGCATCGGATTTCGACAACTCGTGTGAACATACAAAACTCCTTTCTGGAAGAGCCGGAAATCTCGGTTGAGAAGAGTAGAGGTTGAACCATGAAATCGGACGCGCCGGCGGGCATTCGGGTTGTGTGCCGCACCGCACTTCCACCGCTGCAAAGGGGCCCCCGGGGTGCCTGCTGTTGGCGTGCTGGGGTGGAACTTCGCCGCGTTTACCTGCAAAGTGCGGGGCGGGCAGCTCACCTCTGCGTGATAATGTTTAATGACAACGAAATGGCCAGAGGAGTACGGAGATGACCCCCGATCAACCCACGCCCGAAAAAACTCCGCACCCGGCAGCGGAAAACATAGCCGAGGCGCAAAAGCTCCTGCAATCGCTACAGGCCGAGCTCGGCAAGCATCCGGCGCTGGATGAGGCGATCACCAAGCTGGAGCTGGCCCTCAGCGCGTTGACGATCCAAACAGGCGGACTGCTTTAGAAAACCTTAGCTGACGCGAGGTTGGGTTGAAAACGAACTGCCCCTCCAGCCGTTGCGACCGGAGGGGCAGGAAGCGGAGCAGCCAGCGAATCACCAGCGACGATGGCCGCCATATCCCCGATGGCCGCCGTAATCACGGTAGTGTCCGCCTCCGTAATGGTGTCTGCGGTAGCCGTAGTCTCTGTAGCCGTAGTTTCTGTAATAGTGGTGCCGATGGCCCCCGTAGTAGCCGCTGTAGTAGCCGCCATAGTAGGCTCTCGGATAATACCCGTAGCCATAATAGGCGTACGGATAGGGGTCATAATAGTAGGGGTCATAGTAGTATGGGTCGTAGTAGCCGTACGGGTAGTACCCGCCGTAATAGCCCCCGTAAACCGGGACTCCGATCCCTATTCCGATCCCCACGCCCGCTTGCGCCTTAGGCGGCGCTGCCAGGGCCAAAGCAACCACCAGGCCGAACAGCGCGAGCACTAAACTCTTCTTCATAACATCCCTCGAAACGTTCCTTTCCTTAGCAACCCGTGCCGCGCAAAAAGTTTCGCCCTATTTGGATGAACGAGGATCTCTATCGCAGCCTAATCTGGCGTGAGCGCGATTCCAGCTCTGCTTCTGCCCGCTCTGGGTCAGCTCTGGCGCGCAGCTCACGAATTAAGGCGCAGCCACTCTGGAATTGATGTATCTTGCAGGGCGAAATTCGCATGCTAGCGCAAACTCAAACGGGGTACCCAGCAAGCCCTCCTTGACTTACTGGGTTGAATTCTGGAGGCCGATATGTACGTGATTACCGGAGCAACCGGAAACACTGGAAGTGCGGCTGCATTTCATCTGCTCGCCGAAGGAAAGAGAGTTCGCGAAATCGGCCGTTCCGCTGAGCGCCTGCACCGCCTGGAGCAAATGGGAGGAGAGCCCTTCATTGCCGATCTCGCGGACACCGATGCGCTTACCCGCGCCTTTCAGGGCGCCGAAGCTGTTTATGTCATGATCCCGCCGGATGCAACGGCCCCGAACTTCAGCAAATATCAGGAAACCATCACCGACTCGATCGCCACTGCGCTGGAGCGCGCCGGAATCAGATACGCCGTCTCGCTCAGCAGCATCGGCGCCGACAAAACCGAGGGCACCGGGCCTGTCGTTGGACTGCATTACATGGAGGAGCGGCTGAACCGGATCTCCGGCCTCAACATCATTCATCTGCGCTGCGGATACTTCATGGAGAACCTGCTGCCCCAGATCCAGCCCATTCAGGCAATGGGCAAGATCTTCGGGACGCTCCGGCCGGACTTGCCGCTTCCGATGATTGCAACGCGCGACATTGGCGACGCCGCCGCGCAGGCGCTGCGCAGGCTCACCTTCACCGGGCACCAGACCCGCGAACTGCTTGGCTACGGCGACATCACGATGAATATGGCGGCAGCCTTAATCGGCCGAGAGATCGGCAAGCCGGAACTCAAGTACGAGCAGGTCTCCGATGAGCAGATGCGTTCGGCGCTGGTGCAGACGGGAATGTCGGAAGACCTCGCCGGCCAACTGAATGAGATGTGCGCGGCGCTGAACTCCGGCCATATGCGAGCGCTGGAGGAGCGCAACGAGCACAACACCACGCCGACATATTTCGAGAAGTTCGTGCACCAGGACTTTCTGCCGCGCTACCACGAGAAGGTCGGGGCCGCGGCGTAATTCAGCGCATCGCGTTTTTGTTCACCCACTTCGTCTGTTGCCCCATCTGGCTGGTGCCCCACTCAAGCTTCTTTTGCTTGAGTGGGGCACCGCGCGCGCCAAAGATAAGGAAGGTGGTGCCCCAGGTCCCGCGCCCTGTCGTTGGGCGCTGACCTGGGATGTTCGAACATTCATATTTGTCAATGGTCAGCGCGGGCGGAGTTTGCTGAGCCGTTCCTCGGCAGCAATCAGCGTTTCGGCGCGTTTGCAGAAGGCGAAGCGCGCCTGCTGCGAGCCCATGCCGTTGCTGTAGAAACTGGAGCCGGGGACGGCGGCCACGCCGATCTGCCGCACCAGGTGCTGCGTGAACTCCAGATCGTCGCGGAAGCCGAGGGCGGAGAAATCGGCCATGATGTAGTAGGCCCCGCTTGGGCGATAGGCAATCATGCCCGCGCCTCTGAGTGAGGCCAGCATCTGGTCGCGCCGCTCGCGGTAGCTCTCCGCCATGCGCGAATAGTAGCTGTCCGGCAGTCCCATCGCCACCGCGCCTGCGGCTTGCAGCGGAGCGGCCGC
>WNFY01005149.1_pt1 | contig 16076 bp, 13 predicted proteins | sample 5400091 | NCBI WGS metagenome assembly WNFY01 (sample SAMN13153364, study PRJNA577476) | soil metagenome | isolation source: 60 cm soil or saprolite under grassland replicate 1 | place: USA:California | collected 2016-06-15
CTCGGCCTGGGTGAGGCTGCCGTGCGCCAGCGGCTCTCGCGAGCACGAAGGCTCTTCCAGCAGCTCTATCTGCTGGAGAGCGGGGAGGCCATCACCGCTGGTTCCTCGCTCACGTCGCAAGCGGAGGCACGGGAGCGACGGCTCATGTGGGCGGCCCGGTCACGACCTGCAATAGCGGCGGTGAGTCCATAAAGAGAGAGAACTGCGCAGGTGTTTAACAAAAGGAGGGAACAGCGCCGCAATAGAGCATCCTCTGCCAGAGGGAAAGCGTTGCCCTCTGGCAGAGTGCCATTCTTCGTGCCTGGCGAAAATTGTCGTATAGCCCCCTAGAATTCGAGAGGGCATTCAGGTATACTCTTCTGTAGGATCCCCAATGCAGAAGCGTATTCCGTTGTTGGAATGATGCGCCGCTCCGTTCCGGCCAGTTCGTCATAGACGGTTCAATCAGCCAGTTCTTCCGTGTTCTCTGCCGTATTTCTTCTCGGTGGTGTCGTCGTCATTGTGCTTTGCTGTGCTTAAAAAGAGAGGGAGAACGCAGATGCCTGTCCTCGAATCGACCGACCGTGCCGCGTAGCGCGTTGCGTCATCGTCCTCTTGGGAGTGACGTTGATCAGCAGGGAATGGCGGGCATCACCCCGATTGCGCAGCGCGCTTCTCGCCTCCGCTCTCCAGAGACGGAGGAAGATGAGGAGGCCACGCCTGGCGCTCCCTCCAGTGGCCCTCGCCCGAAAACGCCTCGACTCAAGCGAAGAGGTGTGAGGCAGAGAGGTATCCTGCGTATGCACCCACTGCTGTATCTGGGGTTTGGGATGATCATTATGCTGGTGTTGTGGACGCTCTTGACGCTGGCTGTCACCTGGTGGGATATGACCTGGGATGATATCCATTATGGGCGCCCGCGCACCTTCCAGACCAACGCAGTCGTTGGCCACAACGACTCGCCAAGCAATCCGAGCCATTTCATTGCGCTAAATCTCAATGGGCGTATAGAGGTGATTGAGTTCCCAGGCGGCGATGCCTCGAAAGCCCGCATTTACATTGGACCGCAGCTCTATGGAAACGGCGATGAGTTGATCCCGGTCACGCTCAGCTTCGTTGACGTGAATGGCAATCACCATCCAGACATGATTCTGCATTTTCATTATAAAGGATGGTTAGGGTTCTCCGATTCCGAACAGCAACTGGTGTATATCAATGACCAGGGGACTTTCCGTCCGGCGCGTCCGGATGAATTGCCTGCGGTACAGCACTACTTGCAGCAGCATGGGTAAGAGGCATCCCGAAAAACAACGCGAAGGAATGTGCACCTCAGTTGAGAAGATGAGGTCTGGCATTGGACTTCCTCACAATGCTTACAAGGCAACCATCGGTGGTGGTTGCCTTCATCACTCCCTCTCGGCGTTCAGGCCTGCGAGTACTAACGGGCCCAAAAACAACGAGAAGAAAATAAAACGCCTTGTGGAGCCGATTGAGGTACATGCCTTCCAAGAGATGGAGTATCTCTCCATTGGGAAGAGCCTGCTCTTTGTTCCGGCTCAAGCCGCTTGTAGAGCCAGGAAAACGTTAGAAAGAAGCCTTATCGTTGTTTTTGGGTCTGTTAGTACTCGAGGGCCTTCTTACAGCATGTCACATGTGCAAGAAGATCATGATGAAGCTTTTTTGCCTTTTGTTGGCATCATTATTGCTGAGTTAACAAGTGCAGCTGTAGTGCTTCTCGGGAACCAGGGAAGAGGAGCGGTGAATCGCAAGAAAATCGAAGACTACCTGATTTTTGGAGAGGGTCTCACCCCGCGCCCGGAGGGCAGGAAGAGCAGGCACGCCTGACGATTTTCTGCATGCCCATTCTCGGTTTTCGCGGTATGCTTGCCGGGTGGAAAAAGATGCAGAAGCTCAGCATTACCAGTCGCTTCCCAGTCGCTTCCCAGTCACTTCCCAGGTGCTTCCCGCTTCTCTCGTGTATACTATAGGTGTTATGAAAGATGTACTTCCCAAGGTGGGAGCGAGTACATCAGCAGGATTTGACTCCTGTACTCCTTTTCAGGCTTCATGCCGCCGTACAGACACAGACCACTCTCCCCATGCTTCATGGAGGCGTGTGCTGCTCTGTACGACCATCACGATCAACGCAAGCGTGAGCACGTTCTGTGAAAACAGGCTGTTCGCGGCAGGTGATCGAGTGATGCGACTGCCAGGCTGGCAGGCTCTTTCGCGTTGTATTGCTTGATGCGAAAAAAGCAGCCATCCCTGGTGCCGATCCCAGTTGTACGCGTTGTCTTTGGAGTGTGTCCCTTGTAGCGCGCGTGTGGAGTGCGTGCAGGCCCTCGGTGAGAGTCCTTGGGCAGGGGTGTAGATCATCCCCGTAATGCATTTTCGTAGCTGGCCTCTTTTCGTGGAGACGTGGAAAACCTGCGGTTAGAACTCAACCGTAGTGGAGTTCTAAACAGCTAGCGCCGCGAAAAAGACAAAAAGAGAGGCAAGTGTGGTCCCGTATGCGCCACGTCGGGCAGAGCCCGGCAATGCATAGCGTAAGGATTGAACTAACAACCGTTGAACGAAGAGCAGCACCGTGGAGGTAGACACACTGGGAAAACCACATCGCAAGAGTTTAATCAAAGAGATCGTTGAGCGCCTTGATAGCCTGATGGCCATTGGAGAAAGTCGCGGCTCGGCCAAAGATGAGGCCCGCGCAGCAGGAGAAAGTACCTGGGCGTTTAGCACCGGCAAAATCCACTCCTATAAAACGCGCCAGGTCTACCAGGAACACGCCATCCGCTTCGGCAAATGGGCACGAGCCACCTACGCTGTCAAGCAGTTTGCAGATATTGAGGCACGGTCCGACGAGCTGGCCAGCGCATACCTGCGCAAAAATCTGGAGGAGAAGAAAAGCGCCTTTACGTTGCAAACCATCCGGGCGGCGCTGCGGATGCTCTTTGGCAATCGCCAGCTCGCCGAGGGGGTAGAGTTGCCCAAGCGCCTGCGCAAGCATATCACCAGGTCGCGAGGGCCGAAAGCGCATGATCGTCACTTCCAGCCGAAGAACTGGCCGGACCTGCTGAACTTCCTGGAAGCAGCGGGTCTGCGGCGTGATGAAGTGACCATGCTCAAAGTAGGCGATATCCGCGAACATGACCCCGAGTATCACGGCCAGACCACGGTGAAAGTACAGAGCGGCAAAGGCGGCAAAGCACGGACGGTGCTGGTCGATCCAGACCGGGTGCAGGATGTTTTGAAGCTGAAAGCAGGACGCAGCGACGACGAGCGGGTCTTCCCGCGCATTCCCAAGCATCTGGATGTCCACTCCCATCGACGCGACTTCGCCCAGAACCGCTATCTGCGCAATGCGCCCGATCACGATCTGCCTCCTACAGAGAAGGAGAGGCTGAGCCCGAAAGACTATGATCCTGCGGCGGCACAGAAGGTGACGGAATCACTCGGCCATAATCGTCGCTCGATCATCCTGAATAACTACATTCGCTGACAGAGGATGCGTCAGTTGACGGAGCAGTTGACACAGATTTCCTCCCTCACTGCTGCTTATGGGCGCGGACCTGCTGGAACCGGGTTACATCCTTCTGATAGAAGAGCGGGGTGTCGCCGCGGTAGACCGCGAAGATCAACCCATCATCAATCCACTGATGCACGGTTTGCCGCCGGACGCCAAACTGCTTGCGCATATCAGTGACCGTGAGCAAATTGCCCGGCCGCTCCTCCTCAAAGAAGCGCAGCAGTGCTGCATGCACCAGTTTCCCCAACTCACTGCGCTGCCATTTAGGAGGAAAGGGATACCTCTGCGGCGCAAGCGGATCGCTGTAGAGACAGCGAGCAATAAAGTCAGCAGAGACCCGCACATCGCCCTGGTAGGGGTACGCGTACCCCTCGACGTAGTGAGCAATGGCGGCGAGGTGCCCTCCAAGTGGACTTTCACGTAGCCGTTCTATTGGCTGCTCTGCCACACGCTTTCCAGAGGTCTGCTGGCACTGCGAGACCAGTTCGCTGATCCGCCGCTGCATCGAGAGAAGAATAGCATCGACGAGCTGCTGATGTTTCGGAGTCATCGCCGTTCCATCCTTTCTGTACTATCATCTGCTATGTATACGGACATGTCAATTGATGGTTGCAGCGATGAAATGAGCAGCAATACCATACAAAAGGTGCTTGAAAAGCAAGGTCAGGATGCTAGAAGCCGATGGGCTGCTCATCTTTTTTTCCAGTGTCTTCCCGTTCCGTTCCCACATTCGTACCACCCTCATTGATTATACTGGTGCTGAACGTGAGATACACGCTTGCTACGAGATGTAAATGTTTAGATTCGATGAGGCGAATTTTTGCGAATTATCTGAGGTAAGTCATGAGAGACAAGGGTAGTTCGGCTGGCCTCTGAAGCGACTTATATGACAAAAGAAGAGGAAAGCAGAATCGGTATTACCTCACATAATTGTAAAATTTTGCCACTATCGACCCTGAACATTTACAGCGATCTCTGCTGCCAGCCGAGCTGCAAGCACGTTCTCGCGTCCTTCCACGTGTTGAAATGGGGGCTGCTGGTTCCTATGTGCTCATCTGCCCGCGAGAAGGTGAGCTGCCTTTCACCACTGATTCGCTGGAATGGTTTGATTGGTTCTGCTCTCTTTCCTCTTTCCGCTTTATCGGTCAATCTGGCCGTTTTACCGCCTATCGAGAGGGACAGCGGAGTTGGAGAGCCTATCGCTCTTTTCATGGTCGTACCCACAAACAGTCTCTTGGCACCACCGATCGTCTGACGATTGCTCGATTGGAACAAGTCGCCGGCGCGCTGCATCTCGCATGACCTAGCGCTCATTAGCTGAGCCGTTCTATGGGCTTGCTTTGGGAATACTTTCTCTTTTTCTAAAAAGTGCGGTTGTAGTGTGAGCAGAGCCTTCCCACCTTCTTCCCAGGTACTTCCCAGGTGCTTCCCGTGTCTATTTGGTATGCTGGCAGTGATTACCGGAAAAAAGGGAACACGATGCCGCACTACGTTTCACGAATGTTTGTGTTCTGTTCTGTGTCAGTCTCAGGAAGGAGAGAAAGTCTATGCTGAGTGCATGCAATCGTCAAGGTAATGTGCTTGCAGATGAGGTAGAGTGGGAGGATGGCCCTTTTCACTGTCCTGCCTGCCAGGGAGTAGTCATCCTAAAAAAAGGTCGTATCAAAGTGCCACACTTTGCGCACCTGCCCGATGCGGAGTGTGTATATGCCAACGAGGGAGAAAGTGAGGAGCATAGACATGTCAAGCGGGAGATCTACCAGGCGCTCTTGCGTACTCCTGGAGTAACCGATGTCCAAGTGGAGCGATACCTGCAGGAGGTACGGCCCGATGTTAGCTTTGTTCTGGATAAAGAGTTGATCGCAATCGAGATCCAGCTCAGTCTGCTTTCGCGCGATCAGATTGCATGGCGGACGAAAACCTACGCCAGGAAGAATATCGCCGTCCTGTGGACGCCGTCCTTCTCAGGTGAATTGTTTGAGTTTCGCTATGCGCCCAAAGATTGGGAACGCTACCTGCACACCCTGTACTTTGGGAGGGTCTATTACTGGTTAGAGGGAGTCAAACTTGTTCCGGTGAAATTTGGGGAATATATACTGCCCCCCAGCAGGTATTCTGGTGAGCGGCGCTCCAAGCGGTTTGTATCTCCCTCGAGGCTTCCCTCTGTGTTCATTCCTGATCTCGCTCCCGTGTGGCGGAAGCCCTGGCGCGATTGCCCGCGCGCAAAGCTGTGGTGCGAACCGTGGGATGAGCGGTAACGGGGTAAAAGTGAGAATTCGGTGAGATAGCTACTCGTGAGCGGCTGGCCCAACGCTGCCCCCTTTGGGGTTACTCTGTGATAATCACCCCTTCGTTGGCAATACTGCCCCGTTTGGCGTACTTGAGCACCATGGTCGGTGACTTCCAGTTGCCCCCAGACTGCACCCGGTCAACCGGCGTTCCATTGCCGAGCGCGTCATACGTCCAGTAGTGGCGCAGATCGTGCGGCGAGAGATGGTCGATGCCCAGCTGCTCCCCTAAGAGGCGCACCCGGTCATAGAGGCCATAGCGGGTGATGCGCTTGCCCTGGTAACCCAGGAAGAGCGGCCCGGACCTGCGTCCGGTCGCTCCCAGGTAATCCTCTGCGGCCAGGCGCGTATGTTTTTTGAGCCGATGCACCTGCGTCTCATCGGTCTTGCCGCGGTACACGGTGACCGTCCCCTGCTCCAGGTCGAAGTGCTCGATATTGAGTCCCACCACTTCGCTCACGCGCAGGGCGAGTTCGATGAAGAGCCCCATGAGCAGCGCATCCCTGCTTTCCAAGCCCTGGTCCTGCTGGCTCCGCCGCCGCCGTGTGGGATGGGTCGTGGTCGTTTTGAGGCGCAGGCCCTGACTGGTGGTGAGCGGGGTGGGCGTGGCCTTCTTCGTGCTCTTGCGCGTGGGGATGGCCTGGCGCACGCGGTCGGCATCGAGATTGCGCCCGGTCTTGGCGCTGTAGCCCTTGACGGAGAGGAGCAGCTCGAGGTCCTCGTCGGCTATCACCCCGGCAGCGTTTGCCAGGCGGCTATACTGGCGCAGGATTGCCAGGCGCGTGTTGAGCGTCCCGATGCGGTAGCCCTGCTGGAGCATCCATTGGCGAAAGCCCTTGAGGAGCCCATGCGACATCCCCTGCCAGGCGAGGGCATCCTCATAGAGCGCGGCGGCCTGGCGCTGGACGCCCGCTGCGGCCAAGTAGGCGGAGAAACACGCCAGGGCCGCGCGCTGCGCATCCAGCGTGTTCTCGGTCTGCTGCTGGTGATACGCGGCAAAGGCATCGCTCTGGCTGGCCTGGTTCGCCGCGACGGCGGCGCGTGCCAGGTCGTCGCCATAGCGCGGCATCACCGGCAGAGCGATGATCGCCGTCTCATCAGCCGTCGTCGTCCTGGTGTCGTGGTCCATCCGTCGCGTGCCTTTCTCCTGGGGAAACGAAAAAAGGAATCCCACATAACCTTTCATTATGGGGGATTATAAACGCTCTGTTTTGACCTGTCAATGGGTACTTTTCTCCCGTGTCACGTTAAACTTTCACCTGCCCTCTGGGTAACTTTCGCCTGCACTGGGAAAGCTGCAGACGAAAATTATCACACTGATCCTGTGAGAACAATAAAAATGCTGCGCCAGCTAGCAGTCTTCGATCGCTTGACGTCATGGAAGGGGATTGAGAATCCTGCGATAATGATACTTACCGAAGGATTCTGACAGGAATTGCCAGGATTTAGAGAGGAGAGAGGTATCCCTCTTGGTGAAATCGGATATGGAGGAGCACATTGAGAAGGCTTTTGGTCAGTTCTCTTACATGCGTAAATGCCTCCTCTTGCGCCTGCTGAAATGTGTACATTGCTGGAGCAGCCTGGATCTCTGCCAATGCATTTGCACAAATCTGCTGAAACCAGGCTGCGGATGGAATATCAGGCCCTAACGAACGCTTACACTCTTCGTGGATCACCAACCCCGCCTGCTCAGTATTTCCGGTAAGTAGCCATCCCACCGTCATAAGAGGAGGATGCAGCCACCAGTTGGCAGCATCTTCTCCTGGTGCAGAAAAGGGAGGTGCGTTCCAACCATTCAAACCAAGCATGGGCTTGATGAGTTGAAGACGTAGACGTGTCTCTATAGGTAGTTTTCCACTGTTGATACGCAGGATCTTGCACAGCCTGTTCTAAGGCAGGGACAAGTGCACGGAGGAGCGCCCTTTGCATCGCCGGTCGAACAGCTTCAACCGCGCTATTATACGCCACCAGGCGTTCCTGCAAATCATCTAGATGCTGCTGAAACGCTGTTGAGAAGGCACCAGAGAAGCTGAAATTGTGCCGTTCCGTTGGCCAGAGAGTAAAGGCAGGCGAAATATTTATTGGAACTCCCATGCGAGCATGTTGGAAGGTCATTGGTCGTTCAGCTCTCATAACGGGAATCCAGGAGGGGAAAGGACCACCTCCCTTGCGTGCATGTTCAAGTACTTCTTGGATATTCGCGAATTCCTCATGCAGGGGCACGTAGGCATCCTTCTTATACTGTAGCCAAGCGTTCATTGTGTTTTGCTGAAGGACTAAGTTGGCCAGATCTTGTTGCGCCGGGCGTGTACGCAAATCATCCACCAGATAGGTCAGTGTTTGTTGGATTTCGGATAGCCGACGCAGATGCTCTTCTGGAAAAAATGCCTCTTTAATCCCAGCATTTGCTGACTGCAAAAGCAAATGCCCGAGCTTTGTCTCTCCCCACCAGTCCATCCGTGCAGGTGGCAAGAGTGCTGGAGCTTCTTTTGCACTCCACTGGGAGAACCACGCGATCTCATCCTGGCTCAAATCGAGCGGGACACAGAGAATCCATTCCCCTGTGCGAAACTGGGCATTGTCGCGGCAATGGCGGAAAGACTCACGCACCTGTCGCTTCTGGCTGTCTTTCAGGCCATTGGGGAAATATTTGACCTGAAAGACGGTAATGCCTGCAGGATCAGCCTGATCACCAACAAAAACGTCAACGCCACCATCGCCACCCTCAGCGCGAACACTGCGAGCCATTGGATAGTGTGAGCTGATCAACTGGGCGCAAAGCTTTTCAAACTGCTCACGGGCGCCAGCAACGCCATAGAGCAGTTGGAGATCTAGTAAGCGCACCATTCCCATTCTTGCTTCTGTTTCCTCCCGAGATTTTCGCTCTATTGTAGCCTATATAGCCCGATGTGCAACTTGGGATTACCAAAGAAGAGCTTCCAGTGTCTTCAGAGAGCTTGATAAATTGCCGAGGAGGAGAGCTAGCCAAGATGAATAAGAGACAGAACCTGGCGCTCTCCTGTTACGTTATACGGGAGCGATTCTATAAAATAACGCCCTTGGATACCGACCAGATCTATTTCCTCAAAATCAGCCGTTGCCACTCCCTCAACAAACGCTTGATAGATGGATGAAGTCAGCGGTACTGATTTGTCACGAGGAATATAGCACTGGAGACTCGGCGATATGAACCAGCGATCAACGCGCATCTTCTTGGGTGGATCCATCTCCTCCATCGAACCGAGGAGATTCCCTTGCCCAATCATCGATGGCACAAACTCTTTCGGACTGTGCTTATAGCGCCAAATGACCAATGCTATCGGGGAAAGACCGGTCTCGACTATCCGCCGGAGGATAGCCATCAAGGAGAGTTTACAGTAAGCAGCAATCTCCTGTGCCCACTGAAGTGATATGGGAGACTGAGAGACGAACGCTCTGAAGAGAGGCAGTGGCATCAGAAGCTCAGCGGCCCCAGCATCGCACAGGGCCTCTTTGCGCTTTTGGAGTGCTTCAAAGAGTGGATCACTCATCCAGTCATCTGCTGCCCCTTCCTTCAAGGCAAAGAAGAGCACCTCCATGAACTCATGGGCCAGGGTGAACTGCTGAACCGTTAAACGATCAGCAGCATTCAAATAGATACGCAAATCGTCCGTAATACACCCGCGATCTTCTTGAGGTAATTGCCGATAGTGGACCGGGAAGTTAAAATATCGGCTGATGGCAGCTAATCTGATAGGCAGTCGGTATGCGCCTGCTTCTTTAAGCAGATAATGAGCGTAGTCCCGCACCAAGTCTTCTGGGCTTTCAAAATCCTGTGGGTGTTTCAGGTATGTAATCGCCGGATTGCTTCGATGCTGTCCCAACGTTAGCGTTCCTCGGTTTCTGTGGCAGCTTTGATTACCGAGTAGAGAAAGCGCCAGGCCTCTCTGCTACTGGGCTGTTTGCCACGATAGCTGACCCGTGCCAGCATTCTGATATCTTCAGGTGGGAGGTGAGCTTGCTCTGCAAATTCTTTCAATGATGGGGGGATTTGCACCGGCTCCGCATTAATGCCTAAGAGATCAGGGATACTGACGCCGAGGCCCATCGCTATCGCGTGCAGTTTTTCCTCGGTCGGGGAACTCTCTCCGCTCTCCACTTGATATAAGTAGCTTCGCGATACCCCAGAGAGCTTCGCAAGTTCGCTCAGCGTATAGCCTTGAGCCTCGCGGTATTGGCGGACACGCTGACCCAAACCGGTTCCTTGTTCACTCATTGAGTCCCTTCCTCTCTGAAGAGAACTGTCCTCGAATAGCGCGCGAATGGCCTCATCCTCCTAGTGACTGAGAAAAAAATCCGTTCACCACAATACCATTTCGGAGATCAATTGCCCCCGATTCATGGCAGCGAGCGTTTGTTGCTAACCACCTTCCGGAATGAGCAAGATCATGCTGATGTAGTAGACTGTACCGAATATTGCGCTTCGTGTCAATATTGCGACACATCTCGTACTTGTTTTGCTACTTCTGTTTCATTGAGTCGTACGCCAACAGCCACCTCTTGGAGAGCGGGGGTATCTGCCCCGTTTCGCTCATCCCCTGTCTTGACAAACTCCCTGAATACCTATATAATGGAAAAAATACGTCGCTATTGCGACACGAAACGGAGGAAATCACTATGATTTCACAATCCTCGGCGCAGGTCGAGACAGGCAAGTTCACCATCGAGGTGAGCTACAATGGCGTTACCAAGCCCCTGGAAGTGCAGGCACATGAAACGGTGCAGGCCGCGCTGGAGCAGGCGCTGAATCTATTCAACATCCACGACCGGCGACACCTGATGGCCTTCTACCGCGAAGATGGCTCTGAGGTCATGCCTGAGACGATTTCCCTCCAGGAGGCGCATATCACTCCGGGAACGCACCTGGCCCTGCGGCCCAGCCGTGTGAAAGGCGGAGCCTGGTGATTCACCTTCCGGCTCGTCTCCTCGCCGACACCTTCGCAATCTTTCAGGATTGCGGGGGTGGTCGGCATGAATGTGTGGCCTATTGGCTGAGCCCAACAAACACACCAGATACTATTGATGAAGTTGTACACCCACACCACACCGCAGGTCATGGTGGCTATGAAATTGATGACCGATGGCTGACGAGCTTCTGGTTCGAGCTTGCGCGCCAGCAGAAAAGCGTACGCATTCAGTTGCATACCCATCCCCATGAGCCCTTTCACTCGGCCACTGACGATCACTGGGCGCTGATCCATACCTCGGGTTTCCTGTCTCTCGTGATTCCTGATTACGCAACCGGCCCGGTCACGCTAGAGGGTGCTTTTCTTACCGAGCGCACTGATCGGGGATGGAGAGAGGTGCCTGTTGATGCACGGCTGCACATCCTCACAGAGGTCAACCCATGAGCATACACGAGGCATTAAGTCGAACGCTGCTGTTGGCGCGAGATCAGACTCTTCTAGGCTTCAACACCCCGACCGATGAGCAATTGATTGAGGTGTTCCAAAAGACGAGCGTCCTCCTGGTGGCTGATGAAGCCAACCTGAGTGCGCCTGCTGGCCAGCATGCCCTTGTTGCCCTCTTCAACGTGGTGGCGCGTCTTGGCGTTTCGCTCCGGCTGGCCATGCCTGAAGTGCCTGTCCTCGGTTTCCAGCCCCCCATCCGCGGCCAACAACTGCGGGCTGGTCTGCTTGAGTTGGGAAGCGACCTGATTCCAGAATGTGAAGCGCGCCTGGGCGATCCAACGGAACCTGTGAGCCTCGCCTTCATTCTTGGCGATGCCCCCTGGCAGGGCAAGGCCGACCTGGCTATGCGCTTAACTGGCGACAACTGGTCGGGAACAACGGTGCCAGCGAGCGCGCCAACAAGGAGATGGGAGGGCTCGTTCCCCATTGGCGCACTCGTTGCCGCAGGCATCGCAGCACCAGAGGTGTTCAAGCTGGCCCTGCGGACCTTGGGGCGTAAGCTGCCTCACCCAATGGGCGATGACTTTCTGGCACCGGTAGAACGCGCCCATATTCGCGTTGCTTCTCCCGATACACCTACCGGCCCGTACGCATTGGGCTTTCTCGATTGCGTGAGCGGTGGAGCTATCATCCATGCTACCCTGTTTACGTTGCTTCATTTACCGGATACGACAGCGACCGTTCGGGTGATTGAGCCTGAACGGCTCGACCTCACCAACATGAACCGCTATCAATTAGGCCGCCGCTCGGAGTGCGGAGTGCAGAAGATTACAGCGCTCAGCACCTGGTGCCGTACAGGATTCCGTATCAACGGCGTCGCGGAAGCCTTCTCTACTCAGACCCGTGACCTGATTCTGCCGTTTGCCCCGTGCGTACTTGTCGGCACGGACGACATCCAGGCGCGCTGGGCGGTACAGCGCGAGTGGCCCGCATGGCTGGGGGTCGGTGCGACCTCACACTTCTTGACCGTGACCTCCTCTCACGCGCCTGGTCAACCATGCGCAGGGTGCTTGCATCCGTACGACGACCCGGATACCTCGCTCATTCCCACCGTCTCATTTGTCTCCTATTGGGCTGGACTTCTGCTCGCTATTCGCTTGCTTCGCCATCATCTCGGTCAGAGACAGGGTGGCATCGAGCAGTGGATTGACTGTACCCCGCTTCGATTAGATCAGCCGCGAGCCTACTGGAAAATGCCAGTCGCCTTAAGGCAAGACTGCCCTGTTCGTTGCTCTCTGGGGCAGGCGCATGTAGAATGAAAAGTGCGCCATCTGCAGGCCTCATTCCCCTCTCACACGTGCCCTGGTTGTTTGAGCAGACGACATGAGGTGACAGCTTCACGTTCTCACGATGTTTTCTCCAGTCCTCCGCGCGTTTCCTGTGTTGCAGAGGTATCGTATAATAGCAGGTATTAAATGAAATCGACTAAAGGGGGCATGTGTGCGCGATGGCGCGACTGGAGCAACTGACCAGGGGAGCGACGGTGAGAGGTATTCTCCCAGACGCCCTCGTCACGGTGGTAGATGTGCAGTGGCACGGCGACGTGGCCATTACCCTCACCTATCGGGATGCCACTGGCGGCCTCGGCAACGAGATTCTCTACCGCGACCGCGAGCCGAGCATCGAAATCGCCACTGTCGGCCTTCCCTGGAGTTTCGACGGCGACGGGACACTGCTCCGACTGGTCTCCGAGGCCTACCGCATCCACCTGGCCTATCTCTTCGATCCCTTGCTGGCTGTGCATACCTCGCTCGTCGAGCCACTGCCACACCAGATCACCGCGGTCTATGGCGAGATGCTGACGCGCCAGCCGCTGCGCTTCTTGCTGGCTGACGATCCCGGTGCTGGCAAGACCATCATGACCGGGCTCTTCATCAAGGAACTGCTGATCCGCGGCGACCTGCACCGTTGCCTGATTGTCTGCCCGGGTAGCCTCGTTGAGCAATGGCAGGACGAGTTGAACCGGCGCTTCCACCTGCCTTTCGACATTCTCACGAACGACCGTCTTGAGGTCGCGCGCAGTGGTAACGCTTTCGCCGAAACCAACCTGGCTATCTGCCGACTCGATAAGCTCAGCCGGGACGAAGATGCCCAGACGAAGCTGGCGCAGACCGACTGGGATCTCATCGTGGTGGACGAGGCGCACAAAATGTCCGCCAGCTTCTTCCGCGGCGAGGTCAAGTATACCAAGCGCTACCGGCTCGGCCAGCTGCTCTCGCGCCTCACGCGGCACTTCCTGCTGCTGACCGCTACACCGCACAACGGCAAAGAGGCGGACTTCCAGCTCTTCATGGCGCTACTCGACGGCGATCGTTTCGAGGGTCGCTTCCGTGACGGCGTGCATACCACTGATGTCTCCGACCTGATGCGTCGGTTGGTCAAGGAGAAGCTGCTCAAGTTCGATGGCAAGCCGCTCTTCCCCGAGCGTCTCGCCTATCCCATCAATTATACGCTTTCGCCGCTGGAGGCCGACCTATATAAGCAGGTCACCGACTACGTGCGTGAGGAGTTCAACCGCGCTGATGCGCTCGACAACGAAGGACGCAAGGGGACGGTGGGTTTCGCTCTGACCATACTGCAACGGAGGCTCGCCTCCTCCCCCGAGGCCATCTACCAGTCGCTGCGACGGCGGCGCGAGCGCCTCTTGAAGCGGGTACGGGAGGAGCAGCTCTTGAAGCGTGGGGCGGAAGCACACGTGGAGCTGGCCCGTGACCTGCCCGCGCTCACGACGGATGATCTGGACGACCTGGACGACGCACCTGACGCGGAGGTGGAGGACCTCGAAGAGCAAGTAGTGGACCAGGCCTCCGCCGCCCGCACGATCCGCGAGTTGGAGACTGAGATCGCCATCCTGGCCCGGCTCGAAGCGCTGGCACAGCGGGTTCGCCTAAGCGGCACAGATCGCAAGTGGGAGGAACTGGCAGCACTGCTGCAGAACAACGCCGAGATGTTCGAGGCCTCCGGCGCGCGGCGCAAGCTGGTGATCTTCACAGAGCACCGCGATACGCTGAACTACCTGACCGAACGCATCCGCACCCTGCTGGGGCGTCCCGAGGCGGTGGTCATCATCCATGGCGGCATAGGCCGCGAGGAGCGGCGCCACGCGCAGGAACAGTTTCTGAACGACCCGGAGGCGCTGGTGCTGGTGGCAACGGATGCGGCAGGCGAAGGGATCAACTTGCAGCGGGCGCACCTCATGGTCAATTACGATCTACCGTGGAACCCCAACCGGCTGGAGCAGCGTTTCGGGCGCATTCACCGTATCGGGCAGACAGAGGTCTGCCACCTATGGAACCTGATCGCCAGTGAGACGCGCGAGGGCGAGGTCTTCCAGCGGCTCTTTGAGAAGCTGGAGGAAGAACGCAAGGCGCTGGGTGGTCAGGTCTTCGACGTGCTGGGCCGGGTGCGCTTCGAGAACCAGCCCCTGCGCGAACTGGTACTGCAGGCCATTCGCTACGGCGACCAGCCGGAGGTACGTGCCCGGCTCAACCAGGCGGTGGACAACGCGCTGGACCGTGAGCGGCTGCGTGAGCTCCTCGAGGAGCGGGCACTGGCCCGTGATACGCTGGATGCCAGCCAGGTTCGCGCGATCCGCGAAGATATGGAACGGGCAGAGGCGCGGCGGCTCCAACCGCACTTCATCGCAGACTTCTTCCTGGCGGCGTTCAAGCTCCTGGGCGGCAGCGTGCGGGTACGCGAAGCCGGACGCTACGAGATCACGCACGTCCCGGCCATCATTCGGAGTCGTGATCGCCAGATCGGCACAGGCGAGGCCGTGCTCCCGCGCTACGAGCGCATCACCTTCGAGAAAGCGCTGATCGCTGTGCCCGGCAAGCCCTTGGCCGCCTTCGTCTGTCCTGGCCATCCTCTGCTCGACGCCACTATTGACCTCGTGCTGGAGCGCTACCGGGATCTCCTCAAGCGGGGAGCGGTGCTGGTGGACCCGAACGATCCGGGCGAAGAGCCGCGGGCGCTGGTGTATCTGGAGCACGCCATCCAGGATGCCCGCACCGACCGTGCTGGCCATCGCCGCGTCGTCTCGCGCCAGATGCAATTTGTCGAGCTGGATGCCGCCGGTACGGCACACATGGCAGGGTACGCCCCGTATCTGGACTACCGCCCGCTCCGCGAGGATGAGCACACGCTCGTTGAGCCGGTGCTGACCGGGCTGGCGCTACGCGAGCAGATCGAGCAGCAGGCGCTCACCTTCGCCATCACGGCGCTGGTACCGCAGCACCTGGCAGAGGTGAAGGGGCGCAAGGAGGAGTTGATCCGCAAGACAATGGCGGCGGTAAAGGACCGGTTGACCAAGGAGATCAACTACTGGGACCACCGGGCGGCGCAGCTCCGCCGGCAGGAGGAGGCCGGCAAGACCTTTAGTCTCAACTCCGCCAAGGCCCGCCAGCGCGCCGATGAGCTACAGACGCGGCTGCAGCGGCGCATGGAGGAGCTGGAGCAAGAGCGTCAGATCTCGGCGCTGCCGCCCGTCGTCACCGGCGGTGTGCTGGTGATTCCGGCTGGGCTGCTCGCGAAGCTAGGTGGCGAGTCGGATGAGACACTCAGTGCCCTCGCCCGTGAGACGCAGCGCATCGAACACGCGGCGATGGAAGCGGTGATGGCATACGAGCGTTCCTTGGGCTTCGTGCCGCGCGATGTAAGCGCCGAGAAGTGCGGCTATGACGTCGAGTCGCAGGTGACCGGGACTGGCAAGCTCCGCTTCATTGAGGTGAAAGGGCGCGTGGCTGGCGCGGACACCGTAACACTCACCAAGAACGAGATTCTGACGGCGCTGAACAAGCCGGACGAATTCATTCTGGCCATCGTGGAGGTGGA
>WNFY01003094.1_pt1 | contig 16074 bp, 18 predicted proteins | sample 5400091 | NCBI WGS metagenome assembly WNFY01 (sample SAMN13153364, study PRJNA577476) | soil metagenome | isolation source: 60 cm soil or saprolite under grassland replicate 1 | place: USA:California | collected 2016-06-15
CAGGGTTGCCCCGGGCAAGGCGGCGCGCGCCGCGCCCGCGAAGACGCGGCCGGCCGCGAAGCCGCGCCCCGCCCCTCGGACCGTGCCGAAGGCGAAGCCCGCCGCGCGCGCGAGCCGCCCCCGCCCCGGCTCGAAGCCTACGGGGAAGAAGCGCCGCTGATTGACGGAGCGTGATCGTGATCCTCCCCGCGCTCGTTGCCGCGCTGGCGCTGTCCGCGGAGCCGGCGGAGGACGCCTTCGCCGCGGCCCAGCGCCAGGGTGACGCGGCGTTCGCGGAGCGCGAGGACCCGCGGCGGCTCGCGGAGGCCGTCGCGCGCTACGCCGAGGCGGCGTCGCTCCGGCCCGCCGACGGGGCGCCGCTCGTGGCGCTCGCGCGGGCCCACGCGTTCCACGCGCTCTCCACGCCCGCCGCCGCGCGGGACGCCTGGCGCGAGGCCTCGCGCGCCGCGGAGCGCGCGCTCCGCCTCGCCGCGCCGGCCTTCGCCGCCGCGACGGACGGGGGCGACGATCCGGCGCGCGCCGCGCCGTCGGTGGGCGCCGCCGCCGCCGAGCCGCTCTACTGGGTCGCCGTCGCGACCATGGGGATGGCGCAGGCGCGCGGGATGTCGGCCGTGCTCGCGGCGAAGGACGCGGCGCGCGGCATGATGGAGCGCGCCGCCGAGCTCGACGAGCGGCTCGACCACGGGGGGCCGCGGCGCTCGCTCGGGGCCTGGCTCGCGACCATCCCGTCGGCGGCGGGCGGCGGCGCCGCCGCGGCGCGCAAGGAGCTCGACCGCGCGCTCTCGCTCGATCCGGCCTACCAGCTCACGCGCGTGCGCGACGCGGAGACGCTCGCGGTGCTGCTGCAGGACCGCAAGCGCTTCGAGGGGCTGCTCGGCGACGTCCTCGCCTTCGACGAGGCGCGCGCGCCCGGCATCGCGCCCGAGAACCGGCTCGCGAAGCGGCTGGCGCGCGAGCTGCTGGCGCGCCGCGATCGGCTGTTCTGACTCGCCTTCGGGGTCACCGCTATGCGATCGGCTTCCCAGGCGAGTCAGAACAGCGGATTTCCGGGCTCGCTGCGAGGCAGCGAGTGTGAGCCCCTCCTGATCCGCTCTCGCACGCACGCCGCGGCGGTCGCGCTCGTCGCCCTCGCGCTCGCGGGCTGCCCGCGCGTGCCGCCGCCGGACCTGTCCCGCGATCCAGCGGCGCTCCTCGACCAGGTGCGCGCGGCGCAGGCGCGGGTGCAGCGCGTGCGCGGGTCGGCGCGCGTGAAGATCAAGTCGCCCGGGGCGAACGGCACCGTGACCGAGTTCGCGGCCGCCGAGAAGCCGGACCGCGTCCACCTCGAGACGCTCGACTTCTTCGGGAACCCGGCGGCGGTGCTCGTCGCCGCGGACGGGCGCTTCGCGTTCCTCGACGCGCGCGCGAACGTCTTCTACCGCGGAGACGCGACGCCCGAGAACGTGTCGCGCCTCCTGCCCGTCATGATCCCGGTCGAGGAGCTGGTCGTCATCCTGTGCGGGTCGGCGCCGCTCCTGCCGGGCACGCCGCTCGAGGTCGGCGTGAAGGACGACCTCCTGCTCCTCACCATCGGGCTCGGCGACCTCGGGCAGCGCGTCGCGGTGGGCGAGCTCGCCGCGATAGAGTGGTCCCGGCTGCGCCGCGCGCTCCACGGCCCGGGCTCCCCTGGGCAGGACGCGCCGGCCTACGACCTCGAGTTCGGGATCTTCCGGCACCGGGCGGGCGTCCGCTTCCCGACCGAGCTGCAGCTCGATGCCCCCGCCGGGCAGGCCCGCGTCCAGCTCACCTGGCGGAACGACCTGGAAGTGAACGGTCGGCTCGACGCGGGCCTCTTCCGGCTCGCGCCGCCGAAGGGCGCGCGCGTGGTCGAGCTGGCGCGCGGCGCTGCGGTGCCGGCCACGGACCTGCCGATCGAGCCCCGCGGGAATGACGCGCCAGGAGAGCGGGTTCCCCGTCGTGACGATCCTCGTTGATCCCTGCCCCATCTCGAGTATCTCTCGGAGCGTGGGCCGCGAGCGCCCCTGGAGCCCTCCCGCGTGAACCCCGAGCTCTTCAGCCTCGTCAAATCCAGCGTCGCCATGTGGCTCATCGTGGCCGGCTCGGTGGCCGCCATCGCGGTGTCGGCGGAGCGCGCCTTCGCGCTCTGGCGGTTCAGCGACCGGGCGAGGTCGCTCGCCGACGCCGTGACGCGCGCGCTCTTCCGCGGCGACGTCGACGACGCGCGCGCCCAGTGCGAGCGGTCCGGCTCGCCCGCGGCCGACGTTTTCCTGGCCGGCCTCGTGGCGAGCGCGCCGCCTCCGCCGCGGCCGGGCCGCGCCGCGCGCGCGCCGAGCGCGGAGAAGATCGTCGCCGCCGTGGAGCGGCAGCGCCAGCAGCTGAACCTTCGGCTCCGGGCGTACCTCTGGATCCTGGGGACGATCGGGGCCACCGCGCCCTTCGTCGGCCTCTTCGGCACGGTCGTCGGGATCATGCAGGCGTTCCACCAGATGGGCGTCACGGGGCAGGGCGGGTTCAGCGTGGTGGCGGCCGGCATCTCCGAGGCGCTCGTCACGACGGCGGGCGGCATCGCGGTCGCCATCGAGGCCGTCGTCCTCTACAACTTCCTCAACACGCACGTGCAGAAGGTGGCGCTGCAGTTCAGGCTGCTGACGGAGGAGTACCTCGAGATCCTGAAGGAGACGCTCCCTGCCCCGGCCCGCGCCGGGCGCGAGGAGAGCGCGTGACCTCATGGCGATGAGCGCGCCCTCCGGCGGCGACGACCTCGAGCAGGGTGGCGGCGGGATCTTCGCCGACATCAACATCACGCCGCTCACCGACATCTTCCTCGTCCTCCTCATCATCTTCATGGTGACGACCACCGCCATCGCGGAGCAGAGCGGCCAGAACGGCGGGCTCAAGGTGAGCCTGCCGCGCGCCGGCAAGAGCGCGCCCGCGGCCGAGATGCACGACCTTGCCATCGCCGTCCTCGAGGACGGCAGGACCGTCGTCGGCGGCAAGGTCGTGGACGAGGACACGCTGGCGCGCATCCTCGACAAGGCGCACGGCGAGAACGCCGACACGCTCGTGCTCGTGCAGGCCGACCAGGGCGTCGCGCACGGGAAGGTGGTGGCGGTGATGGACCTCGCGCGCCGGCACGGCCTCGCGCGGCTCGCCATCGCCACCCGCGAAGACGGACGGTGAGCTGGGGGGCCGGCGTCGCGGCTCGACGCGAGCGCGCGGCCGCCCCGCTCCGCCGCCTTCGGAGCGGCGCTCGCCCGACCGTCCGTGGCCTCGACCACGCCTGCGGCCCGCGGTAGGATCGGCGTCCCCGCGGACCCGGGCACTCCCGAGAAAGGGGCGACATGACGGTCAAGAAGCGCCTCGGGGAGATGCTGCTCGAGGCCGGCGTCATCGACCAGACGCAGCTCCACTCGGCGCTCGGGCACCAGCGCAAGTGGGGCGGCAAGCTCGGCCAGGCGCTACAGGATCTCAAGCTCGCGACCGAGTCGCAGATCGTGAGCGCGCTCTCGCGCAAGTTCGGCTACGACGTGGTCGACATCGGGGCCCTGCAGCAGACGGCGAAGCTCGCGGCGGCGCTGAAGCTCGTGCCCCGCGAGCTGGCGCTGCGGCAGACGTTGCTTCCCGTCGCGTCCGACACGAGCTCGATCACGGTCGCGATGGCCGATCCCTCCAACATCGCGGTGGTGGACGAGCTCTCGTTCCGCACCGGCAAGCGCATCCGGATCGCGCTCGCGGGGGATCGCGAGATCACGGCGGCCGTGCGGCGGCTCTACTTCGCGGACCAGGAGCCCCAGCGCGTCGCGGCGATCCCGCTCGACGACCCGTCGAGCGGCGAGGTGTCGCTGGAGACGACCCGCGACCCGTTCGCGGCGATGCCCGACCACATCCGGGAGGGCTACTTCAACCGCCCGGCGCACACCCTCTCGGACGCGTCACGCCCTGCCTCCCAGCGCGCCCCTGCGCCCGGTCCGCCGCCGCTGCCGCCGGTGCACGCGGCCCCGGCGCCCGCCCCGGTTCCGCGCGTGGACGTGCAGCCCACCTTCACGCCGCCGCCCGTCCTCGCGCGCGGCGACGCCATGCCGTCGCTCGCGCCGTGGCCACCTCCGCCGGCGGCCGCCGCCCCGCTGGCGCAGCCATCCCTGTCTCCCTATCCGCTCGAGGGCGAGCCCGCCGATGTCCTCGGCGAGCCCATCCTCGCGACCGAGCTCGCCCCCGCGCCGGAGGAGGGAGCGCTGCACGAGGGGAGCCCCCGCCAGGAGCGCGAGCTCACGCCGAAGCAGGCGGCGCTGCTCGACGCGCTCGAGCGCGCCGCGCGCGGCGAGGAGACGGGTGTCGTGAAGGCCACGCAGCTCGTCGCGGTGCTCGCGCGCCTCCTCGTGAAGCGCGGTCTCGTGGACGAGGCGGAGCTGCTCGACGAGCTCGCGAAGCGGTAGCGGCGCTAATTGAGCGCGCCGGGGGTGACGAGCGTGAACGGCGCGATGGCCGCCTCGAAGGCCGCGCCGTCATCGCGCACCAGCTGATAGGTCCCGCGCATCGACCCATGCGGCGTCTTGAGGATGCAGAAGCTCGTGTACTCGAAGCTCTCGCCCGACTCGAGGCGCGGCTGCTGGCCGATGACGCCGTCGCCCACCACCTCCTCCTTGCCGCCCTCGGCGTCGGTGATGATCCAGTGGCGCGAGACGAGCTTCGCGGGGACGTCGCCCTCGTTCGAGATGCGGACGGTGTAGGCGAAGAGGAAGCGGCCCGCCGCGGGCGCCGAGCGGTCGGGCCGGAACTCGCTCTTCACGTGAACGCGGATGCCGGAGGTGAGGGCGGTGGACACGGGCGGCGTTATAACGGGCGGGACGGGACCCCGCACGCCCCGCACCGCCATGGATGCCCGCCTCCGAGCGCTGCTCGCGGCCGCGCCGCCGCACCCGCGGCGCGTCGTCTGCCTGACCGAGGAGACGACCGAGACGCTGTACCGGATCGGCGCCGGCGAGCTCGTCGTGGGTGTCTCCGGGTTCACGGTGCGTCCGCCCGAGGCGAGGCGGAAGCCGCGCATCTCGACCTTCCTCGCCGCGGACGCGGAGCGCATCCTCGCGCTGCGGCCCGACCTCGTCCTCGGCTTCTCCGACCTGCAGGCGGAGATCGCGGCCGACCTCGGCCGCCGCGGCGTGCCGGTGTTCCTCATGAACCAGCGCTCGGTGGCGGAGATCCTGCAGGCGGTCCGCGTCACGGCGGCGCTGGTGGGGCGAGGCGAGGCGGGCGACGCGCTCGCGGGCGACCTCACCGCCGGCCTGGCGCGCGTCGCCGAGGCCGCGGCGGCCCTGCCGCGCCGGCCGCGCGCCTTCTTCGAGGAGTGGCCCGACCCGCTCATCTCCGGGATCCGGTGGGTGTCGGAGCTCCTCGAGCTCGCCGGCGCCGACGACGTCTGCGCGGAGTCGCGGGCCGCGCAGGCCGCGCGCGGCCGGATCTTCGCGCCGGAGGAGGTCGCCCGGCGCGACCCGGAGGTCGTCGTCGCGAGCTGGTGCGGCAAGAAGGCGGTGCGCGCGCGCATCGCCGGGCGGACCGGATGGGAGCGGGTGCGGGCGGTGATGGACGATCAGCTCTACGAGGTGAAGAGCACGATCATCCTGCAGCCGGGACCGGCCGCGCTCACCGACGGCGTCGCGGAGCTCGCGGGCATCGTGGCGGCGGTGGCCCGCGGGGAGAAGCTGCCGGCCCGCCGGCAGGGCGATCTCAGGTCGTGCGCGAGCGCGGGCTAGGATGCACGGCCATCAGCGCCGCGTCCCCCTCCCCCTGGAAGGGGGAGGGTCGGGGAGAGGGTTGGCGAACCGCGGAACGAGCCTCCATGAAGAGCCCGGGATGACCATGGAACCGAAGCTCGCGAGCATCCTCGAGGAGGTGAGGCGGAGCGAGGGGCGCGTCGTCGCCCTCACCGGCGCCGGCATCTCGGCCGAGAGCGGCATCCCGACCTTCCGCGGCGCGGAGGGCTACTGGGTGGTCGGCTCGAAGAACTACATGCCGCAGGAGATGGCGACCCAGGAGATGTTCCGCCGCGCGCCCGAGGAGGTGTGGCGCTGGTACCTCTACCGCTTCGGCGTGTGCCGCCACGCCCCGCCGAACAAGGGACACCACTCGCTCGTCGCGCTCGACCGCGCCCTCGGCGACCGCTTCCACCTCGTCACCCAGAACATCGACGGCCTCCACCTGCGCGCCGGCTCGACGCCGGAGCGCACCTCGTGCATCCACGGCGACGCCGCCTTCGTCCGCTGCGCCGGCGAGTGCCCCGGGAAGCTCCTCCTTCCCGACATGGGCGCGCGGGACGCGACGACGCCCCTCACGCCGGCCGACCGCGCGAGGCTCACCTGCCCGCGCTGCGGCGCCTGGCTCCGGCCGCACGTCCTGTGGTTCGACGAGTGCTACGACGAGGAGAACTACCGGATGGAGACGGCGCTCCGCGCGGCGGGGCAGGCGTCGCTCCTCCTCGTCGTCGGGACGAGCGGCGCGACGAACCTGCCCATGCAGATCGGCGAGCTCGCCTGGCGCCGCGGCATCGCCATGGTCGACGTGAACCCGGAGGAGAACCCCTTCTCCGAGCTGTGCGAGCGGAGCGCGCGCGGGTTCTTCGCCCGCGGCAGCGCCTGCGAGCGGCTGCCGGAGATCGTGCTCGCGCTGGGGGCGATGGGCGGCTGAGCGTGGGGCGCGGCGTCACGCGCTCGTCAGCACGATCTTCGCGACCTCGGCCGGGGCCCCGAGGCGCATGGGCGGACCCCAGTACCCGGTGCCGCAGGAGACGTAGACGCGGCCACTCCGGTCGCCCTCGCGGTGCAGGTAGAGGCCCTTGTAGTAGGGGTACACCGCGCTCACGAGGAGGTTCCACGGGAAGAGCTGGCCGCCGTGGGTGTGCCCGGAGAGCTGCAGCTCGACGCCCGCGCGGACGGCCTCCGAGACGCCGCGCGGCTGGTGCGCGAGCAGGACGAGCGAGCGATCCGGATCGCGCCCGGCCAGCGCCGCGTCGAGCGCCGCCCAACGCCCGTCCCCGCCGCGCGCGACGCTCCAGTCGTCCACGCCCGCGAGGTCGAAGGACGCGCCGCCCGGCCCGCGATCGCCCACCACCACCCGCTCGTTGCGGAGCGGCCGGATGCCGTAGCGCGCCAGCTCCTCGAGCCAGGCGCGCGCGCCGGCGTAGTACTCGTGGTTGCCGGTGACGAAGAAGACGCCGTGCGGCGCGGTGAGCCGCGCGAGGTGCTCGGTCGCGTGGCGCAGCTCCGCGACCGTGCCGTCCACGAGGTCGCCGGTGATGACGACCGCGTCGGGCCTGAGCGCGTTCGTCATGTCCACCACCCGCCGCACGTGCTTCTCGCGGATGCTGGGCCCGACGTGGAGGTCCGTGATCTGCGCCAGCGTGAACCCGGAGAGCGCGCGCGGCAGCCGCGGGAGCGGCACCGGGACCTCGTTCACGCGCGGCTCGCCCGTCGCGATCTGGACGGCGATGCCGGTCGCCGTGCCCGCGGCGAGGATGGCGCCTCCGGCGAGCGTCCGCGCCACGAACGCGCGCCGGGCGGGGTCGGGGGGCGTCGAGAGGTGGCTGCCCGCCACGGCGAGCACCCAGCTCGCGCCCGCCCACAGGAGTCGCGCGACGTCGGTCGCGAGCAGCGCGACGAAGAGGAGGAAGGCCGCGCCCATCCACGTGAAGAGCACGGCGACGAGCCCGCGCGTGGTTCGGAACGGGAGCCGGCGCGCGAGGATCATTCCGGCGGGGACGCTCACCGCCGCGAGCGCCAGGGCGACGCCGGCGAGGCGCCTCGCCATGTCGGGCAGCCCCGTGTCGCGCGCCAGGCGCGCCCACAGGAACCAGTGCATGCCGCCGAACGCGGCGAGCATCACGAGCAGGAAGAGGGCGAAGGCGGATGCGCGAGCCACGGTGCGCTCCGAATGTAACCCGCATGGCGGAGGGGTGCCACCGCCGCGCCCCCCGTCCAGGTCGCGCGCTGGGCGCCGAGCCCGGCCAGTGCTTGAGCGAACCCGCCGCGACGTCTAAGGGGGCTGCGTGCTCGCCTCGAGGCCGGTCGTCACGCTCGTGCTCGCCGCCTCGCTCTCGGGGTGCACCGGTCGCGGCCCCGCCGCCGGATCCTCTCCGGGCGGCGGCGCGCTCTCGCTCTCCGACGTCGTGACCGGCCTCGCCTCGACGACGGACGTCGCGTTCCTCCCGGACGGCAGGATGGTGATCACCGAGCAGGAGGGCTCGGTGAAGGTCCGCGGCGCCGACGGGCGACTGACGCTGGCAGGCACCTTCGACGTGGACGCGACGAGCGAGAAGGGGATGCTGGGCGTCTCCGTCGATCCCGACTTCGCACGCACGCGGCGGCTGTTCCTCTACTACTCCGCGTCGAACGCGGCGGGCGGCAGCGACGTCGATCGGAATCGCGCGGTCGCGATCCTGCTGCGCGACGACGGGACCCTCGACCGCGCTTCGGAGCAGGTGCTGGTGCAGGGCCTGCGCGGCCCCGCGAACCACGATGGGGGGGCGCTCGCCGTCGGGCCCGACGGCAAGCTCTACATCGGCGTCGGCGACAGCGGGTGCAACACCGGAGCGCCGCCGGAGCCGCCCCAGGCACCCACCAACTTCTTCGCGACCTGCCTCTCGAACGCGAACGGCAAGATCCTGCGGGTGAACCTCGACGGCACGGTGCCCGCCGACAACCCGCTCGCGGCCGTGGCGGCGGCGACCGCGTGCGGCGGCGAGTGCGGCATGCCCGTGGGCGCCGCGCTCGCGGCGCCGCGGCGGGAGATCTGGGCCTGGGGCTTCCGCAATCCGTGGCGCTTCTGGTTCGACCCGCAGACCGGCCGGCTGTGGGTCGCGGACGTCGGGGAGTCGACGTACGAGGAGGTCGACGTCGCCATCGCCGGACGCCACCACGGCTGGCCCTGGCGCGAAGGACCGCACGGCTGGCCCGTCGCGAAGTGCCGCGAGACGACCCCCGACGCGGGGGACTGCGTCGATCCCGTCTACCACTGCAGGCACGGCCCGGCGGCGGGCGGGATCGACGGCGACTGCGACTCGATCACGGGTGGCGCCATCGTCGACAGCCCGGCCTGGCCGGCGACGGAGCGCGGCCGCTACTACTTCGCCGACAACGTGAACGGGCGGGTGTGGAGCGTCGCCGTGGACGCGGCGCGCTCCTCCGTCGTGGCCGGGTCGCGGCGCGAGGTGGCGCGCGTGGAGAGGGGCATCCCCGTCTCGCTCCGGCTCGGACCGGAGGGCGACCTCTACATCGCCGTGCTGCCCGGCCGCGTCGCGAAGCTCGCGCCCGCGGCGCAGGCCCTCGGGGCGAGGCGGTGACGGCGCGCGCGATCGCCGCGTCCGTGGCGCTCGCGCTGGGCGCGGCGGCGGCGGGACAGGAGCACGGCCCCGCGCACCCGCCCGAGCCACCCCCCGACGACCTGCCGCCGCCGCCGCGCGGGCCGCCGCTGCCGCCGCCGGAATGGCCGAGGCCGCCGCCCCCGCCACCCGACGCGGTCGCCCGTGACGAGGCGCGCGAGGCCTCCGGCACGTCGTGGCAGCCGCTCTCGACGCCGTCGTGGGGCGCCCACCTGCCGCTCGGCCCCGTGGCGCTGGCGCTCCACGGGAACGCGTTCCTCGCCTACACCGACCAGGACACGCCGCGCGGCGCGAGGCGCCTCTTCTCGACGAGCTGGGTCATGGGGATGGGGCGCCTGCCCGTCGGCGCAGGCTCCGTCTCGGCGCGCGCGATGCTGTCGGCGGAGCCATTCACGGTGCGTGACGGTAGCTATCCCGAGCTGCTCCAGACCGGCGAGACGTGGCGCGGACAGCCGCTCCACGACCGGCAGCACCCGCATGACCTCGTGATGGAGCTCGCGCTCGCGGCGCGCGCGCCGCTCGGCGACGCGCTGGGCGTCGAGCTCTACGGCGCGCCGGTGGGCGAGCCCGCGCTCGGGCCGGTCGCGTTCCCGCACCGCGCCTCCGCGCTGCACGATCCCGTCGCGCCGCTCGCGCACCACTGGCTCGACTCGACCCACATCTCGTACGGCGTCCTCACCGCCGCGCTCCTCCTGCGCGACGCGAAGGTGGAGGGCTCCTGGTTCAACGGGCGCGAGCCGGACGAGGATCGCAAGGACCTCGACGCGGTCCGCCTCGACTCGTGGGCGGCGCGCCTCTCGATGGCGCCGCACCCCGACCTCGTCCTCCAGGCCTCGTACGGGCGGCTCGCGAGCCCCGAGCGGCTCGAGCCGAGCGTCTCCATCCACCGCGTGACCGCCTCGGCTCAGTGGAACGAGCGCATCGGCCGCGCCGGCAACAGCGCGCTCACGCTCGCCTGGGGGCGGAACCTCGAGGGCGGGCGCGCGGAGGACGCGCTCCTCGCCGAGGGCACCTGGGATCGCGACGGTCACAACGCGATCTTCGGGAGGGTGGAGTGGGTCGTGAAGAGCGCGCGGGAGCTCGTGGTCTCGGGCGCCGATCCGGCCGCGCGCTACGGCGTGCTCGGCGCCGTCGCCGGCTTCTCGCATGCGTTCGGGCCGCTGTTCGGCCTCTCGCCCGCCCTCGGCGTCCGCTTCAGCGTGCACCAGCTCCCGAACGCGCTGCGCCCCGCGTACGGCGACGAGACGCCTGCGGGCGTCGTCGTCTTCGCGCAGCTCCTGCCCGCGATGGCGCTCGGGCCGGCGGGCCACGGTGGCCACGCGGCGCACCACGAATGAAGAGGGCCGCCCCGGGGGCGGCCCTCCTGCGGCGTCGGCTTCGGCTCGCGCTTCAGCCCTCCCAGCGGTCGTGGCCGCGCCCCCTCGCGAGCGCCGCCCAGCGCCGGTCGAGCTCGGCGCGGCGCGACGCGTACCAGGCCTCGAAGCGGTCGCGGCGCCAGGGCGCGCCGCCGCTCCACGTCGCGTAGAAGTGGTCGCGGGCAGCCTCGAGGCGCGTGTACTCGCGGCGGAGCTCCATCACGCGCGGGCCGCCGCGCCAGTGCGCCGGGTAGAACGGGCTCGCGACCACGGGCGCCGGCGCGGGCGCTGGGGCCGTGTAGACGGGCGCCTCGCGGTAGGGCGCGGGCGGCGGCGCCGGGAAGGCGTGGCGATCGCCGTCGCGGTCGAAGCCGCGGTCGTGGTCGGCGCGAGCGGGCAGCGCGACGAGCGCGAGCGCGAGGCCGGTGGCGAAGGTGAGGGCGGTGCGGGTCGTGCGGCTCATGGGTTCCTCCGTTGCTTGTTTCGAGGGAGGGACGGAGGAACGCGGGGGCGTATTCAGTGCCGGAGGAGGCGTGTCATGGCCGTGCTCGGTTGCGCTGGTCCCGTGAACGAGCCCGCGCCCGTGCCCGCGCCCGGCTTCTTTCGGGCTCGGACTCGGGCTCGGACTCGGGCTCGGACTCGGGCTCGGACTCGGGCTCGGGGCTCACTCCAACTGGGCAGCGCCATCAGAGGGCCCGCGCGGGGTCGCGCGGGAGCGCGTCGATCTTGCCGGCCAGGATGAAGTCGTTCTCGGAGAGCCCGCCGATCGAGTGCGTCCACGTGCTCACGTCGAGCTGGTTCCAGTCGTGGACGGTGAAGTCGGGGTGGTGCCCCTCCGCCTCCGCGAGATCGGCGATCGCGTTCACGAACCGCATCACGCCGCCGAAGTCCTTGAATTTGAGCGCCCGGTGCAGCCGCTCGTCCCGGAGCTCCCACCCGTCGAGCGTCCCGAGGAGCTCGTTCGCGCGCGCGGTCTCCATCTTCGGGGTGCCGCGCTCGCACGGGGCGCACTTCTTCTTCGTCCAGTCCATGCCGCTTCGCTAACGCGTCCCGGCCGCGCGCGCTATAACGCGCGCATGGACCGCCTCTTCCTCGCGCTCGGCGCCCTCTCCGCGCTCGTCTCGGTGGCGGCGGGCGCGTTCGGCGCGCACGCGCTGCGCGCGCGGCTCGCGCCGGAGCTCCTGGTCGTGTTCGAGACGGGCGCGCGGTACCAGATGTACCACGCGCTCGGCCTCGTCGCGGTGGCGTGGAGCGCGTCGCGCTGGCCCGGGGCGGCCACGACCGCGGCGGGCTGGCTCCTCGTCGCGGGGACGCTGCTCTTCTCCGGGAGCCTCTACGCGCTCGCGCTCTCCGGCGTGCGCGCGCTCGGGGCGGTCACGCCCTTCGGCGGGCTCGCCTTCCTCGCGGGCTGGCTCTGCCTGGCCTGGGCGGCGCTCCGCGGCTGAGGCTCGACGCGAGCCGGGCGGCGATCGGAGCGCCGGCGCGGAGGCGCCCGCACGAGATCCGCTCGGCAGGGCGGAGGCGTGGCCCACGTCCAAGCGACATGGGCCGACAGCGGGTCTTGTGGCAGAGTCGCCGCGATGGCCAAGGGTCGCCGCGACCGGTTCCCGCCGCAGATCAAGTACCTCGCCTGGAACGAGGCCTGCGAGCGCTTCTCGTACTACGGGATGACCTCGGTCCTCACCATCTACATGGTGCAGAAGCTCTTCCTCCAGGAGAGCGACGCCGAGTCGAAGTACCACCTGTTCGTCTTCGCCGTGTACGTGACGCCGCTCCTCGGGGCGTGGATCGCCGACCGCTTCCTCGGCCGCTTCCGCGTCATCTTCTGGCTGTCGTTCGGGTACGTGCTCGGCCACGCCACCATCGCCGCGTTCGAGAGCCGCGAGGGGCTCTACGCGGGGCTCGCGCTCATCGCGCTCGGCGCCGGAGGCATCAAGCCGTGCGCGGCCGCGTACGTGGGGGACCAGTTCAAGAGCGAGAGCCGGCACCTGCTCAAGAAGGTCTACGACCTCTACTACTGGATGATCAACCTCGGCTCGACGGCGGCGACGATCCTCATCCCGATCCTGCTCGACCGCGTGGGGCCGCGGGTGGCCTTCGCCGTCCCCGGCGTCCTCATGGCGGGCGCGCTCGTCATCTTCTGGCTCGGCCGCAAGCAGTACGTCTCCATCCCGCCCACCGGGCCGAACCCGCACGGCTTCTTCCGCGTGGTGTCGTTCGCGCTCTCGCGCCTGGGCACCGGCAGGCCCGGGCAGGGGTGGCTCGACGTGGCGCGCGACCGCTTCCCGCACGACGCGGTGGAGGGCGCGCGCGCCGTCTTCCGCATCATCGGCGTGTTCGCGCCCATCGCGGCGTTCTGGGCGCTCTTCTTCCAGTACGGGTCGTCCTGGGTGCTGCAGGCGGAGCGGATGGACCGGCGCGTGCTCGGGTTCGCGGTGCTGTCGTCGCAGGTGTCGACGCTCAACGCGCTCTTCGTGCTCGTGCTCATCGTCCTCTTCGCCGGCCTCGTCTACCCGGCGCTGGAGCGGAGGGGCGTGCGCGTGACGGCGCTCCGCAAGATGACGGTCGGCATGTACGTGACCGTGCTCTCGTTCCTGTGCGCCGCGGCGATCCAGCTCGCGCTCGACGCAGGCGGGAAGCCCAACGTCGCCTGGCAGACGTTCCAGTACCTGTTCCTGTCGGCGGGCGAGGTGCTCGTCTCCGTGACCGCGCTCGAGTTCGCCTACACGCAGGCGCCGCGCTCGATGAAGAGCGCCATCATGAGCCTGTGGTACCTCACCATCGCCGCCGGGAGCCTCCTCACGGCCTGGGTGGCGAGCCTGAACCGGTTCCACGGCTCCGCCTACTTCTTCTTCTTCGCCGCGCTCATGCTCGCCGCGGCGCTCCTCTTCCACGCCGTCGCGCGCCGCTACAGGCCCGTCGAGTACACGGCCGGCATCGCGGAGGGTGCCGCCGAGACGGCGTGATCGCCGGAGGTCCCATGGCCGCCGAAGCCGACCGCTACCCGCCGCAGACCAGGTTCATCGTCTGGAACGAGGCGTGCGAGCGCTTCTCGTTCTACGGGATGCGGTCGATCCTGACCGTCTACATGGCGCAGTGGCTGCTCCTCGCCGAGCACGAGGCCGAGGCGAACTACCACCTGTTCGTGATGGCCTGCTACCTGACCCCGCTCGTGGGCGGGTGGCTCGCCGATCGGCTGTGGGGCCGCTACCGCGTCATCCTGTGGCTCTCGCTCGGCTACGTCCTCGGCCACGCCACCATCGCCGCCTTCGAGACGCGCTGGGGTCTCGCCGCGGGGCTCCTCCTCATCGCGCTCGGCTCGGGCGGCATCAAGCCCTGCGTCTCGGCCTACGTCGGCGACCAGTTCCGGCCGGAGCAGAAGAAGCTCGTGGAGCGCGTCTACGCGCTCTTCTACTGGATGATCAACCTCGGGTCGTTCAGCTCGACCCTGCTCATCCCGGTGCTGCTCGCCCGCTACGGGCCACGCGTCGCCTTCGCCATTCCCGGCGTCCTCATGGCGATCGCGCTGGTGGTGTTCCTGGCCGGCCGCCGGCTGTACGTGAACGTGGCGCCCACCGGCCCCAACCCGCACGCGTTCGTGAAGGTGGTGGCCCGGGCGCTGGCGCGGCGCAGGTCGGCGCCCGCGGGCGGGCACTGGCTCGACGCGGCCCGCGACCGGCATCCCGCGCCGGCGGTGGAGGGCGCCAAGGCGGTCTTCGGCATCATGGGCGTCTTCGCCGCCGTGACCGCCTTCTGGGCGCTCTTCGACCAGCACGGCTCGTCCTGGGTGCTGCAGGCGCGCCGCATGGATCTCCACGTCCTCGGCCACACGTACCAGGCGTCGCAGCTCTCGGCGCTGAACCCGATCATGGTGCTGCTCATCATCCCGCTCTTCCAGCGCGGGCTCTTCCCGGCGCTGGAGCGGAGCGGCGTCACGCTGACGCCGCTGCGCAAGATGACGGCCGGGATGTTCGTCACGGTGCTCTCCTTCGCCGCCGCGGCCGTGGTGGAGATCGCGATCGAGCGCGGCCTCGCCCCGAACGGCCTCTGGCAGATCCCGCAGTACGTCTTCCTCACGGTGGGCGAGGTGCTCGTCTCGGTGACGGGCCTCGAGTTCAGCTACACGCAGGCGCCGCGCTCGATGAAGAGCACCATCATGAGCATCTGGTTTCTCACCATCGCGGCAGGGAACCTCCTCACGGCGTGGGTGTCCCAGGTCAACCGCTTCCACGGCCCGGCGTACTTCTGGTTCTTCACCGCGCTCATGGGGATGGGCGCGATCGCCTTCCTCTTCGTGGCGCGCCGCTACAAGCCGGCGCCGCCCGAGGTGGTGGAGCCCGCGGCGGCGGCGTGAGCTGCGGGCTGTGGGTCAGCGGCGCTCGTCCCACGCAGCCGGCCGCCGCCCCTCGATGAGCACGTCGGGATCGACGTCCGCGCCGTTCGGCCAGACGATCGTCCCGAGCTCGTCGTCGACGCGGACGGCCCGGAAGACCGATGGGTCTCGACGCAGCGGCTCGAACACCGGCCCGCGCAGATACGGGTCCAGGTCCACGACGCGCATGCTCCCGTCCGTGAGCGTGAGCTCGACGGTGAAGCCCTCCAGCGGGCGGACGGAGCGGATGCGGACCATGCGCAGCTCCTAGTCGAGCGGAGGGATCGGTGCGAGCGGAAGTCCCTTCGAGGCCGCGTCCCAATCCACGAGGAGCTCGTGGTGGTGCAGGTTGGTCCACTCGATCACCATCGCGAGCGCCCGTCGTGGGAGCCGACCCCGAAGCACCGCCGCCGTGTCGATCTCGATGAGCGCTTCGTGCTCGCCGTACCGGGCATGGAAGTGAGGAGGACTGTGGTCGTCGTAGTCCATCGCGATCACGATCCCGAAGAACACGATCCCGAAGAACACGCTGATCCGCGGCATTCCGCCCCCGACCGTCCGCCATGCGGACGCAGCGACCGCGGTTCGGCCCGGAAGGCGGGCTTTTCCTGGTCTCGAGGGCGGCAGTGCATCGGCGATGCCTGCCGGGTGGCACAAAGATGTCGAGGACGTTGCAGCCTGGAGGCTGACCGCCAGCCCGCGCGCTCGGGATACAGGACTCTCCAGGAACCTGAACCAAGTGCCCGGCTTCAGCGACGCATCAAACAGAACAGTCAACTGTTTGCTCGGTGGGCGGCCACGAGTCGGCGCGCGGTACTTCACGATGTTTGCCTCTTCAAGTCTGCTCGGTCAGCCCCCGCTCCAGCGCCGCGCGCCGCGCCACGAGCGCGGCGTCCTCGGACCTCGGCAGGACGCGCAGCGCCGCGAGGACGCGCGCGGTATCGAGCGCGAGCCCTTCGGCGCGAACACGATCGAGGAGC
>WNFY01011897.1_pt1 | contig 16071 bp, 19 predicted proteins | sample 5400091 | NCBI WGS metagenome assembly WNFY01 (sample SAMN13153364, study PRJNA577476) | soil metagenome | isolation source: 60 cm soil or saprolite under grassland replicate 1 | place: USA:California | collected 2016-06-15
CTCCCGCCGCGTCGCACGCGATTCGCTCAGGCGCGTCGTCGCCGGGCAGGAGCTCGAGCGCCAGCGGCTCGCCCGCGAGCTCCACGACGAGACGGGACAGGCGCTGACCTCGATCCTGCTCGGGCTGAAGGCGGTCGAGGAGGCGCGAACGCTGGCGGAGACCGAGGCGGCGGCCGAGCAGTTGCGCGAGCTGGTGGTCGCGACGCTCCAAGACGTGCGCCGGCTGGCGGTCGAGCTTCGTCCGAAGGCGCTCGACGACTTCGGCCTAATTGCCGCACTTGAGCGGCTCGTAAGCACGTTCTCGGAGACGACCGGGATCGCGGTTGAGCTGGAGGAGACACTTGGCGAGGCGCGGGTGCCCGCAGAGGTCGAGACGACGCTCTACCGGATCCTGCAGGAGGCGCTGACGAACATCGTCAAGCACGCACGCGCACGCAAGGTCAGCATCATCCTCGTCAGGCGCGACGGGAAGGTGACGGCGCTGGTCGAAGACGACGGCGAGGGCTTCGATCCCGAGGTTGTGCGGGCGGACGGGCTCGGGTTGCTCGGGATGCGGGAGCGTTTGGCGCTGGTCGACGGACGGCTGACGCTCGAGTCGGCAGCTGGCGCGGGCACGACGCTGGCGGTCGAGGTGCCGCTGCCGTGATCCGCGCTGTTGTCGTCGATGACCACGCGGTCGTCCGCTCGGGAATCAAGCTACTGCTCGAGCGCGAGGACGACCTCGAGGTCGTCGGTGAGGCCGGCAACGGGAAGGACGCCATCTTCGCCGTTCGGGCGCTGAAGCCGGACGTGATCCTGCTCGACGTCGTCATGCCGGGGGAAAGCGGGATCGACGTCCTGCCGAGTCTGCTGAAGGAATCGCCTCAGACGAAGGTGCTGGTGCTCTCGATGCAGGACGACCCTAGCTACGTGCGGGAGGCGTTCGCCGCTGGCGCGAGCGGCTACGTCCTCAAAGAGGCGGCCGACGAGGAGGTCGTGGCGGCGGTGCGCGAGATCGCCAACGGCGGGCGCTACGTGCATCCGGCCCTGGGAGCGCGCATGGTCACGGCAGAGGCTGAGGCCCGCGCGGCCGCGGAGGCCGATCCCCTGTCCGAGCGCGAGCGCGAGGTGCTGCGCCTGCTGTCGCTCGGACACACGAACCAGGAGATCGCGAAGATGCTCTACATCTCGGTGCGCACGGCCGAGACCCACCGTGCGCACATCATGCAGAAGCTACGGATCTCCACTCGGGCCGAGCTGGTCCGGTACGCGCTCGCGCAGGGTCTGCTCGAACCGGACGGCTCGAGCTAGACACCCACCTCGACGGCCGTGTTCTGCGCATCGCGAGTCCAGTAGTAGCGTTCGTGCGCCATCCGCGGCGGCCCCTCGACGAGCGCGCGCCAGGGAGCGAGCGCGGTCGATAGCACCGGGTCGTCGACGATGTCGTTCACGATCCACTCGACCTCGGGCGCCTCGAACACGAACACGACCTCGCTCGCGCTCAGGTAAGCGCCGTGCCTGTGCAAGCCGAGTTCCTGCGGGTCAAAGGGCGGACCGCCACGCAGCAGTGCCTCCGCCTCCTCGTGCTTGCCCTCCCGCAAACGGGCGACGATCACCAAATGGTTCATCAGATCCTCCTGGTCGCTTTCACCCGAGGATCGCTCCGACCGGCGACTGCCGCATCCGGTCGGACGCGGAACTAGCTACGGGTTTCCCGCAGCGCGCCGGTCGAAGATGACGAGTACGCTCAGCCGCTCGTAGGCGCTGAAGCGGTGCTCAGCGCCGGCCTCGACGAACACGGCAGAGCCGTCCGCGACCGCGAGCGACTCGTCCTCGACCTCGAGCATCCCGTTTCCCTCCAGGACGATGTAGACCTCGTCGTCTTCGTGCGCGCTGTCGGTCGGGCTCCGGCGCGACGAGCACGTAGACGCCGAGCTCGAGGCCCGGCGATTGATGAACGATCTCGTAGCCGCCGCCGGCGGCTACGAGACGGTCCTTGACTGCCGCGATGCCGAATGCCTGCATCGCGGCTGACCCTTCTAGGAGACGGTGACCGTCAGCCGCAGGACATTGTCGGGGCCCATCGTCTTGATCCCCTTCATGTAATCCTCGCCCGCCTTCGTCGAGAAGCGGTACGTCCCTTTCTTGGCGAAGATGACCTTCGCCCGTGCCGACATGTGTTTCATCGCCGGGGTGACCAGCTTCGCTTTCGGCCCGGCAAGCTGGATCAGCTTGTGCGGCATCACGTCGTTGTCGATCACCGTCAGCGTCGTTCCCCGCGCGAGCCTGACCTTCAGCGACGCCGTATACCGGCCGTTGTTGAACGACCAGGCGTGGCAGCCACGCGTCTGGTGGCGAATCGTCAGCGTCGGCTTCGGCGCGCTCGCCAGAGCCGAGCCCGCCAAGACAGCGGTGAGCGCGAGCGCCAAACCGGCGGTGCGGATGCGCGTCTTCCTCTTCATCGTCGTTTCCTCCTTCGCTTCTGATGCGACGGAGTCTGCGCACGCGCCTCGTTGCGTTCATCGGCGCACTCGCTGATCTCGTTGCGGGATTCCCGCAGCGACGCTGCGCACTGGTTCGGATGCGGCGCGGCTGCCGAAGCGCGAAGCTGACTCCATGCAGACGTACGCGGTGTATTGGAACGACTCCGACGGTGAGCGCTGCGCCGGCCGCGTGTCGCTAGGCCCGTCGTTTGCCGAGCTCAACGGCAGCACGAGCCAGGGCCAGCTTCGATCGTTACGCCTCGGCTTCGAAGAGATCGCGTCCGTCCGCTATCAGCACGGGCGGTTGCACCTGTGGCGCCGCAACGCGGCGCCACAGCGACTCGGAAGCGCCGACAGGCCCGGCGCCCTGCGTGAGCTGGCCGAGCGGCTCAAGTCGCAGCTCGCCGCAGCGATGGCGTGACGCGATATGCCTGAACGCGCACACTTCACAAAGACCGACGCGCGTCGCATCGGCGAACAGATCGGGATTGACTGGAACTCGGCGCCCTTTGACGTCGATCAGCTCCGAAGAGGGATGGAGGTCGAACTCGAGCACGGACTCCAAGATGCACTCACGAACGTGACAGACGACGATCCGATCGTGACGGCCAAGATCGCGCTCGCCCACCTAAACGAATTCGCTGACTACTACACGCGCCGCGAACGGATGGAAGAAGAAGCGAGGCGCGAGCAGAGCGCGAGCTAAGCGTGGCGTTGCGCGCGGAACAATGTGCCGCCAGCCCGCCGCTGCCGGGCGGCCGGGGACACGGTCTCCCACACTCGGTCTTGCTCATGCTGCGGCGATGCTCGTTCACGCACGGATCCGTGCGTCGAAAGGAGTCACGCTGTGTTGCAACAGGGTCAGGTTTTCAAGCACAAGAGTGATAACGACGCAAATTCTCTCTGGGCCTATCGCTATCGCGTCGGTGGCCGCGGCTCGAGGCGTGTGCAACGCGGGGGTTTCGTGTCTGAGCGGGACGCGAGCGAGGCGCTAGAGCGGGCCCTCGAGCGAGTGCGCCGCGAGCGAGGCTGCGGAACCACGCTGACGCTTACCGAGCTAGTCGACGAGTACCTCGCTCAGCACGATGGTGAGCCGGAGACGATCGAGAAGCTGCGCTGGCTGCTCACGAAGCCCATCAAGGCATTCGGCTCGCGTCGGCTGCCTCAGCTTCGCGCGCAGGAGATTGCGGCGTGGCGGATGACGATTCCGCCGGGCCATCGCTTCGAGGCGACGCAGGCGCTGAGGCAGGTGCTGGCTCGAGCCGTCGTCTGGGGAATGATCGACGTCAACCCGGCTAAATCCGGCGTCGACAACCCGCAGCGACGCTACACCGAGAAGCGTGTGGGGTACGCAAACTCGGTTCACGCGGCGGCGCGGTATTCGTGGATGAGTCCGCCGAGTCGGTCTCGGCGCTCGACGAGAGCTATGGGCGGGTGCGGGATCTGCAGCTGCCGAGCCGGGGGATCGGGAGGCTTCAGATCGAGTGACCGGTGTGGCCTGTGGGTGTTGTAGTGGTCGGCGAAGACGCGGAGGATGCGCTCGAGATGGCGTCGGTTCATGATCAGGACCCAGTCGAGGCAGTCGGCCCGGACGGTGCGGATGAAGCGCTCGGCGATCGCGTTCGCTTTTGGCGCTCGCACTGGCGTCTTGATGATCTGGATGCCATCGCTGGCGAAGACGGTGTCGAAGTCGCGGGTGAACTTGCTATCGCGGTCGCGGATCAGGAAGCGAAACGATCCTTGTCGCTCTTGGAGCGTCCAGGCGAACTGGCGCGCCTGCTGGGTGACCCATGGTCCGGTGGGGTTGGCGGTGCAGCCGGCGAAATGGACACGCCGGCTACCCAGCTCGATGAAGAAGAGCACGTACAGCCGTTGCAGCGCGATCGTCTCGACGGTGAAAGTCGATTGCGAGCATGCTCTGCGCCTGTGCGCGTAGGAACGCGCCCCAGGAGAGTCCGCCTCGCGAGCCGACCGGGCCGAGCCCGGCCTGACGGAGGATCTTCTTCACGGTCGTGGCGGAGACGGCGATGCCGAGGCCGTTCAGTTCGCCGACGATCCGTTGGTAGCCCCAGCGCGGATTCTCGTGCGCGAGGCGAAGCACCAACTCGCGGATCTCCCGGCCGATAGGCGGCCGGCCGTTTCGACCGCCGTAGGTCCAGCGGCGCGCGACCAGCTGTCGATGCCAGCGCAGGAGCGTCGTCGGCGTGACCAGAAACGACCGCCAGCGCGATCGCGGCAGCAACCGACTCGCAGCAGCCAGAAAGACACGATCGGTCTTCGTCAGCTGGGGACGATCTGCCTGCCGGCGAACTACCGATAGCTGATGCCGTAGCACGACGATCTCCAGCTCCTTGAACTCCGTCGAACGAGGACGAAGCAGTACGAGCTGGAGCACGCAGCGGAACGCCAGATACCAGAACGACAAGAAGAACAGCTCCTCGGAATCAGCGGGACGGGCGCACGACTGTACGGCCCACGTACGCGTCCCCGAGCCGAAACCGAGTTAACGCACCCCACACCGTCCGCGCCTGCGAGTTGCCAAGATCGCGCCGCACCGCTACTCGCTGCGCGTCTTTGCGGCTCAGAGCTTCGCCGGGAAGTACGCCACCTTCCAGCGCTATCGCTCCGCGCTGAGGCGCTGGGTGAAGGTCAAGCGTGAGGCGCTGGGTGAAGGTCAAGCGTGTGCTCTTGCGCGCGAACCGGACGGGCGTCGCACCGACGGTGATCACATCGGCGAAGTTCCGCTCGCGCATCAAGGCGGGACTTCGAGTACGCGTCGTCCTGGGGCAAACGCAGGTCGGCTCCTGCTACCTCGCGGGGCGCAGCAACACGATCCGCAGCTGAGCGAGCGCATAGAGGGAGCCGGGAGCAACCTATCCTCGGCTTCCTCTACTGCACGACGTGCGCCGAGCGGGAGTTCGGCGACCACTCGGGCCGGGGCTATACCGGCTCGTAGGCCCTCTCGTGGATGTCTTCCAGCCAAGCGTCCTCTGCCGACCATGTGTGAACCTGGCCGCAATGCGGACACCTGACCATCTGCTCGCTGAGGTTGCCGGTTTCGAAGGAAGCGGCATCGATCCGCATCCCGGCAGGAACGCCTTCGCCCGATTCCGCGCACCTAATCATCACGCGGCTGAGTCTTGCCTCGAGCTGGTCGGACATGCCACACCTCGTCTCGGGCCGCAGAAACCAATGACAAACGAGGAGAACTTGCGCTCGTCTGAAACACCTCGTCTCGGGCCGCAGAAACCAATGACAAACGAGGAGAACTTGCGCTCGTCTGAAAAGACCGTATCACGCAACGTAAGCGGGCCCAAAATCGTCGACGTCGAGTAGCTGCTCTTTCGGCCATGCCCGAAGCGTCAGTGTCGTGGCGGTCTCTCTGATCCAAGCCGTTTTACGGCATCTCTACCGCCTAGGCAGGCCTCCCGTGCACCGGCTCGATTCCCCTGCAAATCCGGGACGACCGAATTTTCGAACCCTACGCGGTCTAGGGCGGTAGGACGGAAGCGAGCCTTGAGACACCGAAACCCGCCTAGTTGAGCGGGTTTCGGCTTGTTCTGGCCTACAGGGCGGCAGGACTCGAACCTGCAACCCCCGGTTTTGGAGGAGGGTGGAACGCCGTCCGGTCGGGCGGGAGCCGCTTTCCTCCATCGTCTCCGGTCGGCTCAGGTCGGTTGAGCTCGGCTCAGTCGGGCACAGATTCGGGCACAAGGAACGCTTCTTTCGCCATGTCCCGAAGCGTCAGTGTCCGGCATCTGCTGGTTCTTCGAGGGTTGCAGCGCGAGGGGCGATCCCTACTTGCCGACATGAAGCTCCCGGACGTGCTCTGCAATCGTCACAGCGATAGTGCTCGCTTCCTGACGAACCCGGTTGTCAGCGATCTGTAAGGAATTCGCACAGGGCGTGCTCTTCCGAAGCTGGCGCGCGTTGTATCGGCGTATGACAAGCGCTTTCGCAGCATCATCAGACTCGCCCCTCGCTTTGGCAGACGCCGAGAACGAAGTCTTCCGCTGGCGCCTCGAGCAGTTTCGCCAGCTCGGGCTCAGCGGCGTGCAGGCGACCGAACTCGCCGCGTCCGAGGCAGACCTCGGCCAAGCGCGCTACCTGCTCGGGAGTGGCTGTGCCCCGGAGCTCGCCCTCCAGATCCTGCTCTAACCCACCTCCGGTGACGGCGGGCAGCCGAGAGCGGCCGGCCGGCGCATAACGACCTGCCCGCCGCCTGGGTCGCGAGCGGCTCCCGATACGTCGCCTCGCCTTTCTACTGTCCGGAGTGCGCCGAGCGGAGTTCGTCGGCGACTGACGCGCAAGAGGTCCGTCGCGCTCTGAACCTTTGTACGAGGTCAGCCGCGCGCGTGAAAGCGCTGACTGAGTGGGGCGGTCGGTACTGCGGTGCTGACCGCCCCACGATGGTCGGGGCTGGGCGCCGAGCCTTTGCGGCTAGCCGACAACCCCCCGGCGGCGGCTGCCGGAGCGTGGCTTCCGCCCCGACTAAAGATCCGGTAACGGGCCTTGCGAGGGAAGACGAGAGAGTTCGACGGGCCGTGAGATTCGGTGAGTCGGGGCTGGACGCCTGGGCTCTGCGGCTAGCCGACGTCCCGGCGAGGGAGCCGCCGTCGCCCCGACTCGACTTAGTGCTCAGCGCAGGATAACCGTATCGTCTTGCGATAGAAAATCAACTTGACTCGACGTAACCACTCTCTATGCACTTAGCCCCCGAAACCGTCGAGTGCTGCTGCTCGGTCTCGTCGCGACCCTGGCAGGGCTGGCGGCGAGCCACGCTCTGGCGGGCGTCACTGCACTGATACTCCCTACCCACACCCCGGGCGTTCGCTACTCGAAGGTAACGCAGGCGACGATCGCGACGACGGTCTGCAAGAAGGGCTGGACGGCGACGATCCGCCCGCCGGCGAGCTACACGAACGCGCTCAAGCGGGCGCAGCTCGCCGCTTGGCATTACGCCGACCAGAACCCCTCCCACTACGAGGAGGACCACCTGATCTCGCTCGAGGTCGGTGGGGCGCCCTACACGAGGAAGAACCTCTGGCCAGAGCCAAGGGCGCAAGCACGTAAGAGTGACCCGCGCGAGAACGTCTGGCACCGGGAGGTCTGCAACGGGACGCTGACGCTCAGGCAGGCCCAGGCAGAGGAGCTCGCCTACAAGCAGGCGTTGCAGCTCTTGGGCGGTTCGGGTCTGCGCGGTCAGCCGTGCACGTGCGCAGAGCGAGCGCTCAACAAGCATCTGCGCGAGGCCAGCCGGCCCGACGCCCGCCCATTGCACCCTCACGCTGTCAAAACAAGGTCATGGTGGCTACGTCGCAGCCGCCGCTCGCGGATCGCAAACGCGCTCACGACCTGCGGATCGAACTGGCGGCCGCTCTCCCGCAGGATCTCGTCGACCGCCTCCCGCCAGCTGAGCCGGCTCCGGTAAGGCCGGTCGGTCGTCATAGCGTCGAGCGTGTCGGCGACCGCGAAGATGCGGGCGCTGGCGGGGATCTTCTTGCCTGCGAGACCGTACGGATACCCCCGGCCATCCCAACGCTCATGGTGTGAGCGGACGACGTGCAGGCCCTCGCCGTCGAGCAGGGCGATCCCGCTGAGAATCTCGGTGCCGATCACGGGATGCCGCTGCATCAGCCGGCGCTCGGCCGGCCTCAGCGGTCCGCGCTTCTCGAGAATCGCGTCCGGGACGCCGATCTTGCCGATGTCGTGGAGCAGGAAGCCGTACTCCAGGCTCGGATCGTCGAGCAGGCTCGGATCCACGGCCTCCGTCAGCTCGAGCGCGTAACGGTGGACGCGCAGGGCGTGCAGGCTGGTAGCTCGGTTCTTCGCCTCGAGCGCGTCGGTGAGCGCGGCAACAGTCTGGCGATAGGCGTGTTGTAGGAGCCGACGCTGGGCGCGCTCGATCTCGAGGATCCGGCTGAGGTCGCGGGCGTAGACGAGCAGTTGGTCTGAGCTTGCAGCCTCGGCAGAGGCCGGCAACACGGGTTCGCCTTCACCGATCTGGTCGATTGCAGCGACGAGCTCGAGTGGGCTGAACGGCTTCCGCAGCAGCGCGTCGGCTCCTGCCGCGCGCGCCTCCTCGGCCCTGGTCTCGCCGCCGGTGAGGAGGATGACGCGGGGTGCCCCGAAGACGCTCTTGCGCTTGAGCTCGGCGCAGAACGCCAGGCCACTGTTTCCCGGAAGATTGACGTCGAGGACAACGAGCGACGGGCGCCAGAAGCGGGCGAGGTCGGCCGCCTCCTCAGCCGATGCAGCCTCTTCGACCGCGTGCTCGTCTCCCGCCAGCGTCGTTCGGAGCAGGAGTCGCAAGCCTGCGTCGTCGTCGACGAGCAGGATCCTGCGCCGAGCTGGAAGCAGCCGTCCGGCAGTCTCCTCGCGGGTCGGAGCAGCGCCGATACGGCTGGCAGCGGCCCCCAGCGCCGGCTCCACAGCCGTCCCCTCCTCGACCGGGGTGCGCTCCATCACGGCAGCGATGCGACCGAAGAGGAGCGCAACGACGATCGAAAAGGCCGTCCAGGCGGCCAGACCGATCACGCTCCATACGGCCCACCCCGGCATCCAGCCTCCTTAGCTTGCTGACCGGAAGATGGCGGGCCGCAGAGGGCACCATCTCGTAGTGAATTGTGCTCGAAATCAGACGTTTGAGTCGCATTTCCGCTGCGAATCCCTCCATTGAGGGATGCCTCGGCGAAGGCCGTTCCTTCGCGCCTCCGAACTAATCCGAGGTCTGGAAGGGACCACACCTCGTGGGGTGCACAAACTCCATCTTCACGCCGCGGCTTCGTATTCGCCGAGCAGGCCGCCGAGGAGGTCGCGCCGTCGGACATCAGCCGTGCCGGCGGGATGCCGGCACGGGCGAGCACGTTGCGTACCAGCGTCGCCGAAACTGCGATCCCGAGCTTGCGTAACTCGCCGACGATCCGGACGTAGCAGAGCGCGCGGTCGAGCGCACCCAGCGGCACCGCAAGCGTGGAATCGATTGGCGCGTCCGCCCTGTGGCGTTCCGCTTGCGCATTTTCAGTCGAAGCCAAAACGGAAAATACCTGCAAATCCGCCATTTCTTGGCGAGTGAGCGTACTAGTCGCGCTTGCGCACATATGTTCGGGTTAGGGCTGGCTTCGAGAGCAAGCAATGGCCGCAGCGCGTGGCTTCGGAGGGGGCCCACTGGTACCGCAAAGCGCATGAACAAGCGAAAGTTGTCCCTGACGGGGGTGTGCCCCGCGGCCTACCGTCAGGCAACCACTGCCAGCACAGGCAACAGTTGTGCGATCGTACGCGCGGACTACGGGTCACGCTCGAGCTCGGCGCGACACAGCTATTGAAGCCGGTTTTGGCCCTGCCCTCGCCGGGCGATAGGTTCCCCCGAAATGTCCCGGAAATGTCCCGCGAAGTACACTCTTTGGACATGCCAGCGAGGAAGAAGCTGAGCGAGGCGCAGCTGAAGAGGATCCGGCGCCGGCTGCGCGCCGGTGGGCGCCTGAGCGCGCTTGCTGAGCAGGCAGGCGTCAATCGCAGGACGGTTCGGCGCCGGCTTGATGCGCTCGCGCTGGCCGAGGCCGAGCGCGCCCGGAGCAAGGCCGCCAGGCAGGCGAACCGAACGAAGGGCGTGCCCGTCCCCGGCTCCACGGTCTCGCCTTCACTGTGTTCACGCGCGCGCGAGGGGTCGTTCTTGGAGGCTCACTCACGGTGCTCAAGCACAAGGCGCTCGCCCGAGACTCAGTCGCTCTGGCCCAAAGCACGCAGCGAGAGGCGTTTCCTCCGTGGGTAAATCGCCTCGACGTCCTCCAGCGAGATCGCTTCCAGCCTTCGCCTGAAGATCCCTGTGCGGACGAGGAGTGCTGAGGGCCGATCATGCTCGGCTCCGTAGAGCACGTCCTCGACGATCCCGATCCGCGCTCCCTCCGAGTCGACTCGGAAGCCCTGGCAGCGGCGCAGCCAGTACGCCGAATGCTCGCCCTGCGCCGGGAGCGGCTCGTCAGCCGCAGTCATGCTGGTTCTCGCCCATCGCTTGCTGTACGGCTGCAGCTGGAGGCCGAGTCCCTCGACGCGAGAGTCAGCTTGCGGCTGTCGCGTGCGCTGGCGCCGTTTGGCTCCCTATCAGCGCCGGCGCGGCTTCGACTTCGCGGCGTTTGGCTTCGCGGTCGCGCGCGTGGCCGCCTGCGGCTTCGAAGCCAGCTTTCGATCGGGGCCGCGCATTGCGCTCGGCCTTGGGCCCGATCGGGTACGCGCTCTTCAACACACGCTTGAATGCGCTGCCGTCGAGGTTGCCCGCGGATCACTTGCACCCGCACGATATCGCCGGCGTTGTCGGTCTTGAGGCCCTTCGCCCGCTTGAGTGTCACGGTGACGAGGTCACCGAGCTTCATCGGCTGACCCGCCTCGGTCAGAACGTCGATCGCCGCCTGCCTCGCGCTGATCTTGTTCTTCGTCTTTGGCCGCCACCCCGCTCCTCTCTGCCGCTCTCCTGGTGGGCATCGGTCGTTAAGCGGAAGATCGTGTCTCGCGCAAGGAAGGACAACATCGCGCATCCCCTAGCCCAAGAGGGTCTAGTTCGAATCCGCGCTCTGCGGTACCGTCGAGCACTTATGTACGCGCGCCTTACGACGATCGTCTTCGCGCCGCAGGAGCCGGACGCCGCAGGAACGATCTTCGGACACATCCTCCCGCTGGTGGAGGAGTTGAACGGCTTCAAGGGGATGGTCATGCTCTCCGGGGTCGAGGAGCGCAGCATGGTCATGCTGACCCTGTGGGAGACGGCGGCGGCGCTCGCGGCCGCAGAGCCGGTGCTCGAGAACCTGAAGCAGGCCGAGACCTCATTTCGACGGGTCGAGGTGAAGAACACGGCCCGGCTCCGGGTCGTCGGCTCGCGGCTGAACCTATGACCACCCAGCCGCGTTGTCGAGGAGTGACAACGCGACGGGGCGCCAAGGACTGGTTCAAACCGCTGCAACTAAGCCGCTGAGTCCCTATCCAGAGTGCGACAACGGCGTGCCGAGCTGCGTCCTTTGATCTCGGATTCCGCGACAGGTCGGGCAGCGGCTCCGCGGCCGGTGTTTAGCGCTACGGCGGCCAGCAGCGCGCGGTCGCGCCGCCGGTTTTCCGACCTGGGAGTCGCCTCAACCTCGTGGGCGAGCCGATCGCCGAGCAGGCCTCGGCGCCAGTAGTTGAGGCGTTGCTTGAGGCGGCCACAGCGGGCGCGATACCGCTCCCAAGCCGGGTTGCGCTCCGGGTTGAGGCGTTGATGGGCCGATGGATCTGGAGGTCGTGACAGACGAGGTGAAGGAGAAATACGGTTTGTCTCGATCATCACCTCGTGCATCTCGCGGCCGATCGCTGCGAGCACGCCTGCGCACGCTCAGAGTTCGCCACATAGGACAGGCTCCTTTCGGCCGAGCGCTGAGTGACAAAACGCGGCCGGTGTGTGCGCCGTGCCTCGGCAGCGCCCGACCGTTCGGCCGGTCAGGTCCAGACAATCGCGGTGGGATCTCTGCCGCAGCTTCGGTCTCCATGAGAACGGTCGGGCAGCTCCGGTGGGGAAGCGTCAGGGCGAGGCCTTGCTCGTTTGACCCCTGCGGTGCCGGCAGCGCTCGGCCTTCTGTGGCAGATCCTCGGCGCAAAGCGCCGGTGCTGCTGTCGCGACCGAACCGAAGCGCGACAGGCCCGTTCGGCTTCGCGTTTTCGTACAACTCGCCGAAGCTCTCGCCGTCGGCAACGATTTGGAGCCTGAAAACGCCGAAGCCCGTTGACCTTGCGGCCTTCGGGCTCCGACCTCACAACAATCTCACGCGAACGCGGCCGCTGTCAATGAGGGTCACGACTGCCCTTCATCCGTGCCGCCTAGCGCTATCCGTTTCGCCCTTCTAACAGAGGACGGTACTCACTCACACCGGAGCGATTCTGGCCGCTGGTTCGATTATCGACGTTCCCGCGGGCAGCGTCGGCGGTGGCGATCGCACCGTCGCGGCGCGAGGGTTGAGCATCCTCGGGCCTTGGGGTGGAGGTCTCGCAGGATGGCACGATCACCGCGTACCGCAACGGCGAGCGCACTCTCCACAGCTAGACACAGACGCCCCTCAGGCGGGTTCACTTGGCGAAACCCTGCATGACCGAAGGGATGCGGGGCTTTGTCGATGCCACGACTTACCTACCGCAACAAATCGCCGTGCGGGCTTGCGAGGGGCCGCGGAGGCCCACTGTCTAGTGCTTGCGCCCGCGGCTGACGACCAGGTTGACGCGGCTTCCCCGTGGCAGGGTCCTACCGGCTCGCGGGCGCTGGGAGAGCACGGTCCCCTTGGCCTTGTGCGAGTTGATCGTCCTAATGCGGCCGACCCGGCAGTGCACCGCAACGATCCGCCGCCGCGCGACCTGAAGACGCTTCCCCTTCACCGCCGGGACGTGGCAGCGGATTCGTGGTGGCGGTGGAGGCGGTGGCGGCGGCGGAGGGGGTGGCGGTGGAGGAGGAGGCGGCGGAGGTGCGGACGTAGAATTGCGTTCCCTCGGCCCCGGGCGGCAGGGTGTAGCTCGCCGTGATGGCGCCCTCAACATCGCCGCAGCCAAACTCGTCGCACTCGATCCACTGGTAACCGAACCCGCTCGGGAGACCTGCCCAGGTGCCGCTGCTCGCGGCCAGCGTCCTACCGACCTGAGGCGTTCCGCTGATCGTCGGCGGCAGGATCGCGCAGGGATCGTTGCTCGTGTACTGCCCCCAGGCGAGCGTCACGCTCCCTTCGCCGTTGGCCGGGTCGACAGCGGCGCCCAACCCGTCGATCGCGATCATGTAGGTCGTGCCGGCGGCGACAGGGAAGCAGGCCTTGCTCGTGAGCGTCGCCAAGGTCGCATCGTCGTTGCCAGCTCGCGTCGTCAGCGAGGAGACCGACAAGCCGGTGTAGACGCCCGCGAGGGTGTCGAACGAGCTGCCCTCGGTCGAGACGTAGCCGGTTCCAGTGAAGGAAGGCTCCCAGCAATACCAGATCGAGGCGCCACCCGAATCGGCCGCGTGGTCTGGCTCGCCGTCCTCCTTGGTGCCAAACTCGCTCGAGCCGACCTGCGGACTTGTCAGGCCATCGAGCGAGATCGCGTCGGTGAAGTCGTCGTTGGCCGGCGGCTCGGCCTCGAAGGCGCCGATGTCGCAAGCAAAGCGCAGCGGCCGCTCGACGCCGCGCTGGTCGGTATCGAGCGGGACCCCGTTTTCGTCGCTGCAACCGTCCGGATTGCCACCGTCGAGCGCGGGGCTGTCCTTGAGCAGGGCGCGCGTCTCCGTCGGACCGCCGTTGTCGGCGAGCGCGTCGAGGCGAGGGTCGTTCGTGTAGATGTCATCGGCCGTCGGCTCGAAGCCGGTCTCGATGTTGAATCCCTCCGAGACGACCGGGCTGATCGGAACGTTGGGATCGAGGTGAAGCGCCGTGTTGCCGGCGATGATGCTGTTGCGGATGTGCAGCGGGCTGTTGCCGCCGCTCCAGATGCCGCCCCCGTAGCCGGCGGCCGGGCTGTACGTATTCGTCGCCACATTGCCGACGATGGTGACATTGCTGAGCTGCACGGTCGTCGCGATCGGGGTGATCAGGATCCCGCCTCCGTAGTCGGCGGTGTTTCCGCTGATCGTGCTGTTCCTCACCGCCAGTGGCGCGGCATGGATGGTGAGGCCTCCGCCGCTGCCGTTCTTGGCGGTATTGCCGGCGATGGTGGAGTTGGTGACGGTCAATGGGCCGGAACTCCAGACACCGCCCCAGTGGTTGTTCTTGACGCTCGAGCTATTGAGCTCCAAGGAGGCACCGACACCGTCGACGAGGATCCCCCCGGCATAGGAGTAGGACGGCGGGGGGCCACCGTCGAGGCCGATGCCGTTCTCCACGAGGAAGCGCTCGATGCGCACAGCTACACCGGAGACGTGAACGCCAAGCCGGCCGCTCTGCCCGTCGACGATCGAGAGGCCGGTTCTCGAGCTGAAGGTGGAATCCCAACCGCCCGCGAGGGTCAGGCTCTTGTTGACGAGCACGACCGGGTCTCCGGAACTCGTGTAAATCCCGACCGCGACCTCAATCGTGTCCCCGGCGCTCGCCTTGCCGATCGCACTGTTGATCGTCGCGCACGGCTGCGCAGGATCTGAGCAGGAGTTCCCATCGGACCCCCATGGAGCGACATACCACGTCGCGGCTGCGGCCCGCGCGAGGCCTGCAGCGGAAGCGAAGGCGATTAGGCAGACCGCCGCTACACCAGCGAGCCCTCCATATCGATGCCAGCTCGTACCCAGCCTGTCCCCCATGCCCTCTGCTGCCACTTGTAGGACTTTCAATCCGGGAAGTCAAGCTGCCTCTCCGCAGCAGGACAAAGCTCGTGATCCGTGGGCAGGGTGCGCAATAGCGTTACGCCGTTGCGTGTCGAGTGAGAGGACGCTCGCCCACGCCAGAGTGTGCAAATGTCCCTTGAATCGATTACTGTGTCTCATGAGTGATACGAGCCGGCATCTACGCGCGCATCTCCTCCGACCGTGAGGGCGACAATCTCGCGATCAGCCGCCAGCTGGCCGACTGCGAGCAACTGGCGAACGCGAAGGGCTGGCAGGTGGTCGAGCGCTACGTCGACGCCGACATCAGCGCCTACAGCGGCAAGCCTCGCCCGGAGTACGCGCGGATGCTGGAGGAGATCGAGGCCGGCGTGGTTGAGGCCGTACTCGTCTACCACTCCGACCGCCTGCACCGGCACCCGCGCGAGCTGGAGGATTTCATCGACCTCTGCCAGCGCCTGCGGACGAAGCTCGCGACCGTCGCCGGCGAGATCGACCTCGCCACCCACGACGGCCAGCTGATCGCCAGGATCCACGGGGCAGTGGCCCGCAAGGAGAGCGACGACAAGAGCCGGCGCATCCAGTGCAAGCACGAGGAGCTCGCCCAGGCGGGACGCCTCTCCGGCGGTGGCACCCGTCCCTACGGCTACGAGACTGACCGGCGCACTCTCCGCGCCGACGAGGCGGCGATCATCCGCGAGTGCGCGAAGCGCGCCCTGGCCGGCGACTCGCTCCGCGCGCTCTGCCTCGACCTCAACGCCCGCGGCATCGCGACCGTCACCGGCACTCCCTGGAAGTCGCAGACGCTGAAGCGGATCCTGACCTCGGCCCGGATCAGCGGCCAGCGCGAGCACAACGGCGAAATCGTCGCCAAGGCGGAGTGGGCGGCGATCATCACGCCGGCCGAGACGCAGCGCCTGCGCGCCAGACTGAACGACCCCGAGCGGCGCACCAACCGCAGCGCCCGCCGCTACCTGCTCGCCTCGCTGCTTCGCTGCCACCACTGCGGCAACCGGCTCGTCTCGCGTCCGCGCGACGACGGCGCCCGCCGCTACGTCTGCGCCAGCGGCCCCGGCTTCGAGGGATGCGGCAAGGTGACGATCATGGCCGAGCCGCTCGAGCAGTTCGTGGTCGAGGCCGTGCTGCACCGGCTCGACTCGCCCGAGCTGGCCCATGCCCTCAACGGCGGTGTCTCCGCCGACCCGGCCGGCCACGAATGGCAGGCCGAGGTCGAGCGCGCGCAAGAGCAGCTCGACGAGCTGGCCGAGCTGTGGGCCGAGCGCGAGATCACGCGTCGCGAATGGGTCACGGCCCGCGCCCCGA
>WNFY01009170.1_pt1 | contig 16065 bp, 10 predicted proteins | sample 5400091 | NCBI WGS metagenome assembly WNFY01 (sample SAMN13153364, study PRJNA577476) | soil metagenome | isolation source: 60 cm soil or saprolite under grassland replicate 1 | place: USA:California | collected 2016-06-15
AGCCAAAGACTGGTTCCTGGCTGCCGCCGAGCAAGGCCACATCCGCGCCCAGGGCAAAGTTGCCGCCGCATTCTGGTCCGGCAAAGGCGCGCCGCAGGATTACTCAAAGGCATATTACTGGGCGCTGCTGGGACGAGCTGGGGGTGATGAACCTAGTGCTGCAATCGTGATGAACAGCGCCGCACACCTGACCCCCGCACAGACAGCGGCCGAACAAAGACAGGCGGAGCTGTGGCTTCATAACCACCACATTGGCAAAAGTTCTGAATAGCTACTTTCCTTCCCGCTCTGCTCTAAAATAGTTGCAGAGGTTCTCCGTTGTCTTCCCTCCGCGATGTCTTAAATCAGAACGTTCGAGAAGGCGAACTCTACGAGTCGATTGAGCGGAACCGGATTCGCTGCTTCGCTTGTGGGCATTGTTGTCCCATTGCCGAAGGACAGGCCGGCGTCTGCAAAGTTCGCTTCAATCAGGGCGGCAAGCTCTACGTTCCCTGGGGTTACGTCGGCGGAGTTCAGTGCGATCCCATCGAGAAGAAGCCGTTCTTTCATGCTTATCCTGGCGCCCTGGCCTACAGCTTTGGCATGTTGGGATGCGATCTGCATTGCTCCTATTGCCAGAACTGGGTGACTTCTCAGGCATTACGCGATCCGAATGCAGTCTCCGCGCCGCTCGAAGCTTCTCCCGAATTGCTGGTGCGAGATGCGCTGCGCCAGGGTGCGAAAGTTCTGGTCAGCACCTACAACGAGCCGCTGATCACGGCGGAGTGGGCGGTGGCGATCTTCCGAGAAGCGAGAGCAGCGGGATTGAAGACTGCATTCGTATCGAACGGCAATGGCACTCCGCAGGTGCTCGAATATCTGCGGCCGTGGATCGATTTCTACAAAGTTGATCTGAAGAGCTTTGATGATCAGCACTATCGGCAGTTGGGTGGTCGCATCGGACCGATCCTCGACACGATTCGAGGCCTGCACGGGACGGGAATTTGGGTCGAAATTGTTACGTTACTGATTCCCGGGTTCAACGATTCTGATGATGAGCTACGGAGACTGGCAGAATTTCTGGTCAGTGTATCGCCGGATATCCCCTGGCACGTGACTGCGTTTCACAAGGATTACAAGATGTCCGACCCGGCGGACACCAAGGCATCAGACTTGATGCGGGCTGCGGAGATTGGAAAATCAGCAGGGCTGCGATACATCTATGCGGGAAATCTGCCGGGTAGAGTCGGAGACCTTGAAGACACTCATTGCCACAATTGCGGTCACACGCTAATTCGGCGCAACGGGTATTTCATTCACGAATACCGGTTGACTTTGAGCGGCCACTGCCCTGATTGCGGCACGCCAATTCCCGGATGCTGGGCCGAGAAGTTTGAGGGTCAGATAGCGGACAGGCCATTTCTACCAGGACGCGAACGCAAACTGATCACAATTCCCTGACTATTTTCCTGCTCGGACCGGGGATTTTATGGGATTTTACTGACTAGTCAGACTAGACCATTATTATGACAAATGCTCACAAGCATGCATGGCAGCTGCAGGAAGCAAAGGCAAAATTCAGTGAACTTTTTCGCCGCGCCCGAGCGGAAGGTCCCCAGTACGTAACCAAGTCCGGCAAGGAACAGGTTGTCATCCTTCCCTTGGAACAGTTTGAGGAGATGATCCATCGCGCGCGGCAACCGGAGAGCCTGGTGGAGTTTTTCCAGCGATCTCCCTTGCGAGGTCTAAACCTGGATTTCACTCGAGATAAAGATACCGGCAAGGACATAGAGCTTTGAGTGGATTCTTGCTTGACACAAGTCTGATCTCCGAACTTGTCCGCCCTCGGCCGAATTCGGGCGTGATTGATTGGATCAAAAGCACTGATGAGTCGATTTTGCACATTAGCGTCCTCACGCTCGGGGAAATACGGAAAGGAATTGCAGTGCTTGCCGATGGCCGACGCCGGACATCGCTGGAATCGTGGCTGGAACACGAACTCGCGTCACGGTTCTCCGGGCGTATTCTGCCGATTGATCACGACATTGCGGATCGCTGGGGGCGAATCTCGGCGGCTGCAAGAGGCCGAGGATCACCATTGCCGATCGTGGATGGTCTTCTCGCGGCGACGGCATTGCATTTCAACCTGACGGTTGTGAGCAGGGATGCAACCTACGCTGCGGTAGCTGGCCTGGATTTCTTCAGCCCGTGGCAGGCCTGAGGCGCAGGCCACGAAGTACTTTGCTTCCGGATTGGTCGCGCTTGCGGGCGCCGCGCCGACATCCAACGCTACTCCGCAGGTTCGTAATTCAAGTTTTGTCCGAGCCATCGCTCGACTTCATGAACGTCCATGCCTTTACGCTCGCTGTAGTCGGCAACCTGATCACGCTCAATTTTGCCCAGACTAAAATAGCGCGATTCCGGATAGGCGAAGTAAAGGCCGCTCACGCTCGATCCCGGCCACATCGCGAACGACTCCGTGAGCTGCATACCTGTATTCGCCTTGACGTCGAGCAAGCGCCACAACGTGCCCTTCTCGGTGTGGTCCGGGCAGGCCGGGTATCCTGCGGCGGGTCGGATGCCGCGATATTTTTCGTGAATCAGGTCTTCGCTGCTTAAGTGTTCTGATGAACCGTAGCTCCATTCATCACGGACGCGCTTGTGCAGGCACTCGGCGAAGGCTTCAGCCAGGCGATCCGCAAGAGCCTCAGCCATAATGGCGTTGTAGTCATCGTGCTTGGCACGGTAGCACTCGCAGAGTTCCTTCAATCCGATGCCGCTGGTCACTGCGAATGCGCCGATATGATCACGCAGCCCTGTCTCCTTTGGCGCGATGAAGTCGGCAAGAGATCGGCAAGGTTCGCTTCCTTCTCTATTTGCCTGCTGCCGGAGAAAATGAAACCGCTCGCGCACCCTGTTACGTTTGTCGTCCGTGTATAGCTCGATATCGTCACCCACCGCGTTGGCAGGAAACAAGCCATAGACAGCTCTCGCCGTAATCAGCTTTTTTTCAATGATGACATCGAGCAGCGCGTTGCCTTCTTTGAACAACTGGCGTGCTTGGCCCCCTTGTTGCTCATGCTCAAGAATTCGCGGATACACACCTTTCAGTCCCCAGGTGTGGAAGAACGGCGACCAGTCAATGAACTCACGCAGGGTGGCAAGCGGGAAGTTATCCAGCACGCGCACGCCGGTGAAGCTGGGCACGGGTATATCTTCGGCGCGCCACACAATTGGGGTGTGCCGCGAGCGGGCCGCATCAATCGAAACGGTTGGTTGCTTGGGCGCAGCGTGAGCTTTGCGGGCCGCTTCGTATTCGGCGCGATGCCGAGCCACAAACGCTGGCTTGCTTTCGTCGCTCAGGAGACTTGTCGTGACGGGCACTGCGCGGCTGGCGTCAACAATGTGAACGACCGGTTCACTGTAATGCGGAGCAATCTTGACCGCGGTGTGCCGCCGGCTGGTTGTTGCTCCGCCGATCAGCAAAGGCAATTTGAACCCCTGGCGTTCCATCTCGCGGGCTACGTGCACCATCTCGTCAAGCGACGGAGTGATCAGTCCACTGAGTCCGATCAAGTCCGCATTGACTGCCTTGGCCCGTTCGAGAATCTTTTCGCATGGCACCATCACACCCAGGTCAATGACTTCATAGTTATTGCAGGCGAGGACCACTCCTACAATGTTTTTGCCAATGTCGTGAACATCCCCTTTGACTGTCGCGAGAATGATTTTCCCCTGCGCCTTCACTACTTCGCCAGCCGCAGCTCTCGCTTCCTTCTCGGCTTCCATGTAGGGAGTGAGGTGAGCGACAGCTTTTTTCATCACGCGTGCTGACTTGACTACCTGGGGCAAGAACATCTTGCCCGCTCCGAAAAGATCGCCCACGATCCCCATACCGGCCATCAAGGGTCCTTCGATCACGGCCAGTGGGCGGCCCAGCTTGACGCGCGCTTCCTCAGCGTCGGCCACGATGTGGGTATCGATGCCTTTCACCAGTGCGTGCGCAATGCGTTCCTCGACTGTGCCGTTGCGCCATGCATCGGAACTGGCCTTCTTCTCGCTGACCTTGCCGGCGCCTTTCAGCGTTTCGCCATATTCGACCAAACGCTCGGTGGCGTCGGGGTGGCGGTTCAGCAACACGTCTTCCACCATCACCTTCAGCTCAGGTTCGATCTCTTCATAGACTTCGAGCATGCCGGCATTCACAATGCCCATGTCCATGCCGGCGGCGATGGCGTGATAGAGAAACGCGGAATGAATGGCTTCGCGTACGACGTTGTTGCCCCGAAAACTGAAGGATATGTTCGAAACTCCGCCGCTTACTTTGGCATACGGCAGGTTAGCTTTGATCCAGCGAGTCGCGTTGATGTAATCGACCGCGTAGTTGTTGTGCTCCTCCATGCCGGTGGCAACGGTGAGGATATTGGGATCGAAAATGATGTCTTCTGGAGGAAATCCGACTTCATCAACCAGAATTCGGTAGGCGCGTTGACAAACGCGGATCTTATCCTCGTAACTTGCGGCCTGGCCTTGTTCGTCGAAGGCCATTACAACTGCCGCGGCTCCATACTTCAGAATGGTCGCGGCACGCTCGCGAAATTTCTCCTCACCTTCTTTTAGCGAAATGGAATTGACAATGCTCTTGCCCTGCAGACATTTAAGCCCAGCCTCGATGACCTCCCACTTCGAGGAGTCCACCATGATCGGCACCTTCGCGACCTCAGGCTCGCTCGCCAACACTTGCAGGAACCGAGTCACCGCGATGACGCCATCAATCATGCCCTCGTCCATGCAGACGTCGAGCACGTTCGCACCGTTCTCAATCTGCTGCCGGGCGATGCTTACCGCCTCTTCGTACTTACCCTCTTTGATCAGCTTGGCGAACTTCGGCGAACCAGCGACATTGGTACGCTCGCCGATCATGATGTACACGCCTTGCTGTTGGGTAAAAGGCTGCGACCCCGAGAGACGAAGTGGTCTCCACTTCGAGGCGTCCACGACGGCGCTCTCCGACACGCTCACGCACGACTCCCAATCTCGCTCGGCGGAGGCCCGAATTGTCGCGGAGGTATCCCCTCGAGCGCTTTCGCAATTGCCGCGATATGCTCGGGAGTGTTTCCGCAGCAGCCACCGGCAATGTTGATCAGACCGCCGTCTGCAAACTCAGACAGATAACGTGCCATGTCTTGCGGTCCTAGATCGAAGCCCGTTTCCGAAAGAGGATTCGGCAGCCCGGCATTTGGATAGGACGAAACGGCGACGTCGGCTTTCTCCGAGAGCTCCTGCAGAAATGGATACATGAGATCGGGTCCAAGAGAGCAGTTCAAGCCAACTGATAACGGCTTTACATGCCGCACAGCGTTCCAGAAAGCCTCCGGGGTCTGCGCTGAGATCATCGTTTCGCCACCACGTCCCACCGCCGCAGAGATCATGACGGGCAGTTCTTTGCCCTGTTCATTCAGCACTTCACGAATCGCGACGAGTGCCGACTTGGCGTTGAGCGAATCGAAGATGGTTTCGACCAGCAGCAGATCCACGCCACCGGCGATGAGCGCGCGCACCTGCTGCGCGTAAGCGGCTTTGACCTGATCGAAAGTGACCACACGAAATCCTGGGTCGTCTGCGTCGGGCGAGTTCGAGAGAGAAACAGTGAGTGGACCAAGCGCTCCTGCCACAAAGCGTTGACGCGAAGTCGCTGTTCCAACACGATCAGCCCATTCACGACACTGTCGCGCCGATTGCTCATTGATGTCCCAGGCCAGACCTTCGAGATGGGGATCTCCGATGATGTTCGAATAAAACTCGGGATCCTTCCGCCCTCCACGCTCGCGTGGATCATCCACAAAAAATTCGCTTTGGGCGATGCTCGTGGCGCTGAAGGTGTTCGTCTCGATGATGTCCGCCCCTGCCTCCAGAAACCGGCGATGGATGTCTCCAATCATTTTTGGCTGGGTCAGCGAGAACAGGTCACCATTGTTTAAAAGGCCTTTCTTGGCGTCCTTGAATCGCTCGCCGCGAATGTCCGCTTCCTTCATCCCATAGGTGCGGATCGTCGTGCCCATCGCTCCATCAATGATGGCAATACGATCCTCAAGAATCTTTTCCAGGGGATGGCATTGGGCCTTTTTCATGTCTTTATCTCTTTGCCCGCTCGCGGACAAACGTCGTTGGTCATTCGTCGTTGGTCGTTGGCCAAAACATCGGTGCGCTTGATGTTCGCCAACGCCCAAGGACCAACAGCCAACGACTGCTTTTCTATACACAAACGCCGGCCCCAGTTTCGGACCGGCGTCAGATTCTTACCAAGACTATTGAACTCTCAATCTCCTGGGTGTTGCTAACGACCAACGACGAACGACCAACGACTGGTTTTCTACTCTCCCGGAGCCGCCTCGGCCGGGGCTCCGCCTATTACTTCAGCGGTATTGAACACCGGATTCGATCCCATGTGGGCCGGCTTGGCCGCGAGCAATTGCTCTTTCCGATAGACTAAATTCGTAGCGTTGAAGGTCGCCAGCTCGAACCCGTGACCGTGGGTGATCGCGTCGGTCGGGCAGGCCTCTACACAGTATCCGCAGAAAATGCAGCGATTGTAGTCGATGTTATAGACCTTGGCGTAGCGCTCGGCGCCGCTGACCCGGTTCTCGGCGGTGTTCTCGGCGGCCTCGATATAGATGCAATTGGCCGGGCAGTTCGCCGCGCACAGGAAGCACGCTACACACTTCTCCAAGCCGTTTTCATCGCGCTGCAACACGTGGATCCCGCGATAGCGCTCCTGGACCTTTGCTCCCCTAAGCGGTCCCGGGCCATCGGGATAGTTCTCCACAACCGTTGGCTGAAACATCTCCTTAAAGGTGATGCTCATGCCCTTGGCGATTGCGGCGATGTTTTCGAGGATCGGCATACGACATTTAGTATAACAAGCATCCTAAGCTGAGCATCATCCGTGTGGCGGGGGTCTTCTCAGGTCAGTTTCCGGATGACCGACCAATCGGTCAGAAGCTTCTTACTCGCTTACTAGAACGCTCGCCAGGCTTCACACGTTCGGTGTCCCTACTAGCCATGGGAGTCTAATCACGCCAAGATAGCGCGGCTTTGCCCTTTTAAATCTTAATGGGCAAATTCGCATCTTTGGTTTAGTGCGGGGTAAGGCGCCCGGTTCGGAGTTTGCGGAATCCTATGGCCAGTCCATTTCGAGTGCAAAGATTTCTGAAGTGCTGATATCGCGGGCGAACAAAGGAGAGTCGTCAGGCGCGAGTCCAAACCAGCCCGTGATTGTTCCAGCCGTCAAGCGCCCGACATTTCCCAGGTCGACTATATTTTCGATCTTACGGTCGCTCAACCGAAAGCGCACGATGCGGGATTGGACTCCGTCCTGCGCCGGGTTGTGATAAGCCTGAAAGTAGATGCACTTTCCGTCGCGCGACCAGCTCGGGGCCCCCATTTCAAAGCCGAACGTCTCCGTCCACTTTTGGGTGGCAAAGTCAAAGAGCATCAATTTGTGAGGATGTTCGGCTGTGATGGCCGCAATGTACTTCCCGTCCGGCGACCAATGGGGAGAATAGAGCCCATTTGAACCAGGCAAAGTGGAGACGCTCTTGGACCTTAGGTCGATCGTGTAAATCGGAGCATTCGGGACCACTGCGGATCCGAAGACCAGCGAGTTTCCGTCTGGCGACCAATTCACATCCATCTGACTCTGCTCACTCGGGAATACCCGCTGCGGAGTACCGCCTTCGTTCGAGACGAGGTAGATATTCCAGGTAGTGTCGGGAAGATCGGCATTTACTCCGATTTGTTTCCCATTGAAGGCGATTTGTTTGCCGTCGGGCGACCAGCGAGGCAAAAAAGCTCGCGAGGGCGGAAAGGTAAGTTGGCGCCGCTCGGTTCCGTCCACTCTGCTCCGCCACAGCGTGTTATCGGGGAAGGAGGTGTAGGTAACCCATTGACCGTCTCGTGAGAAGGCCAGACCCTCAGCGGAGATGCCGGAGAGATAGGGCACGAACTGGCCGCTGCGCGAGTCGTAGCGCATTATTTCGGCTCGACGGGAACCACCAATAGCGAAGACCTGCTTACCATCTTTGCTCGGCAAAGGAAACTCAAAGTTCAAAGGACCAGCGGTCAACTGGAGTGCCTTATCCTCTCGCCTGCGCCAGGGGAAACGTCTCTCTTCCGGCAAAGCCCAGAGATCAAGTCTGAGGTCGCGCCTGCTCTGAAAAACAAAAAACCGTCCGTCTGAAGTCCATGTGCCGCAACATCCTCCAAACATCTTGTGGAGTCCCGTCCCATCAGCAGCGGCTTCCATGATTGTCATAGAATCCACCTGGAAATCAAACTGGGTGAATCGAAAGATGCGCGCGTCCGGCGAAAATTGGAAACCAAAAGGACCGCTGTCGACGGTCACGAGTCTTCGAGGAGAGGAACCGTCCATGCGCGCCAAGTAAACATCATGCCCGTCGCCGTAGACGATGCTCGTGCCATCCGCGCCGAACCGTGCATCTCCCACAACGAGAATCGTCCCTACGCGATGCGGCGATCCTCCTGCCACCGGCTGGACCCAGAGGAGCTGCCTCTCCCCCGTTGATCGAAACCTGAAGGATGCGCGTGGTCCGATCAGGCAACTCCTCGGTGAAATAGATTCGCGAACCATCGGCAGCCATCGGGCCACTTTTGACCTGACCGTCATTGGTAAGCGGTGTGAAACGCAGGACTCTTGGCGCTCTAGGAGTCCGGAAACCCGTCTTCCAGAGGGCCAACGTACCAACCGTTACCACAACCGCGCCGATTATTAGTAGCCCGTAGAACAGAGACCTTCCTGTGGTCCTCGGTCCGGTGGATGGACTTTCTTCGGCGAGTTGGTTGGAGGAAGGAATTGCACTATCTACCGACGATATAAATCGGTAACCACGGCGGGGCAAGGTTTCCACAAAGCGCGGGCTTTCCGCCGAGTCGCCCAGCACCTCGCGAATCTTATTGATGGCGCTGTTCAGATTGTGGTCAACATCGACGAAAGTGTCGGGCCATAGCCGCTTCTGTAATTCCTCCCGAGTCACCACGTCGCCGGGCTGCTCCAGCAGAATGGTTAAGACGTGAAACGGCTGACCGGTGAGTTTGAGCTTAGCTCCGTCCTTGCGCAATTCTCCTGCCCGAAGGTCAACTTCGAAGCCTCCAAACCGGACCAACCGAGGGGCGCGGATAGTTTCTTCCACAACGTTTGCCTCAAATCGCACAAGTCTAGCATTGATTGACCCTGAGCAATGCCGCCCACGGCCTCCTTCCGCAATACACTTGGTCTTCTAAGTCGGAGCCGCGGCTTCTTGTTCTCAGGTTTCAACTAAACCCAGCGCATCCTCGATGCCGCTAGTGGGCCTTCCAAGGAAATTTTGTTGATGGCGGGATGGTCTCGTTCGGGCGATGAATCGATTCAAGTTAGCTGTTCGGCTTCCTTACCGCTCAAGATTATCCAGCACCCAAATACCACCCGATACTTCCGCCATATTCAGCACCAACTTGTTCTCGGTGATAGAGAGCTCAACTGGCGGTATCCATTTTGGAATCATTAGGCCGGGCCCTGCGAAAGCCGAAACTCGGAACGGCTCGCCAACTGGCTTTCCTCCGGCCTGGTCGAAGTGAATGCCCCACACATTGAAAAAACCACCGCGTCCCGAAACAAAATATATCGTTTTTCCATCCGGTGCCCAGCGAGGCTTATCGTCCCAATGCTTGCCGTCGGTAATCCGCGTCCAGGCGCCACCCGCAGCGGGTACCACGTACAGCGTCGTTTCCATGATCGTCGCCGAGTTTGCGGCGGCCCCAAATACAATCCATCGCCCGTTGGGCGAGAAGTGTGGTTGGTAAAGATCGTACTTTGGATCCGAAATGATTTTTCTCGCCGTGGTTTCCGCGTGCGGTGCCGCTGCCACAGGCACCAGCCAGACGTCCGTCCCCTCTAACATCAGTAACGACACGCCATCGGGGGACCAGTCGGACGGGAACCTTTGAATCTCGCTCAATGTGGTGAATGGCTCTTCACTACGGGTTTGGCTGGACCAGACCATCATCTGATACGGCGTTGCTTCGCTGGACTTCTGGCGCGCATAGGCGAGTTGCGTGCCGTCGGGAGACCACTGCATCACGAAGCGACTATGTTCGTCAGCGATAATCGGAGCCTCGCGTCCATCCACGAGCGATTTCTCCCATAGGTCCAAGAGCCCAGCCCGGCTCACGGAAAAAGCAAGGTGCTTGCCGTCGCGCGACAGGCTTGGGCCGAAGGCACTCCTCCCGGCCGCCGTGATCGCATGACCCCTGTCTGTGAGACGGCCGCGCGTGGCATCGAACTGGAAGAGCCAATTGCGGATCTGTCGTGATTTTGCCGTGAATGCCAATCGTCGCCCGTCCCTTGAGACCGCCAAATCCACATCAGGTCCTGATCCTGTGGTCAGCCGCTCGATCGCAGTGGCCCGCAGTGTGTCCGGTTCGATGGCCAGCTTCCAAATATTGACCGCTTCTTTGTTTCCACACTCGAAATAGAGGGCCTTGCCCGAAGGTGACCAGGCAAAGGAAAATTCGCCTTGGTTTTCCCCAGGTACGTTTCCATTGGCTAATTCTGCGAGTTCGCTTTTGATCGCGGGGGCGATCTCCATCTTGATCGCGGGCTCCCCGGAAACGGGAACCGTCCAGACGCTCGCTACCGCTCGAAAGCTGGGACTTAGCTCCTCGTCCTGGCCCCAGACAGAGATTCTTTTCCCATCCGGATGCCAAACCGCTGCAACTGGCCACAGTTTGTGATGTGCGAAAAATTCAACTAAGACTTGGTTCGGTGCGCTGCCATCGAGGTGAGCCACATAGAGCTTGTTGACGAACCCCAGCGGGGCAAACTGAGTCTGAAACAATATTTGGGAGCTATCCGGGGACCAGCGTGGAAAATATCCGAACGATGAGACCTTGCGTTCCAATCCTGCTCCGCCCAACGCAGGCACGATATAGAGGCCTCCATCGCCCTCCTCGGAACGATAAGCAATGTATTTTCCATCGGGTGACCAGTCCGGTTGCCAGTGGTGGCCTGCCCCTTTTGTGATTTGAACGGGATCGCCGCTGCTGACCTGCTGGACCCAGATGTCGAATTTTCCGCCGCGATCGGAACTATAAGCGATGAAGCGCCCATCAGGTGACCACGTCGCCCCAATTTGCAGTCCGTCGCCAAAAGTAATACGCGTCAGGGTACGCTGCTTCGGCGATGCAGGAACATGATGTCCTCTGTAGAGAAGAAATCCTGCACCGGCCAGCAATAGCAATGCGCCGAAAAGAAGTGACCCGCCTCGAACCTGCCATCGGCGTGGTACAGCGGTTTCCGCCCTCGTGATCGTGGCCGGCTTCAGGCCATTGCCCGCGCCAGCTACTGGCGGGATGAATCGGTAGCCGCGGCGCGGGAGAGTTTCCACAAAGCGCGGGCTTTCCGCCGAGTCGCCCAGCACCTCGCGAATCTTATTGATGGCAGTGTTTAGGTTGTGATCGACGTCGACAAAGGTATCGGGCCATAGCCGCTTCTGTAATTCGTCTCGGGGCACCACTTCGCCGGGCTGCTCCAGCAGAATAGTTAAGACTTGAAACGGCTGGCCGGTGAGTTTGAGCTTAACTCCGCCTTTACGCAGTTCTCCAGCTTGAAGATCAACTTCGAAGGTTGCGAAGCGAACCACCGGACTGGAACGGACTGCTTCTTCCACGAATGCGATACCCCAAAAGTGCCGTCAGTGTAGCACCCGCCAGGTAAATTGCGGCCTGCACCGGGTGCACACGACGAATTCTCAATGGATGATTCCTTCCAACTTCAGCAATCCAGACTGGTTAGTTCAGTGACTTTCTTTCGATCCTAAATAGATGCGCCAAGTATGGAGGTAGCCGTAGCTGACGGTCAGAGTCGTCCTCACCGCGCAACCCGCGGCGGAGGACGACATGAAAATCAGCATGGGCCGGCAACATTCGGCGTTCGGTGAGAGCCAGTGGCGTAAGTTTTCTCGCTGGGTTGGGCTTAGCCCTGGGAGTGGGTTGAGCACGGCGGCTCTTCTAATAGCCTTCACCTTCACCTGCTCGGGATCGTCCGCAGCAAGAGATATAGCAGCAAGAGATATAAGAGGCACTAAAGGGCAAAAGGCCGAGATTCCGTTCCAACTCTACAACGGCAATCTGATCATCGTGAAAGCAACCATCGGAACAGTCAAGAATGTGAACATGATCCTCGATACTGGCACGAGCCCGAGTGCCATCAGCCAGGAATTGGCCGACCGACTGAAACTGCGGGGCAAAACGGAATCGCTGCAAACGCTGAACGGAATAATTCAAACTCAGAGCCTCATCTTGCCTGGTATCCAGATTGGTCCGTTGGCCGCTGAGACCATCAGAGTCGTCGTACAGGATCTTAGCTTCATGGAACGGAGCCTGGGTATTTCCTTGGGGGGAATTGCTGGCCTCGACATCCTGAGCAGCGGCAGCTTTACGATTGATTACCGGAGGAAACAGATTGTCTTTGGTCCCATTGCGACAAGTGAAAAGACAGTCCGTTTTGAAACGCAGCTGCCGTATCTTACGGTAAAGACGGTTATCGAAGGACAAGCGGTCCGATTGATGGTCGATTCGGGGACCTGGGGACTGCTTGTCTATCGCAACCGTCTCCAGACAACTCAGCAGCAGGTCCATTTCGATTCGAAGGTTTCAATATCCAGTCCCGGCGGGATGACTCACGTACGATGGCTTCGCGCAGGTGTATTGCTCGGCAAAGACAATCTCGGTGCGCGTAACGTTGCCATCGCCGATATAGACTCCGACCCACAAAATGATTTCGATGGTCTCTTGGGATTTGCAAAGATGGGATTCCGCAGGGTGTCATTCGACTTCGAAAATGGGCTTTTCGGATGGGACTGACGGAGAAATCGGTTGAAGGCTTCCACCCATGTCGGATTGACGCCCCCGAAGCACCCTACGGCGGGTCTCACCTTAGCCTAATAGTACAGCTTCAAGGCGAACTGGATCTGTCGGGGATCGTTCGGAGCATCGCGAGTTGAACTAATCTGGCCAAAATTCGGGGTCTTGAAGTCGAGGTTGTTGTTGTCAAATCCGGGAGCGTTGAAATTCGGATGGTTCAGAATGTTGAAGAACTCAGCACGGAACTGCAAACGGAAGCGGTCAGTGAACTGGATATCCTTAAATATCGAGAGATCGACCCTGCCGAATCCTGGTCCGGCAACCTGAGTGGGGCTACCACCCAATGCGCCAAGGCCGGTCAATGGAACGCATCCCCGTGGCTGATCAGGGATGGGTATGGGCGGGCCGTTCGGGTTGTTCGGATCGGTACTTAACACACAAGGCTGGTTGAACGCTGCCGGGTTGAGGAACTGAGTCACATTGTGCAGTCCGGATGTCGGTCTTTGTCCGGTGAAGAGAGCACCGCAATTTGTTCCTGCGGTCGTGGGCGTGGGGCAAGGGATGTCAATCGGTTGGCCACCTTGGAACGTGGAGCTCCACATAACGCTCCAGCCTCCAGCCAACTTGCTTGCAAGGCCCCGTGAACGGGACACGAAGCGCCTGCCCTTACCAAAAGGAAGTTCGTAACCGCCGCTGAAGTGGAAGACATTCCGAATATCGAAATTAGCCAAACCATAGTCACCGTGGATTCCGAAACCTGGAACGGACGGAGCGCGGTATCCTCCCGTGAGGGTGCTCCCTATGTTGAGCAAGTCGCCAGCGTCCGAGCGCGTCTTGGACCACGTGTACGTGCCCAGGAAATTCAACCCTCCCGCAAATGTCTTTTCGACCGTGACTTGTAGGCCATGGTAGGAACTATTTCCATCGGTCGTTACTCGACTCCCGTCTCGCGCGAAATCCTTAAACGGCTTGAAATCGTCGGCATTAGCGCCGGCGGGCAAGATTTGGCTGACGTGATTGCTGCCCGAACCCACCTCCAAATGACGCGCCAAGGTAGTCACGTAGCCGGCTTGCACGGACAGCGAGGAGGTCAACGCATATTGCAGGGCAAAGTTGCCACCCATCGAGTAGGGTGTAGCGTAATCAAACTGAATTCCGCGCAACTGCAAACCGTTTGGGTTGACCAATAGTGGGTCAAGCGGAGTGCAAGAAAACCCCGTCTCAAGTGTCGCATTCCCGATGGGACCTGCCGAAGAACTGGAGCACGGCGCACCGTTCGAATCGGTATATACGATCGGGTGATTGTCGTCGGGCCGGAAGAAGGCGAACTGGAACTGGAAGGGATAGTTTTGGCCGAGGTTTGGCGAATAACCGCGGTTCTCAAAACCGTTATAAAACACGCCAAATCCGGCCCGAGCAACAAACTTGGGAGTGATTTGATATGCGAAACCCACACGGGGCGCAAAGTTACCCTTCTGCGACCGTCCGAGTCCCTGGCCGTAGGCATCCGTGACCTTCAGCGCGATGCCATCCTGGGCGAGCAGAGTGATGAAGCTCGCAGAAAGGTTCGCAGAGTTCGGTCCCGGCGGGATCAAGTACATCGCCGTATCGGTCGGAGGCCCGCGCGGAACGAAGTTGGCTTGGTTCGCGTGGTGCTCAAAGACGAGCCCGAAGAAATCCCAACGGAAGCCCAGGTTGACGGTCAGTTTGGGAGTCACCTTCCAGTCGTCATTGACGTAACTACCGTAATAATTCTTTCCATTATCGGTGACGGAGATGTTGGAGAGAAATACACCATTGGGCCCTCCGACATAATCAACCCCGTTTGAGACAGTCGCTGCGGCTGGAACTAGCAAGAATTGCGCGCGGCCGGTGTTACCGCCTCCGACGTTTGGGATGTCGGTATAGGCACCGTCAAAATTGAATCCTCCCCGTGATACAGGAGTCTGCAGAGTCGAAAACTTGACGTGCTGAAACTCGAAACCCATTTTGAAAGTATGTTTACCGTAAATCTTAGTGAAGTCGTCGGTGACCTGAAAGGTGGAGCTCACTTCATCCGAAGGCAGGAACGCACCGCCCCCCAGAGTGTTCAGCCCGTTGATTCCTAAGCTGGGAAGGCCGCCGTTTTCGTGCGCCTGAGGGACACCCTGGATGCCAAACTGTCCAGGAATATCGCTCAGATCATTGGCGGCCGGTGAAACCCGAGCAGTGTGGAGATAATTCAGCCCGACACGAGCCACGTTAATCACCGCCGGAGCAAACACATGGGTCCAGCTCAGTGCACTCTGCTGAGCGAGCGCGGTCTGATTACCCTGTTGGAAACTGCCTCCGTCCGCCACGCCTCCAAAAATGCCGGGGATCAATTGCGGGTCATCCACCAAACTGAACCTGAAGAAGGTTTGATCCTTTTGACTAAGATTCAAGTCCACACGGGAATCAAAGGAGTTGCGGTCTTCTTTCTGGGCCGGTGAATTGGCGAAATTCTGGAACAGCGCCGAGTTGGTCGGCATCGGATAGAGGTTCAACAACTTGATGGCGTTCGCGTCCAAGCGCCCGGCGGGGAGCTTGTTCAGGCTGCAGGCGGTGATGTTCGCACCCGTAAAATCGGTCGTATCTGCCGCGCAGGTGCTGAAGGGATCGCGCACAAACCCTGTGGTAGCCGCAGTCAACGCTGATACTGGGTCGACCTGACCCGCCGTGACGGGCCTCGTGGTGGCAGGATCCAAAATGGTCCCGCGAGGAACCTGCCGGCCCAAGGCATCAGAACTTGCGCTCCCGCCTTGAAGAGTGATTAAGTCCGTAAAATTGGAGTAACCACTATTTCGCTCCAAGACAGTAGGGACAGTCCCGGTCAGAATCGTTCCCTGACGCCTTCGTAGTCCTTCATAGTCAGCAAAAAAGAATAGCTTGTTCTTTATTACAGGTCCACCAGCCGAGAATCCGAACTGGTTCAGGCGATATGCGCCCTTGGGCACTCCAAAGTGCTCAAAATAGTCCCTGGCATCGAGCTTATCGTTCCTGAAAAACTCCCAGAGGGCGCCGTGAAAATTGTTGGTGCCGGACTTGATTGTGGCATTGAGAACTGCAGCTCCGGAACGGCCAAACTCCGCGCTGAAGCCCGTGGTTTGAATCTTGAATTCTTGAATCGCATCGACCGGAGGAAGAACG
>WNFY01015631.1_pt1 | contig 16060 bp, 12 predicted proteins | sample 5400091 | NCBI WGS metagenome assembly WNFY01 (sample SAMN13153364, study PRJNA577476) | soil metagenome | isolation source: 60 cm soil or saprolite under grassland replicate 1 | place: USA:California | collected 2016-06-15
AGCAAGTTCGCAATTGATCTTCTATGTCTTGATTGCACGAATCAACGATTAGGGTCCGAGAGCTATGTCGGCAGACGCCACAGAAGTTAAGCCCAGCACCAAAGCGCAAGCAGCGGCGCCTGCGCCTCCGGTTCCGAAGCGAATTACCAACGCTCAAACCGTCTGCAACGAGCGGAATGAAAAGAACAAACTCTGCAACGGCCACTTGAAGCAATTGAAAACCGCGGGTGAGCCAGCGGAGGTTCATTTGCGGGGCGACGATGTGCTGTTCAAGTGTCAAATCTGCGGCACTCTCTACATGGGACCGCCATTGGGCCATGTACGCGACCCTGATAAGCAGAGACGATTTGTGGAAGCTGAGTTGACCGCGCTATTGCAAGCCGCCGGCGGCACCTTGCCAGTAATCAAGAAGAATGAAAAGGGCGTTTACGTGATCGTCGAAGCGGGCGGCGAACACGGCCACGCTGCAACCGCACCAGCCGCGCCGACGGCAAAAGCTGCGCCGCCCGCGAAAAGCGCACCGGCCGCGGCCAAGGTGATTCCACCTGCGGCACCGGCGAAACCCACGCCGACGGCGGCGAAGGCGGCTTCAGTTGCCGAGAAATCGATGGCTGCTCCGGCTGCCAAGGCTACGGCTCAACCGAATCGTCAGTTGAATCGGCGATCAACTTATGCCGGCGTCGTCGACACCGGACCGGTTCCCGGGGAAACTCAGGAACAGAAGATTGAACGGTTGAGAAAGGTCGTTGCGGGAGCGAAGCAACGCGCTGAAGAAGGCGGCGGTGCACCGGAACATACGGCCGCTGTTACGGTCATGGATTCTTCGCCGGCAGCGGATACGCATCGGCCCGCAGCAGAAGCGCAAGCGGAAACGGGCGCTGCTTCGGCCGCCCCGTTGAGCAAGCCGGCCGCGACTGCTTCACCTGTGGCCGGCGCGGAAACACCGGCCCAGTTGGCGCCGGACGCCGTTCCTCCAACAACCATGCCTACGCCAACCGCGCATACTTCGAGCGGTCAACCTGATCGTACGTTAATGAGGAGATCGACTTACGCCGGCGTGTTGGACACGGGTCCTGTTCCCGGCGAGACTCACGAACAGAAGATCGAACGGCTGACGAAACTCGCAGCGGCGGCAAAACAAAAGGCGGAAGAAGGCGGATAGGGCAGATCATATTTTTAGGCTTGTCTTCTCCCATTGCTGTCACAACCGCGAAGCGGTTGGAAGCCTCGTAGACGCAGATTGATAATTCGTTGCAACCCTATCAGGGTTGCGAAAACAAATAGAGAACATTGCAACCCACAGGAGGATACTCCCCTTCCTCAATCGCTCTCAGCTGTCTACATTCATCTGATATTCTCCACTAAAGAGCGTCGTCCATTCCTCAAAAATGAAACGATCCGTGAGTCACTGCATTCGTATCTTGGTGGTATTTCGCTAACCAACCAGCGCATCACCGAAGATTCAATTATCAGGATGAGCTGCGCTTGCTTCTTCGGAAGCATCATGTCGATTGGGATGACCGTTATTTGTGGGATTGACGCAACCGCAATGCGGTTGACATTCCTTCTTATCTAAAACACCCAACGTAGCCGCTACGCGGCAACATTGGGCTGGAGGGCGGAACCGCTTTGCGGTTCTCCAACCCTGACATCACTCTTCCCAACGTAGCCGCTGCGCGGCAACGTTGGGCTGAAGGCCTGACCGCTTCGCGGTTCCCGACTCTTACTTCCTTCTCCTCAATGAAGGCGCTCTGCCGCAACGTTGTACTGGAGGGCCCGCATCGCTTCGCGGTTTCTTTGGTTTTGAAGAGTCAGCGTTTATTCACCACCAACCCCTCACGTGAAACCCTCCACTTCAAAATCTCCGTGCCTTCTTCTTCCGCCAGCGCATGCTCGAGCTCGTGCTTTCGTTCATCAGTGCACAGAAACGCAATGCAGCCACCGCCGCCGGCCCCGCAGACCTTCGCGGCTTCCGCGCCATTGGCCAATGCTTTCTCTACCAGCATATCCATGTGCGGCGTCGTGATCATCGGCGCCAGACGTTTGCGATTCGGATAGGCCGCGCGCATCGTTTCAGCCACTGCATTCCAATCATCCGCCAACAGCGCGGCCCGCATCTGCACAGCCGCGTCGCGGATGTGTTCGAAGATCATAAACAACTCGCGATCGCCGTCGATATGACGCTTAAACATTTCCCAGTTGTTGATCCCCGAAAGGCGCGGCTCGCCGGTGTAGCAAATCACGAAACGCTGTTCCAGCTTATCTTCGTCGATGACCAGTTGCTCCCGCTTAATTCCATCCGGACGAAAATGCAAACACGAAGTCGAGCCGTAAAATGCGGGATAGTAATCCTGGAATCCGGCCGGGACTTTGATCACAGTAGTTTCAAGATTCGCCGCCAGTGCCAGGAACTTGCGCTCTTCGTAGCGATTTCCGACCAGGCGATTCAGGGCGCCGATTAAAGCGATAGCCAGCGCCGACGATCCGGAGATACCCGCTCCCGCAGGCGCTTCGCTGTTGGCGATGAGATGAAAACCCTTTGAGGGTCGAAAGAAGTGAACTACTTTCGAGATAAGCTCGAGCTGTCTGTCATCTGCGAGCTCATTGATTCGTTCCACAGAAGTTTCCAAATGCTCGGCGCGGTCTCGCGATTCCAGGATAATGCGACTATCGTCGCGGGTTTCGATCCGCACTCTTGCACGCAGCGAAAGTGCAAAGTTTACCGTCATGGCCCGGGGATGAAAAAGATAAAGCGGCCAGATGTCGATGGTTCCTCCAGCGAGGTCAACGCGAGTCGGAGCAGATGATTCGATAATCATTTCAAACCAATCTTTTCTCGAATTTCTTCCTTTAAGTCTTTTAATCCTTCAATCGCAGCGTGTTCGATCTCCTGCAACTCAGGCGCAACCTGCTCAACTTTTTTCGAGACCCAAAGCCGCTTTATAGTATCCGATGCCGCTGAGCACGAACACCCAAACAAAACAACTGGCGATTGAAAGGGGCAGAAAGCGCAAGTAGCGCATGCGAGCGACCCCGTAGAAAGTGCACGACGCCCAGCGCAATCCGTAAATGTACTTGGAGAGAAAAATCGAAAGCGCGCCGAAGAGGTTCGTCAGCCGCTCAATACGCGGTATCGCGCCGCGATAAAAACGAAAGGTGCGTACTGTTTTGCCAAAACCACGGCCGGCCGCATACGCGAGATTGTCGCTTGCTACGCCGCCCAGAGTGCCCCAGAGCAACACGCGCGCAAAGCTGTAGTCACCGAAAAAAGCGTTGTGCGCCAGTACGCCCGCCAGCAATAGGGTGATGTCGCCCTCGATCATCGCGAGGAAGAACACGCCGTAGAGACCGTACTGTTCGATCAAATGTGAAAGAAAGTGAAGACTGGTCATACTGAAAGACTGGGCAGTAGACAGTAGACAGTAGGCAGCAAGAAAGCGAATTCTCCAACTGCCATTGCTTATGCTTCTTCTTCTTTTTCCTGTTCAGCGGGTTTTACGACCAGAACTGGGCAGCGCGCGTGTCGCACCACGGCCTCCGCGGTTGAGCCAAAAATTATCCGGCCCAGTCCGGTACGCCCGTGCGACGAAATGACGATTAGATCAACTTCGCGTTCAGCGGCTACCCGCACAATTTCGGCGGCCGCATCGCCATGTACGATGATTTCTTCGACATTGAGGCCGGCGCACTCCTCACGGTCGGTAAGCCTGGGTAATTCTCGCTCGGCCGAGTCTTCCAACTGCTCGCTGATGTCTGCAATGGGCATCGGCTCGGCCAATCCCGTATAGCCGACGGCGGGAACCACGGGCTCAACTACATGAAGGCAGACTATCGTTGCGCCAGTAGCCCGAGCAATCGCCGTAGCATACGGCAACGCATAGTTTGCGCAGCCGCTGAAATCCGTCGGCAATAAAACCTGACGAAGCTCCGGCAGTGCTGTCTTGTTTTGTCCTGGAACTGGCATGGCTTGATTCGGGGGGCATTCTACACGCAGAAGGGGTGGTTTGACAGCCCTTCGGCCGTCGCATAAGATCACCACGAAATTCCTGCCCAGCTCTGCGAAGCTCATGTGAAAGGCTTTCGCGCATGCCGGATAACTCTGAAAACAATTTTGCCGGGATTGAGGTTGCCGCCCAGAGCATGCGGGCGGTTACAGTTTCCGCGACGGGGGAAGTGCTGTCGCAACGCGAAGCTCCGCACCAGGCCGAGAACCTGGTTTCCGACATTGGTAAACTGGTCTCTGATCTGCGCGAAGGACGATCAATCAAATCAGTGGGAGTAGCTATTCCCGGTTTGGTCAATCGCGAAACCGATCGCGTGCTGATATCGACCGGCCTGCCGTCGGTAGTCCGCGCGGATCTTCATTCTGAGCTGATGGAAGCGACCGGCCTGCGATTTGAGCTGGAGAATGATGCTAACGCCGCCGCTTACGGCGAGTATAAAGCAGGCGCCGGTCGCGATGCCCGCGACATTTTTTACATCGGGATCGGTGATTCAATCGGAGGCGCAATCATTCTTGATGGCAAGCTATGGACCGGCGCGTCCGGCTGCGCCGGCGAAGTCGGCCACATCACCATAAATACGGAAGGCGCCGAGTGCGTCTGCGGAAACACTGGGTGCCTCGAGACCCTTGCTTCAGCGCCAAATATCGCGCGCCGTGCACGCGAACGTCTGGACCGTGACTCGACTTCTTCGCTTTCGCGGTTGGGAATGACAGAGAATTTCACGGCCGCCGATCTGGCGCGCGAAGCCACGAATGGTGATGACTTTTCGATCATGATGATCGAACGTACGGGAAGATTCATCGGCGCGGCGGTGGCCAGCATGATCAACCTGCTCAGCATCGAGCGGATCATTTTGGGCGGAGGAGTCATGGAAGCCGGCGACTTGATCCTCAAACCGATTATCGAAGAAGCGGGCAAGCGATCGTTTCAACCTTGCTTTGAATCAACAAAGATCGTTGCGGCCGAACTCGGCGCGGACGGGGCAGCAATAGGGGCTGCTTTGCTGGCGCGTGATGCGCGCGGTTGGGAGTAGCGCATCTTGATTCGGGTAGTGGCCCGAGCGTGAGGAAGGGCTCAGTTCAATCCAGCTTTGCTTCTCTAACTTTCTTCTCCTGCTCAGCCCGAAAATCCCGTAACCTGGTTCTTAATTCAGGCCGGTTGTTCGCAAGGATGGCGATGGCGAACAGGGCCGCGTTCGTAGCGCCGGGCTTTCCGATCGCCAGAGTTCCCACGGGAATGCCTGCCGGCATCTGCACAGTAGAGAGCAACGAATCCAATCCGTTCAGCGCATCACTTTTCATCGGCACCCCCAGTACCGGGAGCGTTGTGTGCGCCGCGATAACACCCGCGAGATGCGCGGCACCGCCGGCGGCGGCGATGATTACCTCGATGCCGCGCGATTCGGCCGTGCTCGCGAACTCCGCCGCCAGTGCCGGGGTGCGATGCGCGGACATTACCCGAGATTCGTGAGGTACATCGAAATTTTCCAGCGTCTCAGATGCGGCGCGCATCGTTTCCCAGTCCGACTTGCTGCCCATAACAATAGCAACTAAGGATGAAGGATGAAGGCGGAAGGATGAAGGCGGAGAAACCAAGGATGAAGGCGGAAGAATGAAGGATGAAGATTTGTTCCGCCTTCTACGCTTTGAGTTCTTCGGTGATCCACTCTTTTTCATTGAACGCCTTTCAACCTTCATCCTTCCGCCTTTATCCTTTCACTCTCCCTGGTCCAGCGAATATCCACGCTCGCCGTCGAAGTTGCAAAGATTTTCGATCTTAATGAAGTCAAAACCCGCGCCGGCAACGCGTCCCAGCAAGTCAATGATTTGCTGATGGGTGATGTTCTGGCCGTCCGTTTGTGACATGAAACGACAGCGCCAGTGATCAGAGCAGAACGTTTCCGACTTGCCGCCAGGCCATACCTTCACGCCGCGGTTGCTAATCATCACCAGCTTAAGATCACCCGCGGTTGCCTTGGCCAGCGCTTCGCCGAGGTTATCCGGAGAACCCTTCGTCCAGTCGACAAAAACATCCACGCCGACCAAATCTTTGCGGGTGTCTGATCGCTCTTTGATGATGGTTTCGCCCGCAAAAGTCTCCGCCTCTCCATTCTGTTTGTAAGCGATAGCTGGCAGCGTGTGCGGTTTCTTGCCGAGGCGCTGAACCACGGCCTGCGCGAATTCTTTCGTCCCGACTTTCTGCTTGCTGATGCTTTCGTCGTAAATGTCGTAGGTGTGAATTCCATCTTCAATCGTACGCAGCCACGCGTTGTGGACTTTCTCCGCTATATTCGTATGACCAATATGGACCAACATCATGATTGCGCCCATCAGCAATCCGGACGGATTTGCCAGGTTCTGGCCTGCACGACGCGGTGCTGAACCGTGGATTGCTTCGAACATTGCGATGTTTTCGCCAATGTTCGCCGAACCCGCCAAGCCCACGGAGCCAGCAATCTGCGCGGCCACATCCGATAAGATATCGCCGTAGAGATTCGGCATTACGATAACGTCAAAAGTGTTCGGCGTATCCGCCAGCTTGGCCGCACCAATGTCCACGATCCAATGTTCGTTTTCGAGGTCCGGATATTCAGCGGCGATCTCGTTAAAGACTTTATGAAACAGACCGTCGGTCAGTTTCATGATGTTGTCTTTGGTGAAGCAGGTAACTTTCTTGCGGTTATGAAGTCGCGCATATTCGAAGGCGTAACGAACAATTTTTTCCGAACCGGGTCGCGAAATCAGTTTCAAACACTCCATTACCTGGTCCGTCTGGCGGTATTCAATTCCGGCGTACAGATCCTCTTCATTCTCGCGCACAATCACGACATTCATGCCGGGATGCTTGGTCTCAACAAACGGATGATACGAAACACAGGGCCGCACGTTCGCATACAGACCGAGCGTTTTCCGCACAGTTACGTTCAAGCTCTTGTAGCCACCACCCTGCGGCGTCGTAATCGGTGCTTTGAGAAAGACTTTCGTGTTACGTAACGAATCCCACGCGCTCGGATCGATTCCGGAACTATTTCCCGCCAGATAAACTTTCTCGCCGATGTCGATTTTTTCGATGTCCAGTTTCGCGCCCGCTTCTTTCAGAATACGAAGCGTGGCTTCCATGATCTCAGGGCCGATGCCGTCGCCGTAAGCGACGGTGATAGTTACTGTTGGCATTGACTCAGTGCCTTTCTTCCTCTTTTTGAGAAGTTGACGAATATAAGCCAAAAGCGAGAGACGAGCAAAGTGGCGTGGCGTTGGGTCATCAGTAGTTAGCCCTCCCTCACGGTCGGGCTACCGACACTATTTGTGAAGCAGCGCGTGTCAGTAGCCCGACCGTTAGGGAGGGCTTCTTCTCGTTCGATCGGATTCACTGCATCGCTAGTGTTAAGATTGAGTCTCCCGAATGAATAAGCAGGCTTTCGCTATCCTGGAGTTTGATTCGCTGCGCGCTTTAGTGCGGCGCAATGCGCAAACCGAAATGGGGCGCGCGCGAATTGCTTCGCTCGAGCCAATCAACAATATCGACGAATTGCGCCAGGCTCTCAGCGCGGTTGCCGAAAGCGTCGAGTTGCGTCGGCACGGAGCCCATTTGTCATTCGACAGCCTAGCGGACCCGAGCGAGTCGATTTCGCGTCTGAAGATCGAAGGCACGGCTCTCGATCCGCTGGCGATTCTCGATCTGGCACGCTTATGCGAACGCGCACTTAATGCGCGAGCAGCAATTCTGGCTGAGCACGAAAACTATCCCACGCTTTTTGAAATCGTTGCGGCATTGCCAGCCGAGCTGAAAAAACTCACAAGCCTCCTAACGAAGAAAATTCTGCCGAGCGGCGAGCTTGACGACCGTGCCAGTCCGCAACTGGCCAGCATTCGCCGTGATATCGCTAATGCACGCTCGCGGATCACCCGGACGTTGGAAAACCTCATGCGACGGTCGAGCGAGGCGGTGCAGGAAGAGCTGGTTACCATTCGCAACGATCGGTTCGTGATTCCGGTGCGCGCCGATCATCGGGGACGCATCAACGGTGTTGCCCACGGCTCATCTTCATCGGGCGCGACGATCTTTGTTGAGCCGCTGGAAACTATCGAAGCAAACAACCAACTGCAAACTTTACGCGAAGCTGAACAGCGCGAGATCGCTGAAATTCTTTTTTCGCTTTCGGAAAACCTGCGTCATGAGCTGCCGGCAATTGAACTCGCCGCGAATGCGGTTGCCGAACTCGATTTCATCGGCGCGAAAGCCGCGTTTGCAGAGAGATTCAGTTGTGTCATTCCAGAAATTGAAAGCGGTGCAAGTGCCGCCGGTAAGCGTAATGATCCTTTAGAGCCTGGATCTGATCGCTTAGAGCCGGAACTTGTCCCCGCTTCTAGTGAAGCCACAGGTACGCTCGAACTGGTGGCCGCACGTCATCCTCTACTTGAAGAAAACCTGCGCTCGACCGGCGGTGCGGTCGTTCCAATTTCATTCAAACTCGATGATGACAACGCCACGATGGTCATCTCAGGTGCGAATGCTGGCGGCAAAACCGTCGTGCTCAAGACCACGGGTTTACTTTCGTTGATGGCGCTTTCCGGCTTGCCTGTGCCCGCGCGCCAAGCACGCGTGCCTTTCTATCAATCGATTCTTGCCGACATCGGCGATCATCAATCGCTGGCGGCTAATCTTTCGACGTTCACGTCGCACGTCGCGAATATCGCTTCAATGATCGCGTCATGTGAAACGCCGGCGCTGGTCTTGCTCGACGAAGTCGGCACTGGAACCGATCCCGAAGAAGGCTCAGCGTTAGGTGTCGCCGTCGTGGATCATTTCAAATGGCGCTGCGCGCATGTGCTGGCGACGACGCATTACTCCGGCTTGAAGATGTATGCAGCCAACGAAGCTGGCGTGCTGAATGCCAGTGTAGAGTTCGATGAAAAGACTTTACGACCGACGTATCGCTTGCTTGTCGGGTTCGCCGGATCATCCTCACGGCAGGCGGAATTCGACACTGCGCTCACTCATTCGGTTTCAGATTTCGAAAAGCTCAGTCGCGAACTGTTATCGAAGATCGAAGACCGCGCTGCGCGGCTTAAGGTCGAGCGCGAAGCCGAACGACGCACCGCGGAACTAAAACGCGAAGCACAACGGGTGGCGCAAGTCGCGCGCAAATCAGCTCAAGCTTCGCTGTCTCAGGGTCAAGCCTCGCGACCTCGAGGTCAGGAAGGGGGCCTGCCCCCGCAACTTCGTGACGTGCGAGTAGTTCGGGATGGGAAGGTAATCAGCGATGGAAGCGTGAGGCGAGACACACCGTCTGGTGCGGATTCCACCGGCGATTCAAGAACCGTGGTCATTGATGATGAAGACAGCGGGCGAGGCGCCCGCGCTCCCAGTGATTTACGTGCGCCAGGCGTCGGCGATCGTGTTCGGCTCCGGAGCCTCGGTTCAATCGGCATCGTCGATCAAATCAAGGGCACCGAAGTTGAAGTACGCGTCGGCTCGCTGCACATGCGCGAGAAGCTTTCTAATCTCGAACTGGTGGATGAAGCCAGCACCCGGGGCGGTGAAGCCGATGGCCGCCGTGATGAAGTCAGTACCGCCCGCGTTAGCGGGCGGGTCAGGCGATCACTCGAAGATACCCGCCGTCGCGCGCAGACAACCGAGCTCCATCTGCATTCGCAAGACGAAACCAGAAAGATAAGTTCCGAACTGAATCTGATCGGCAAAAAAACCGACGAAGCAATCGAACTCGCCGACAAGTTTCTGGACGAAGCTTTCTTGAACGGTTTGAGCGAAGTGCGCATAATTCACGGCCATGGGACGGGTGCGTTGCGCCGAGCGATCGCGGAATTCTTAGCCGATCATCCACACGTCGCGGGCTTTGCGGTGGCGCCGCAGGAGCAAGGTGGCGCTGGCGCGACTATCGTAGAATTGAGGCAGTGACCAACCTGCGGTTTGATATTGACTAATGCGTTTTCCGCAAACCTTCATCGATGACCTGCGTCGCCAGGCGGACATTGTTCGCATCATCCAGGACTATGTCTCGCTGAAGAAGACGGGCGCGAACTGGGTGGCGCGCTGTCCCTTTCACAAAGAGACTAAACCTTCATTTTCAGTCAATCCGGCGAAAGAAATCTTTTATTGTTTTGGCTGTCAGAAGGGCGGTTCGGTTTTTAACTTCATTATGGAGATCGAGCGCATCACTTTCCCGGAAGCAATTAAGATCGTCGCCGAGAAATCGGGCATGCCGCTGCCAAAGCTGGTTGATGACAGCCGCTTTGAAGCGCGGAAGCGAGAAAGCGATCAGGTCATCGAGCTTAATCAGTGGGCACTATCCTGGTGGCACGACCAACTCGAAAGTAAGTCGGCGCCGGCACGGGCGACGCGTGAATATCTCGAAGGTCGAGGCATCATCGAAGAGACGATTAAGACTTTTCAGCTTGGCTTTGCGCCGGACAGCTGGGAAGCCCTATCTACACATCTCCGTCAAAAAGGGGCAACGCAAGAGCAGCTTGAGCGCAGTGGCCTGCTTGTAAACAAAGACGAGGGCGGCTCGTACGATCGCTTTCGCGGAAGGTTAATGTTCCCCGTCTTTGACGCACGGGGTAAGCCGATTGCGTTTGGTGGACGAACTCTGGAACCTGAAGGCGAGCCGAAGTATCTAAACTCGCCTGAGACCCCAGCCTATACAAAGGGACGCCACCTGTTCGGGCTAAATCTGACGCGTGATGAAATTCGCCGGCAGGGCTTTGCCATCCTGGTTGAAGGATACCTCGATCTCATCGTGCCTTATCAGTTTGGCGTCCGCAACATGGTCGCAAGTTTAGGCACGGCGCTGACGCCCGAGCAGGTGAAACTAATCGGCAGATTTGCGCGTAAAGTTGTGGTGAACTATGATGGTGACCGGGCGGGCGTGCAGGCAGCGAAACGAGCAATCGAAACACTTCTGGCGGAAGACCTTGAAGTTAAGGTGTTGGTGCTCCCGGACAACGCCGATCCGGACAATTTCATCAGAAAATACGGCGTTGCGGAGTATCAGCGACAGCGAGGCGAGGCACAGCCCCATATACAATTCGTGATCGATCAAGCGGTAGGGGATCGCAACCTTCATAACCCGGCCGATAAGGCTGCGGCAGTCGAGGAAGCGCTCCCGTTCATTCGCGCTGTGCGGAGCCGAATTCAGCGGCGCGAATATTTTGATATCGCCATGGACGCCTTGCGCGTGCAGCCAGATCAGAGCCGCGAGCTTTGGCAGCGGATCAGGACCGGCGCAAGCATGGACGGGGCGGCCGTTCAGGAAGTTGTGGGCCGGAGCGCCCGGCGCACAGTAGCGGAAGAAAGGCTGCTCGAGCTTCTACTGGCCGATGAAGAGTTGCGCAAGATAGTCTTGCCGCGGTTGGAATCGGCGGACTACGAAGAGCTGGCGACAGCGCCGATTTTTCGCGCCCTGATAAGGCTCGACGAACAGGGTCGCGAGATCAGCATTGATGCTTTGAGTCAGGAGACGGATGGTGACTCGCTGGTCGCTGAATTGCTGCCGCGGCTGATGGTTGCTGAACCAGTTGAATCATTCGATGAGTCGCTGACAGCGGCTGACAGTTGTCTGAACTCAATCCGCGCTACGAGACTCGATCGGCTTATTGACCAATTGCGATCCGAGATCGGTGAAGCCGAACGTGTAGGAGACACAGACCTAAGTCTGAATCTTCAGCTTAAACATTTAGAAGTAACCAGGCAAAAAGATGCGCTTGATGCCTTGCTTCCTCGTGGACAGGGAATGACTACGTCTTGAATCATTGGGTTACGCATTGACACTTTCAGGAATAAATAATCGTGGCTATTGAAGAAAAAGATCGAGATGACGTGATGGATCGTTTACTGCAATTGGGCGGAGACAAGAAGTTTCTGTCTTACGACGACTTGAATCGCGAACTGCCGGAGAATGTAGTTTCACCGGACGACATCGAAGACGTGCTGCAGAACGACCCGGTGCGCCTTTATCTGCGCGAAATGGGCGTGGTACCACTACTGACCCGCGAAGGCGAAGTCGCGATCGCCAAACGCATCGAACGCGGCCAGATCAAAACTCAAAAGGCCATTGCTCGATCGCCGATCGCAGTGGGCGAATTACTCAGAATCGGCGAGGAACTCGCCGCCGGTAATATTAACATTCGCGAAGTGGTGACGTTTTCCGAGCAGGCGGAGTTGGCTGGCGAGGAAGACAAGGCTGAAGAGTATCGCGAGTGGACGATCGAAGGAATTGAAAACATTCGCAAGCTCTTCAAGAATGCTCTTAAAGAATGGGCCAAGCTGCGCGCTGAGCAGAAGATTACCCGCGGCAAGAAAACCAAGAAGCTTTTGCGCTTGCGCCGCAAGGTGGCCCGTCTCCGCATTGAAATCGCCGAAGAGATTGGGCGTTTGAATCTTACTGAGCGCTCGCGCCAGCGATTAATCAACGCGATTCGCAACGTGCAGAAAGAAGTGCGTTCGGCGGAACGTGAGCTTTCTACGTATACGGAAAAACTAACTAAGAAGCGACTGAAGGCCGACGATCAGAAACTCTACAAAAAGCACGTTTCAACCGCCAGGAAGCGGCTGCAGTTGGTTGAGCAGGAACATCACATCTCGCCGGTTGAAGTGAAGCGCTCGCTGCAGGCGATCGTCACCGGCGAACATCAAACGGGTCAGGCTAAGCGCGAGCTGGTCGAAGCGAACCTTCGCCTGGTCGTCTCCATCGCCAAGAAATATACAAATCGCGGGCTGCAATTCCTGGATCTGATTCAGGAAGGCAACATCGGTTTGATGAAGGCCGTGGACAAGTTCGAGTGGCGACGCGGCTATAAGTTTTCAACCTACGCAACCTGGTGGATTCGCCAGGCGATTACGCGGGCTATCGCCGATCAGGCGCGCACGATTCGTATCCCGGTGCACATGATCGAAACGATAAACAAACTGATTCGCACTTCACGCGCGCTGGTGCAGGAGCTGGGCCGCGAGCCTACCAGCGAAGAGATTGCGAAGAAAATGGACATTCCCGTTTCGAAGGTGCGCAAGGTCTTGAAGATCGCGCAGGAGCCGATCTCGCTTGAAACCCCAATCGGCGAAGAGGAAGATTCGCATCTTGGCGATTTCATCGAGGACAAATCTATCCTGAATCCTTCGGATGCCGTGGTTGCTTCAAACCTGCGCGAGATTACTGATGAAGTGCTCGCGACACTAACGCCCCGTGAAGAGAAAGTAATTAAGATGAGATTCGGTCTCGGGACGACCGGATCGGAGCATACCCTCGAAGAAGTAGGCCAGCACTTTGCGGTAACTCGCGAACGCATTCGGCAAATCGAAGCGAAGGCGCTGCGCAAGTTGCGCCATCCCTCACGCTCGCGGAAGCTGAAGGCCTTCCTCGAAACCGTCCAGCACAACTAGTCGGCTATCTATTTTGAACAAAATCGTCCAAAGCTATCGCCAGAAACTCACCAGCGAAGAGGGTTGGATACTGAAGCGCGGCGCTTCGTTGCGTATCGCGCTTTGCTATCCGAACGTCTATGCGATCGGCATGGCTAACCTCGGCTTTCAGGCAATGTACGAAATCTTCAATCGCATTCCCGAAGTTTCCTGCGAGCGAGTTTTTCTGCCGGACGGCGTTAGAGGCCCGCGCGCCGGCAAGGGCTCGGACAATGATCGCGCCCTCCCTCTCGACCATCCCAGACGGGCTGCCCGCCTGGGGACCCCGGCTGGTCGGGCTTCTGACACGCTTGTCCTTGATGAGATGCGGGAATATGAGAGGACTCGCACTCCCCTTCTTTCTCTGGAGTCACAAACTGCGGTGCGCGAGTTTGACGTAATCGCTTTTTCCATTTCCTTCGAAACCGATTACCTGAACCTGGCCCGCATAATGCAAATGAGCGGCGTGCCGGTTTGGGCAAAAGATCGATCTCAGCACGATCCGCTGATCGTTATGGGTGGCGCCGCGTCCTTTCTGAATCCTGAACCAATTGCCGAATTCACTGACGTGATTGGCGTAGGCGAGGGAGAAATCCTCGGGCCGAAGCTGGTCGATGTAATTCTGGAAAACGGATCGAAGGAAGAGGTTTTGCTGGCACTGGCCCGGCAGGGCCGCGGCTTCTATGTTCCTTCGCTTTACGACGTGAGCTATAACGACGATTCAACCGTCGCCGCGTACACACCACTGGCTGAGGGGGTACCCGCGCGCGTTGGCCGGGCCGTCTCGGCTGAAAATCCCAAAGAAGGCAGCCTGCGCCGCGCGATTCGAAGAGGACAGGTTGAGATCGCAGAGCAACTGAGGCGCGATGAGGTATTTGCGCCGTCAACCAGCATCTTCGCGCCACAAGCCGAGATGGGCGACCGTTTTCTGATCGAGATTTCGCGCGGGTGTTCGCAAGGCTGCCGCTTCTGTTGGGCCGGCTACAACTATTGGCCGCCCCGCGTCGTGCCGGCGCGCGACATTCTGGCGAAGGCCCGGGACTGGCGCGCCAGGACGAACAAGATTGGATTGGTATCAACTGCGGTCTGCGACCATCCCGAGATTAGCGAAATTCTGCAGGGTTTGCGGGCGATGGATTACCGCATCTCGGTCTCGTCACTGCGGCTCGATCAAATCTCCGATGAACTGCTTGACGCGCTGGTTGAGTCACGCGATCAGCAAATCGCCGTAGCTCCGGAAACGGGATCAGATCGTTTGCGGCGGGTCATCAACAAGAACCTGACTAACGATGAGATTGTCGATATCTGTGGCTCCGTGTTCGATCGCGGCATGCTGACTGTGAAGCTTTACCTGATGGTTGGTCTGCCAACGGAAACCGATGAAGATCTGGCGGAAATGATCATCCTGGTCGAGCGCATCAAGAATCGGATGTTGGAAGCAGGTCGTCGGATCGGCCGGACGGGCAAAATCATTCCCTCGCTCAATGGCTTTGTGCCAAAGCCCAACACTCCGTTTCAGTGGGAATCAATCTGTGAGGAGAGGGAACTGAAACGTCGTCTGAAGTGGGTGTGCAAGAACCTGGCGCGAATTCCCAACGTTGAAGTGCGCGCGATGTCGGCGCGTATCGCTCACCAGCAAGCATTATTCTCATCCGGCGATCGGCGCATTGCGCAGGTGATTGAAGCTGGGGCGAAATTAAATGGAGATATAAATGCCGCCTTGCGCCAAACGGGCATCGATCCGTTCTTTTATACGAGTCGAACTCGGCCTCACGAAGAAATTCTTCCATGGGAGATCGTTGACTCCGGACTTTCGCGTGAATTCATGCAGCGCGAACACGAACGCTCGCAGGAAGCTCACTCCACCGCGCCCTGTCCTTCCGTAAACCAATGCACCCGCTGCGGCGTCTGTCCGACCACGTGGCTGGCCGAAGCGCCCGCCTCTCTGGTGCAACTGCAAGGTTACGCAACCGCTGTTTAGGTCTTCGCCTTGGACTACTTGATAGTAAGGAAGGCCGTGCTCCTGGCCGTGTGATCAAATTCGTAGTTGTAAGTGAATCCAAGCGCCGGAATGGGGCGAGTATATTGCACGCGAACCTCGACGCGGTTGTCGCGCTGGCCGGTGGTAATCACTGCGTTTGCAGGGACATGGTATTCAGTTTCGAGCTTTACCAACTGATCCCTGACCCATGAAGGATCGTAGCCCTGCGTAACGGCCACGTCTGCTTTGTTTTGCATCAAATCTTTGAAATAGTACGCGTCAAGCGCGACCGGGATGTAAAGATAACCCGCATAAATCGCGCTCGCGAAAATCGCGAGAAAGATTATCAGCTTAAGTCGTGCGCCGCCGCGCTCACCTGGTTTTGTATAGAGTGTTTCGTTCATTCTGCTCCTGCCTCAAAAGTAGGATCCCAGCGCCACCCGCAGCGATTCGCGCAAAAGCCCTGGCGCAATCTCTGCTTCATCAACAATCCGAGCACGACCCAGGCGTTCCAGCAATACCCACTTCATCTTACCGCCCAGCAATTTTTTGTCATGCCCCATCGCTTTCACGATTTCGCTGATAGAAAGATCACTTGCCCGGGGAAGGCGCCCACAGAGGCCAACTGCCTCACCCAATAATTCTAACTCTTGCGAGG
>WNFY01005671.1_pt1 | contig 16051 bp, 12 predicted proteins | sample 5400091 | NCBI WGS metagenome assembly WNFY01 (sample SAMN13153364, study PRJNA577476) | soil metagenome | isolation source: 60 cm soil or saprolite under grassland replicate 1 | place: USA:California | collected 2016-06-15
TGGTCAGTAAGTGTTTCGCCGATCGGCCGGGTCACTTCTACATCGACCGGACGCGGGTGGCGCTCCATGTCTGTGCCGTCGTTGGCTGTGATCTTCATGCGCGGCAGCCGAAAGATAGTCCCATCGATTAACGCCTGGTTCCAGGTGAAAATGATCCAACCCGCCGTCGGTTCGCCGACTACTCGGCCGAGACCCAGAGTGCGATAGCCTTCAGTGAAATCTTCGGCGTCCGAGAGCGAATGTTGATTGGTCACCAGTATAGTGGGGCGTTCTAACGCTCGTTGTCCAAGTATAGTCCGCGCCGGCGCCGGGCCGGTTTCTCGCAGAGTCATAGTGAGATAACCACGGCGTGCGAGGACGTCTATGGCATAGACATTAACGAAACCACCGCTGTTGTTTCGTATATCTATCACCACGCCTTCCCGCGCGTGGTTCTCCGCGTCGAGATCAATATACAGCTGCGCCAGTGAGGCGGAACTCATGTCAAACATGTGTACGTAGCCAAGCCGGCCATTGCTGATGCGGGCTACATACTCTCGATTGCGATCGACCCACTGCCGATAGAGCAAGGCCCTTTCAGTAGCTCCGCTAACAGGCCGCACAGCCGCTTCACTGTTGGCGCCACCATTACTGGACGGAGAGATCGTCAAACTCACGCGCCTGCCAGTCTTGTAGTTAAGCAGTTCGTCCAGGTTTGTATGTTCGCCAACTGCGCGGCCATCAAGGGCCAGCAAATAGTCTCCGACCTTGATATTGCCCGCCAGAGCCGCAGGCCCAAGGGGAATTATCTCCGTAATATGAAAGCGACCTCCTGTTTCATACTCACGTCGATCAAACCGGAGACCAAGCCGGCCCGTTGTTGGCTGGAAGGAACTTGGCGGCGCCGATGCACCCAGGTGAGATGCGTTCAGTTCGCCAATCATTAGTTGAAGTATTCGCCGAACTTCATCTGGGGTCCGGGCCCCTGCCACGAGTGGCTCATACTCGGCGCGCACGTGATCCCAATTCGCGCCGTGATAATTCGGGTCGTAGAAAAAGTCGCGGAGATAAGACCATGCCTGATGAAACACCTCCATCTTCTCCCGGGAGAAATCAACGTCCATTTCAGCGGTCACCGCCAGCGGCCTTGTGCGACCTTCGAGATTGACAATGCTGATGTGGCCATTTTCGAGATAGAAGATCTCTTTGCTGTCGGGCGTGAACTGGGCCCAAGCCTTGCCGCCTGCTGTGGACGTTAACTGCTTTGCGACGGCGGGTTCACGCGAAAGCTCATCCAATGAGTAGAGATAAAGATTTGCCTGGTTTGCCGAGTTTGCAATCATCACGACCCATTTTCCGTCGGGACTAATTGACTGGAAGTTCACATCAACACCTACAGGCAACAAACTCAGGCGTCGCCGAATATCCTCAAAAACTATCTGAACGGGCTTGGCTGGGGGCTTCTTATCCTGTCGGGTAGTCTGCGTGACACTTCTCGGAGTTTCTTCCTTAAACAGATCCCGAAATTGGTCTTCGCGGAATCGTGGCGTTCGCGGCACTAAATCAACGCGCGCCAATTGAGTGCTTTCGGTCCGTTGGCCGGAATCGAACAGCATAAACGTGCCGTCGGGACTCCAGGAGAGAGTGTTGCTGGAAACGTTTGCAAGAAAACTGACCGCCCGGCCAGTGCCACCGGCTACCGCCACAACTGAGATGTTTCTGAATTGGTCTTCGCCGACGGATGCATACGCCAGCCATTTACTGTCTGGAGACCAAACGTAAGGCCGGTCGGCGATAATCGGGGGACGCTCAAAAAAGGCCGTTGCCACCAGGCGCTCTTTCTTATCCGCTAAATCAAGCACTCGTAGTTCCCTCGCGCCACGGATGAATGCGAGGAGTTTGCCGTCAGGTGAGAAACGCGGCGTGGAATCGTCAGCGTCGCGCGTCAGCTGAGTTTCGGTGTTGCTGTTGACCTCATAGAGAAACAGATGCGGCGTGCCATCGCGGTCAGATACGTAAACGAGACGTCGACTATCAGGCGACCACGTCACCTGATATTCATTCGCCGGAACGCGCAAATGCTCAACGGCGGGGCCGGCGGATGCACCGCGACGAGTGATTACAACCTCGCTTGTTTTGCCGTTAGAGGTATCCAACTTCCAGATGTGGAAGTTGTGCTCAAAGACAATCTCACGGCCGTCGTATGAGATGTTGGGCCACAGCACACGCCCATCCGTGAACGTGCTGAGCTTGTGATACGCAGAACGGCCTGGCATCGTCGTCCAGATATTTTGAGCCCCGTTCCTGTTCATGGAATCTGTGCGGTCTGAAACGTAGAAAAGGCTGCGACCGTCGTTGCTCCACATCGGCCACATCTCTTTGGCGCCCCCCGCTTCGGTAACACGCTCATAGATTCCTGGCCCATTCTCAAAGCCGCGTAACAACCACACCTCAGACTCATCGATATGACTATGCCCTCTACGCCACCATTGTGACGAAGGGAGACCACGCGCCGTGAACGCCACTGTGCCGCCATCGGGTGAGGGCGCAGAGAAATACTCGTTCGTATAGCGGTCAGCGCTTACCTGCATTGGCGTGCCGCCGTTAACGCTGACCCGAAATACGTCATTCAAGCCGCCAATATCCCTGCTTGACGATGAGAAATACAGCCAGCGACCATCGCGTGACCATGCATCGAGTTGATCCTGTGCGTCGTCGAAAGTAATGCGCCGTAGATCACCTGTCGCGAAGGTCAGCAAATAGATATCGCCATTACCGGTTCGGGTCGAAACGAAAGCGAGTTGCTTACCATCAGGAGAATAGAGCGGTCGCGACTCGTTAGCAGGGTTCGACACCAGCAGGGCCGCGACGCCACCACTTGCGGGAACAGTCCAAATATCACCACCGGACACAAACGCGATCTCACTGCGGTCCGGTGACAGCGCCGGCTCCGTAAAGTAAGGCTGAGAGCTAATGCTGAGCGCGGCAACTGATTGCGCTGGTCGCCTGCCATAACCAGAAACATTAGTGTTCAGCAGCGTGCAAATCGCAAGCGCAAGAAAGCAGAAGCACCGACTGCACATAGAGAGAGCCTCCGGGTTAGTAAGATCCAACGTCTTTACTGAGACCGCGTGAGTTGTCGCGAGCGTGCGTCAGCACGCTCTAATCCTGTTCATCCTTGTATTGACTTGCCGCAAACTTTGCTCGCTACGCGCCCGCGGCGGGCGAGACAATCCGCGGCCCCAGTAAAGATATTGGCCTTGTTGTGCGACCGTTTCTGATCGCAATTGCTCAGAAGTTTACCTGCGTAAGATTTACTAACCGGTATTTCCCTTCGGTACAATACCGAACGCTCGCACCGGAAACGTGCCAAAGCGGCGAACTTTCACCGGCACGGCAAAGAATCTGAAGCCTGCGTCTGGTAGGTCTCCGAGCCCACAAAGATGCTCGACGATGGGTATCTCATGCGCCAGCAGAATCGAGTGCGCGGGCCGACGAGTATCAGCGGTGTCGTCGATGTTATACGAATCGATACCAACCATGGCTACACCGCACTGGGCCAGATAGGTTGCAGCCTGCTCGGTCAGAAACGGATGATTTCCGCTCGAGTAGTCTTCGGTGCGCCAACGCATGTCCCAGCCGGTGTGAAAAAGAATGGCTTTGCCATTCACTTCTAACTCCTCGAGTGCTGTCTCCGTGATGCCACGTTCCGGTGAGTCAATTCGTCGCACGACGACGCCGTCGAGGTTCGCAAGCGAGTACAAATCGAGTCCTGATAGATCAGTGCCGTTCGGATAACGATGAAATGGACTGTCGAGATATGTGCCCGTGTTTGCCACCATCTCGATCTTGCCAATATGAAACTCCGTGCCGGGCGCGTAGCGATTTCTGGAATCCTCCCGAGTCAAATGATCCGTGATGACAGGCGGAGGCAGCCCTCTGTAAGTGACCATTCCATCTTCGATGGTATGGCATACATCCACCAGCTCAAACGCCCGGTTCATATTGTCCAACTCCCCTTTTTAACAACTAGGTTGCACGCGTTTCTGGACCATTACCTGGAAATTTGCAGCCATTCCGCAGGGCAAGATCATTTCGCGGGCTGCGGCACTCAAACGCAACTTCTCAGCATCACCAGTTGCGCTCTTCGATTGTCGTGCCAACTCTTCCAACAAACCCGCTCGCAAGAGAAACTTATCCTGAGGACTGAATTCCATCACTTCAAAGCCAAATCTCTTTCCCAGCCTTTGCACCTGGGTCCAATCAATCGTGGTGGTAATGTCACTTTCCCCTGGTCGCGCCAATACGTCGTCGACAAACTGATGTCGACAATAGGCTCTCAATGTTCCCCGAGAACGTAGCCGGACATCATAGAGTTCATTCACTTCGGCTCCGTAATCCACCGTGATGAGATACCCTGCAACGAGTTTCTCAGCGAGGCCCACAAACCAGTCGTCGATTGCGAGATTAACTTCCAGAACCTGGTCCTCGGCCAATTCGATGCCGCATTCCCGCAAGTGATGGGAAAGTCCCGGTGTCGACAAAGCGCCGTGGACCCAGACAAATTTGTTCTCAGGCGTGACCGTCACATAAAACTCGACCAATTTACTTTCCTTTATTGTCAGACGGTGAACCGGAAAGGAGTCGAGCAACTCGTTTGAGAAAATGATTCCTGGATTAATTCGATCCAGATTCTTTAAAGTTTCAAACCTTGCCCGGCTGCCGAATGGAGCAATTTGTTTAGACGCACGCTCGCGCGAATCGGCACTTGCTTCGTCGATAAGATAGCGGGTTGCATAGAAGACGTGCGGAAATTGATCCTTGAGCGTTTGCAAAACGTCGCGGGCGAAGCAACCGTCACCCGCGCCGATTTCGACGATTGTCCAGTCGATGGGTCTATTGACTTCCTCGTAGAGACTCGCGAAATGACGCGCGAAAGCGGCAGCAAATAGCCCACTGCTCTCGGGACTCGTGCGATAGTCGCCTTCCCTGCCCCACCGTTTACGATCGGAGCGACAGTAGTAACCCAGGGTGGGGTGATAGAGTGCAGCTTCCATCCAGTCGCAAAAGGTAATCGGGCCTTCACACTTGATTCTGGCGACCAGGTATTCCGCAACCGTCGACATCTCAGGGGAACAAACGTCTTTGGCGGTTAATGGCATGCGGTTTCGATGAGTCTTTCGCGAGACCGATGCATACAACATCCTCAGTGGACCGCCAACAAAACAAATGATGGCGGCGAAAGCAACGAGAATATCCAGAAAGGCCGAGTTGCGAGCGAAGCTGTCGAGCACGCCAAGAATCGGCACGATAAGCGCCCCCGACAGAAGCAGAACCCCTCCCTGCCGCACGCCTCGCTTGCGCGGAGACATTTGGTTGGATTCTTCTGGCGTCCGATAAACCGGAAGCATCCCCCCATTCGCAAGCAGATGAATCACACCGTCGAGGGGAAAACCACATCGCGAGCAGAATCTGACCACGCCAGAGACCTGCTGTTGGCCACATTGGGGACAAAACATTCAGGGGTTCCTCACAAAGCTTGTCTTACCCATGACGGGCTAGATAATAAACCCGGCAGCGCCTATATCGCCAAGTATTTTGACTGTAGCGATGGCCCGACCCCGGTAATTACTGGCCCGAACCAGAGTCTCGAGAAGCAAACTCAAGAGATAACGCGGCTCCCCGGACGGAACTGTCACATACTTCAGGAGATCCACATCATCAACAAAGCAACTAAACGCACGCTGCCGGGCCGCGTCCACTTCGACGAGATACTCGAGTATGAGATCTGGAGTTGAGAGCGTTTCCGGAAGAGTCCATTCAAAAGGATCGTCCCAAAGGTTTGCCGTTAACCCGCCAAATAATTGCTCGACTAAGGCAGCGCTCCTGAGAACGTTTTCTCCGATCGTGGTAACTGACGCATTCCGCGGCTGTTTGTAGACCAGGTCGGCTGGCACCGATCTAATGAACTCAGTCAAACCAGCCAGCAAGCCCGCAAACTCCTGCTCAAGACCTCGTACGATCTCACGCTTGCCGCTATCGTTGTTGTGCATTCGGGGAAGAGATCACTAAGCACTTGAGTTTCACAAAGTCTTTGTCAACAATTTGGCGTCTATCTTGCCTTTGAACTTCGATCTGTCTCTTCCAGGACCGTGCCGAAGCTCCGGCCGCCTAAACTGAAGCCGGTATGAACATACCCTTTTGTTCCCACTCGCGAGCCACGCGACGGCACGCCCCGTTTTGTTACGACCCAGAGCTTGCCGGTGCCATCGTCAATCTCATAGGCGCCGTTGCCCAGCAGGCCGTAGCTATCAGAGACCTTACCCACAATGGCCACCTCTTTGTTTTGATAGCGCCCGGGATCGGCATTAATCCTTCCAACATTTACTTGACTGGGGCAAGCGGTCAGGAGAAGGATTCCTGCGAAAATAGCCAGGAAGAAAACAGACTTTCGAATCACCATCGCAGCGTCTCCTTTAATGTGTTTATATTCATCTCGGGAGAGGTAGAGGGATGATTGCACGTAGAAATGAGTTGCTCGCAAAGCAGTCGAATTCTTTGTACGGGACACGATTTGAGACTGAAGGCCACAGCGAAAACCGTTTGAGAGGTTTCAAGCCGCAGCACAACTGGCATGAACGTCTGAACCCGTTTGCGGAACACCAGGCCTCAATTGAACCAGCCAATCGGCCGGTCCGAAAGATCTACCCAGACGCTTTTAATCTGCGTGTACATATCAAGTGCATGCCGGCCCATCTCGCGACCGTAGCCCGACTGTTTGAAGCCACCGAATGGCGATGCAGCATTAAACATGTTGAAGGTATTGATCCAAACAACTCCAGCCCTGATCTCTTTAGCAAACCGGTGCGCCCGCGTGATATCGCGTGTCCAGATGCCGGCGGAGAGACCGTAGATCGTATCGTTAGCTTGCTTGATCAATTCGTCCTCATCCTTGAAGCTGATAACTGAAACAACCGGACCAAAGATCTCTTCCTGGGCCACGCGCATTTTGTTGTTTACTTCCGAAAAGATCGTAGGCTGGAAGAAATAGCCCTGCTGAAAAGCACCCTCGAGCTGTGGCGATTCACCACCGGCCAGCACAGTCGCGCCTTCACTACGCGCAATATCAACATAGCCCTTGATACGATTCAGTTGTTCTGCTGAAACCTGTGGACCCATCTGCGTCGCTTTGTTCATCGGATCACCAACTGCGATCTTCCCGGCCTTCTCCTTCAACCGCGCAAGAAACTCATCCTGCACCGATTCTTCAACGAAGAGACGGGAACCGGCACAGCAGACCTGGCCCTGGTTGTAGAAGATACCCATCATGGCCCCGGCGACCGCCTGATCCAGGTTGGAGTCGGCGAAGACAATGTTTGGCGCCTTGCCGCCGAGCTCCAATGAAACTTTCGTCAGGTTTTCCGCGGCGGCTTTCGCGATCAATTTCCCGACTTCAGTTGATCCGGTGAATGCCACTTTGTTGATGCCGGGGTGCGCGGCGAGTGCTGCTCCGGCACTTTCTCCATAACCCGGTACGATGTTTACGACACCTTCCGGAAAGCCTGCTTCCTGGATTAATTTGCCAAGTTCCATCGCCCCTACTGGCGTTTGTTCAGCCGGTTTAAGTACCACCGTGTTGCCTGCGGCAAGCGCAGGCGCGAGTTTCCACGCCGCCATTAACAAAGGAAAGTTCCACGGGATGATTTGCCCGCAAACACCCACCGGCTCCCGCAAAGTGTAGTTGAACATGCGGCCCGGTACGGGAATAGTTTCGCCCTCAATCTTCGTCGCCCACCCGGCAAAGTATTCGAAATTCTCCACCACCTGTGGCAGGTCGACGTAAAGCGACTCTTTGATTGGCTTGCCATTGTCTGCCGTCTCCAATGCGGCAAGCTCGCCAGAATGTTGTTCCAGTAACTGGGAAAGCTTGTAGAGCAATCGGCCGCGGTCGCGGGCACTCAGCTTTGACCACTTCCCCTCGAAAGCACGTCGTGCAGCTTTCACAGCCTTGTCGACATCAGCCTTATCGGCTTCGGCAACTTCCGCAAGCGTTTCACCCGTGGCCGGGTTGGGTGTGTTAAAGGTCTTCCCCGATTCGGCATCAATCCATTGACCATCGATGAAGAGCTTGTATTTGCGCGGCGTGTTATTTTCAACTGGTTGTGCTGACGACATTGTAGCTCCTGATGTCTGACGTGCTTTTAGCTTGTCGTTAGATACTCCCTAATTTGGCTACTTGGGAAAACTCGATTCCGTTCGGTCGACAAACTGAAGTTTATCGAACAGTTAATCTAGAAATCCGTAGTGCCGGCTAACAATTGCCGTAAAACGTACGGCAGAATCCCACCGTGCTGGTAATAGTCGATCTCTATGGGCGTATCGATCCGAAGTATTACGGGCACCTCTTCTGTCTTGCCGCTGGTGCGATGAATTACCAGCCTCACATCTTGTCGCGGACTGACACCGTTTTCTGTACCCAGCAAATCAAACGTTTCGGTGCCGTCGAGTCCCAGTGAAGCCGCATTCATGTCATCCTTGAATTGACAAGGCAACACACCCATACCGACGAGATTGCTCCGGTGGATGCGCTCAAAACTTTGCGCAATGACGGCCTTAACCCCAAGCAAGCTCGTTCCCTTGGCGGCCCAATCGCGGGAACTTCCTGTCCCATATTCCTGACCGGCAATTACTATTAGCGGCACTCCGTCCTGCTGATATTTCATTGCCGCATCATAGATGCTCAAGCGCTCGCCACCAGGCTGGTGAACGGTGACACCACCCTCAACTCCCGGAACCATCAGATTCTTGATGCGAACATTGGCGAAGGTTCCGCGCAACATCACCTCATGATTGCCCCGGCGCGAACCGTAGCTGTTGAAGTCTTTGATATAGACGCCTCGCTCCTGCAAATACAAGCCAGCCGGAGATGACGCCTTTATCGCGCCCGCCGGACTGATATGGTCGGTCGTAACCGAATCTCCAAAGATTGCCAGCGGCCGCGCACCTTTGATGTCGGACCAGCGCCCCAGGGCACTGCTAAAGCCTTCGAAGTAAGGAGGCTCTCTAATGTACGTCGACTCCGGGTCCCACTGGTAGACTTTCCCGGTTGTCGTTGGAATCTCATTCCAAAGCGGGTTCTGCTCAGCGAAATGGCTGTAGAGCCTGCGGTACGTTTCCGGATCAAACGCAGCACTCATCAATTCATTTATCTCTTTCAGCTGAGGCCAAACATCTCTGAGGTAGACGTCTTCACCGTTCTTGCCGGTTCCAAGAGGCTCAGAAGAGAGGTCGACATCAACTCGTCCTGCCAAAGCAAAGGCCACGACCAACGGCGGACTCATCAGGAAGTTTGCCTTGATGCTCTGGTGCACACGTGCTTCAAAGTTTCTATTTCCCGACAGTACGGAGGCCGCTATCACGTCACGGTCATTCACCACCTGTTCGATAGCCGGGTCCAGTGGTCCCGAATTGCCGATACAGGTGGTACAGCCATAGCCCACGAGATTGAAACCCAACTGATTCAAATATGGTTGCAAACCGGTTCGTTCGAGATAGTCAGTGACCACTCTTGAACCAGGCGCCAGCGAGTTCTTGACCGTGGAGCGAACAGTCAATCCGTGTTCGACAGCTTTCTTGGCAAGCAACCCCGCGGCCAGCATGACACTTGGATTCGAGGTGTTTGTACAGGATGTAATGGCTGCTATCAAGACATCCCCATGACCCAGGAGCTCATCCTCACGAGTAAATTCATCATCGGGGATCTCTGACACGAAGTCTGGGGTAGGACGGTTGTTGACCATTTCGGTTTCCGTCCAGACGCTCGTATCCATCGAACTGGTGTCTGTTCCTGCTGAGGGTGTTAATTGGATTGACTGCTCGCCACCTCCGGCAACTATCCTCTGTCTGTCGGCGCCCATCTTCACGTGATAGCGCGTCGCAACCTCATCCTCAGATTTGCCATAGCCACCTTCGCTGACGGGCTTGACCATAAGACTCGCAAACTGTTCCTTCAGTTTGGGCAGTTCAATCCGATCCTGAGGACGTTTTGGCCCGGCAACGCTCGGCTGTATTGAAGTCAAATCCAGATCGAGTACCGTGCCGTAATCGCATTCACCTGCTTGCGGAATCCCAAACATCCCTTGTGCCTTATAGTAGCGGCGGACGGTATCCACCTGGCCCTCTGTTCTGCCGGTGGCTCTCAGGTAAATACACGTTTCTTCATCGACCGGAAAAAAGCCCATCGTGGCCCCATACTCGGGCGACATATTTGCGATTGTTGTACGATCAGTGACAGATAGACTGGCAGCTCCAGCACCATGAAACTCAACAAATTTTCCCACCACTCTTGCGCGGCGCAGCATTTCAGTAACTCGCAAAACAAGATCCGTTGCCGTCACACCGTCGAGCAGGCTGCCTGTCAGGTTGACACCAACAACGTCTGGAGTCAGAAAGTAGACGGGCTGCCCAAGCATCGCAGCTTCGGCTTCGATGCCACCAACGCCCCAGCCGACAATTCCCAACCCGTTGATCATCGTCGTATGCGAGTCAGTTCCTACGAGCGTATCGGGAAAATAGATGTCGCTCTTTTCCCAAACGCTCTTAGCAAGGTATTCGAGATTGACCTGGTGGCAAATACCAATGCCGGGAGGAATCACGCAAAAACCATCAAACGCTTGCGTACCCCACTTCAAAAACTGGTAACGCGAGTTGTTGCGCTTGAATTCCATCTCTATGTTTTTTTCAAACGCATCTTTCGTGCTGGAGAAGTCTACCTGCACGGAATGATCGATCACGAGGTCGACAGATACGAGCGGCTCGATTATTCCGCTGTTCTTTCCCAATCGCGCCACTGCCGATCGCATCGCAGCCAGGTCTACCAAAAGAGGTACGCCGGTGAAGTCCTGCAATAACACACGCGCAACGATGAACGGAATCTCCTCAGTTCGCTCCGCATTGGGGCGCCAGCTTGCGAGCGCTCGCACGTCCGCCTCGGTGATTTTCAGGCCATCACAGTTGCGCAATACCGATTCCAGTACGACTCGAATGCTGACCGGCAGGCGTGAGATTGCGCCCACACCTTCCTTCTCGAGTTGAAGCAAGGAATAATACTGTCCTGTTGTGCCCGGTGCCGGTTCAAATGTTTGCAGAGAATTGAAGGGACTGTCTGGCATAGAGGTGGTCAAAACCTTTCGCGGGAAAAAGAAGCCGAAGCTTTTCTTCCCGGAATGAAATTGTGGAAAATTTTGTGGTTCACATTGCAGTGTAAAGTCAGCACACTCAATCGTCAAGCAACCACTTTCTGCGGTTGGTATTAATACTAACACGCGAAGGTATTGGCTCGTTTTCATTGGTTTTGTTATAGTAAAACCACTTCGTCCCCCACAGAGTTAACCAGAAGATTCCCGGCTGGGAGTTGTTTTATAGGCTCAATCCGGAGGGGCGATTTTCAGTGAATCGAGGGTGAGGACTGAGGAGAGTACGTATGCCAAAGAAACCGACTGACCAGTTCGAGTATCTGAGCAATAATCCCGACTACGTGCCTGATCCTGAGATCGAGGAGTTTATGGAAGAAGAGATTCTCCGCGCACCGAAGGATCCGGAACTGTTGGCGCAGCGACTGCGCAATAATACCGCCGCTTCACCGCGTGACGCTGGTGGCGACCTGGACGCTGCTTGGGAAGATGTCAACGAAAGTGGTTCGGAAACGGTAGCGGGAGACAATCCAACGCCGGATCAATCAATGGTGGAGGAGAATGCGCAGGCGATGGGCGTGAGTTTTGAGGACAATGAGGAGTTGGAGTTCCTCGACAAGATCGAAAAACGCGACCGGGAAAGATTTGAGATGGACGAGCGCTCAAAGACTGAGGGCGACACAATCTAAGTGGTTTGTTTGTTGTCCAATACTGCCTGCGGGCTAAATCGAGAGCGTGGCTGTAATGTGACGTTCTTGATTACGATCTTCTCTTCCGGTCGTTCAGTTCCCTCTTCAACCGGCGCGCGCATGATTACATCAGCAACATTAATTCCCTGAATCACTCGCCCGAACACCGTATACTCCTCATCAAACTCGGAATGCCGGCCAAGTGTGATAAAGAACTGACAATTAGCTGTGTCACGAGCCTGCTCCTCAGTGAGCGCCGCCCTGCCACCCAAAGCGGGCGTTTCACCTCTTCGCGCAGCGCCTACAGTACCGCGTTCAAACGGAATGTCGCTGAATTCCGCCGGTACGTTGGGCTCTGGCGAGTCTCCCATTCCATCATTTGTCGGATCATTGTCTTTCGACAACGGATCGCCACCCTGGATCAAACCTGAGTCGGAATTCACTCGATGGAATGTGGTGCCGTTGTAGAACCCTTCGCTTATTAGTTTCTTGAAACGACTCACCATCTGCGGCGCTACGTTCGGATAGAGTTCGATGACGATGTCGCCAAAGTCCGCCGTTTCGATCAGCGCAACTTCGGGGTCAGCAACAGGCTTAATACCTTTCTTCACATTGGCTGCCGTCGCGTCATTCGTTTTACCCACGTCGAAGTCTTTTACTGCCCTGCTCTTGCCTGCACAGCTCGCCAATCCGAGCAGTGTGACTAGAGTCAAAACAACTAGTGAATAAATCGAAGGCGAGCAGTCCATGTGTTTCGGTGTCAACATGATCTTGTTGATCATTTTGGCCTCAGAAAGGAAACGCGAGTCTCCACGACGCAAGGGTGGAATCAGTTTTCACGCACTCTGTACCGCGGGCAGTACTGACTTCGCCAACTCAAAAAAGCTTCCGGCTGTCCAGCAGAATGGTTACTGGTCCATCATTAACCAGTTCAAGTTGCATCATCTTGCGGAAGCTTCCGGTTTCGACTTTGCTGATAATCTTGCGGGCAGAAGCCACAAAGTACTCGTAAAGTGGTTCGGCAATTTCGGGTTGAGCAGCGTCGCTCCAGGCAGGGCGCAAGCCGCGGCGCACATCGCCGTAAAGCGTAAACTGAGAAACCACAAGCAATGCACCAGCCGCTTCGTTCACGGATACATTCATGCGTCCGTCGTCATCGTCAAAGATTCTGAGCGCTACAATTTTTTCCGCTAGATATTGCGCATCGTTCGGTGTGTCGTCGTGGGTTACGGCCAGCAAAACGACGAGGCCTCTCTCGATCTCGCCGACAATTCGCTCTTCGACTTTGACACTTGCGCGCGTAACGCGCTGGACGACCGCTCGCATTTTTCCCCTGGGATTCACACTACTGCCGCACAAAGTTACAAGATCATTTCTTTGGAGGCTTGCTCGGCCGGATCTCAACGCGGCTGGGGAGGCTGCGCTCGTTGTGGTGCAACAGATCCAAAACCACGCGAGCGATGTCCGCAGGTTGGAGTTGCCAGGTCTTCGCCTCACTTGGCTCGTCGCCGCCGAATTCCGTGTTTACAGATCCGGGCATGATGTAGCTGACCTTGATTCCGTCGTGCCTAACTTCCTGCATCAGCGCCTCACTGAAACCGTTCAATCCAAACTTTGACGCATTGTACGCAGCCATTTGCGGGTGAGGGTTAGCACCGGCCAGCGATGAGATGTTGATGATGTAGCCACCGCCACGTCGTTTCATGAGAGGAATTGCTTCATGGCAGCAGTAGTAAACTCCAAAGAGGTTGGTTTCCAGGATTGCACGGAAATCTTCGGGGGGCATTTTCTCGACGGAAGCAAAAAAGCCAACGCCTGCATTATTGATGAGGATATCCAGACCGCCGAACTCCGCAGTCGTGTAGGCGATCAGGGCCTTGACCTCATCATAGTCGCGCACGTCGCAAACTACTCCCGCAACGTCTCGATCGCCCAGGTCACTTAACTCACGGACTGCGGCTTCAATCTCCGCTTCACGGCGCGCGTTAATGCAAACATTGACACCGGCGCGCACGAGGGCTTCCGCTATGCCGCGACCAATGCCCTTCGTCCCGCCGGTAACGATTGCCACCTTGCCATCCAGATCCATAAACGCATTACCTTTGCGCGCTTGAACGTGGCATCACCTGCAACAAACTGCACGACGCTACGGTTGCAGTTTTGTTTTCAGCCTGTCATTAACAACCTTCGGGTTAGCCTTACCCTGGGAGACCTTTATCACCTGGCCGACAAAGAATCCAAACAAGGTTTCCTTGCCCGAACGATAGCTGGCAAGCTGTTGCGGATTGGCCGCGATCACTTTGTCGATGAGCTCATCGATCTCAGCAGTATCGCTGACCTGGACCAGTCCCTGCTCTTTTATAATCGTCTGCGCGCTTTTGCCGCTCTTGAACATTTCCACCAGTACGTCTTTCCCCTGCTTGCCACTTATTTTCTGTTCGTCGATCAGACGAACGAGCACTCCCAATTCTCGGGCCGGCACGGTCGACGCATCTGCGGACACTCCAGCCGCCTCCAGTTCGCGCAACAGTTCAGACCGAATCCAGTTTGCCGTGGCCCGTGGATTTCCTGACGCTTCCGCCGCGGCCTCGTAGTAGTCAGCCATCGAGAGTTCGGAGGTTAATTGCGAAGCATCCGCAAAGGTCAGTCCGTACTGCGATATGAAACGGTTCCGGCGGTCCTCGGGCAGCTCTGGCATGGTCGCACGTACTGCGGCAATGAATTCGCTGGAAACAATCAACGGTGGCAAATCAGGTTCAGGGAAATAGCGATAGTCATGCGCCTCTTCTTTCGAACGCATGGTTCGTGTTTCATTCAACCGATCGTCCCAAAGTCGTGTTTCCTGAGTCAGTCTACCGCCCGACTCCAATACGCCAATATGACGAGCTACTTCAAACTCGATTGCACGTTGCATGAAACGAACAGAGTTCAGATTCTTCAGTTCCACCTTGGTTCCGAAAGTCTGATCTCCGATGCGTCGGATTGAAACGTTCGCCTCACAGCGGAGATTTCCTTTCTCCATATCAGCATCAGAGGCGCCTACCCATTGCAGCGAACGGCGAACGTGGTTGACATAGTCGTAGGCCTCCCACGAAGAACGGAAATCAGGCTCAGTGACGATCTCAGCCAGCGGAACACCCGCCCGGTTCAGATCGATGTAGGAATACCGATCCACGTCAGGCAATCCCTCGTGAACGTTCTTACCCGCGTCCTCTTCGAGGTGCAATCGTGTGATCGTAACCTTCTTCGGCCGCCATTCAATCGGATGGCCTGCATCATCTCGCTGCGCAGTCATGATCTCCAACTCTCCGTTGGCAGAAAACGGCTGATCGAACTGCGAGATTTGATACCCCTTTGGCAGGTCGGGGTAGAAATAGTTCTTGCGAGCAAAAATTGACTGCTCATTTATGTGCAGGCCAAGGGCCAGAGCTGCCCTCGCACCCAACTCCACCACGCGACGATTCAAGACCGGAAGCGCTCCTGGCAGTCCTAGACAAACCGGGCAGGTGTTCTGGTTAGGTTCGTCGCCAAATCTCGTGGAGCAGCCGCAGAAGATTTTTGACTCGGTGTTTAGTTGAGCATGAATCTCCAAACCTATAATAGTTTCCCAGCCGTTGTTCATTATGATTGTGGTCCGTTGTGAGTGGTCCGTTATCAGTGGTCCGTTGTCGGTCTCAGGTAATCGCCAGGCGCCACTTCCTTACTGTCTCAACCATCCCGGTGATGCACCCGCTCGCCGCGCATCTTCCTCAAGTTCACGCCAACTCGCTTCCAGACCGGCGCTATAGGCGAACAATTGATCCAATTCGGTAGCAAGTGCTTGGCCCTCCACCGAATCGTTATATGTCTGAAAAGGCAAACTCAGGACTCCAAAACCGGGAAAGGGAGATAGCAGCGGCACCCTCAACCGTCTCGGCCCACGAAAAGGATTATTGTTACCAAACACCCCTCCTCGAGGCAAACCATCACCGAATCTAACGCGCGCACCGATTTGCGATCTGGTGGGAGCGGTGAACATACCGGGTCGCGCTATCAAGTTCAAGCGTAACTTTAATGTTCGGGCCGACCTCGTATGTCAGTGTTCTTTGCGTGATGGCAAAATGCGCCGGAACCTCAATCCGCCGGCCATCACGCATTACGATCGTATAAGCGTCTGCGGTCGTCACCAACAACGAAGCCAGTAAGACCGCG
>WNFY01002931.1_pt1 | contig 16046 bp, 9 predicted proteins | sample 5400091 | NCBI WGS metagenome assembly WNFY01 (sample SAMN13153364, study PRJNA577476) | soil metagenome | isolation source: 60 cm soil or saprolite under grassland replicate 1 | place: USA:California | collected 2016-06-15
GTGACCCCGAAGGCTATCGCGCGAACCTGCCGTTCGTCTGGGGCGCGCAACCTCACAACGGTTTGATTTACTTCAACGACATCAATTCGGGTCTTTGGATTGTGAAGCTGGGGCCGAAGATTGAAAAAGGATCGACGACTGCGCCGGGACAATGATGTCAACGAATCCTAAGGACGTCCTCGCGGGAACCGGTCGTGAGCGCCGCAGGCGCGGTAGAAGGTAGCCAGTGGCAAGCGCGTAGCGCGCAGCCACTGGTTCGGCACCAAAAAACAATCGCGCCCTGCAAGGGCGCGCAGAGCGCCGCAGGCGCGGCGGATGGTAGCCAGTGGCAAGCGAAGCGCAGCCACTGGTCGACTAACAAGGTAACGAATCGCGCTCCGAAGGAGCGCGCAGAAGCTAACGGAGACTCCCATGCCCGCAACCTATTGCAGTCTTCATTATCACGCGACCTTCAGCACGAAGGACTACTATCCGCTGATGACGAAGGATTGGCGAGCAAACATCTTAGCGGGAACCGGTCGTGAGCGCCGCAGGCGCGGCAGAAGGTAGCCAGTGGTAAGCGCGTAGCGCGCAGCCACTGGTTCGGCACCAAAAAACAATCGCGCCCTGCAAGGGCGCGCGGAATCGAAAGGGACTCCCATGCCCACAACGTATTGCAGTCTTCATTACCATGCGGTATTTAGCACCAAGGATCGTTACCCAACGATCACAAAAGACTGGCGCGACAACCTTCACGCTTACCTTGGCGGGATCGTAAAGAACCTTGGTGGTATCCCGGTCGCAATTGGTGGAATCGAGGATCATGCGCACATTCTGATAGGCCTCCGCGCAACGCACGCAATCGCAAATGTTATGCGTGAGGTGAAAAGCGGATCGTCGGAGTGGGTTCATACGACGGTTGGCAAAAGAAGTTTTAGTTGGCAACCCGGCTATTTTGGTGTGACCGTTAGTCCTTCACATATTGAGAGAGTTAAGCATTACATTCTCAATCAAGAAGAACACCATCGGCACAAGACCTTCGAACAGGAATATCTCGAGATGCTTAAACTCGCCGGAATTGAATACGACGAACGCTACGTGTGGTGATATTCTGCGCGCCCTTGCAGGGCGCGCGTGATCAAATCGGGACAGTTCCAGTGGCTGCGCGCTTTCGCGCTTGCCACTGGCTACCCTCTGCCGCGCCCGTGGCGCTCATTGAGTCTTGGGGCGCAACGCATTCAATCGCGAACGTGATATTCCTCGCGCCCTTGCCGGGCGCGCTTCATCTTATTCCTGCTTACCCAGTGGCTGCGCGCTTTCGCGCTTGCCACTGGCTACCTTCTGCCGCGCCTGCGGCGCTCATTGAGTCCTGGTGCGCAACGCATTCAATCGCGAACGTGATATTCTTCGCGCCCTGCCGGGCGCGCTTCATCTTATCCTGGCTCACCAGTGGCTGCGCTGCGCTTGCCACTGGCTACCCTCTGCCGCGCCTGCGGCGCTCATTGAGTCTTGGTGTGTGCCATGACTAGCGGGGCAGTAGCCCGACCGTAAGGAAGGGCTTCGCTATGCTATGCCAAGATGTTGAGCCCTCCCTTACGGTCGGGCTACCGACACTTACCTGGCAGGCTCAGTCTTATAGAAATCCACTCCCGCAGCTTCCTGGCCGACATCAACTGTCGCCACGGTCTTTAAAGCTTTGAGATCGATAATCTCAACCGTGCCGGGTTCTGAGCCAACTCCTTCGATACTTATGAAGGCATAAAGGTCATCGGGCGAAACGACCACCCCGTGCAGAACTTTGTGTTTCGTCGGCAGACGCGCGAGCTCTTTCCCGCTTTTCAAATCATAAATTGAGACTGACTGATCTCGCTTGTTCGTGGCCAGCAAGCGAGTGCTATCGTGCGTAATTCCGAGGTTGTAAACGCCCGCGCGCGCAGGCATGCGACGCACAAGTTGCCAGGTGTTTGCGTTGACTTCGACGATCTCGCTCGACTTATTGCAGGCGACATAGATGGATGATCCATCGACTGACGGTTGCGCCCATGTCGGCGAGCAGGAGTTGTCGCCCGGCCTCGGCGGCTCCATGCCATGACCGCCAGTATCTTTCATGCCGGGCATTCCCGACATTCCCGTTATCGAATCACTGGCATTTATTTTGGGAGGCCCGTTCATGCCAATCTCTTTCCCTTTGGTCACGATGAAATGCCGCGCGACTTTCAAGGACCGCGTGTCGATTTCCACGAGCATGTCGTCCATCATGCACGCTGAATATTGCTTCGTTCCCTGAGCATTAAGACGCGACCCATGCGGCATTGTGCATGTCTGGATTCGCGCGACCTCCGTCATTGTCTGCGTCGACACGACCGAGACTGACGACGGCACCATGTCGCCATGCAGATTGAAGTTGACGACAAAAAGAAAGTTGCCGTCAGGGGTGACATCAACGGTTGCAGGAAAATAACCGAGCGTAGTTTTGCCGAGCACGCTGTCGTCTTTGGTCGAATACTTCCAGATCAAACCAAACGGGCGACCGTGCGCGATCGAAACGTAATAGAACTGTCGATCGGGCGAGATGACTATGCCGTGCGGTCCGTCTATGTCAACCGGCATGTCACCGGTGTCGACCTGATGATCTATGCGCGCGCCATTCGGGCCGAAACGAACCAGGGCGATCTTATCGGCGGATTCCGAAACGACGTAAACCAGGTAGTCTTTGTCGGGCTTGGTTTGGGCGAGCGCTAAATTCGCGGTTAAGAGCACCAGCGCGATGGTGAGGAAGATGGTAAACCGGGGCACTAGCCCGACCGTCAGGGAGGGCTTGGCAACGCCGCATAGAGCCCTCCCTGACGGTCGGGCTAGTGCCCCGTATACTGAGGAGCGCATTTTCTTCACGGTTTCTTTGGCGGCTGAGGTTTCAAAGCGGGCTCAGTTTCTGGTTTCGTAACTTCGCTTTCTTCCGGCTTGTCGGGCGGAAAATCTTTTTCGTCAATGTCGATAATCTTCACCTCTGCTCCGAACTTACGATACCCGCGGAACAGAATGTCGTTGCGCGTTTGCTCTCTTTGCGATCCCAGATGATCCGATAACTCTATAATTGCTCGAGAGGGCAGCAGGTGCTCCTGATCATTGATAGTGACCAGGTCGTAATCGATTAAACTTTTCGCAGCAGTAATCGGGAAATCGGGTGGAATTTCCACTGAGATGCTTTCAAGACGCAGCACTCGATTAGTTTCGCGGTCGACCCAGATGCGTCCGCGATAGCCAACGATCGTTTCCAATGGTGCAGAGCTTATGCTCTCCTGAAATTTCAGTGTCTGATGAGAAAACTCTTTCTTCACCGAATACTCATAGACGACGGTGCGGCGGCCGCGCAGAGTATCGGTATCAACCATCTGAAATTCGCCCCGCGTTTCCGGCTTGAACAATTGCGAGAGCATCGAAACGTATTCCCCGCTCGAGGTGGTGCCGCCCAGCTTGTCACCGTAGGAAGATCCCTCTCTCTCGTCTTCACCAGGCGGCATTCCATTAACAGAGAGCAGCTTGTACTGCTCGCCCGACGATTGGCGATAGCTAACAGCAATGCTTAGCCGATCATAAACGGTCCAGTTATTTGTCGCCCCATAGGCACGCGAGCGAGTGATCTGCTGCTTTACCAGATAGTCCGGCATCTTATCGGCCGCGCCCAACGTTGCCTTGCGAGCCCGTTCGAGCAACTCCAGCCCTTCGGTCGTAGGAGGCAGAGAAGCGATGACAGGATTCAGCCGGCGGCGCTCGGCTTCGTCCAGAGTGTGAAGCAGCAAAGTGTCGTTGCCGCTCTTGGTAGCCACCAATGACCGCAAACCACTCGTCAAGGGGAACCCGATGCCACGCTTTCTGATTTCATCTACCAGATTGTCGCGTTCTTCAGGATGCCTCGGAAGTTGGTAGAGCAAGCGCACAAATTCTTGATTCGTCAGCGGAGATCCTTGCTGCAATTCCGCCGGCTGTGGAAAGGGCGAAGTGTTCGTTTGCGCATGCGCGGTGGAAACCAGTGAAGCAATGCCGAAAGCGGTGCAGAAAGTAAGTAACCAAAAGAATCCAATGCGCGAAGAGCGCAGAACAAACAAAGAATTTACGTATTTCAAGATTGCCTTCCGATTAAAAATTTATTTCTTGTTTAGACGCGGGACTTGTCCCGCGTTTGACTGGGCGGACAAGTCCGCCCTCTAAACGTGAAAAGAACTTCCTGGTTCACTCATCGACTCCATGTCAACGGCGCGATAATCTTTGAGAGCACATCCGGCTTTGTCGGATCACGCTCGAGCACCGGATACTTTTCACCGTCGCGATAATCGAGCTTATGTGTTCCGAGTTGACCTTCGTTATCAATTAGCAACTCCAGCCGGCCGCCGGTCCTGGTCGCTCGCACATCGTCACGCAAGACCGCAGATGAATAAGCTTTGCCATTGACGGCGACCAGTTTCATGCCCGGCCCAATGCCGGCCTTCGCCGCGGCCATGCCTTCAATAACGTCCGCGATCGTCCCATCTCCATTAATACGCAAGCCGATTGAATAAGCTTCTTCCGTGAAATTACGGAGCTGCTCAGCGTCTCTCAAAAAGCCGTTCGGCGTTTCCTGATAAGCCACCTTCCAGCCACCCCGTTCGATGCCGCCCAGCGGCGCATGGAAGTCTGTCGAATTCAATCGCATCAATAAAAAACTTCGCCAGTCGTACGGCGCCACATCGTTGAGCGTCGCCACGACGTCATCGAAAATGTAAGTCTTAACCATCGGTGGCGTGCTGGGCGCGCCATGAAAACGCTTGCAGAAATCGTCGAGCGAGCGCCTGCCGCCCGTCAACTCGCGAATCCTGGTGTCCGTGTCGAGCCAAATCAGCCAGCCTTCGTCATAGAAATCTACCGCGCGACGGATTGAATTCCATTCCGTGGGCGCTCCATAAAGAATCTGGGCCGCAATCGTGGTATCAATCAGCGGCCGCCACGCGCGACCCGGCTTGTGATCGAGATCGGCAGCGATCTCGGCAAGATGATCACGGTATTGTTGCTGGGTCCAGAGTCCGCTGCGCGCCGAAAGCAAATTCCCAAGGTATTGCGTCAGCCCTTCGTATACCCAAAGCAACTCGCCCTTCATCGGTTCCTGATAATTCGGCGTTGTCAGTCCCGCCGGCCGGCGGTATTTTCCATTCCAGGAGTGCACAAACTCATGCGGCAACACACCGAGCGAAACGTCGCGTAAGGAATCATCAATGAGCGACCGGGCCGGAACGCGGCTATCGTTCGACTCATGATGCTCGAGACCAAAGTGCGCCGTGTGATCGCTCAGCGTCAACAAAAAGTGATAGTGCTGATAGTGTGTCGCGCCAAAAAGCGAAACCGCTTCCGAAACAATTCGTCTTAGAGCGGTAGATAGTTCCGGGCTCAAATCCAAATCCGCAGGGTCGTCGCCGGCGATATCAATCTCGTTTGGAGGATTGGCGGCCAGCGGAATGGCGCGAAAATATTCGCCCGTGAGCACTGGTGAGTCGACCAGCCGTTCGAGCGTAACCGAACCAAAATCAACTTTGCCAGCAGCTTGGCTCGTCACCGGCAGCGAGGTGCCGAACTTCCAACCTGCGGGCAAAACAAGATTGGCTTTGAAATTCACATCACCGATGTTTGATCCCGCCGGATAGAGCAGCAATTGATTCCAGGTGACGATCGCCAGATGCGCAGTGGTCGAGGCACCCGCCGTGAATCCGCCGGCGAACGTCGGCGAAAGAAACTCCAAAGCCACCTCGAGTTCACGCACACCAGCCGGCACCTCGACATGAAACGCGTACATATCAACGTCGTCGCGACTCCACGGAATGGTTTTTCCGCCGGCAGTAACCTTCAGTCCCGCGAGATTGATGATTGGGCCGGTCGGGCCGTGCTCCCCAGGAATCCATTCGGGATAAACGAGCGTCAGCGGTCCCGGCGAAACCGGCATCGTCATCCGTGCATGAAAAAGCTTGCGTGGCGCTTCAATGGCATCAACACTCAGCCTGATTGTTGATGCGGGTGCAGGCGAGTAGGCGCCGGGCCTGGCGAGCAGTTGGGTTTGAAAAAGAACTAAGGTGGCGGTCGCGAATAAGAGCGTCCTAAGTCTTCGTTTCATCATATTTCCTTGCTGGATGGGCGAAGCACAGTCCGATGCACTGTCAAGGAATCGGAAGTCGGCGAATCATCTCAGCGCTTATGATAGTCGTGCCGGGCGTAGATGTGTCAATCAGCGTAGTCTCAATTATGATACCCAGCGTCACTGAAGTTATCTTGGCGAGCAAACCGTTTCCAGTTTGAATGACGCAACAGAAAATTGTTCGTGGAAGACAGAGCCAGTAGCGCCAAAGGCGCGAAAGCTGGTAGCCAGGTGCAAGCGCGGAGCGCGCCGCGCCTGGGAATCGAATCAGCTTATTATTCGCGCCCCGAAGGTGCGCGAGGATGATCGATCATTCGTAATGTCACAGCAAAATCTCTGCCGCCCCTTCAGGGCTCGGTTATCAACTACTACCGGGATCAGGGGCTGCGCGCTTCGCGCTTGCCCCTGGCTACCTTCCTTACCTGCTTCGCAGGCATGAATCGTTTCGACTAACTTGAATGTTGGTCGTGCATCTTTAGAAAACAGGGCGGCGCCCTGGGCTAAATCTGGCGAACGCCTATGACGTTTTTTGGATAGCCAATCACATGCAGAAGCGTTCGATCCCCTGCCGCAAAATATCTATGCATTCACTGAGTTGATCAATCGGGACAAACTCGCCAGTGCGATGCGCCACGCGAATATCGCCCGGACCAAAGACCACTGCATCGGCTCCGAGCGCGATCATGCTCGGTGCTTCGGTGCCGAAGGCCACAGTGCTCGAAGCTCTGTTCGAAGCCTGTTCGAGGAATTCAACCAGTGGCGAACCTGCAGGCGTCTCGAAACTTTCATCTACACGCGAGCCGTTGATTTCACAAACAAAGTCACCATGCTGCCTTTGCAAAACGGCTACTGCTTGCTCGACCAGAGCCAAAACCTTAAACGTGTCCTGGCCGGGAACCGGTCTCCACTCGAGAGTAAGACTACAGTCGCCGGCGATGATGTTCTTCGCCGTTCCGCCGTTGATCAGACCGACATTCAGCGTCGTGTACGAAGGGTCGAAGCCTGCGCGCTGATCTTGTTTCAATTCTTCGGCTATGATTTCAATACGTTCAATCAAATGCGCTGCGGAAAAAATTGCCGACGAGCCCAGCGCCGGATATGCACTATGCGCTTCGCGGCCGCGCACGATTATCTCAGCCAAACAATAACCTTTTCCGGCGCGCATCGGCTGTAACGAAGTTGGCTCGCCAACAATCGCGTAACGAGCACCGAATGGTTTCGCTTCCGCCAGGCGCTTTGCGCCCAGGCAGCCCACTTCTTCGTCGGCAGTGAAGACCAAAGCCATTGGGTGTTTAAGTTGCTTGAGGTTGACGCTCTCAATCGCCGTGAGTGCGGCGGCGATAAATGCTTTCGTGTCGCAGGCGCCACGGCCGTACAGGTTGCCATCCTTCTCAGTCAGCTCCAGCGCTTCTGTCCAGGCAGAATCGTAAGGCACGGTATCAGTGTGCCCGAGAAAGGCGAGTTGAATGTCAGGCGCCCCAGACAATTCGGCGCCCACAATCGCTACCAGATTAATTTTTTCGATACCATAGTCATCAGTGTAGCGAAGCCGCCGGGTAGTGAAACCAGATGCCTCGCAACGCGCTGCGAGGTAGGAAATAATTTCAGCATTCGAACGCGAAGAGACTGAATCGATGTTGACCAATTCCTTGAGTGTCTGTTCGACGTTCATAGTCATTTTGCTGCCCCTGGTTTGCGGCTTTGCCGCTCATCAGTGCGGTAAGGCTCTGCCTTACCGTGGAATGCTTCGAAATTTACGCTGCGAGGCTATGTCTCGCGCTCGAGGCATAGCCTCGCCTACTCAAAAATGAGGCTTCCGGAAAGGCAGAGCCTTTCCGCCCTGTGCTGCGGCATAGCCGCAAAGCGACTCCTTTTGCGAGACTGGTCACGCCGGTCGCTGGGCCATCACTACCATTTTTCAACCCCACAATCGCTTTTGCATCTCGTTGAATCTCTCGACTACTTCTTCCTGCACTAAATGCCTTCCTTCCGAAACGATGGGCTGGCCGGCGACAACTACCTCACGCACGGCGGCACGCGACGATGAGAAGACGATGCTTGCCAGCAGATCATCCGCCAATGCGCCGCCAATCGACGGATCGTCGAGAGCGACGGTGAAAAAGTCAGCCGGCTCTCCCGGCTCCAGCGCGCCGCCGGCGGCGCCAATACTGCGGGCGCCGTTCACTGTCGCGCAATCAAACAGCCGCAAGGCGAGGGCAGAAACCCGACCGTTAGGGAGGGTGCCCGTCTCAGTCTCATCGGCTGATTCGGCCGTAGCTTTGTATGCACCCTCCCTAACGGTCGGGTTTCTGCCGTCAAGCACCGCGCGCGCTAGTTTTTGCAGTCGCAAGTGATACTCAAGCTCCCGGGCATCTTCGAGCAAATCTATCTGCACATGACTGTCGGTTCCGAGGCAAACTGCGACGCCGTGTTTGAAATATTCATCTGCAGGCACAACTCCGTCACCGAGATTTCGTTCGGTCGTGGGGCAAGCGCAAACCATGGCGCCAGTCCTGGCAAAGGAAGGGATTGTTTTTGGTGTGACATGAATCGCATGGACAGCGGTGAAGTTTTCGCTCAACAATCCCTCGGTCTCGAGCAAAGCTATTGGCGTGCGTCCGTACTCTTCCACGCAAGCTGAAACCTCCGCCGGCTGTTCGGCCACGTGCATATGAACTTTCAGCTCATGTTGCTTCGCGTAACCTATCACTTCGCGCAGATTATCGAGCGGCACAGCCCGCACGCTGTGCGGCGCCACGCCCACCCAGGCGTTTGCACTCGGGGCATTAGCCCGACCGTTAGGGAGGGCTCCGTATTCCCCGGCGGAAGATGAGCCCTCCCTAACGGTCGGGCTAGTGCCCCGAGTTGCGTCGGCGATGAGTCTCTCCAGGTTTTTCAGATAGGTCGCAGAATTCGGCTCGATGAATCGTGCCTGTTTTGGATTCGGTTCAGTGTGAAAACCCGATCGTACATATGCGACACGCAATAGCGCGATGCGCAGTCCGATATCGCGGGCAGCGCGCACCACTTCTTTCGCCAGCAAATTCTGGTCTTCATAAGGCCTGCCGTCCGGCGCGCGATGAATATAGTGAAACTCGCCGACCGCTGTAATTCCGCTAAGCGCCATTTCCAGAAATGCCATCCGCGAGGCGTCGTAAACGTCTTCCGGTGTCAGGCGAATCGCGGCTGAATACATCATTTCGCGCCAAGTCCAGAACGAATCTTGTTTGCTTAAAGTCGAGCCACCGCCCGACCCGGCGGGCATTAGCCCGCCGCCAAGCGGGGGATTGCCTATTCGATATTCCGTTCGCCCGCGCAGCACTCGCTGGAACGCATGCGAGTGCGCGTTGACCATGCCCGGCAGCAGCGCGCGATTCGACAAGCGAATTCTTTTCTCATCCTTTAGCTCATCAACGCGAATGACCTTCACGATCCGACCGGTCGGATGGCAGACCAGGGCCACTCCGCTTTCGAAGCATTGGCCGTTGAAGAGCAGGTCAGGCAACCAGGCAATCAGTGACAAGTAGTCGTGTGATCCAGTCATTCCTATGTTGGTTGTTCCTCTGGTTTTGGCCTGCGAACGTTATAGAAAGCGCAAGAAGAATGGGCGTCCCTGGGTTGGCGGAACGCGAGCCAGTCATCCGCAGTATGCGCGCGCCGAGGTAACAGCTCCGCGTCCTCAATAATGTCGACGACTTTATTAAGGTTGCCTTCGACGCGCCAACGATCGATAAAGTGATAATCGTTTTCCGCCATCGGCATGTCAGGCGCGGAGCATATCACAAGCCCGCACGTCGTTTCGTCGCGTTCGGTTGCTCCCCGGGCATTAAGCACTATAAATTCTATTCAGATATGGATGCGCTTTCACGCACTTCGTTCATTTCAGAAAGCGAGCCGACGAATAGAAAACCTTCGGATTTCGGAATGCGGATTTCGGATTACAAAACCGATCGCCCTTCCTATCATCGGCTCACGCAAAGCGGCGAATTGCAGCGTCGTGTGGAAGCACTTGAGGCCTTCCTGGAGCGATGCACCGTCTGCCCGCGCGACTGTCTGAACAATCGGCTCAACAATGAAATCGCGGCCTGCTACTCGGGTCGCCTGCCGATCGTGTCTTCGTACACACCGCACTTCGGTGAAGAGCCGCCGCTGGTTGGGACGCGCGGAGCCGGCAACATCTTCTTCGGTAACTGCAACCTGCGCTGCGTGTACTGCCAGAACTATCAGATTTCGCAGACGCACAGAGAGCAAATCAAGAACGAAATTACACACGAACGTTTGGCTGAAATGATGCTCGAGTTGCAGGCCCGCGGCTGTCATAACATAAACTTCGTTTCACCGAGCCACTTCGCGCCGCAGATGGCGCGGGCGATTCTGATCGCGGCTGAACAAGGGTTGCGCCTGCCGATTGTTTACAACACCAACGCGTACGACTCGGTAGAAGTGCTGCACCACCTCGACGGCATCGTCGACATTTACCTGCCGGATTTAAAGTATGCGGACGATGAATCGGGATTCCTCTATTCGAAGGTAAGCAGTTATCGTGAGTGCTCGCGAAGGGCGATTGCGGAAATGTTTCGCCAGACTGGCGACGAATTAGTCTTCGACAGTGACGGCCTGCTGAAACGAGGTCTGGTGGTCCGCTTGCTCGTGTTGCCGAACGATCTCGGAGGCCTGCGTCAATCGCTCGGATGGATTCGCGACGAATTGAGTCCACGCGTCGCAGTGTCTTTGATGGCCCAGTATTATCCGACAAACGTGGCGGGCACGAATCAGCGTTACCTGTTACTGTCGCGGAGGATTACGGAATCAGAATGGCTGCGCGCCGTCTCAGCGCTGGATGAATTCGGAATGCAGCAAGGTTGGTTGCAGGAATACGACGGCGCTGCTTTTTACTACCGGCCGGACTTTAGGAACGACAGAACCCCGTTTAGCGATATACGAGACTTCGGATGACAATTATTCCAGGCCCTAACGGCCGTGAGTTAATAGCCACGACCGTAAGGTCGTGGGACGGTGAGCCAAACACCGCCAAGGCCAGAAGGACCGATACACCACCAAGGAGCAGACTCCATGGCTGGTAAACACTTTAGTCTTTTAGTTCATTTCATCTGGAGCACGGCACGAACGCGAGCCGTGGATTGGTGACGATTGGCACGAGCCGCTTCACGCTTATATTGGCGACGTAATGAGAAACAAGAATGCCAGACTACTCAGTGCCGGTGGGATAGACGATCACATTCACCTGTACGCATCGCTGTTTCTCAACAAGTCTGAAATTGATTACGATGAGCGCTATCTGTGGGACTGAGACTGGTGGCGGCCCTTCGGGCTTCATTTGGGCGAAGTTAATCTGGTTCCACGGCCTTACGGCCGTGGCTATTGATTGTCGGCCCTTTCGGGCCTTTTGAAGGCCTGATTTAGCAACTAAGGGCTTATGCCGTCATTATTTGGTGATCGGCAATTGCCGACGCGGCCGAGGGGGCGCTGCCTCCGGCTCTTCTTGTTCCTGCAGGGCAGCAAGCACGTCTCTGTAGATCTTTATTTTTCCGTTCTGTTCCATGCGCCGCTGCACCGCGGTCAGATAATCTGAAAAAACCTGGTTCTTCCGTTCGGAAAGCGCACTTTCCACCAGTGAATCGCGTTGCTTTGCAAATTCCGCCAGGTCAGCATCACTGCGTTTGTTCACACCGATCACGAGGTAATTAGAATTTAGAAAAATCGGCGGGTTGATAATGTCGCCGGCCCTGGCTGCGAACAGCGGTTCGTCAAGCAATGTGCTGGACCCAGCCTCTCCCAATGGAGTCCCCAACTTGTATTTCGCTTCGGCCTTAGCTTCCAGGCCGATCTTCTCTGCCGCCGCTTTCAACTCACCGGGAGTCTTGGCCGCCGCGATCAACTTTTTCGCGGTGTCTTCCAACTGAGCTTTTGCCTTTTCCTGCTTCACGGCCTGGGTAATCTTGTCTTTAACTTCATCAAAATCGGGAATCCGTGGGTCGCGCTTCTCGACCAGCATAGGGATAGCAAAACCGTTCTTGATTCCAGTGCGCTCGCCTACGTCATTGGGATTATTTAGCGGCGCGATCGCATCCTCAAATTGCTGAGAACTGCCGATGTTCGGAACATCATCACCCGGTTTGACAAACGGAGTCTCGCGCACCATTTCGCTCGGCTGCATGTTGGCTTCTGCGGCAAACTCTTGTGCCACCTTCTGCGGGTCTTTGATCTCTTTCAGGCGATCCTGCGCACGTTGAGCCAGCTTCTGCGCAATCGTATAACCATGGCGATTGCGCAAAGAGACTTTCAATTCCTCTTTAGCAGCCTCGAAAGTCTTTGGCACTGCATCGCCCCGGCGCAAAATGTAGTAAGCGTTCTTGTACTTAATTGGATCCGTCACTTCGCCGGACTGCATGTCGAGTATCTTCTGGTATGGATCGCCTACCTTATTCGGGTCTTTCTTGACCAGGCCGGCAAGGCGGCCTCCGTTTTTCGCCGTGGCTGCGTCTTCCGAATTACCTTTTGCCAGTTCAGCAAACGCCTCTTCGGTCGGTGTTCCCGTCGCCCCGCGCGCTTTGGCGACCAGCCCGTCAGCTTTTTTCTTAACCGTGTCATCGAGATCGGGGCGCGCAACCTTCAAAACGATCTGCTGCGCTTTCACGCCCGCTTGTTTGAATTCCGGCTTCAGGTTGTTGTATTCGTCCTGCAGTTCTTTGTCCGATATTTGTACCTTCTGACCTGACTTGTCCTGATCGATGAAGAGATACCGAATCTTTTTTTGCGGCACTAAGATGTTGTAATCAGTCTTGTGCTTCTCGTAGTAAGCCTTCAGCTCGTCCTCGGAAGGCTGAATCTTTTCAGCCAGCTTGTCGGCGGAAATAATCACATAGGTCAGATCGAAAGTCGTGTTCTTCCGCTTATAGTCTTCGCGAACTTCGTCTTCCGAGACGCGGACACTGGCAGTGACGAATGCTTCAAGCTTCTCGCGCGCGATGTCTTCGGCAACACCTCGTTCAAAAGTGGCGACATCGCCGACTCGCTGCTGATACTTGCTCATATCCAATTTGCCGGCGGCGTCCGTCAGAAGAGATTTTCCTGTGGGATCCCGGAACATCTTGTCGATGCGGTCCTTAATCTCGGCATCTGAAGCAGCGAGACCCAAACGCGCAGCCTCTTGTGCGGTTACCTTCTTTAGGACTAGACCATCAAGGATGCGCGGATCGCTAAAGCCCATCCTGGCGAGACTCATCTGACCGCCAAACCGGCTAAACTGATTCTGAAGATTCAGTTTTTGGGTTACGAACTCGCCGACGGTGATCGCGTCACCGCCAACCGTAGCCAGAACCTCCGTACTCTTGGCCGGCTCAACGGTGCTCGAACCGCTGTTGGGCCGGAAGAAGAGCACCAGACTAATGGCCATCAGTCCAACGAATCCGAGGATCAGGATATTGCGCGTGCGCTCCAGCCGGCTTAATTGTTTGAGCATTTACAAAAACCTTTTCTTGTTGATGTCGAAATCATGAATTTTAAATGACGGGTCGCGAGGCTGCAACTTGCCGCAACGCTCATGACTTTTGCTGGCGAGTATCCGGCGGATTCGTTTTTGCCTGCTTTACAGCACGAATGATATTTTAGGGGAACGCATGCAGGGAATAGCAAACTCGGCGCTGGCATGGATTGGTTTTTGTATTTTCATCGTCGTAATGCTGGCGATCGACCTTGGCGTTTTCAATCGCCGGCCGCATGAGATCAGTTACAAGAACGCCAGCCTTTGGAGCGCAGTTTGGATTACGCTGGCAGCAGTTTTCGCCGCGCTGCTTTTTGGACCGTTAGGCTGGGAGCTTTTTGGCCCTGCGCGCCACCAAAAGGGACTCGAGTTCATTACTGGATATCTCATAGAGCTCTCCCTCTCAGTCGATAATCTTTTCGTCTTTCTTCTGATTTTTTCATACTTTAAAGTTCCATCGAAGTATCAGCATCGTGTTCTTTACTGGGGTGTCCTGGGCGCGCTGTTGATGCGCGTGGTGATGATTCTGGCGGGAACCGAACTGATCGAACGCTTTCATTGGATCCTTTACATTTTCGGCGCCTTCCTGATCTACACCAGTGTTCGAATGTTCCGAGAAGGCGAAACGGTAATAGACCCCGAAAACAGCATCATTGTTCGGTTGGTCTCACGCTATGTTCGCATCACCAAACGTTACGAGCGGCGCAAGTTTTTCACGGTACAGGATGGAAAACGAGTGGGGACCTTGCTGTTATTGGTGCTGATCGTCGTGGAAGTAGCCGATCTGGTTTTCGCGGTCGATTCGATTCCGGCAATCTTCGGAATCACAACTGATCGTTTCATCGTTTACACTTCCAATGTCTTCGCGATTCTTGGTTTGCGCACGTTTTACTTTCTGCTGGCAGGCGTAGTTGAGAAGTTTCATTACCTCAAAGCGGGGCTCGGTATAGTCCTTGGTTTTATTGGCGTGAAAATGCTTCTGCCTTTACTGACAAAGCTTCTGGCAGCGGCATTTCAGGCAGCCGGCGCCGACGGTCTCGTGCCTTATATTCAGAGCGCTAATAATATTCCTATCGGTATCGCCCTGGCGATTGTAGCGATTGTGCTGTTGGCATCTGTCAGTGCGTCACTTGTCTGGCCAAAACGACCGGCCGAGCGTCATGAGAGCCGTGCGAACTAGAGCGTTTCGGTGGCATCGCGGGGGACTCGCTCCTGCGCGTTCTCACTTCAAAAACGACATCGCCCCGAAGGCCTTTTCCCTACGGGGCGACGGAGCGCGCGCCGGAAAGCTCCGGCAGCTATTTTTGGAAGCGGTGCTTAAGCAACCTTGACTGTAGAGAGCCTCGGTGTTGACTCTTCGCTCGCTAAGCACCAAGTATTAGGAGCCCGCGAGTACAGCCTTCCGTTCATCTTGGTAAGTGCCTAAAGTTTAGCCCCGCACCCAGGATTGGTCAAGTATCAGCTTGACCGCACCTGATGCGTACAATGCTATTCGGGCCGGTTTCCCGAGGGATTGACTTTAGGTTTAACCGGCTCGTACATTTGCATGAAAATTAGTATTAAAAAGCCCAGCGATTTCAATTTTCGCCGCACAGTCTTAAGCCACGGCTGGTGCGTACTTCCACCTTTTGAGTTCGACAAAATCAGGTGGACTTTGGTTCGCGTGCTCGACGCCGCTCCAAGGCCGGTGACAGTCAAGATTTCCGCAGCCAGCAGCACAATCAAGGTCAGTACTTCACGATCACTGACCAGGAAGGCCGCCGGCAACATCCTCCGCGATGTGCGTCATATGCTTCGGTTGGATGACAACCTGCTTCCGTTCTATCAAGCCGTCTTAGCGGATCCCAAATTCGAGTGGATTGCGCATGAAGGCGCCGGCCGGTTGTTGCGCTCGCCGACAGTTTTTGAAGACCTGGTGAAGATGATTTGCACAACGAACTGTTCGTGGGCGCTGACGGAAAAAATGGTCCAGGCATTAGTCAACGAATTGGGTCGCGAGGCGGATGACGGCTGCAAATCGTTTCCTACCGCTGAAGCTATGGCTGAACATCCGGAAAAGTTTTTTCGCGATCGGATTCGCGCCGGTTATCGAGCGCCATATCTGCGAGAACTCGCAGAGCGCGTCGCCTCGGGCGCGCTGAACGTGGAAAGCTGGCTGCAAAGCGAACTTCCGCACAACGAGCTGATGAAGGAATTGAAAAGCGTCAAAGGCGTCGGAAACTATGCGGCAGAAAACTTGCTGAAGCTAATCGGACGTTACGATGGCCTGGCCCTGGATTCGTGGATCCGCATGCGGTTCGCGCGCACTCGCAATCAGGGACGCGCAGTAAGCGATAAAAAGATCTCGCGATTCTATTCTCGGTTCGATTCATGGCGCGGCCTGGTGTTGTGGTGCGACATGACTCG
>WNFY01005076.1_pt1 | contig 16041 bp, 10 predicted proteins | sample 5400091 | NCBI WGS metagenome assembly WNFY01 (sample SAMN13153364, study PRJNA577476) | soil metagenome | isolation source: 60 cm soil or saprolite under grassland replicate 1 | place: USA:California | collected 2016-06-15
AGAAACTGAGGGAGCGTCATACCAGACACCCTGGCGACGATCATGCCAAGCAGGACGTAACCGGAGTTGCTATAGCGATACTCGCTGCCGGCCGTGAAATAGAGCGAGTCCTTGGACCCGAGCAGCGCCAACACATCACGGTCGTCGAGCTGGGTCGTGCGTGATTCGGGAATCAGGTCTTCGTAGTCCCAGAGTCCCGATGTGTGGTTGAGCAGGTGCCGCACCGTGACGGCGCGCGTGGCCGCGGGCAGCTCGGGCAGGAAGTCGCGCAGCGGCTGGTCGTAGCGGAGCTTGCCGTCCTTGGCGAGCAGCATCACCGCCATCGCCGTGAATTGCTTGGACACCGAAGCAAGGCGGTAGTCGGTTTCCGGTGTAGCGCTGACACGCCGCTCGAGATCCGCCATCCCGTACGCGCGACGAACGACCACCTTGCCGTCGCGGATCACCACGACGCTGGCGCCGGGGACGTCGGAGCCCGTGTACGCTGCGAACAGCGAATCGACGAACCGGAAATCGTCAGTGGTCACACGAGTACCGGTGGTCGCACAGGCGGCGCACAGGGCGAGTGTCAGGACTTGGCAGCAGCGTACCACGCGTCCCAGGTCTCCGGTGCGGCGCCGATCGTGAGCTGCTGCTGGTAGCGCACCAGCGGCATCCGCAGCAGCAGCGGCTCGATGCTCAGCTTCTCCAGCCAGCGCTCCTCGCTGAGGACGCCCGCGCGCAGCCCCAGCTCGGCGTACCGGCGCGAGCCCGGGTCAACCAGCGCTTGGATGCCGAACTTTTGGGCGAAGCGGCGCAGCTCGCCCACCGCTGCGGCGCGCTCGTTCAGGTCGACGAAATGGACCTTGACGCGGCGCTCGGCGAAAAAGCGCAGCGCCGCACGCGTGTCGGAGCTCTTTTTCACACCGAAGATCTGCACTTCCATGGCCGGTAATATATTCCACGCCACCATGAGCCCTAGGTCCAAAATCATTCTGGCTGCCGTGCTGTTCTCGAGCGGCGGCGCGGCGATCAAGTGGTGCAGCTTCGGGGCCTGGCAGCTCGCCGCCTGCCGCGCCGCGCTCGCGATGCTGACGATCCTGATCCTGCTCCCCGAGGCGCGCCGCGGCTGGAGTTGGCGGACCATCGTGGTGGGCTTCGCGTATGCGGCGACGACGCTGCTGTACGTGCAGGCGAACAAGCACACGACGGCGGCTAGCGCGATTTTCCTCCAGTCCACGAGCCCGCTGTTCATCCTGCTGCTGGCCCCGCTGCTCCTGGGCGAACATGCGACGCGGCGCGACATCATGCAGATGGCCGTCATGGGTGCGGGGTTGGGGCTGTTCTTTCTCGGGATGGACCGGCCGTCGGCGACGGCGCCGAATCCGGCGTTGGGGAACGCGCTCGCCGCGATCTGCGCCGTGACCTGGGCCTTCACCGTCATGGGGTACCGTTGGCTCGCGGCGCGCGGCGCGTCAGTCGCCGCGGCGGCGGTGTCGGGGAACATCACGGCGGGAATCTTCGCGTTGGTCATGGCGCAACCGCTCAGCGCGGGGCGGCCGGCCGACTGGGCCGTGGTCGTCTTTCTTGGCGTCTGCCAGCTCGGCATCCCGTATCTCTTCCTGGCCCGCGCGGTGCCCCAAGTGCGCGCGCTCGAAGTCGGCCTCTTCCTTCTTATCGAACCGGTCCTGAATCCGATCTGGGCCTGGCTCGTGCACGGTGAAACCCCCGGTCCGGCGACGCTGGTGGGCGGAGCCGTCATTCTCGGTGCGACGGCCGGCCGGATGATCCTCGATGTACGCGGCGCCAGGCGAGAGTCGGTAGCCGCCTAGCACAAACGGGCCGCCGCGTGGCGAGCCCGTTTGCCGGAATCACGAGAGCTACTGGATTGCTCTCACCGCGTTAACTCGTCCTCCACCATAGAAGTCGTCGTTGCCCGGCTTGCCGAGATCGTCCGCCGACTGACGGAGGCGCCGCTCGACTTCGGCTGGTCCGACGCGGCCAAACCTCCCGATGATGAGCGCCGCGACACCCGAGACCGCCGGCGTCGCCATGCTGGTGCCGGCGGCCCAGCAATAGCTGCTGATGCTGGCGCCTGAGCCACGGCAAGGCGCAATCACCATGTCGAGCACCCAGCAAAACTGCTGGCTGGAGCCGCTCGGGTTGCGCTGGAAGGTGCAGACCGCGTTGCCGGGGAGCGCGAAATCACCGCCCGGGCCGGCGAACCCGACCGCCGACTGGCCGAAGTTCGTGTATGACGCCGGCCGGTCGAAGTTGGTCGCGCCGTGCGCGAAGTCGAGCGGCCCGGTCGCGGAGACGGCGATCACGTGAGGCGACATCCCGGGCAGCTCCACCAGGTTCGCCGTGTGATCCAAGTCGGCGGCGTCGTTCCCGAGAGCCGCGACGACCGTGACGCCACGCTGATACGCGTAGGTCGTCGCTTTGCCAAGGGCCACAGCGAGCTGCGCCGCGCCGGGTCCCTGACGCGGGAACAGGGCGCCGAGGCTCATGTTGATGACGTCGGCGCCGGCCCCGCCTTCGCTGATCGGGGTAGCGGCGTAGATGATCCCCGCGATCACCGCGCCGAACGAGCCGCTGCCGCAGTGCAGCACTTTGACGCCGATGATGGTCGCCTCGGGCGCGATGCCGACGGTCCCGATGTTCGGGAACGGAGTGTTGGTGGACGCTGGCGCGGCGATGATTCCGGCGACGTGCGTGGCGTGCCAGAACGTGTCGTTCAAGTGGCAGACGCCGAGCGTGTCACGCGCCTGGTCGAAGTTGAACGGCTGGCCCGCAACGAACGAGACCGAGTGCGCGACGTCGAGGCGAGGCGCGATGTCGATATGGGTGCTGCGGATGCCGCCGTCGAGCACGGCTACGCGCGCGCCGGCGCCGCGGGCACCGATGTCCCACGCTTCAGGCGCATGCACCGCATCAGGCGCCCACTGAATCCGCCGGAAGGTCTCGGCATTGCCGAACGTGGCGTCGGGAGTCACGGAGACTTCTTCGGACACCTCACCCGCGTCCCTGACGCGATCCGGCTTGACCCACTGCACGTCGATGTCCTCATCTACCGTCGCCACGCCCTTGATCTTGCCGGCGCGGACCGCGAAGTCGGCGTCACTGGAGGACGCGAGGGCAACGCCGATCTGGGTAAAGCTCGTCGTCACCGCACCGCCGGCGGCTGCTACCTGCGCATTGAGATCAGCCGGGAGCTGCGTCCCGGTGAAGTTGATGACGTAGGACTTGGCGTTGGCGGGTGGAGCGACAATCTGCAGCGTGGGACTGCCGGCCGTCGGCATGCTGGCCGTGCTTGCCGTGGGGCTGATCGGGGCGTACTCGACGCAAGCCGCGGCGACGATCGCGACCGCGATCGTAGCGGTTCTGCGGAATAAGCTCAGCATGTGTGCGCTCCTGAGACCATGGGGACGGGCGGGGGCCAAGGACTCCCCGAACCTGTCCTCAGTTCAGACGGTCCGCAAGTTCTTCCGCAGGATCGAGCGGATTGGCTTTCCGGCCCGCGCGCTCCATCGGCTTCTCCATGATGCCGCGATTCTTGTCGAGCATGCTCCAGAAGTCCACCGCCCGCTCCACCAGCTCGCGTGATGCGTCACGCAGCGCATCGCTCGCTTTGACCTGCCGCACGTTGTTCTGCATGTCCTCGGCGTCCCAGCCGCGCGAGTGCGCGATGAACGGGAACTGTGGGAAGACGAAGCCGAGCTCCGACCAAAACGTCATCAGGCCTCCGGCGACGGCCTGAATGTTGTCCTGGCCGCCGGTGATGATGAACGCGGCGACCTTGTTGCGGATCAGCACGTTGTTGTGAATCGTGATCTGGTTCTGCACGCAGTTGAGTCGCTCCGCCATCTTGTAATACAGCGACGACGGACTTCCCCAGCGGATGGGCGTGGAGATCAACACGACATCGGCCCAGTGGACTAACCCCTCATACACCGCGGTGAGCTGATCGTCGGGATCACGCTCGGTGATCGCGCATGGCCACGTGCAGGCATGGGAGGCCTTGGAGTAGTTGCCTTCGCACGTCCGGAATCGCAGCGAGCGCAGCTTGATCAGCTGCGTATCGGCCTCGAGCTCGCAGGCGCGCGCCATCGCATGGTCGAGTAAGGCATCCGAAGTCGAGAAGCGCGGGTTGGTGTCGTCCATCCCTGTCGTCGAGATGCCGAGCACGCGGCAGGGCGCGCCGGCCGCCTTCGGATGCTCTTCGAGCAGATGACTCGGTTTGTGCTTCACGAGCTTGCGAGGCGCGATGGGCGGGATCTGGACGTAGACGCCGTCCGCCCGCTCTTCCAGCGCGTAGACCGGGACCTGCTCCTCATCGTATCCCGCCGGCCCCTTCCCCGAAACGACACTGTACTCCCACGCGTGCCATGGGCATGTGACGAATTCTCCGTTCAGCCGTCCCTCCGACAGCGGGCCGCCCTTGTGGTTACAGATATCGGAGATCGCGGTGAGCCGGCCGTTATAGAGGAACACCGCGATGCGGTGGCGCTCGATCTTGATCGCGCAGGGCGCGCGTGTGAGCAGCTCGGCTTTGGTGCCGAGTCGGTACCAGTCGGCCATTGGCATTACTCCGGGAGAGAGAGTCGCTCAATGCTATATTGCAGCCCCAATGCCCGCATCCCGCGCCCGCGTCGGCGTCATCTTCTTCACCGTCCTGATCGACCTGATCGGCTTCGGGATCGTGCTGCCGATTCTGCCGTCCTACGCGCAGCGGTTCGGCGCCGGCGGGTTGGGCTACGGCGCGATCATCGGTGTGTTCTCGCTGATGCAATTCGTCGCGACTGCGCTGCTCGGCAAATTGTCCGACCGCGTGGGCCGCCGGCCGGTGCTGCTGACGACGATGTTGTGCAACGCCGTCGGCTACACGCTGTTCGCGTTTGCGGGATCGTACTGGATCCTGTTTCTGTCGCGCGTGGTCTCCGGGTTTGCGGGCGGCAATATCTCCGCGGCGCAAGCGTACATGGCCGACATCTCCACACCGGCCGAGCGCTCACGCGCGATGGGGCTCGTCGGAGCCGCGTTCGGCCTGGGCTTCAGCCTCGGACCCGCGATCGCGGGATTCTCGGACTACTATCTCGGCCCGGCCGCGCCAGGGCTCATTGCGGTCGGTCTCTCGCTCGCGAATTTTGTTTCGGCGTACTTCATCCTGCCCGAGTCGCTCGCGCTCGAACATCGGGTCAAACGTCGGCTGTTCGACCTTGGGCACATCGGCGAAGCCGTTTCACGGCCGCGCCTGCGCCCGCTGATGGCGGTCTGGGCGCTCACGCCGTTTGCCTTCGCGGGCTACACCGTGGTGCTGCCGTTGTACGCTGCGGCCTCCCTCGGGTGGGGGAAACGCGAGCTGGCGATCCTCTTTACACTCATCGGCGTCACGGCAGCGTCGATTCAGGGCTACTTCTTTGGCAAGATCGTCCGACGCACCGGCGAGCGTACCCTGGTGATCGCCGGATCGCTCGGCATGGCGTTGTCCATTGCGGTCATTCCGTTCCTGCACAGCTCCCTGCTGCTCTACGCGTGGACATTCGTCCTGGCGGTTTCGAACAGCGTCTTCGCCCCAGCCGCGACGGGGTTGGTGTCGGTCTATGCCGCCGCGACAGAACAGGGCACGGTCCTGGGAGCCGCGCAGGCGATTGCGGCGCTGGGCCGGACTGCGGGTCCGCCGGTCACCGGCACGGTGTACGACGTTGTGAGCCCCATCACGTCGTTCCTGCTCTCAGGTTCGGTCATGGCGCTGGCGGGCCTCGCGGCGTTTCGAATGGCACCGGTCAGTCACCCCCCACCCACTCCCCACGAGTCTTAACGGCATCTAAGCTTCAGCGTCAAAGGGCCAGACATTTTCATGGAGCCGTTGATGCACAAGCGAATGACGATTGCACTTGCCGCCCTCACCGTTGCGGCGGCCTGTAGTCAGGATCCCACGGGTGCCAGCACCAATGAGCTGATGCTCGCCCAGAACGCCCAGGTGCTCGCCGACAACGCGGCGGCGTCACCGGTCGGCAGCGCCACCTGCGACGGCTGGTTCAGACGGCTGCTCGACACGCTGCGCACGACCGACAACGCCGTGGCGCGCATGGATCTCGATTCGGCGCACGTGTATCGCGATTCGGCGTGGGCGGCATTTCAGCGGGGCGACACCGCTACGGCGCGCGCCGACCGGCGCACCGCGTTCCGGTTCGTGCTCGCGGCCGTGATCGAACTCTTCCCCAACGCTCCCGAGCGTACCGGTCTCGCGGTCGACAGCGCGATCGACAGGATCGAGAAGTTCCTGGGTGATCGAGATGCGCCGAGGATCCGCGCGATTCTGGCGCACGTCAAGGATCTGCGAGTGCAGGCGGACCAGGCCTTCGTGAATGGCGACAAGGTCACGGCGCTCGCGCTCAACCTGAGGGGAATACAGATCCTGCACAGGCTGGTCGAGCATGTCAGATACGCGAATCACGATCATGATGCGACGGCCGATGGTGAGATGGAAGCTGTAGGCTACTGAGGACCTACAACTACTAGGCCACAGACGCAGCAGCGGGCCACAGTCAACGGGGGGTGGGACAAGCGGTTTGTCCTGCCCCCCGTTTCCTGTTCACCGCGACGCGTCTGTGGCCTAGCCTTTGCCTGGCCTAGCCATCCCCGCGCACCCTCCGGCATATTTTCGATCCCCTTCGCAGGAGAGCTGCGCCGTATGCGTGTGTATAAGACGCCGGAGATCCGGAATGTGGCCGTCGTTGGCCACGGCGCGAGCGGTAAGACCTCCCTGGTCGATGCCCTGGCGTTCGTGGCCGGAACGAGCAAACGGCACGGATCTGTAAAAGATGGGACCGCCCTCACCGATTACACCGCCGACGAAATCGAACGCAAGTACTCCATCAATCTCGCGCTGGCCGTCGCCGAGTGGATGGACACGAAGATCAACCTGATCGACACGCCCGGATACCTGGACTTCACCGGCGATGCGCTCGCGGGCGTGTACGCCGCCGACTCCGCCGTCGTCGTGTTGTCCGCGACGGCGGGCGTCGAAGTGGGAACGGAAAAGGTCTGGGACTATTGCGAGCGCCGCGCGCTCCCGCGCCTGTTCTTCGTGTCGCTGATGGACAAAGAGCACGCCAACTTCGAGCGCGTCTTCGATCAGATCAAGGAACGGCTGACGCCCAAAGTGATCCCGGTGGAGATTCCGGTCGGCGAAGGGCTGAAATTCCACGGGATCATCAATCTGTTCTCGAAGAAGGCGCACCTGTACAAGAAGGGCACGAAAGCGGGCGAGTACGACGAGGTCGACGTCCCGGACGAGTACAAGGACCGGTTCGAGAAGTATTCCCAAGAGCTGATCGAAAGCATCGCCGCGACCGACGACACCCTGCTCGAGCGCTATCTCGGCGGCGAAGAGATCGGACGCGACGAGGCGATCGCCGCGATGAAGGCGGGCATGGCGAAGGGGGAGCTGTTCCCGCTGTTCTGCGGCGCCGCCGAGCTGACGTACGGCACTCGCGCGCTCCTCAACAAGCTCGTGGAGCTGTGCCCGGCGCCGCAGGAGCGGCCGCCGGTCGAGGCGCAAAAGTGGGGCAGCGCGGACCGCCTCTCGCTCACGCCCGACAATGCCGGCCCGCTGGCGGCGCAGGTGTTCAAGACCGTCTCCGAGCCCCACGTCGGCGACGTGACGCTGTTTCGCATCTTCTGCGGTCACGTGAAGAACGGGCAGGACGTGTGGAATGCTCCGCGTGACGCCGCGGAAAAGCTCAACCATCTCTGCGTGGGGCAGGGCAAGGAGCGCATCGAGATTCCCGAGCTCAATGCGGGCGACATCGGCGTGGTTGCCAAACTCCGCGATACGCACACCAACGACACGCTGTCGACGCGAGACAAGGGACTCGTCCTTGCGAAGATCCCGTTCCCCGAGCCGGTGATCACTGTGGCGGTCGAAGTGAAGCAGCGCGGGGAAGAGGACAAGCTGTCGACCGGCCTGCACAAGCTGCACGAAGAGGATCCCACGTTTCATCACGAGTACAACAGCGAGCTGGGTCAGACGCTCATCCGCGGATTGGGCGAGCGGCATCTCGAGATCGTGGTGGGGCGGCTGGCGCGGAAGTTCGGCGTGCACGCGCAGACCACCAAACCGAAGGTCGCCTACCGCGAGACGTTCCGCGGGAAGTCCGAAGGGCAGGGCAAGCACAAGAAGCAAACCGGCGGCCGCGGGCAGTACGGCGATTGCTGGATTCGCATCGCCCCGCTGCCCCGTGGCTCCGGCGTGCAGTTCGTGGATGAGATCGTCGGCGGGGTGATCCCGCGCCAGTATATCCCGGCCGTCGAGCGCGGCGTGCTCGAGGCGGCGCACAAGGGGCCGGTGGCCGGCTATCCGGTCGTGGACTTCAAGTTCGAGGTCTTCGACGGCTCGTATCACGACGTCGACTCGAATGAAATGTCGTTCAAGATGGCCGGCATCCTGGCGTTCCGGAACGTGAGTCCCGGCGCGCGCCCCGTGTTGCTGGAGCCGATCATGGACGTTGAGGTCTGGACGCCGGACGAATACCAGGGCGCCGTCATGGGCGACCTCTCGTCGCGGCGCGGCCATGTGATGGGCACCGAGAAGGACGGCCGCCTGACCAAGGTGAAAGCGCACGTGCCCGAGGCCGAGCTGGACCGTTACGCCACGACGCTCCATTCGATCACGCACGGGCGCGGCACATACAAGATGAAGTTCCACGTTTATCAGGACGCGCCACCGGAGATCACGGCGAAGGTGACCGAGGCGCGGAAGAAGGAGCTTGAGGAGGCGAAAGCGTGAACCCTCCACACCCTGGACGGGTACTTCGGTGCGGCCCTGGACAAGGAGGAAGTGCACTGATGCGAACGACCGTCCTTTGTACGACTCTTGCTGTCGCGACGGCATGCCAGGTGGTCGATCGGAAAAAGGTTGCCAACGTTCTCGACACGCTCCAGGCAGCGATGGACACCGCCGCATTGGTGCCGCCGCCGCCACCTGCCGCTCCCGGCGCCACTCGTTTTCTGACAGTCGCCGGCTTCTCCACGCCGGAGTCGGTGCTGCACGACTCGACGCAGGACATCTATTTCGTGTCGAACATCAACGGATCGCCAACGGCGAAAGACAACAACGGCTTCATCAGTCGCGTGCGGCCCGATGGGGCGATCGAGAACCTCAAGTTCATCGAGGGCGGCCGGGCGGGCGTTACGCTGAATGGGCCGAAGGGCCTGGCGGTTGCCGGAGACACGCTGTGGGTGGCGGATATCGACGCCGTGCGCGCCTTCAACGCGCGGACCGGGGCACCGCTCGACAGCTTCAAGCTCGACAGTGCGGGCGCCGTGTTCCTGAACGACCTCACCATCGCCTCCGGTGCGATCTACATCACCGATACGGGCATCAAGTTCGACGATGTCGGCAACGTGCTGCATCCCGGACCCGACCGCGTGTTCCGGATCGGACCCGATCGCAAGATCACGGTTGCGGCGCGCGGTGACAGCCTCGGCTGGCCCAACGGCATCACGGTCGATCCGGTGGGCAAGCGGTTCATCATCGTCTCGTATGGGCCCAGGAAAGCGGTGCTCGGGTGGAAGCCAGGGGACAAAGCGCCAAAGGTCATCGCCAAGGGGGCCGGCGGATTCGACGGCGTGGAAGTCGCTGGGACGCAAATCCTGGTGTCGAGCTGGACCGATTCCACCGTGTCCGCGTACGAGAGCGGGCAGGAAGTAAAAGTGATCACCGGTGTGCCGAGCCCCGCCGACATCGGCTATGACGCGAAGCGAAATCGCGTGCTGATTCCGATCCTTACGGGGAATCGAATCGAGATCTGGCAGCTGAAGTAAGCACCGAGTTTCCCCTCTCCTACTCGCGGAAAGGGGTTAGGGGCCCGTCGGCCTCACGCGGGCGAGCCAGATGTCGTCCCTGGACTCCGTGCGAATCAGGACCCGGCGCGCTCAAATCTTGCCGGCGACGGACGCGATGCGCCGTGGCATTCTTCTGCCGTCAGAGCCGCACTCGCACTCTCGAGACGACCAGGCGACCGAGTCGGCCCCCTCCCCCGATCTCCCGATGTCGGTGGTCGAGCAGGTTGTAGGCGTCGAGTGAGAAGCCAATGCCGGACCCACGCTCGAGCTCGTACCCCACGTGGGCGTCGACCAGCGCGTATGAGGCGATGTCAGTCGTAACAACGCCGGACCTCACCGGGAACGCGCCGACGGCGCGGCCCTGCAACGCCGCCGTGAAACCGATCCGTTCGTTACGATATCGCATGGTGACCGCGCCTTTATCCTGCGGAACGCTCAGGAAGATTGTCCCCACCACTGGAACGTCGCGAAGGACGTTCCTACTCGCCCAGGAATACGTGCCGGTCAACTCCAGGCGAGCCCCGACGATGGCCGTGAGGCTCACATCGGCACCCCAGACCGTGTACGCACCTCCCTGGCGCTGCAGGAACAGGATGTCGAACGGATAGCTCGTCTCTTGCGGCGAGATGATTCCGACCGGGATCCTGGCGATCGCGCCCGCCAGGCTGTCGGCGGTGGCAGCGGGTCGATAGGTGCTGAGGTACTGTGCGAGTGTCGTGGAGTCGTGGAAAACGTTCGGCGTGGCGGCGAAACTGTTCCCGAAGGGGTCCCGCACGCGGCTGACGTACGCGTCCACCGTGGTCAGCACTCGGCCGTCGAGCACGCCTTTGTAGCCGAGCTCCAGGGTCTGGGTAAACGAGCGGCGCAGGGTTGCGAAGTCTCCGATGTCGGCCGCCACGACAGGGTCGAAGCGGCGCGCTGGCCGATTGTATGCCGCGAGATCCGTGGCCACATCGGCGGCGGTCGGCGCGGGAATGTCGGAGATGTCGACGCTGCGTCGCGCCATGATTGCCTTCACGGTGTCCCACAGCAGCGTGGCGTCGGCCGGTAGGTAACCCTGGGGGCCTGCGGGGTTGAAGGGCGAGCGCATGCAGATCCCGCCGCAGTCCCGGCGGAACGTGTATCCGCCCCTCGGAATGCTGGAGAGGCGGAGCGCATAGCCACCCGGCAACGAGCCCACTATCAGGTCCATGAAGAGCTGTGCGGGATCGGGCGACGAGAAGGCGCGATTGTAGGTCAGCCGCAGCGAATGCGCCGGGGCCGGCCGGACCACGATGCCAACGCGGGGCGAAACGGAGAGGTCGTCCAAGCGGTCGTTGCGATCGGCGCGCACGGCAGTCACGAAATCGACACGCGGCGACAGCGCGGTTCTCGTCTGGGCGTACCCGCCGATCTCCACGACCTGATCGTCGTCTTCGTTTGCGCCGTGAATGGTGCCCGCGGTCCGCGGATCGGTCCAGCGTCCGTCCAGACCATACATCACCTCGTAGCGGCCCGCTTCGGTCCTATGCTGCAGTTGTATCGCGACCTGGCGCGAGTTGTCGACGATTGATGTGCCTGTGCGCAGCTGGTAGGTCTCGCCGGCGTCGCTGAGGTTGTAGGTGACGTTCGCAAACAGACGCCTGCCCTCCAGCCGCGCCTGGGCGAAGCTGTAGCGCCAATCGCGGACCTGCACGGGCCCAGCCGCGCCAGTCAGGGCCAGGACGTTGATCGCTTGCGCCAACCCCACCGAGCCGATCACGGTCGTCACGCTATCGAGTCGCCAATCGACCCGCGCCTCGCCCCCGGCGCGGCGGGCATGCCTGTCGCTCCTCAGCGCTTCGTCGGAGGCCGGGAGCTCCCAGTCCCGCCCTTGGAAGTAGTCGCCGGACATCTTGAAGGCGATCCGTGCGCTTGGTGCCGCGGCGAAACGCGCGGTTGCTTGGAGCACCGATCGCTCTCCCCCAGCGAATGAGAGCGTGGCGCCCCTCGACTCGAATGGCGAGCGCGTCACGAAGTGCACCACGCCGCGGTGTGCATCTGGACCGTAGAGCGCGGCTCCGGGACCCCGGACGACTTCGATCCGCTCGAGATCTTCGTTCGTAAACGGAAGCAGATACGAGACGTTACTGCCCGCCGCGTTGCGGTAGTCGGCCATCATCAGCAGGAAGCCCTGGTTCGGGCCATTCCGGCCGCGCACGGCGAAGCCGCGCTGGATCAGCCCCGTCGAGACGAAATCCATACCGGGTACGGCGGGAACGTGGTCCAACGGCGTGAACGCCGTGGCCTCCTCGATTTCACGCCGGCTCACGACTGACACGGACACCGGGGCGTCGAGCGAGGTTTCCGGCGCCCGGGAAGCTGTGACCTGGACCGGATCGAGCACCACTTTTCGTGGGGCGAGCGCGACCTCGAGCAGCGCGCCGGGCTCGGCGGACACGAGCGCTTCGATGCTCCGCGTGGTGTAGGCCAGGCGCGTCAATACCAACGTGAGCCGGGTCTGGGCGAGCCCGGTCAGCCGAAAACGGCCCCGGCCGCCGGTCACACTGCGCGCCACGACGGCCGTCGCCTCGTCGAACGCAGTGACCTGGACCCCGGAGAGCGGAGCGCCGGTGGCGGAGTCGACTACCGCGCCGTTGATCGCACCTGTCTGCCCGGCGGTCGGGGGTGGCATGGCAAGCCACGCGACGACCACCAGCAAGGCGTGACAAAGTTGCGTTACCACTCGCATGAGTTGCCTGCCTGGCCGAGGCTCGAGATGATTGTGCGGGCTGAGCTGCGAGCCCGCCAGGGTGCTTGCGGCGGCGCTACGGGCTCATGGGGACCCGCGCGGCCCCCACGCCGGCGTCCAGTCTCGCGCCGGGTCGTTGGTCACCCTCGTGACGGCGGACCCGTCCACGTTCATGAAGTAGATCTCGAAGTTGCCGTCGCGGTCGCTGTGGAAGGCGATTCTCGCGCCGTCGGGCGACCACGCAGGCCGACCGTCGAACCCTGGCGTATCGGTCAGGCGCGTGACTCCTGAGCCATCCGCCTTCATGACGTAGATGTCGCCATTGAGCTCGAACGCGATCTTCGTGCCGTCGGGCGACCAGACGGGGCTGAACTCGATCCCCGGGGTGTCGGTCAGCCGCGTAACGCCGGTCCCGTCGGCGTGCATGACGAAGAGATCGAAGTTGCCGTCGCGGTTGCTGCGAAACGCGACCTTCGCGCCGTCGGGCGACCAGGTGGGCTCGACATCGGCCGCCGCGTGGTCGGTCAGCCGCGTGACGCCGGACCCGTCGGCGTTCATGACGTAGATGTCGAGATTGCTGCCGTCGCCGTCACTGCTGAAGGCCAGTCTCGTGCCGTCGGGCGACCAGGAGAGGGGCCCGGCGTTGTAATGCTCGCCGTCGCTCAGCCGCGTCACGCCGGAGCCGTCCGCGTTCATCACATAGATCTCCCAGTGGTCGAAATCGGATAGGCCGACCTCCTTAGAGAAGGCGATCTTCGCGCCGTCGGGCGACCAGGCCGGGCCCACGTCACGCGCCCAGTGGTCGGTCAGTTTCATCACGCCGGACCCGTCGGTGTTCGTCACGTAGATCTCGAAGTTGCCGCTGCGCTCGCTCGAGAACGCGATCGTGCCCACGAGGGCGGCGACGCAGGACACCGTGAAATCGACGAGGCTTACCGAACCCGATACAATCGCCGCGGGGCGGGGGTTTTCGCCGACGACCGTGCAGTTCGGGGCCACGTCCTGAAGTGACACGCCAGCACCCACAGGGACATCCGCGATCAGCACGGAGGCGTTCACGCCGACGCTCTCGGTCCGCTCGTACTCGCAGACGTACCCGAATCCGCCATCTCCGTCCGACTGAAAGTGGCACAAGCCCTGCACGAGCACCGTGTAGCCGTCGGGATCGAGGTCGGCCCCCGTGGTCGCGGTCGTGACCCGCAGGTTCCCGCCTGGGGAGGGAAGGGCGGTGCATGTCACGGCGAATGTGACTTCAGCGGTGGCACCTGCGGCGACACTCGCGGTCCGAGGGTTCGTCCCCACGACCACGCAGTTGGACGCGACGCCGCCCAACGCGACTGTGTGGTCGCCCGCCGGGAGATTGGCCACGATGGTGGCCCCGTTCACCGGCACCGGCCAATCAGGGCCGGCGTCTACCGTAACGGTGTAGCCGTCGGGATCGAGATCCGCCCCGGTTGTCGCCGTCGTCACGCGCATGCTCCCGGTCGTCGGTGAGCACTCGATCGTGAACGCGGCGAGCGCGGTTGAACCGGCCGTGATGGTTACCGTCTCGGGCGAGCGGCGTACCGCGCAATTCGCCGCCACGCCGTCCAGCGCAATCGAGTAGTCACCTGGCACCAATGCCGCGACGAGCGCGGTGTCGTTCGCGCCGAGCGCTGTCCTGATGAGCTCATATCCCCCATTTTCTCGGTCGCACGAGAAGGACAGACAGGAATCCAAGACGACGACGTAGCCGTTCGGGTCAGGGTCCGCACCGGTGGTCGTGGCTGTCACCTGGAGGCTCCCGGTCGTCGCCACGCACGTGACCGCGAACGGGAGCTCGACGATGGCGTCGGGCCGCATCGTCACCGTGCGAGGATTGGCCCCATCCACCGTACAGTTCGAGGCGACATCTTCCAGCGCAACCGTGTGGCCGCCGGCGGTCAGACCTGTGATCGTGACGGCGCCATTCACGCCCACGACCTGGCCCGGTCCGCCATCCACGATCACCAGGTATCCACCGGGATCGACGTCGACGCCGGTGGTTGTCGTCGTCACCCGCAAGTCGCCCCTCAGTGCGAAGCACGTGACCGTGAACGTGACGTCGGCGGTGGTGCCGAACACGACAGGCACCGTCTTGGGGCTGGGCTCACCGATCACGCAGTTTGCGGCCATGCCGTCCAGTCGCACGACGTGCTCGCCGCTCGGCAGGTCGGAGACGATGATCAGGCCATTTACGCCGACCGCCTGACCCGGTGCGTCGTCCACGCGCACGGTGTAGCCGTCCCCATCTAGATCCAAGCCGGTACTCGCGGTCGTCACCCGCAGGCTCCCGACGTCTGCGACGCACGCGACGGCGAACGCGACCTCGGCCGTGGCGCCGAACGCGACCGTGACCGGGCGGGGACTGGCGTCGCTGACCGCGCAATTCGGAGCCAGCCCGTCCAGCCGCACCAGGTGCTCGCCGCTCCGCAGGTCGGAGAGGGTGAGCGCGGCACTCCCACCCACCGCCTGCTCCGCACCCCCGTCCACGCTCACCGCGTAACCGTCGGGGTCGAGATCGACACCCGTGGTCGCCGTCGTTACGTGCACGCTCCCGACGTCCGGGACGCACGCGACCGCGAACGCGATCTCGGCGGTCGAGCCCGCCGCGACGCTGACCGTGCGGGGGTTCTCCCCGCCGATCACGCAGTTCACGGCCACGCCGCCCAGGGCCACGGTGTGGGCGCCGGTCGGGATCTCGCGGAGGGTGATGGCATCGACCGGTGCTACCGCCCGGCCCGGTTCGCCGTCCACGGTCACGATGTAGCCGTCGGCATCGAGGTCGATGCCCGTGGTCGTCACTGTGACGCGAGCGGCTCCGGTCGTCGGCCCGGCGGCATCCCGGCAGCCCGTCGTCACCGCGAGGCCAAGGAGCGCGGCGGCGAGGACGCCGCGCGACACTCGGTCGAATGGAGCGAAGCGCCGTTTCACTGGGCCGGTTTCACGCCGTGCTCGGCCCACGCGACCAGGTCCTCCAGTGCCCGCACCCGCTCGTCGACCGTGAACCCACAGTGACCGAAGCGGTCGAACGTGCGCTGGACAAGGAGGTCCGACTTTCCCTGCGCCGCGACGATGCCCGCGTAGACCGCCTCGTGCGCGAACGGGATGAGCGGGTCGCGCCTGGTGTGGAGCGTCAGCACCGGGATCGTGAGCTTCCCGTCAGGTTGGTAGTAATGGGCTTCGAAATTCGTCGCGTCCGGCGTCGCACTGAAGCGGCCGACGCCCGCGTTCAACGCGGCGTCGTCCTGCGAGCCCGTGTAAGCCGTCGCCGTATTGTCGAACATCGAATGGTTGTGGGTACGGCCGAGCACGTCCTCGAGGAAAGTCGCGTGGAAGCCGAGCGCGCTGACGATGGAGGTCACCAGCTCCTGGAAGCTCGCATACTGGATCTCGACCTGATCCACGCCGGCTAGCTCCGTCGCTCGTCCCGGGTTCGAGATGAGGGCGTTGACAACCGCGGGCGCCACGTCGCGGTTGAA
>WNFY01003835.1_pt1 | contig 16040 bp, 12 predicted proteins | sample 5400091 | NCBI WGS metagenome assembly WNFY01 (sample SAMN13153364, study PRJNA577476) | soil metagenome | isolation source: 60 cm soil or saprolite under grassland replicate 1 | place: USA:California | collected 2016-06-15
TAGGAATTTACATTATTTTCAAGCACAAAAGGGAACTTGTCAGTATTGTGATGATGACTGGTCTTTTGGTGTTGGCCATTAATGCTGGACAGTTTATCCGCAATTATTCAACTTTTGATAACCTGTTGGGTTCTCCAGCTGAGAGCAGTTTATATCTAAACGAAATTCATACCCCCGCCGCAATTATATCTAATCTTGTACGAAACGTCAGTTTACATCTAAGTTCCCCAGTAGCAAAATGGAATACATTGATTGAAAAACAAGTGGTATGGATTCATTCCTTGATTGGGATGGATGTAAACGATCCACGCACAACCTTTGCAGTGCAGGCTCCGGAGTTCCAATATCGCTTGTCGCCTGCCATCCGACATGAGTTATATGCAGGTAATTTCTTACATTTACTCTTAATCATCCTCTGTTCATTCATTTATTTTCTGCGGAAGCCCATGAGAGTTGACCTGCTACAGAGACTTAGAGGGCAATATTGGTTGGTGAGTATAAGCACGTTCTTTTTATTCAGTATACTTTTGAAATGGCAGCCAATTCATAGCAGACAACAATTACCTTTTTTTCTATCTCTTGCCCCATTCGTTGCCTTTGTCATTACAGAACGACTTAAGTCACCTGTTTTGGCGTTGCTTCCTATCGGTTTGCTGTTTATTTCGCTTCCTTGGGTCCTGTTTAACCAAATGCGTCCTCTCATTCCTATTTACGATGTCAAACAACTCGTTAATTCACTTAGGGGTGTTCGTTCATCCAATGTGCTGGATCCAACCGAACGATATAGTGTTTTCAGCGATAAAAATATACAACTCTTTCACGAGATCGAACCCCTGCGCGAGCCTCTTGAATTGGCAATCAACCATCTCGCCGAATCATCAACATGTAGAGATTTTGGATTTTTAGCAGGGGACGGTCAGATTGAATACCCAGTTTGGAAATTGTTATCCAATAAATTTGGGGATAATTTCAGGTTTAAGCATGTTTTGGTTGCGAATGGTTCTGAAGTAAAACAATTCTCTCATCTCGACTTTGACCCGTGTACCATTATTTCATTACAATCGAGTCCTCCCATTCAATTCGCAGTAGGGAAGTCTGTTTATATCCAAGAGTACATCAACTCAGATGCTGGAGACGGTTCTTGTTGCACAGTAGGTTTATATAACAAAGAAAAACCATAAATACTTTGGTGTAAGACAAATAATGAAACAATTAAAGGCCCGTGCTTCCGCGTAATCAAATAACTAATTTGATTCACCGGTTTCTATTAGCTATTGTCCTAAACAGCCCTCTATAGGATAAGACATGAGATGATATGGAGTCTTATGAGAAGCCAAGAGATTTTACTGAGAGTTCCATTGCCTTGAAGAACTGAATTGTTTGAATATAGGATCTTTAATTACCTGAGAAGGAAATAGTATGCAACATCAAGGACCACTAAGCTCAAATCGATTTATTCAAGTTACGACATCAGTAACAAGTATTTTGCTTTTATACAACATAATATTACTTTTATTCATATTTGATAACCACTTAATATCTCCCGATATTAACCGGGGACCGATGTATGAGGAAGTGTATCGTCTTTTAAAGGGTCAACCAATATATTCTGCGCCAACCATAAACTATGTAAGTCTAGCGTATAATCCATTTTTCATATTGATTAGTGCGTTTCTTGCCAAACTATTGGGGTTATCCGTTTCTGGGGTTAGATTAACAGCAATTCTCGGGACGTTGGGGGCCGGCATAATAATTTATCTTGCTTTATTTAAGGAGACTCAGAATAAGTGGTATGGCTTTGCGGGAGCAGGGATCTTTGCCGGAGCCTACTTTGTTTTGGATGCCTATTATGACTTTGCCAATGCCGATACTTGGATGTTGTTTTGTGCATTATTGGGGTTTTTCCTATTAAATGATGTTGCATCCCCAAATAAAACGTTTTGGGGGATTCTATTTCTGTGTCTGAGTTTCTGGTTTAAACAGCAGGGCCTGATATTGTTAATTGCCGGGCTCATCTTTATTACTGTGAAGCTAGGGGTAAAACGATCTATACCGTACTGGGTTCTTGCCGGTCTGATTGTTCCGGTTTCATATATTTATTTGGGCCCAAAGATTTTTGGAAATTACTTTTCATATTTTACTTATCAAGTACCTTCAAAGTGGACTGAATTCACAATTGATGCCTTACTTAGGTTTGCAAAGCATTTTATAAGACACTGGCCATTTCTGTTCGTTTTTGCTGTTTATCTTTTTACGTATAGATTGCAAAAAAGAAGACTTGATACTGTTTGGTTGTTTTGCTTGCCTTTTGCTTTGGCTGTGGGTTTTTTAGGTGTATTGGATCCTGGTTCTGAAAATAATGTTTTTCTTGTTTCTGATACCTGGTTGATTATTACTGGAATGTTGGGTATGAGTGAATATCTGAAAATGATGCCGGAGGAATATTTAGGAGGAAAACATGTTCCGTTAATCAATAGAATGCTTAATGGAAGAAATGAGATTATTATTTTTGCCATTTTATTGTCGGCCGTGATAAATATTTTTCCTCCTCAGAAAGCAATTGTTCCTCACGGTGCATGGGGTGACTATTATGATTTATTGAATCGTGTTTGCAACCTAAAAGGTCAAGTTTATATGCCTGAAATTGGACAACTACCAAGTGGATGCAGGCTTGAGTGGACGGCGCACTGGGTCCCAATGGAAGATATGGTCCGAAATCCCAACGGATATACCAGCAAGAATCCGCTGATCGCAAATATATTGGTGGAAGCAAAAAATCCTACATCTAAAACTTACATAATTACTAACTGGCCTTTGGCGGATGACCCGCTTATTGGCTTTCTTTCAGAGGATTATGTTCTTGTGCAAGATCTAGGTGATCGTTACGCATCTCTAAGGGGAATGCCAGGAAGATTTGGAGGTCACACCTGGCCAAGATATATCTATGCTTCTAAATGATCTGAAGCATGCCTAGATGAATATTTATATGGATTGGTAACTCTATGTTCTATAATTTCCGACTTGCCTTGCTTGCTTTACCTATATTGCTGTTTCTGAGGATGCTAGTTCGTTCACAAGGCCCCCGATATAAAGCGGCCCTGACTGCTTTGGTGGTCGTCCTAGATCTAATTCTTTTATTTAATCTAGGTCGAGGCATTTACGCAACATTCACTAAACCACCAGAATGGGATTTCTTGACATTCTGGGTTGATGGTCAGGTCGCTGCTAAGGGGGAAAACTTTTATGACGCTGCGAACTATCAAAAAATTGATCTTCCCTATCCGCCCGATGAAGAATTTGTAAAAGAGATTCTTGACGTCGGATTTCGATATCCTCCTTTCACGATGTTCTTATTTCTGCCACTCGGACGCCTTGCTTATACCCAGGCATATATCTTTTGGCAGTTAATGAATGTACTCTTATGTCTCATGTGTGCTGGTTTACTTTGGGATTTGTTCTTGAGAAATGAGGGAGCTTCAGGATTTTATTTTAGCTTGGCAATGTTGCTCTTGTTGCGAGCAACATTTTCAACCCTTTTCTATGCCCAGACGAACTTCATCGCTTTGATGGTTTTTCTGTTATTCTGGAAATTTCGAGATCAGAAGTGGAGTGGAGTTTTCCTAGCGCTAGGCATTCTCGTAAAGCCCTTTCTAGCTTTGGTTTTACTGTATCCAATATTTACCCGCCGGTGGAAGCAGTTATTTATTCCCATGATTTCTTTGGCTGTTCTCACATTGATTAGCGGACTATTGTTTGGTTTTGATGTAATCAACTCGTACGTCTCGGGAAATTCTTTAGGCAATATGCCTCCCTATGTCTATAGCGAGCCCGTAAATCAATCTTTATTATCGTGGGTTTTGCGTACTCCATTTATTAGTCAGAGTTCTGGTTCTCTATTGTTTCAGCCCGTTTATATTTTGGGAGCACTAATGCTGGCGGCTGTGACTTTTATAGTAGGAATCAGAAATTATAGACAGGAAAATTGGCTCCTGCTTTCTATTTTGTTTTTCGCCTTTTGTGTTTATCCCGCTACTCTTGAGCACTACGGAGTATTCTTGATTATCCCCATTTTATTATTGTTGCAAGCGCCTGGCCAGACAATTAGAGACCAACTATTAGTGTTTATAGTTGTGATCCTTGTATATCTTCTCTCTGGCTACAACTTTGGATATTATGCGTTCTTTGCAAATATCTTTATCTGGCTGATTTGTATTTCTTTCGAACTGCAAATTAAATTGCTGAAATTATCTTATCCTGCTGCCAATTTTCCGGGATAATGAACTTCCAATTCTTTTGGAGTTGGCTTGACAAGATTTCCCGACACTCATGAAAATCACAGCAAGTCTCTAGCGGCATGCTTTGAAATTGAGGATAACCTTTCCGTAAGTAGGCATAAATTTATGATGGACAATTCCAGAAACATAATCTTTTCACGAAACCTAACGGTTTCAAACCCATTCCATGCTAATAAAATAAATAGCTCTAGTCGTTTGAAGCTTGTCGTTTATAGTGAGTAAGTTATGAAGAATATTCTGTTCAGATATCTGTTCATCCTTAGTTTTCTTTCTGTTTCTGTTTTATTGGCTTGGACCATATTGGATCGCCCACCTATAGGTATTGATGATGCCAACATCTTTTTTGTGTATGCCAAAAACATTGGAACTGGCCATGGTCTTGTATACAACATTGGCGGAGAGAGAGTTGAAGGTTTTTCGTCACTCCTTTGGACCTTATTATGTACATTGATTTTTTACCTCTCGACTAAACCCGAATTGACTCTACTCATTATAAATATTATTGTTCTTTCCATAGGAATAACATATTCCTTGTCTTATTTGGAATCTGTGGTTCTTCCCAAGATCAACCATTACGGAAAAGTGTTGTGGATGTTAATCCTTGTAGTTTTACTCTTGACTTCACCAGCTTATGTCACTTGGAATACCATTACTTTAATGGAAAACTCGATTTGGAGTACTGTTTTGTTAGCTGCAACTATTCTAGTTACCAGTGATCATATTTCGCCTTCCAAAACCGATTTGCATCTAGCGATCCTTTCAGTTTTATTATTACTTGCAAGACCAGAGGCGTTTTTATGGGTTTTTGTATTTTCAGGTATCCTTCTTGTCAGAAGGATATTGGTACATGGAACGACGAAAGCACTAAGAACAACATTTTCTTCATTCGTAGTAATCGGGATCACAATTATTGTTCTAACCGTATTCAGGATCTCATATTTTGGATATCCTCTTCCTAATACATTTTATGCAAAGGTGTCGCCTTCTCTTTTTTATGATGTTTATAAGGGAACTTCCTATTTTGTCCATTATTTTTTATCAAATGCTATAGTATGGATTTCTATTGTGGCTGTTGCCGTTGCTTTTATTCATACGATCATTAGTCTGTCAACAAGAAATTTCGAAGATAAAGGATTGCTATTTTTACCGGTAATTGCTATCACAGGACTCTCTATTCCTGTATTTACAGGCGGTGACCACTTTGGTTCTTTTCGTTTCTATCAAGGTGTTTATCCGATTCTGGTTTTGTGTCTAATTTATTGTGTTGGCAGACTCTTGCCTGAATACATTGAACTTAAAGGTAGGCCCCATTTGCCATGGCGAACAAAAATTGTTTTTGGTGCCAGCGTAGTTGTGATATTTATTTTAGGTTTTGTTATTTATCAAGTATTTGATTGGCATTCTTTTCGAGATAAATCCGATATGTTGAAGGAATTTGCAATCGCTAAAGAGGGGAGGGAAACGGGACAATTTATGGCCGCATTGTTTAGCAGCTTGACAAAGCCACCAAGCGTTGGTGTCGTTTCATCGGGAGGAATCAAGTACATGTATCCAGGTGAGGTTGTTGATCTGATGGGGCTAAACAATCTTTCCATGGCACATAATGGAGGCAGCCGACAGGGAATGAAAAACCATGCTGCGTTTGAAAAAGTGACTTTTTATCAGTTGAGCCCGGATATTGTGACTCCTATATTGGTATCTAGCATGGACTGGCACTATGATTCCACTGCTTTGAATGAGGATTGGGTAAATACTGTCCCGCTCAAGGGCTTGTATAACGATTCTGCTTTTTTAAACGAGTATACCTACGCAAAGATTACTGTAATTCGAACGAAGTCCACCAATGCTCTAGTAGCTTGGTTCAGAAAGGATTTTCTGCTTCAATTGGGCCAATATAGTAATTTTATGGTGGAACGCTATGAATACCTGCCCCAAAATTAGGTTACGTTCAAACAGTTTATACCCCCGGTCTACCAATTGATACAACATTTCACAAAGTATTGTTTTTTATTACCCAGCACACAAAATTTCTGCAACACGAGATGGAGGTAAAACCATGGATCTTGTTAGGATTGGTGTCATAGGTACCGGCAGAATGGGGCAAAGCCATTGCCGCGTTTATTCAAATTTGAGACATGCCAAGTTCGTTGGCATTTGCGATGCTAATGCCGACCTTGGGAAAGATATTGCCAGAAGACATGAAGTCTCATTCTTTAGGGATGTTGATTCGTTGTTGGAAAATGTTGATGCCGTCAGCGTCTGTACGCCAACACCTGATCATTTTGAAATCGTAAAACGATGCCTGGAACAGAATATCCACGTCATGGCTGAGAAACCGTTCACCGAGACGCTGGAGCAGGCTGAAGCCTTGGTTTCTTTGGCATCCAAAAGCAAGGCGATTGTTCAAGTGGGGCATATCGAAAAATTCAACCCGGCATTCATCGAACTGCAAAAGGTCTTGGAGGGGATGGAGATCCTGGCGATGAACTTCAATCGCCTCAGCCCATTTCAGGGAAGCAACGTCGATGTAGATGTCGTTCTGGATTTGATGATCCACGATATTGGCTTAGTTGTGGACATGTTTGAGAATGAGCCTATTTCCATGGATGCTCATGGTTTTTCCGTCTTTACAAATACCATCGACCATGGCATGGCAGTTCTAAAATATGAACCTGAACTGTTGCTGACTCTAACCGCGTCGCGCGTGACTGAACAGAAGATCCGTGCCATTTCTGTTACTACGCGGGAGGCATATATTGAAGCTGATTTGCTGCATAAAACCATCGAAGTTCATCGCCGAACTCTTGGAGATTATATTAATCACAAGAACACTGTGAAATATCGCCAGGAAAGCCTGATCGAGCAAATTGTTGTGCCAGCGATGGAACCGCTCTTCCTGGAATTGCAGGATTTTGTCACTTGTGTTTCTGAGTCCAAAACGCCTAAGGTTACGGCAGAGAATGGCTACAAAGCATTAAGATTTGTGATTCTGCTGAGGAATAAAATTTTAGAGTCCAAAAGGATCAAGAACGCAATATGAAACTGTCGTTTGTTGTCCCTTGCTATAACGAAGAAGATAATATTGAAAAGCTGAAAACTGAATTTTTCCCCACAATTGAAAAGCTTCTGGGAAAGGTTGTGGACGGCAAACAGATCGACTCAATTGAAGTTGTATTTGTGGATGATGGCAGCAAAGATGGCACTTTTATGGCACTGAAAAATGCCTTTGGTAATTATGATCATCCCTGCTTCTCGATCAAGTTTGAAAAGCACGAAGTCAATCGCGGATTAGGCGCAGCGATCCGTACCGGATTTAAAGCGGTCACTGGCGATGTTATCATAACTACCGATAGCGATGGTACTTATCATTTTTCAACCATACCTTCCCTGCTGGAACATCTAAAAGGCACCATTGCGATTGTCACCGCTTCTCCCTATCATCCCAAGGGAGAAGTGGTCGGCGTACCGGGATACCGTATCTTTTTAAGCCGTGGCTCGTCCTTGTTATATCGAATTTTGTTAAGCTGGAAGATTCACACATATACTGCTTTGTACCGCGCTTATCGCAGAGAAGTGATCGATCGAATATCTTTTGCCGCAGATGACTTTCTGGGGGGAACAGAACTAATGGTGAAAGCAATGTTGAAAGGATATCAGGTGGATGAATATCCGGCCGCGCTTCATCGAAGAATGTTTGGCGTGTCAAAGGCAAAGCTGCTCAAAACGATTCTGTCACACCTGAACTTTCAGACTCGGCTGGCTTTGCACCGGCTTCATATCCGTTCGATGTTCGCCAGTTAGTGGAATTCATGAGGACTGCCCAAACGGCGTGCTCCTGCTTTTTATGAAAGGAATAATACATATGGGTGTTCGAATTCATCCTACAGCGGATGTATCAGAGAAGGCAAAGATCGGGGAGGGATCAAGTATCTGGCATCATGCCCAGGTTCGCGAAGGTGTCTCCATTGGCGAGAACTGCATCATTGGGAAGGGAGTCTATGTAGATGCGGGAGTTTGTATTGGCAACAATGTCAAAATCCAGAATTATGTGTCGGTCTATCATGGCGTGACCATTGAGGATGGCGTCTTCATTGGACCACATGTCTGCTTCACGAACGACATGCGTCCGCGCGCAGTCAACCCAGATGGTTCCCTCAAAGCCGCAGATGATTGGGTGTTAAGTGAAACGCTTGTAAAACGCGGTGCAGCACTCGGCGCAAACTCTACAATTCGTTGTGGAGTCACGATCGGAGAATGGGCAATGGTGGGGTCCGGTAGCGTCGTCACAAAAGACGTCCCTGCCTATGGCTTGGTCTATGGTAATCCGGCGCGCTTGCATGGTTTTGTGTGTGCGTGTGGCGAGATCACCGAAAAGGATTCACAGACCGATCAAGCCGTGATTGTCAAATGTCCTAAGTGTGGTCGTTCTATGGAAATTTCTATTCGAGTTTGGGAGAAAATAAAATGATTTACATGGCAAAACCTCAGATCGGGGATGAAGAAAAAAAAGCCGTGATGGAGGTATTGGACTCCGGCATCCTTGCGCAGGGTCCGCGCGTCAAAGCTTTTGAAGAAGGCTTTGCACAAATGTGTGGAGTAAATCATGCCAGCGCCACCTCATCGGGTACGACAGCCTTACATGTCGCTTTGCTGGCACATGGCATTGGAAATGGGGATGAGGTCATTACCTCCGCCTTTACGTTCATCGCTTCGGCAAACAGCGTTTTATATACCGGAGCCAAACCAATCTTTGTGGATATCGATCCGCGCACATTCAACCCGGATGTGAATCAAATTGAATCTGCGATCACACCGCGAACCAAGGCAATTCTCCCGGTTCATCTCTACGGCTTGGCTTGTGACATGGACCCGATTATGAAACTCGCCGATAAGCATGGTCTGGCCGTTATTGAAGACGCCTGTCAGAGTCATGGTGCAACCTATAAGGGAAAGAAAGTCGGCTCGTTCGGAACCGGAACCTTTTCTCTTTATCCGACCAAAAACATGACGTCTGGTGAAGGCGGCATGATCACCACGAATGATTCGGTCATTGACGAAAAGTGTCGCGTGATCCGCCAGCATGGGATGCGCAGGCGCTATTATCATGATGAACTCGGTTTTAATTTTCGAATGACGGATGTCCACGCCGCGATCGGTTTGGCACAACTCCAGAAACTGGAAAAATTCAATTTGCAACGACAGGCAAATGCCGATTTCCTGAGTCAAAACTTGAAAGGAATCATCACCCCATGCATTCCTGAGGGACAGAGTCATGTCTTTCATCAGTATACTGTTCGCGTGCCGAATGGGAAGCGAGACGCTTTGAGAACACATCTGCAGGAATGCGGCGTTAGTTCAGAAGTTTACTACCCCGTTCCTATTCATCAACAGACCTTTTATGTTAATGAATTAGGCTATCAGGATCGCCTCCCTGAAACTGAGAAAGCCGCTACCGAAGTTTTATCATTGCCCGTTCATACAGGGCTTAGTGCCTCGGATCTCGAGATGATAGTATTTGCTGTGAACGAATTCATGAGCTAAAGTGAAGTTCGTCCAAACAGCGAATATGAAAATCGCCTACATTGTTCCTTATGTTCCAAACCTGATCAGGACAAGGCCCTACAATCTGATCTGTCAGCTTGCCACGCTGGGGCATGAAGTCACAGTTTTCACGCTCGGACATGGAGCGCAGGACTTTCAGGATGTGGATGTCTTGCGCTCGAAAGTTGCCTGTGTGCATTACCAGGAACAGCCTGTGTGGTATTCGCTCTGGAACAGCTTAATCACCTTGCCTTCACGAAGGCCAGTGCAAACAGTTTATAGTTGGAATTCGAAGCTGGCGCAGGAATTGGTGCGCCTGTTACGCGTTCAAGGCACATTTGACGTGGTCCATGTGGAACATCTGCGAGGCTCACTTTATGCTCTGTATATAAAATCTCAACTGCCGAATATGCCTGTCATTTGGGATAGCGTGGACTGCATCAGCTATCTTTTCAAGCAAGCCTCAGCACACAGTAAAAGCGGGTTCGGAAAATTTGTTTCTCGCTTTGAGCTAGGTAGGACGCGATGGATGGAGGGGAAACTTGTCAGTGAGTTTGACCACGTGCTGGTCACTTCCGAAACAGATAAGAGTGCCTTACTTGAACTGTCTTCGGCAGATACCCGACCAACTCATATTTCTGTTGTTCCCAACGGTGTTGATCTGAAATTCTTCTATCCAAATCCAAGCGTTCAACGCGATCCGGATGTGTTGGTATTTAGCGGCAAGATGAGCTATCACGCGAACATCTCAATGGTGAAATTCCTGGTTGCTGAGATCATGCCACGGCTTTGGGAAAAGCGTCCAAGCGTCCGCTTGATCGTGGTTGGGAAGGATCCGCCGATGGATATCCAAAGATTGGATGATGGATCACGCATCCATGTCACCGGAACAGTGGAGGATATCCGTCCATTTTTGTGGAAGGCAAATGCGGCAGTGGTTCCGCTGGTATATGGCGCGGGCATCCAAAATAAGATTTTAGAAGCAATGGCAACAGGCACACCGGTGATCACCAACTCCAAGGTGCTCGCTTCCCTTTCTGTTACTCCCGGAAAAGAACTTCTCATCGCCGATACGGCTGATACGTTTGCAGAATGTGCTCTACAATTGATCGATGATCGAATTTTGCGAAATGCGGTAGGCGAAGCTGGTGTTCACTATGTGACGCGAAAACATAATTGGGCAAAGGGTGCACAACAGTTAGTTGATATCTATCGTCACCTAAGTCTTCGTGAAATTGATCACAGTCCGTAAAGCCGAAGGGGTAACCTTTGGGCTAAATCGGCGTCATGATCTAAATTGCCCAAACTGGTATTATTATTGGCAGGTAAAACTTCCTGCTGGACAGTAGATCCATTAAGAAGTATGCTGTAGACCTCATCATTTATTTCAGTACATAACCTATGGATAGTATTAATGCTTATCTCAAACCATTGATTAAGTGGTGGCGCTTATTAGTTGTCGCCACCGCGATTGCTATTGTTGCAAGTTCCCTTTCTGTATTTTTTCAACCAGATGTTTACATATCCCGTACAACCCTGATGATTGGTCAGACCATCAATAATCCCAATCCTGACTCTGGTCAAATCTTCATCGCCTCGCAACTTGCATCCATTTATGCGGATATAGCGAATCGAGAGCCGATCCAGGTTAAGACAATGGAGGCACTGGGAATCAATTGGCTTCCCGAGTATCAAGCGAGGGTGGTCCCGAATTCACAGCTTATCGAAATTTCAGTAACCGATACGAACCCCCAGCGCGCTCAAATTATTGCAGATGCACTGGCGAATCAGCTAAAACTGCAAAGTCCGACAACAGGCAGTAGTGAATCTGGTCAAAGACAGGAATTTATCAAACAACAACTCTCTAGTTTGCAGTCCCAGATTCAAGATACGCAAACGAAAATTGACGAGTTGCAAAAGACTCTTGTTGGGTTGAACAGCGCCAGTCAGATCGCCGATACGCAAAAGCAAATCGATGAACTCAATCAAAAATTGACCGATTTGCGCACAAGTTATGCTGGCCTTCTTTCCAATTCCCAAGAAGGTGCATTGAATATACTGACAGTTGTTGAGCCTGCCACTCTGCCAACTCATTCTGCGGGTACCAGTAAATTCTTGATTATTGCATTGGCGGCCTTGGTTGGGTTCAGTTTAGCCGCAGGTGCAGCCTATCTTATTGAATATATTGACCGTACTGTTAAGACCACAACGGATGTGGAACGAGTTCTGAATTATCCTGTGATCGGTTACCTATCCGAGATCACTGAGTCGGATAAGGTTCGCAACAAGGCAACATTTGTGCGGGATAGCCCGGAAACAAGTCTTTCTGAAAGCTTTCGGTTGCTAAAATCGAACCTTGAATTCTTTGGCGTCGATAGCCCCTCCAAAACGATTCTAATTACAAGTCCAAGCCAGGGTAATGGGAAAACAACCGTCGCGGTTAATTTGGCTTTGACCATGTCTCAGAATGATCAGAAAGTTGTCCTTGTGGACGCGGATTTGCGTAGGCCTGCTGTGCATAACAGCCTGGATATTTCAGTTAAGCTGGGCCTTTCGGATGTGATTCGGGGTGAGAAGACTGTGCAAGATGTGACTAAGACCTGGAAAGATGACATGTTGAATGTCATTACAGCCGGAACTCATTTGCCAAATGTGACAGAAATTGTAGGCTCCAAGAGAATTGGGGCAATCCTGAACGATTTGAAGGAGTCCTTTGAAGTTGTCCTGGTGGACGCGCCGCCGCTGGTAATTTCTGACGCATACAACCTCGCCTCAAAAGTGGATGGTGTCGTTTTGGTGATGGTTCCTGGGGAGACTCGTGAGGAACAAGCCAGGGCGATGAAGGAACAGCTCGATCGTGCAGGTGCAAAAGTGATCGGGGTTGTTTTCAATAAGATGTCGCTTAGAAATGCGAACAGCGAGGGAGATTACCAGTATCTTTCTCTTTATTCGCCTAAGTACTACAGTGATTATGTTTCGAATTCCTCTGAAGAAGCCCCTGTTGATGGTGGTCGCTCCAGAAGATTGCTCGATTTCTTTGAGCACGGGGACGTTCCACCGGAGGTAGCGACAACTGTTGAAAGAGCAGTTACAGCGATCAAAACCCAGCCGCGCAATCTTGTGGATAGAATGAAAAAGACTCCAAAAGAGAACTGATCCCTATAAACGCAATAAAATCGATGCGTGCGTAAACCTTCGCACGCATCGATTTTTGTTAAAATATTCCGCAAATTACTTCAATGAATGGACGACAAAATGAAAATCCTTCTTTTCGGTGCAATGGGGCAACTTGGAACAGAACTCCAGCGGACGCTTTCCCCATACGGTGAGATTGCTGCATACGATATTCACAACCTGAATTTGGAAAACACGCAGGAAGTACGCGAAACAATTCGCCTCGTCAGCCCGGATGTTATTGTCAATGCATCGGCGTACACGGCAGTGGATCAGGCGGAGCGTGAAGCAGAGAAAGCCTTCGCTGTGAATGGTGATATTCCAGGTTTGTTTGCTGAGGAGGCATCCCGGTTGAATGCTTTCCTCCTTCATTACTCGACCGATTATGTATTCGATGGAAGGAAAGGGACTCCCTATTTGGAAGGAGATACGACCAACCCATTGGGCGTTTATGGGAAAAGCAAGCTTGCCGGTGAGGAAGCAATCCAGGCGGGAAATGCAAATTATCTCATCTTGCGAACGAGCTGGGTTTACAGTAGAAATCGAAATAGTTTTGTCACCAAAGTATTGGAATGGGCGCGCAAGCAGGAAGTATTGAGTATTGTCAGTGATCAGGTGAGCAATCCCACATGGGCGCGGACATTGGCAGATGTTACGGCTGAACTCCTGGGCAAGGGTCTGGATTACTTAATCAAACGCCGCGGCCTCTACCACGTTGCCGGTAATGGATATGCCAGCCGACTTGATTGGGCAAAGAAGATCATCGAGTTGGACCCGAATAAGCAGGAACAAAAAGTTAAGGAGATTCGACCCGCCCTTACGTCTGATTTCCCAACGCTAGCAGAGAGACCGCTGTTCTCTGCGCTGGATTGCAGTTTGTTCCAATCTACCTTCGAAATTCCACTCCCCAAATGGGAAGATGCGTTGAAACTTGCGAAGCGTTTACAAAGCTCGTCGAGGAACATCAAACGCACGTCTACAACTTGTGTTATCGCATGTTGGGTGAGCCTGAAATGGCTGAAGATGCTGCGCAGGAGTCTTTTCTGCGTGCCTATCAGAATTTGCATCGCTATGACCAAAGCCGGCCGTTTGCTACCTGGCTGCTTTCGATCGCTGCCCACTATTGTATTGATCGGCTCCGCCGCCGCAAACTTTCCATCTTTTCGATGGATGAGGAGAACGAGGATGGTACAACCTATGAGATTGCCGACCCCGCCTCCCTCGACCCGGAAGCAGAATCCGTCAAACATGAGGAGCGTGACCGACTTCATATCCTCTTGAAGGATCTCGACGAAATTGACCGTGCGGCAGTCATTCTCCGTTATTGGAATGACTTTTCGGAAGTGGAAATTGCCGAGTCGCTCAAATTGACTGTCAGCGCGGTAAAGAGCCGATTGCACCGTGCAAGGCGCGAGTTGGCTGGAATGTGGCAGGACGACGAGCATCGCGAGCCCCGTACTCGCACTGAAAGGAGGCACCATGAAGCACCAGCCTTTTGAAGATTGGCTGCTGAACGATAAGCCAATGACACAGCAACAAAAGCATGAGCTGGATATACACATCCGAACCTGTGCCTATTGTGCTGCGCTGGCTGAAACAGGCATTGCTTTGAAGTCTGTTAAGAAGGTCTCACCGAAGGCAGGATTCGCAGTTCGTTTCCAGGCTCGGCTCGCAGAACGCAAAATCGCAGAACAACGACGAAGACTGTGGGGCACCGTTCTCTTCACTTTGGGAGGGTTGGTACTTCTTATGGGCATAGCCTCGCCATTTTTGTTGGGCTTTTTCTCCGCCCCGGCTACATGGATTTCCGCCCTGGTGCAGTGGGTCGTGTTTATCGTGACCACAATTGAGGCGCTTGCTCAGGCAGGTTCTGTGTTTGTACGAATCCTACCTGATTTTCTTTCTCCGTTTGGATGGATGGTCTTGATCTCAGCGTTTGCTGGCGTCAGCCTTTTATGGACAGTTTCAATATGGCGGTTCGTTCGAGTGCCGCCAGTACGCTAGGAGTGTAATACATGAAAACAATAACTAAATTCTTTACTCTTTTGGTTCTCCTTGCCTTGCTGGTGATTCCAACGAATTCAGTATATGCATTGGGAACCCGCACCGATGGAGGGCGCGTCATCTTTGGCAGTAATTTCACTCTGGCAAAGGATGATACCTTCAACGGCGATCTGGTTGTGTTCGGTGGCAATGTCACTGTGGATGAGGGCGCAAAGCTCAATGGAAATGTGGTTGTATTTGGTGGGACGGTTTCCAGCAACGGGAATGTGAGCGGTGATGTGGTTGCCATCGGTGGACAGGTCAAGCTGGATGAAAAGGCTGTAGTGGGCGGCGACCTGGTCACAATCGGTGGTCAGGCGCAGCAAGCTGAAGGCGCAGTCGTTAAAGGTCAAGTAGTCAACAATGTTGCGCCGGATGTTCATCTTCCGAATGGACGTATCCCGCCCGAAGTCACAACGCCCAGCGTGCCGACTCCTCATATCAACATTGATTTCAACCCGTTCCTGCACTTCTTTAGCATATTCTTCTGGGCATTTATTATTGCAGGTTTCGCCATGCTGCTCACGCTCTTCTGGCAGACACCGATTGAACGCGCAGGAAATATCATTGTCACACAGCCTCTGATGAGTGGTGCGATCGGCTTGGTTGCGGTGTTGGTTGGCATCCTCTTCGCCTTGACGATTGTTCCGCCACTTGTGGTTGCGTTTGCCTGGCTGTTTGGCATGGTCGCCATGGGGCGCGAAGTAGGGGAACGCTTTGCAACCGCGATTAACCAGCGCTGGACTCCAGTGATCACTGTGGGTACGGGGACTTTCCTCCTCATGGTAGTGGGCGGGGCGTTTGGCTCCATTCCCTGTGTTGGATGGATTGTGCCGTTCCTGCTCGGGCTGATGGGTGTCGGCGGTGCGATTTCTACTTGGTTCAATCTCAAGCCCGCCCTGCGGCAGAACGTGACCGTTTACACGCCGCCAACAGACCCGGGTGAGGCACCGCCGGCGTCGTAAGTCAAAAATCTCCAAATGATAT
>WNFY01002936.1_pt1 | contig 16036 bp, 12 predicted proteins | sample 5400091 | NCBI WGS metagenome assembly WNFY01 (sample SAMN13153364, study PRJNA577476) | soil metagenome | isolation source: 60 cm soil or saprolite under grassland replicate 1 | place: USA:California | collected 2016-06-15
ATATTTTTACCGCGGAATTCATCCTGTGGATCGCTTCCTTCCGGCGCGTTTCCGTGTGCCTGCACGCCGTAATGGAAATCGAAAATTTCCGCGTCATCACCAAGGACATCGTCGATCTCTTTTTTCGCCCAGACATAAAATGCGCCTTCAGCGGTTTTCGCGTGACCAGGATCGCCGATCCCGGCTACAACGGGACTGTCGGCGTCTTCGGCGGAGAAGAAGCCGCCTTCCTTTGATGTCATGTCTCGCGCTACATAATCAAGAGTGTCGCGCGCGACTGTTTCGTATTGTTGATCTCGCGTGATTTGGAATGCGTCGAGATATGCGACGGCGAGTTGTGCCTGATCGTAAAGCATCTTTTCGAAGTGCGGCACGTGCCAGTAACGATCGACCGAATAACGGTGAAACCCGCCGCCGATATGATCATGCATTCCGCCCGCAGCCATCTTGCGCAGCGTGAACAGAGTCATTTCCAGCGCATGTTTGCCTGATTCGCGTTTGGGATCGCGCGCATAAAATCGCGTCAGGAAATTGAGTGTCACTGGTCGTGGAAACTTTGGAGCGTTACCGAAGCCGCCTTCCTTCGAGTCGTAACTACGGTCAATCTGTTGGTAAGCGGCATCTAAAACCGCTGCGTCGATTTTCCCTTCCGCAGTTGCCGTTGATTGAGATTCACGGAGCGCCGCAACGATCTTGCCGCCTTGTTCGACAATTTTGTCGTGATTCTCCTTCCAAGCCGTCGCGACTCGTTCGAGCACAGTTTTGAAAGCGGGCTGACCGTATCGGTCCTCTGGTGGGAAATAGGTTCCTCCAACAAATGGCTTCAGGTCAGGCGTCAACCAGACACTCATCGGCCAGCCACCTCCGCCCGTGGTCGCCTGCACAAAGGTCATATAAACGCGGTCAACGTCGGGGCGTTCTTCTCGATCTACCTTGATGTTCACAAATTCGCGATTCATGAACGCAGCGACGTCTTCATTTTCGAACGATTCGTGCGCCATCACATGGCACCAGTGGCAGGTGGAATAACCAATCGAAAGGAATATCGGTTTGTTTTCGCTCCGCGCCTTCGCGAAGGCTTCTTCGCCCCACGGATACCAATCAACAGGGTTATGCGCGTGCTGAAGAAGGTAAGGAGACTTCTCATGTGCCAGACGGTTCGTGTGCTCGGACCGCGCCGGCTTGGGCTCAGCAAGATTGTCGCTCGACGTCACCAACCACGTTAACGCGAGAAATCCAAAGCGGAAGCGACTTGTCATGCTGCGCGAGGTTAAAGGGTTGAAGCGTTGAAACGTCATTCGATGTTGCGCGGAACAAGTTAGATCATGGTTTCTTGTCATTCCGAACGAAGTCGAGGAATCTCGAAGAAATGATGAAGCACGAATGTCGGAGGAATGTCATTCGTCATTGATTCGTCGTTAGTCATTCGTCATTTCCATGGACACCATTCACCTCATTCTTTTGTTTCTCGCCGTTGGGCTGATCGCATTTCTTTACTCATCGGTCGGCCATGCGGGGGCGTCGGGTTACATCGCTACGATGACGCTGTTTGGGCTCGCACCGACTGTTATTCGACCCACGGCGCTTGTGCTTAACATTTTGGTCGCTTCCATTGGCACATTCCAATTCTGGCGGGCTGGTTATTTCTCGTGGAAATTATTTTGGCCATTCGCGCTACTTTCCATTCCGGCTGCATACGTCGGCGGTTACCTGCAACCCTCTGCTTCGGTTCTCCGGGTTCTGATAGGTGTTGTGCTGCTTTTTTCCGCAGCGCGGCTGGTGTTTCGTCGAAGCGACCCGCCGCAAACAGTCGCCCCCTCGCAGCCGGTGGCCATTAGTACAGGGGCGGGCCTTGGTTTTCTTTCCGGCCTAACTGGAACTGGCGGTGGAATATTTCTCACGCCGCTATTGCTGTTTTGTGAGTGGGCACACATCCGCCAGGCCGCAGCTGTTTCGGCGTTATTCATTTGGGTGAACTCGATCGCCGGACTGGTCGGTTACTTTACAAAGGTTCGTTCAATTCCTTCGCTGGGTCTCATCCTCGCAGCAGCTGCGATCGTTGGCGGGATCGTGGGATCGCATTTGGGCAGCAGGCGTTTTGCTGTCCGGGTGATTTCATTTTTATTGGCGACAGTCCTTCTTGTCGCCGGGATGAAATTGCTTTTCACCAGATAGTCACGCCGTGTTGCGGCTCGTCCGTTCGGTCAACGCAGGGATCTGTTTGGCGCTGAAGGCGCCGCCGCCTCACGTCATCCTGGGCGTTGCCCCAGGCTAACGACGGATGCTGCTGCGCCCTTGGCGCTAAACGGGACCGGCACAGCGCCGTGGCTACAGCAGGTTGAGTTTTGGAGCCGTCTCTGGCGACCAGGGATTGGTCTGGTAATCGGATGTAACGATCCGATCGGCGTATTCGTGCAAAAGCTGACAGAATCCGGCGACGTCCAGCCCGTGATGCCGCGGACCGAACCGCGACAGGTTCCTCTCCGCGAGCCGGAACAAACGCGCCGCAGGAGGCAAACGCTTGCTGTGTTTTGCATGCGATGGATGTTCGAAGCGCTTTTGAAGATGGACGAAAGCGCCAGCCGCCTGAATCAATCCTTTGAAATAGTCTGCATCGGACGATTTGGTCTTGAGCCAAAGCTGCTCCAGAACATCATGCGCCTCGTAATAACGTTGTTCGTTCCAGCAATGGAAAAACGCACGATAAAATGGATGCTTTGCGACGTCGCTCTGGTTTGGATCGGCATCTCCGGCACCCAACTCAGCCACAAATCGCGAAATCCTCTCGCCTTTACTCATCAAGGGGCTTAATTTGCCAACGGCTCAGATAATGGGCAAACCCACATGCACTAGTTTTTCAGGGGAACGAGACTGCTCGCCTCGGGCAGTTAAACGGTCATCCTGGCTCTGTCGCCATACAAAATGACAGCTGTGGCCCTGGCCATCCTGCTGGTGGTCATCTCGATTTTGATTTTCTGTTCCGCACTGTTTTCCGGCGTGGAGACAGCCCTTTTTTCTCTTAAGCCGCATCAATTGCGCCGTCTGGAAACCAATCATCCAAGGCTCACGAAATTTGTACAACTTTTCCGGGAAAATCCGCGCCATGTCCTCAATGTCCTGCTCCTCGGTGATGGACTAATAAATGTTCTGCTGATCATACTGTGTCTCTTCTTCTTGTGGGAAGGCCCTCTGGCGGGTCGCATTTCGCAATGGGTGGCTGCGCTTGTGATCTTCGCGATTGTCGTCCTGCTTTGCGATCTAATCCCAAAGCTCCTGGCCATTTCAGCGCCCTATCGACTCTCAACAATCGGCGCATTCGCCTTGCAGATCTCGATGCCACTTCTTGACCGCATCGGCCGCAGTCTCGAAAGCGTCAGCGCTCGCGTGGTCGATCTTTTCACCCCCTCGCGTCTACGCACTCGACCGCGGTTGAGCGACGAGGAATTGCAGACGCTGCTCGAGATGAGTGAGGAGGAAGGCGCCTTGTATGAAGGCGAACCCGAAATCATTCAGGAAATCATCAAGCTCGGTGATAAGACCGCAAAGGACTGCATGACGCCGCGCGTTGATAGTTTCATGTTGCCGGATGATTTAATGAACGACCAAGCAATTGCGCGCCTGAAGGAAAATCGATATCGACGCGTCCCGGTTTATGCGGACACACCGGATCAGATTCTCGGGATCATCGATGTGAAATTGTTTCTGCTCGATCCATCGGAGCATTACACTGAGAAGCTGATCGCGCCCTCTTTCGTCTCCGAGACGATGGGAGCGTTGGAGCTGCTCAAGCTCTTTTTGACTCGTCCCCAGGGGATGGGAGTCGTGGTTGACGAATTTGGCGGTACCGAAGGAATTATCACGATGGAGGATATCGTGGAAGAAATCCTTTCCGATGTTGTGCCACGGGACGATGTCGCTCTTTATATCGAGCCGCTCGGGAATGGTAGATTTCTTGTTAGCGGCGACGCGCGCCTCGACGATTTAAGCGAATATCTCGGTTTTCAAATCGACGCAGAAGGGATTGATACTATTGGCGGATTCGTCTTCACACGGCTCGGTTATTTGCCCGCCTCGGGCGCAAAACTGGAGATCCCCGGCCTGGCAATTACGGTGCGTCGCGCAGCAGGCAAAAGAGTCGAGGAAATCCTCCTAGAGAAGACAACTCCGAAAGCTTTTGGGGCAGCAGCATAATGAGCGCTTTGATCATTTTTTGTTGCTGGATTGTTTCATTTCTCTTCAATGGAATCGAAAGCGGGCTCCTTTCGATTGATCCGGTTCGATTGCGGCAAAATGTGAAGCGCCGCCTGCCTGCTGCGGTGCGGTTGAACCGTTTGTTGAAACACCCGGAGCGATTACTGGTCACCGTTCTGCTCTTCACGAACGCAGCGGACATACTTGGTTTGTTCCTGCTGACGCGGGAATTAGTCCGATCATGGGGCTTCGCAGGCTACTTTATCTCTCTGGCCATTGCGCTTCCAGTCTATCTGTTTCTGCTCTCAGTTCTCTCGAAATCGCTTTTCCGGCGATTTCCATTTCGCGCGCTTGCTCAGCTTGCCGGCGTGCTCGAACTTGCATCGCTTTTGTTTTCGCCATTGCTCGAAGTCGGTGCGCGGCTGGGCAAACTGCTCCTGCCGGATCGCGCGGCCAGGCGTGCTCGCCTTTTTGCCGGACGCGAGGACCTAAAACAGATCACGACGCAAAGCGAGCTTGAGGGCTCTCTGACTCCAACCGAGCGCGCGATGATTCATAACGTGGTGGACTTTCGCACCGTCAGAGTGCGCGATGTAATGCTGCCGCGGGCGAAAGTCATCGCGTTGCCGCCGAACGCATCAAGTCGGGAAGCAGTCGAGCTCGGCGCTTCTTCCACTCTTGATCGTCTGCCCGTGATCACGCCGGGAGGACAACCTGATGGTTTGATTAACATCCTCGATATCCTGCTCGATCAGAATGGAAACACACCGCTACACAATTATGTCCGGCGCATCGTAACCACCACTGAAGATGAGTCCGCTTATCGGGTTGTGCAGCAATTGCGCGCTGCCCGACTCGGACTTGCGGCTGTCCTGGACCGAAAGAAACGTTTTTGCGGGATCGTAACTATCGAGGATCTGATTCGGCGGCTCGTTTCTTCGAGCGAGAAGTAGCACAGGCTTCCCAGCCCGTAGGGCAGGTGGGCATCCCTGCCCACCAGTGTTAATGCCGACAGGCAGGATGCCCGTCGGCCCCACAGCCAAGATGGGCTGTTTCCCCACTTATTGCAATGCCACAGCTTCCTGTTCGCCGCCAAGAATTCGGGCGGCAGCAAGGAGCGCGACGTGCGAAAATGCCTGCGGAAAATTTCCGAGCTGTCGTTTCTCGCGCGGATCGTACTCCTCGGAGAGAAGTCCCAGATCGTTTCGCACATCCAGCAAGCGCTCAAACAATTCGCGCGCTTCTTTCTTTCGGTCGAGTAGGTGCCAGCAGGCGACCAACCAAAAGGAGCATGGGATAAAAACGCCTTCACGGCCCGGCAGTCCGTCCACGCCGCATTCCTCCGGCCGATAACGCACGACGAAACCATCTTCCATCAACTCCCGTTCGATGGCCTCGATGGTGTTACGGACGCGTTGGTCTGTTGCAGGCAGAAAGCCGACAAGTGGCATTGTCAGCAGGCTGGCGTCCAGCGCATCGGAGCCATAAAACTGGGTGAACGCTTTTCTTTTTGAGTTGTAACCGCGCTCGCATACCTCCCGGTGAATTTGCTCCCGAACCTTCAGCCAGCGGGCATGGTGCTCGCCCGCCGCGCATCCGCATTCCTCAACCAGTTTCACAGCGCAATCGAACGCTACCCAGGCCATCATTTTCGAATGCGTGAAATTCTTTCTTCCGCCGCGCACTTCCCAGATTCCTTCATCTGGTTTCTGCCAGTTTGATTCGAGGAATTTCATCAAATGCACCATCAAAGCCCAATCAGGCTCCTGCATTTTGATCCCAGCACAATCGGCTTCGAACATCGTCGCCAATACCTCGCCGTACACATCGAGCTGAAATTGTTTCGAAGCGGCGTTCCCGACGCGTACCGGGACAGACTTTTCGTAGCCGGACAGCCAGGGAATTTCGGCTTCGTCGAGGCGGCGTTCGCCGCGAACACCGTACATGATCTGCATTTGAGCAGGGCTTCCAGCAACAGCGCGGAGTAGCCACTCTCGCCATCCCTGAGCTTCCTGGCGATAACCTGCGCGCAGGAGCGAGAGCAACGCGAACGTGGCGTCTCGCAACCAGCAGTAGCGATAGTCCCAGTTGCGAGGCCCACCGATTTGTTCGGGTAATGATGTCGTTGCGGCGGCGACCAGGCCCCCTGTGGGCGCGTACGTCAATCCCTTGAGTACAAGCAGCGAGCGCATCACCGCATCGCGCCATTTCCCCTGCCCTTGAAACTGTTTCGACCATCTTCGCCAATACGTCTCTGTGTCGCGCAGCGCATGCTCGGGGTGGATCGCTCTTGGTGGATCCTTGTGCGAGGCGAACCAGGTGAGCACGAACGGAACCTGCTCGCCTTCGCCGACCGTAAACTCCGCAAAGGTAGTGAGGTCTTTGCCCTGCGTTTCAATTGGCGTTCGCAAGATCAAGCCATCAGGGCCGGCGATCGCTTCCAAGCCGTCATTCCGTTGGCGCACCCAGGGCACGATCTGCCCGTAATCAAACCGGATGATCAGCTCCATCTGCATCTGCACCTTGCCGCGTAACCCTTCGACAACGCGGATGATGTCCGGATTCTCGCCGCGCGGCGGCATGAAATCGATCAGGCGCACGGCGCCGCTTTTGGTTTCAATTTCCGTTTCGAGGATAAGCGAGTCGCCACGGTAACGGCGACGCGTTGCTTCGACCTCTTCCTCTGGGAAAAACCGCCAGTGTCCGTTTCTCGTGTCGCCCAGAAGAGAGGCAAAACATGCGGGAGAGTCGAACCGCGGAAGACAGAGCCAATCAACGCACCCGTCCCGGCTCACCAACGCGCCTGTCTGCGTATCGCTAAGGAACGCGTAGTCCTCGATCTTTGTTCTTTCCTTCGCCACTTACTTCTTCCTCCTCGCAAGCGAAGCGAGACGAGCCGCGCCGGAGCCTTTGGCGGAGGCGGGTTGACCGACTGGCCCCGAATCCGCGAGGCTAGCGATGCCATCACGCGTTAATCGGAACACAGTCCATTCGTCCATTGGCTTTGCGCCAAGCGCACGATAAAACTTGATGGCTGGCTCGTTCCAATCGAGCACAGCCCATTCCATTCGGCCGCAGCCCCGGTCCCGCGCAATTTTCGCAAGCTCAATGAGCAATGCGCGCCCATAACCTTTGCCGCGCTTTTCCGGTTTCACGAACAAATCTTCGAGGTAAAGCCCGGGTCGCCCCAGCCAGGTGGAAAAATTATAAAAGAAAACAGCAAACCCGACCGGCGATTGTCCCTCAAACGCGAGAAGAACTTCCGCGGCCGGTCGTTCCCCAAACAAAACATCGACAAGCTGTTCCTCTGTCGCGGTCACGTCGTTCGGTGCGCGCTCATACGTCGCTAAATCGCGAATTAACTGCAAAATAACCGGCACGTCTTCTACGTGCGCAGGACGAATCTGGAAATTTTCAATCGTTTTCACACCGATGGTGACTGTCCATCACACGCGAATGGACGCAACCGGGCAAGTTTCTGCCGTCATCGTTAACTTTCTTCCCAAAAAGAAGCAGGAACTCTCGACATTCCTTCTACGCTTCAGCTAGCATCGCGGGCTCCGCTCGTAAGTTATGAAAAAGCAAACAGCCCCTTTCGTTAGAGCCCACCTTATTCGAGGTGCGTTTTACCTGCTTTTGCTTCTCGGCATTTGTTTGATCCCATTGGCGTTTCCGCAGCGGGTGATAATCCAGCGAGCCGCACCTCACCTAGCGCCATCGCAAACTCACACATTTCCAACCGGCGGCTGCGGCCGCGCCTGGCGCGTCGTACCCAGCTCTAATGGCAGCGCGAACACCAACATTCTGTTTGGCATCTTCGATCGCTGGGCCGTAGGCACCTACTACGACCAGAACTTTGTGGCACAAACCCTAATTGAGTACTGGGACGGCACCTCATGGACAATACTATTCAGTCCGAATCCCGGCAGCAGCGGTAACCAATTCAATGGCGTTGCGCCTACCTATGATAGTGGTGTGTGGGCAGTCGGTTTCTTTACCGACGATAATTTTATTGCGCATACGCTGATAGAACATTGCGATAGCTTCTCCTGCAGCGTTGTACCAAGCCCCGATAACGGAATCAACGGCAGCTATCTCCAGAGTGTAACCGCGACCTCGTACAACGACGTCTGGGCGGTCGGCTACTATGTGGACGAAAATCAGGTGAATCAAACGCTCGTAGAACACTGGGACGGTAAGTCATGGGCTATCGTTACTAGCCCAAATCGCGGTACTGGCGGCAGTCAGCTGAACGGTATCGCTGCTCTTTCGCCGACTGACATATGGGCGGTAGGCTACTCTGGCCAGGGCAATGGCGTGGTAACCCTCATTGAGCATTGGAATGGCTCCGCTTGGAATATTGTCGACAGCCCTAACCCTGGCACAAGTGGCAACTATCTGCAGGGTGCATCTACCGTGTATGACAATTCTACGGTTTGGGTCGTCGGCTATTACTACGAGAGCGGTCACCCGCGCACGCTCATCGAGCGGTGGGACGGCAGTAGCTGGACTTTGGTTCCAAGTCCCAACGTCGGGACGATAGGCAACTCGCTCTTTGGTGTATCAGGATACTTTAATGACGTCTGGGCAGTCGGCGCATACAGCTTGGATAACCAGACAGGAACACTCCAGACGTTAATAGAACATTGGGACGGTAGCATCTGGAATGTGGTGCCCAGTCCCAATCAAGGCACCGCGGACAACATTCTGTACGGGATAACCTATTACTTCAACTTTGGCTGGTCAGTGGGCACTTTCTCGGACGGAATCAATGGCCGAACTCTTACCGTGCGGTATAACGACCCGTGCCCTACGCCTACGGCCACACCGACAGAAACGTGTAGAGTGATAAGCGCGGATTGCCGCGATTTCTTTACCCCACCGACTGATTTCAATGTCAGCGTGAGCTGTCCCGTCGATTTTTGCGGAGCGGGCGGTTTCACCGTGAACAACGTTCCTGCGGACTCCTGCACTGTATCAGACCTCATCACCATCACGTTCCACTTCAATACCTCTCCTGCGGTTCCGGGCCTCAACACGATGCATCTTGACTTTGGCGCTTTTACCTGCTGCTTGAGGCAGGTAGACGAATTCACTTGCACGTTCCATTACGTTGCGCCGACACCTACTCCTAGTCCAACCGCAACAGCAACAGCGACACCAAGCTTAACGCCGAGACCTACACCTACACCAAGACCTCGCCCTACTCCGCGGGTCCGCCCATAGCTTTCCTAGATGAAAAAGAAACTCACCGCTCAATCGGCACCTGCCCGCCGTAGCCTCTCGACTCGCCGTAGCTTTACGCGAAGGCTGGTTGGCGAAGGCGGGTTCTTTAGTTCGCGCACCTTACTCATCCTGCTTCTTTGCACTGCCGCTGCCGGTTGGTTGTTGAGCGGCACGCTCCTGGCCTTCTTCCATCCCGATGCGTCAGCGAAGGTTTCCCAAAGAGTGCTGACCTTTGCAGAGCGTGTAGCTTTCCAGCGAGCAATCGAGGAAGTTTACTGGCGTCATCGCATCTGGCCAAAAGAGCGGCCCGATCCCAAGCCTTCGCTCGATGCGATGATGCCTCAGTCGCAAGTGGAAAAGAAAGTCACAGACTATCTGCGCAACTCGCGGGCGCTGGTGGATTACTGGCAACGCACGATTACCGCTGAGCAATTACAGGCCGAGATGGATCGCATGGCGCAACACACCAAACAACCTGAGGTATTGCACGAACTATTTGAAGCACTCGGGAATGATCCTTTTGTCGTCGCCGAGTGTTTAGCCAGGCCGATATTGTCAGAACGTTTGACTGCCGATTTCTCGGCTCAAACCGAGCGTGTTAAATCTGACCGCCTCAACGGCCTCGCTAACGTGCCCATTGCAACTACGGCAGCAAACGGCGCCTACACTCTTCCACAAATTTCCGAAGCGTATTCTCCCTGCGTCGATGACACGTGGAGTTCAACCAGCATCACAAACGCGCCCGATGGCCGAATGGTCCCCACGGCAGTGTGGACCGGCAGCGAAATGATCGTCTGGGGCGGAACCACTAATCGCAATGACGGCTTAGACACTGGCGGGAGATACAATCCTAGCACAGACAGTTGGGCTCCCACCAGCATCACCAACGCGCCTACTGCCCGATTCGTTCACACAGCAGTCTGGACGGGCAGTGAAATGATCGTCTGGGGAGGATATAACAACGGCAGCCGCTTGAACACCGGCGGGAGATACGATCCCAGCACGGACACTTGGACTGGCACCAGCACCACCAACGCGCCCGATGGCCGATACTCTCACACGGCAGTCTGGACGGGCAGCGAGATGATCGTATGGGGTGGAAACGGCGCTACTCATGTCAATACGGGCGGCAGATACAATCCTACTACCGATACGTGGATCGCCACCAGCACCACCAACGCGCCCATTGGCCGAGAGCTTCACACCGCAGTGTGGACTGGCAAGGAAATGATCGTCTGGGGTGGCGTGAACAACATCACTAACCTCAATACCGGCGGCAGATACATTGCGAATACGGACAGTTGGACTGCCACCAGTACCACCAACGCGCCTACGGCCCGATTCGATCACACGGCGGTGTGGACGGGCGGCAAAATGATCGTCTGGGGTGGGTTCAATGGCGGCTCCCTGAACACTGGCGGGCAATATGATCCCAGCACAGACAGTTGGACTGCTACCAGCACCAGCGGCGCGCCGTCGGCACGATACGATCACACGGCGATCTGGTCTGGTAGTAAAATGATCGTGTGGGGTGGAGATAACCCTAGTGTTTTGAACACCGGTGGGAGATATGATCCGGGCACAAACAGCTGGACTGCCACCAGCTCCAGCGGCGCGCCCGCTGCGCGCTACTGGCACACGGCGGTCTGGACCGGTACTGAGATGATCGTCTGGGGCGGGACTGACGATATGAGTGCTTTCAACACCGGCGGGAGATACTGTGCGCAATCCGGTCCGACGCCAACACCTACACCAACTGCAACTCCTACGCCAAGCGAAACTCCCACTCCTACACCGACACCTACCGCTCCACCTAGAGTCACACCGAGGCCACGTCCGACTCCGCACCCTCGCCTTTAGCTGTAACTTGAATTCTTAGACGTAACCTAAGGCACGACTCCAACTCGAACCATTAGCCCGGATGATTGACTCAATCGCCCTTAGCTAGGAATTCGTTAGGGCGCGACCGATGCAGTTCAAGCCATCAGCAAACATTTCCGTATTCACGCCCATGCCGATACGAAAATGATCGGGCATTTCGAAAAAGCGGCCCGGGACGGCTGAGGTGTCGAATTTCGTACGCAATCGCTCGAGGAAATCATCGGCATTGCCAGCTCTCAATTGCACAAACGAAGTTGTACCCCAATCTGTCCAGACCGCCGAAAGAGCAGATTGCTGCCTTAGAAAATCTCGAAGCAGTTTTCGATCCGCCTCCACGATTGGACGCGCTTTTTCACGGAGCCGATTCAAGTGCTTAAACACAGCGACAGCCAGAAGTAACCCAGGGTAAACTGGCGTTGCACTGTAGAGATCATTCAGGCGGCGCATCTTCCATGCGAGGTCCGGGCGCGCCAGGATCCAGCCACAACGCAGCCCGCTGACGCCGTAAACCTTCGTCAAACTACTGGTCACTACAAACTCCGGCCCGAGATGAAAGGACGTTCGTGGTGTTCGCTGGTAAACCGCGTCCAGATAAACTTCGTCCACCAGCACGAGCGCTCCTATGCTGCGCGCGACGTCGCCAACTTCGCGCAGAACCGAATCTGGCGTCAGCGCGCTCGTCGGATTGTGCAGATTTGTAATGACGATGAGCCGTGTCTTTGGCGTGATGCAACGAAGAATCGCTCCCAAATCGATGGCCCAGTCGCTCTCCTTGGTACGCGGAAACCGTTTAACGTCCGCGTGAAGATATTGGGCAACGTCGAGAATCGGTCCGTATGCTGGGTGCTCGATTAAGACTTCGTCCCCCGGTTCGAGGATCGCAGCCATGGCAAGATGATTTGCCATGGAAGTTCCTGCGGATTCCACAACGCAGTCCGGATCGACACCGTGATGCGCGGCGACGGCTTTTTGCAAAGGCGGATAGCCGTAGCCGTCGTAACCATTGATTTCGAGCGTCTCCAAATGGACTGGCAGTTCACGGAGTGGAAAGGGCGCTACGCCGCTCGTAGCGAGATTGAATCGCGCGCGGCTTTGCGTCTTGGACCAATGCATGTAGTCCGAATGCTTATGTGTCATGAGCGGGAGCAGTGTAGCACGAAGGAGCACGGCCATCTTGGCTGTGGGGCCGGCGGGCATCTTGCCTGCCGAGCAAAACTTCAACCAGGCAAGATGCCTGTGCTACAATCAGCGTCTGAACCTCCTCCAATAATAGTAAACCGGCAGCGCGGCCAGCATGATACCCAACGCGACCGCGCTATTTGCCGGTGAAGCGACGATAGCGCTTCCGACAATCCCAACACAGGACAAAACAAAAAGAATCGTCGTGAACGGGTGGCCGGGTACACGAAAGGTAACCGTTTCTGAGCCAATCTGACGTCGACGCAAAACAAACAGCGACGTCGCTGTCATTGCGAAAAAAATGAAATCGACAGTCACTTCAAAGTTCAAAATTTGACCATATGTCCCGGAACAAGCGATAGCGATTGCCGCCAGACCCTGAAGTGTGATCGCGACTGCTGGCGCTCGCGAGCGCTCAGAGAGCTTGCCAACGCTTGCAAAGAAAAGTCCGTCGCGCGCCATCGCGTAGTACACGCGCGGAGCCGTTAGCACGCTTTGGCTGAGGAATCCGAGCGTTGAGATCGCGATACCCGCGGCAATCCATTGCGCGCCGCGCGGGCCGATCGCCGCCCGCATTACATCAGACGCAGGAGTTGTCGTCGCATCCAAGCCAGCTGGACCAAGCACTCGCAGGCACACGTAATTGACGGCAAGGTAAAGGGCCACAACACCAGCCACGCCCATCAGCAGTCCACGCGATAAATCACGGCGCGCGTCGCGCATTTCACCTGCAACAAAAGTCGCGGTCTGCCACCCGCCATAGGCAAACGCAACCGGAACCATCGCGGACCCGATGCTTGCCAAAACGCCAGGAGAAAAAGGAGAGGCAGGCAACGGCTCGGATTTGAGCGAGCCACCGCCGAGCGCAAATCCAAATATCACCAGCCCCGCAATCGCCGCAATTCTTAACAACATGAAAACGCTTTGCACATTGCTGCCCGCGCGTGCGCCCAGGCAGTTAATGCCGGTTAGTCCGAGCAGCACCGCAGCTGCGATTACGCTGTCGTTCCAAGCTACTCCTGTAAGCGCGCGAAAGTAGGACGCGAAAATCACGGCCACCGCAGCCATACCGCCGGTCTGCGTCACAAGAAGCAGTCCCCAGCCATACACAAAAGCAACTGCGGCATGATATGCCTCGCGCAAGTACAGATACTGGCCACCGGTTCCAGGCAAACGAGTAGCCAATTCAGCCCAGATAAACGCACCCCACATGGCAAAAATCCCGCCCGACACCCAAACCCCGAGGATCAGGAACGGCGTATGAACGCGATGCGCTACCTCGGACGGATTAGCGAAAATTCCCGCGCCGACGATGCCGCCCATGACAATCATGGTGGCATCGAACAACCCAAGCTGCCGGCGAGGCTTAAGCGCATCCGATTTTGTCATTCCGAGGGACCTCTTCACGATGTCATTCTGAGGGAATCGAAGAATCTCTGATCATTTCTGAACGGATCGCCTACGAAAACAACCAGAGATGTTTCGCGAAGCCTGTCCTGAGTGAAATCGAAGGGCTCGACATGACAGCAGAGAAACCGCACAGGCTGGATATTGTCACCTTGCGCCAGAGGTCAGTTCATAGATTTTGAATTCTGGAGTCGCCTCGAGGAGCGTTGCACTCTCGGTGAGATACTGAGTGAACTCAGGATAAGATTCCAACCACCAAAACCGGGGCGTGGTAAAAACAAAATGCGTTGCGCCCTGGCGACGCAGTCTCTCAAGATCGGCAATCGCTCGCTGGCTGTTCTTTGGATTGCCGCCGTAAATCCCATTTTGCTCGAGAAAATGCCAGCCTTTGCGCTTCGCATAATAGAATATGGTTGGATTGCCACCGTCCACGGCCACAATCAATGCATCGCTCGCCGTAAGCTTGTTTAATTCCAGACCAGCATCGCGAAGTTGCGCGGCTGATGACTCATAAAGAGGTCGTACGTACAGGAAGGCCAGAATTGCAAACGAACCTGCAAGCAAGATCGACAAGGCCACGACCGCAACTCGCGAAGAAATTTTCGATTCAAAAAACGCGCATGCAGCGCCAGCAAACGCAGCGGTGATGGGCACGAGAGGTAACTGGTACCAGGGATGGCGATTGCCGTAACCGACGGCTAGAACAAACAGGACGATGGCAGCCAGCCACCAATCAAAGAGGCAGCCGAATCTTCCCCGCGGCGCTACAAACAAACCTATCAGCGCTAGGATTGCGAGAATCGGTGTCAGACTCGACGTCGCAGTTTGTTGCGCGATATCCCAGTACCACGAAAAACTTTCCAGTCGAACTCCACCGGCACCAAAGAAATGATACGGATAGAATCTTTCGGCGATTTGACGCGCATGCCAATACCACACGACCGAAGGTAAGACGGCGATCGCAGCAAAGGCTGCTATGCCGCGATACACTGTAGGGCGTTTGACTGTGAACCCCGAAGGCCTTTGGGGTTGATACAGACGCCCTACAACCAGATACAAAATCGGCGCGGCAATCACGATGCTCGTGATCTTGATCAGGATGGACAAGGAAATCGCAATCGCAGCCAGATAAAACGGCGCCATCTTGCGATCGCGAAGCCAACGCAGAAAAAAATACAATCCGATGATTCCCAGGCTGAGCGATGGCACATCCGGCATGAAGGAGCGCCCGGCAAAGATGTTCAGCGGCGCAAAAGCGTAGAAAAACGTAGCCCAAATCGCAGCAGTGCCGCAAAAGATCTCGCGCACGAGCAAAAAGAAAAATGGGAGAGAGATAGCGAAGAAAATCACCGACTGGCTACGCCCAATCCATTCGTGAATACCGGCAAATTTGTAATAGATCGCCGCGAGAAAAGGTAGAATGGGAAATTCTGTTCCTACGTACCCCCCTGACCCGCCGGCCCAGTCGATCTGCGGATAACCAAAACGAAAACCGTGTTCGAAGAAGTTGCGGGCAATCGCCGCGACATCGCTTTGTCTCCAACTCCAATAATCGACGTAAGGCTGGTTGATCAAAACGAGCCTCACGGCGACGGCTAAAATCCAGAGGAGTACTACGACCTTGCTCCCATGGTAGGGATACGGCGCTGCCCCGAAGGCTTGCGGTCGGAGCAGGTATTTTTGCTTTGGTCCGCCTCTCCCCTTACGTGAGGGGAGAGGATTGAGGTGAGGGGTTTCAGTCATGGCGCGACAAGAAACCCTCACCCTACCCTCTCCCTTTGGAAAGGGAGAGGCGACTTAGCGCTAAAGGCGCTGCTTCATCAAAGCCTGGGGCATTGTCCCAGGAACTGAAATCTCATGTAAACAAGCGCTGAAAGTGCGCCTCAAGCGAGCGGACGGATCAAACTGTCGCCGGAAGTGAATCGCGCTTTCAGCGCTGGCGTCTTTTGGTTGCTCTGAGTTCTGGGGCGCTGCCCCAGGCTGGCGCTGAACACCGCTCCGCCTTTGGCGCTAAACCCGCACAGAACAGAAAAGTAAGAAACCGCCTTAACCAGTAGCCACATGCACGCTCTCGAAACGCACATCGTGCAAGCGTCTTGACAGCTGCTGTAAAGTCAATCGTGTAGGGGAATCTCAAATTGCGGAGAAAGAG
>WNFY01009749.1_pt1 | contig 16035 bp, 17 predicted proteins | sample 5400091 | NCBI WGS metagenome assembly WNFY01 (sample SAMN13153364, study PRJNA577476) | soil metagenome | isolation source: 60 cm soil or saprolite under grassland replicate 1 | place: USA:California | collected 2016-06-15
TACTTCGTTAAAGAAAAAACTTTCGCCTTTGGCGATGTTATCAACTACATTGATATTGGTGAGTAATCCGTCAAATAAAGTTAGTCTCATTTCCTGCGCTGGCACCGCCATACCAAGATGCGCCAGGAAAACCGCGGAGCCGACTGATTTAATAAATGTGCTTTTGCCAGCCATGTTTGCCCCGGTTAGAAAAAGAAAATTATGTTCAGGATTCATTTCAATATTATAGGCAATAGGTTGCGGCAATAGAAGATGATACAAACCCTTTGCATAGATAACCGGCTGGTCTGTTTCCGTAAATTCAGGAAAGCTAAGATTGAAAGTTTTAACCGCCATCGCCATGGAGTACCATGCATCAAGCCGGTAAAAAATTTCGATCAGCTCCAACGTATCAGTTTTATAATGACCACGAAGGTGAAATGCAAAGTATAGGTTTTGAGCGAGGCTGAATGGTTCAGCTTTTTTTGTTTCAGATAAGCGCTGGAGCGGAGTTTCCCTCAAGAGCTGCAGGATTCTTTCTATGTATAATTTAAAAGAAAGAGGCAGATCGGCAAGGTCACCAAATTGATGCGCCAGTCTTTTTATGCCGCGATAAAAATCACCGAAATGTCTCATCGAATATTTCACCATGGCATAGTCTTCCCGGTGAAACCATTTGTATGTAAGATTGTTTACCGGGTTTTGATTATCTGAGACAGGATCAAGATTATAATCCAAAAATTTGTCCATTACAAGGATAGTTCCGTTGGTAATATCTGACGGCCATTCATCAACGTGAGAGAGAAGTGTTTTAATAATTTTTTGAGTGCCAAGTATTCTTTTTATATCTGGATGAGGCTCTGAAAAAAACCGTTGCAACCATTCCTTTCCACCACTGGTGCGGGTAAAATTGAGCTTATGAAAAATGGAAAATTCTTCTTCGGAATGAAAAATTGAAATGTCACTGAATGTTGTTTTATCGATTTCCATGATCAATGGTCAATAGTAAACAGGATTTTGTTGTATGATTTTTATTGCCTCGTGAAATTTAGTCTCATGCCTTTTTGTAATTCATTCCATTTTCCATTTTCATATATCAAATTCCCGCTCACAAAGGTATGAGTCACGGAAGCCGGAAATTCCATATTTTCCAATGGACTCCAGCCACATTTATACAAAATATTTTCTTTGGTAACTGTAGTGGGTCTATTTAAATCAAGAATTACGAGATCAGCATAATAACCTTCACGGATGTACCCCCTTTCTTTTATCTGAAAACAATCAGCCACTGCATGACTCATTTTCTCTGCAATTTTTTCCATCGAAATTTTTCCCTGCTTGTGATAATATAGCATTAATAATAAAGAATGCTGAACAAGTGGAAGGCCTGCATGTGCTTTTTCGTAAGGCTCCATTTTCTCCTGCCATGTATGTGGCGCATGATCGGTTGCTATCACATCCAGCCTGTTATCCATTAGTGCCTTCCATAAAGCTTCACGATTGTTAGGAGCTTTAATAGCAGGGTTGCATTTGATCTGATTGCCCAGTCTTTCATAGTCATTACTCGTAAAATGAAGATGATGCACACATACTTCAGCAGTAATCCTTTTTTCTTTCAGTGGCACCATATTGCCGAACAGCGGCAATTCTTTTTCTGTTGAAATATGAAGTATATGTAGACGGCTGTTGTATTTTTTGGCAATTTGAATTGCTGTAAGAGATGATTGATAACAGGCCTCGTCACTGCGAATGATGGGATGATCAGCTGCTGTTAACCCGATAGCTATCGGGGTTTTCTTTTGTGCTTTTCCGGCGACTTCTTCGGATAATTTTTCAAGGTTTTGTTTTATGATTCTTTCATCCTCACAATGAGTGGCAATGAGCAGCTCGCTCTCAGAAAAAATTTTATTGAGTGTCGATGGGTTATCAACTAAAAGATTTCCTGTCGACGAACCCATAAAAATTTTTATTCCACATACGTCAGTTTTCTTTCCATTTGTTTTTAAAACTTCGTCGGCATTATCATTTGATGTGCCCATGTAAAAGGAGTAGTTTGCCAGTGAAGCTTTGGCAGCTATCTTGTATTTATCTTCAAGCAAATCCTGAGTAAAGGCCGGTGGAATTGTATTGGGCATTTCCATAAAGCTGGTAACCCCGCCAGCCACGGCAGCCTTGGATTCAGTATAAATGGTGGCTTTATGAGTTAGGCCGGGCTCGCGAAAATGAACCTGGTCATCAATCGCACCAGGAAGTAAAAATTTTCCTTCGCCATTAATTTCAGTACAATTCGTTTCAATTCGTGTAATGCGTGTTTCAATCTTTTCTATCCATCCATTTTTAATCAACACATCACCTTGTCGAATGCTTCCTTCATTCACGATGGATATATTCTTAATCAGGTATTTTTGCATAACTTGTTCAACTATAAAAAACCAAACCGTTGGCATGCAAATTAAACAATCAGCACCCAAAGCCCTAAAGGGCTCTATGAAATTAGTCCTGTCCTTATCTTTTTTTCTGCCATTTGCTTCAAATTCTCAAATAACTTATTTACCGCAGGGTGATAAGGCATATATACTCCTTGATAGACTCGAAATAAAAATAGGGAAGGATTCGGTGCTTAATTTCTCCGAGACCAAACCGATAAGCAGGAAGCAAATTTTCCAAAGCAACATTAATTTTTCTGATAGTTCGATGTCTTTATCTAGGGTTGACAGATATAATCTAAACAGTTATTGGCTGAATAACATCGAATATTTCAGCCACATGAATAATGAATTTTCGGGATTTAAAAGTAAGAAACCCTGGGGGAAAACTTTTTATCAAACTCCTGGAACCTTATATGAAGTACACTCAAAAGATTTTGATCTCGCCGTAAATCCAGTTTTACAATTTCAATTATCCAAAGAAAATAACAATGATGAAACTCTTTTTCTGAATTCACGAGGAGTGAGAGTCAGAGGAAAGATCGCAAATAAGATTGGGTTTGACACTTACCTCACCGATAACCAGGAAAGAGATCCTTTGTACGTACAGCAATGGGAAAATAAATTTAAATCCGTTCCCGGAGAAGGCTATTATAAATATTTTAAAACCACGGGTTATGACTATTTTGATGCCAGAGGCTATCTTACTTTCGGCGTCACAAAATATATCAACTTAGCATTTGGCTATGATAAAAATTTTATTGGAAATGGTTATCGAAGTTTATTCTTAAGTGATTTCTCCAACAATGTTCTTTTTCTAAAACTCAATACAAGAATCTGGAGAATTAATTATCAGAATCTTTTTATGGAGCTGAATGCCACTGAGCCGAGAGGACCCGACAGGTTGCTGAAAAAGAAATACGCGGTGATGCATCATCTGGATGTGGGTATAACAAAATCTGTGAACGTAGGTTTATTTGAAGGTATAATTTTTGGAAGGTCGGATCATTTTGAATTTGGTTACCTCAACCCGATTATTTTTTACCGTTCGATTGAACAACAAAATGGAAGCTTTGATAATGCTGTTGCGGGTATTGATTTTAAAGCCAATATAAAACATGCGGTACAATTGTACGGACAGTTACTGTTGGATGAATTTGTTCTTTCCGAAATAAAAGCGAACCGTGGCTCATGGGTAAACAAATGGGGAATACAAGCTGGCGCAAAATATATTGACGCCTTTGGTATAAAAAATCTTGACTTACAATTAGAAACCAACCGTGTTCGCCCTTTTACGTATTCACACAATGATTCAATAGCTAATTATACACATTACAATCAACCATTGGCGCATCCGTTAGGAGCCAATTTTCAGGAGTTCATTGGCATTGCGCGTTACCAGCCTGCACCCAAATGGCTACTGCAGGGGAAACTTTTTTACTGGAAACAGGGAATTGATTCCTCTGCCGAAAGTTTTGGCAGCAATATTTTTTTACCCAATGGGCCGCCCTATCGCACTCGTGAGTTCGGATTTCATGTAGGTGATGGCTTAGGCACCCAAACATTTATTGCTTCTTTATTACTTTCATACGAACTGCGGCAAAATTTATTTATTGATCTCTCCGCTTTATTAAGAAAAAATACTGAAGACCCAAGCCCCACATCAACCGGTTTTACAAAAAAAACAACTGTTATTTCAGTCGGCATCCGTTTAAATATGCACAGACGGGAATTTGAGTTTTAAAACACACAATGCTATCTACGACGAAAGAACTTAATTATAAAAAATATCTTGGCTATGCAGGTTTGGATATTGATTCTATTTCGACAGAAGTACAAGGTGGCTGGTCAGGCGTAACAACAAGAGCAAGAAATGATAGTGTAGTGATCGCATCGGTTGATTGGCAATCTCCTGCCTGGGATGCCGGACTGAGACAGCGAAACATAATTTTGGAAATAGACGGGCAAAGGCAAGCACCCAGTCAACTGACAATGTATTTAAGGATAAAAAACCAGGAGATAAAATTGAATTAACAGTAATATAGAACAATGAGAGAAAAATTCTCAATATTACAGTGGGGAAAAAAGTTGAAAGATCATACCAGGTACCCGTAAATCTGATGTTGATAATTTACAAAAATCAATTTTAGAAAGTTGGTTGAAGTAACCTAACAATTTAAGAATTGCACAGTAGAGTTACAAAAAGTATCCCGCCTGACGTGAGATGAGACGCGACAGGTGACGACGAAAAGTATTGAAGTTGGTAAAACAACTACCTACTTCTGTCAACTTTAATCCATAAATAAAAATGGCAGATTAAGTTCACCCAGGGGACAGAGTTTTATCCCTCCAAATGAATACAGAAAATAATCATTCTTGAAGTGATGCGATCGAGCACATTGGAGTATTTTAAGTTCTCGTCGCGGCTGTGAATGTTTTTGAGACCATTGCTGATCTTAATTTCGGGAGACAAAATAAAACTTGGAAAATAAAAATTAAAGCCAATGCCACCTTCAAAACCATAATCATATTTCTGGATCTTCACTAATTCTTCAGCTCTTTTTGCCCGGGCATTGCTTGCAAGATCAATATCCGCTTTGACACCACCAAGCATGTACACCCGAAAATTACCGATACGGTCAGAGAAAAATTTTATCTGCAATGGAAAAGTAGTAATAACTGATTCTACTTTCTTTGTCACAGAATCCGTTTCTTCAAAAGGGTCTACATATTTGAGCTTGTAAAACAAATTCCGTTCAGTAAATAACAGCTGGGGATTAAATCGAAGTTCAAAGCGGTTCGTCAATTTAGCGGTCGCCAATAAACCTAATTGAAAGCCTCCCGAATTTAATGGTTTCGCTACATACACACTGTCATACTGCAAAAAGCGGGGATGCTGTTCGGTATGAAAACTGGCAAGATTAAAACCCAGTGTAATCCCGAAATAATAAGGCTTATCGTCATGTTCTGTTTGATAATATTCCCTTTCCTGCGCAAATGTTTTTGATGTGATCAATAAAAAAACGATCACGAAAACAAAACTTAGCTTATGGGCTTTCTTCCAATGTATATGCAACATATTCCTGCGCTTAACGATTTAAATGAGGTCTCTGAATAACCTGCACTGTTTAAAATATCAACGAACATCTGGCGTTCTGGAAACAATTTGGCCGATTGGTTCAGATATTGGTAAGCCTTCTTGTTTTGGGAAAACCAACGGGCAACTTCCGGAGCTATAATACCCATATATAGATTGTACAGGTCACGGAAAATTTTTATGCGGGGTCGCGAAAATTCAAGCACTACCAGTTTACCACCTGGCTTTAATACACGAAACATTTCCTTCAAACCGTTCTTTAAATTCTCAAAATTTCTTACCCCAAATGCCACCATTACCGCATCAAACGAATTATTTGCAAAGTTTATTGTCTCACTATCGCCCGCCTGTAGTTGGATAAATGCTGTAAGTCCTTCCTTTTCAACTTTCTTTCGTCCAAGTTTCAACATCTGCTCCGAAATATCGATCCCAGTTATTTTTTCAGGTCGCAATAGCCGATAAGCAATAATTGCCATGTCACCGGTGCCTGTAGCTACATCCAAAATTTGTCTTGGCTTATCTTCTTTTAGCTGGCTAATTGCTTTTCTTCGCCAGCTTACATCGGTGCCTCCCGATAAAACCCGATTCAGCCGATCGTAGCATGCAGCAATGTTGTCAAACATTTGCGCCATCTGCTCCTTTTTTGTTCTTGACGGATCACCGAAAGGAGTAATACTATCGTGCGGTAAGCTATTTGCCATTAAGGCTGCGAAGTTAAGTGATGGAAATGAGTGCTGAGTTATGGGTAGTGTGATAGAAAGTTTTTTTGTTCCCCGTTTTTAACATCCTTTGAGCGGCGCTTCCCGCATGTGCAGTATCCTTTTAGTTCCTTATGGCTATTCCGTGTGCGACATGCACATCTCATAACTTCGCGTAGAATTTATGAATATCGTGGAAGCAAAATATTTGATCAGTAGCCCGTCATTTGACAAGTGCCCCGCGCCTGACAGGCCGGAGATTGCTTTTATTGGTCGCAGTAACGTAGGAAAATCTTCATTGATAAATATGCTTTGCGGGTATCATAAGTTAGCAAAAACTTCTGCCACACCAGGCAAAACGCAGTTGATAAATCATTTTGAAATCACCTTTCTTCCCTCTACATCACGTAAACAGGGAGAGGAGGTCAGGTGGTATTTGGTCGATCTTCCGGGATATGGTTATGCTAAAACATCACAAAGAAGCCGAAGACGCTGGGAACAAATGATTGAAGGTTATATTCGCAAAAGAGAAAATCTTAGAAATCTTTTTGTACTTATTGATAGCAGGCATGAGCCCCAAAAAATTGATCTTGATTTTATTAATAGGCTGGGAGAGTGGCGCACACCGTTTGTTCTTGTATTTACTAAAGCGGATAAAAATAAACCACTGGCAACCACAAAAAATGTAAACTCATTTATGCAAGCCCTGCAACGATCCTGGGACGAACCCCCTGTTTTTTTTGTAAGTTCGGCTCTCACAAAACAAGGACGGGATGAGATTTTGAATTATGTTAATGAATTAAACAAGACAAAAATTAAATAACCTGCTTGTTACACTGGCATTTTTAAATTTTATAAATTATATTGCATTCAATTAACCTAAATGTTATGAAAGGACTTTTAACCGAAAGGAACATTGTTGTTGTATTATTCATCATGGTTTTAGTTACTTTTTCCTTCGCTCAGAACGAAACGCGAAGGATGGAACAGTTGTATAATGGTGGTCATTTTTCAATAAAGAAATTTACGGCTCCAAAGTTTGAGGCAAAAACAACTGTACCTATGACTCTCAAATCTTCAGTCATTGATTAGGTTGATCCAGGCACTTTCCTGAATAGTTATACCAGCCTTTTTTTACAGTTTTTTGGATTAACAACGCGTCAGCGATGACATGCTGCCTCGTTCGATTCGGAAGAGATTAAGCAGGTGGATCAGTTAACAATTTTATTGGCACAACTGCTGCTCGCGAAAGCTTCCGGCTTAGCTTTGAAAGCAAAGCCCATCCCTAAGATATAACCCATAGCTTCTTTCAATGCATCATTACTCTTAAAGTGCGGGCTGGTATTAATGTCTGCGTGTACTTCCATCTCCACATTATAGACCGTGAAAAGATTGCAAAGCTCGTAAGCAATTTCAATGCTTTTCGCTACTTCCAACAGCATTCTTTCTTTGATCGTGAATTTTTGACGGGTCTTTTCATTATGTATGAACATAAAGCCGCCATGACCTTCCCGCAAAAAAACAATTACGGTGGCAAATTCGGTATCCTGCCCTTTTACCTGAGAGTCGGTACCAATGCAAACTTTCAACTTAAAACCCTTGTCCGTTTCACGTTTGATAGCGTTTTCAACGGCTTGGTAAATAGGTAATTCGATCGGGTCGCCATTAAATTTTCTCCATCTCATAAAAAAAGAGGTTCTTCTAAGTTATAGAAAAACCTCGGACCAACAAATAGTGCACGGATTAATGTCCCGCCAGGACGGGACTAAAAGCTATTGTTTAACTAATTTTTCTGTCCATTGGTGCCCTCCATCTGTAAAGCGGATAAAGTAAACTCCATTGATCATCCCGTTCGTATTGATGGTGTTCATGCCACCTGCCACTATTCCTTTATTCAATACTTTTCCATTAAGATCGAACAGTGAATAATCAAATGTGGCTGGACTTGTTACTGTAATTATTCCATTTGTAACCAGGTTATTTACAAGCTTTGGTTTATAATTTTCATTTGGTTGTTTGATAGCAACGACATTTGAATAATAATGGCTTCCATTTTCAAACTCTACATACATACGGTATAATGCGGCTTTTGTGTTCGCTGGTCTGTATGAATACGAACGATCATCATTTGCAGGTTGTGTTAATTGAGAAGAATTCTTCCCATCTGTAGATACTTCGAGAATCTGTTCCGAGATTGGTTCATCTGCCTGAACATTCCAGTTAAGAATATGTTTATCCTGGCTGAACGTTCCCTTTAATTCAAGTTTGTGAAGCGGCAAAGGAACATCGTCAATTAATTCACCCTGTACGGTGTAAGATCCAAGTATCGCATAGCTTGGAGCATAAGTGTTCCCTGTTCCCTCTATTTTAAAATAATAGTTGCCTGCACCCAAACTTGTATCAATAGTTAAACTCAATGTCGAGTTGGATGTATAAGTGCCCAATAAAGACTGAGAACTATTGTATAACGTAACTTTTACATCAAGATTAGCCCCTGCGTTTCCAGGCCCAACATTGAATGGTACGGCACTCAGCTGAAAAAGTTTTAAAGAAGGTAAAGTAAACTGGTAAAAATCCTGGTTCGTAGGTTTTTCTATAATGCCGCTGGTAGTAAATAAGTTGTTGTTAAATGCTTCCGTCGACGCAGCATTAAAAGAATTGTTTGGATTATCTGTACGATATGTTATGCCATTTGCTGCGCTTGTAATTACATCCAGATCTTTTTGGATCGTTGCACAGCTTATACTGTTTGGACCATTATACCAGGTAGTAAGATTTTTTGAATAGCCCGCTCCCATAATCGGTGCCCAACTCGTTTCGCCGGTTCCTATCCCATAATTGTATTCCGACGTCTTTACACAACTGGCATCGTATGTACTTTGATGACGCAGACCAAGGGTATGGCCTGCTTCATGAGAGGCAGCTTCTGCCACATTTTTTTGATTATAACTTAACAAAGCTGAAAAAACAAAGCAGGGTGTATTATCGCCCCATGTAAATGAATTTACGAAAGCAACACCGCCCGCCGAGCCATACCAGCTTGAAGTAACTGTAATAATAACTCTCATTCTTTTATTCGCCGGTGCACTTAAATACTTCGTGGAATCTGTTGTGATGTTAACTGTAAACGGTCGGTAGTCTTCAGCAACCCGATTGAAAACCTCCGTGATTTGTGCGTTACTAAGCCCCGAAGCTCCGCAATTAATAGGGCCACTTACGTTCCAACTTGTACCTGAAACAGTTTGACCATCAAAATCAAGAAATATGGTAGGAGAAGCAGATGGATAACTGTTCAATATGGGGACTTGTGAGCTGACCGATAAAGAACCAACACACAACAGTAGTATCAGGCAGGATTGGATTTGGTTTTTCATACGAGGCGGATTTTACAAGTTTTACATAGGTTTGGATTAAAAAACGGGCACTAAAATTCAATACTTATTCAGCAATCATATCATAAAATCCTTTCTTTTTAAAATAATATTGGTTATTCTCAAAGACAATTTCGTAACTATCGGCATGTTTCATACTTATAATACGTCCTATATATTTTATGGTATTATCGTCATCTGTTATTTTAGTAAATATCAACCTTGCACCAACACGATTAGTTGATCTTATAACCACGCTGTTTGATTTGGGATCGTCCGATTTTGAAACTACCTGGCCTGAAAAGTTGAAATCAGAGCTTATAGGAATATTTACGGATTGACCAACTTTTAATTCGAGAAGATTAGAAAGATTGTTGGGATTAAAATTCACCTGATCAGGAAGGTCAGCGAACAACTTTGGTTTATTATTGTCCGGCTCGTTAATGGGAATCGTTTTGTTTTGTGCACCTTGAGCGAACGAGCAGAGACTGCAAAGAATACAGCATACGCTGAGTACGGTAATACTTAGGTTTCTCATTTAGATATTGTTTTAAACTAAATAGGATATTTTCGGCAGTTGATATTATTCAACTGTGACTTTCAACAGGGACGGATAAACAAATTTTGAAAATAAGTTTTCCGTTTGCAAGTGTTTATTATAAAAAGATTAGAAATCAAGTGCTTCCCCTTAGAATGAGTTTCGTAAAATTTCTATTGCCTATTCAGTTTTTTACGTGGCCACTAATATTGACCAGTAGCAAGCATAACTAAAGTGCATGCTTCAAGAAGCTTAATTCCTTTGCTGGCCGCTATTTTTGCTAACTCATCATTTTCAGCCCCCGGGTTAAAAATAATTCGTTTTGGTTTTAATGAAATGATGTAATCATAGTACTGTTTCTGATGCATTGGATTCAGGTAGAGAGTGACTGTATCAACATCTGTCCATTCTTTTTTTTCTGTTTCAATAGCTACATTGCCAACGACACCTTTCCTTTTTCCAATTGCTACCACCGGATGCTGATGAGTTTGTAATCGTTGCAATGCAAGATAACTATAACGAGAGGGGTTTTCTGATGCTCCAAGCACTAATGTTTTTTTCTTGCCATTCATTGTACAAAGCTATCCAATATCAAATCAACTGAAAAAACGGTGAACGAGTTGTCCGCCGATCAAATGATTTTAAAGTCCTTAATGAAATACATATGCCAGGAAAGCAACGAGGCAAAGTAAATTAATGGCTACAATGTTTTTATGCTTTAGAAAGATATTCGCATATTTCATCCGCCTGAAATACTCCCTGACAATAAAAACAGTTAAGCCAATAAGATATAGTGTAGCAATCCATTCGATGACTGCAATTAAACTCATTGTAATCATAACAGGCAGCAATAGTAAAATTGTTATCAATGCCAGCATGTTCACCTGGCCAAGATATTCGACAGCTTGTTTTTGTCTTAAACAAAAGGCAATAATGCAATTAATAGTTACAAAAAGGAGATAGGCCTGTTGCAGTTGTATAAATGACAAATGATAAAATGAAAGCCGGCTAAATAAATTGTTATGAAGAGGATAAAGCATTAATGAATTGAAAAAGAAAAACAGAATCATAAATAAAATCCTGTAGAAAACATTAAAACCGGGACTGCAATCAAAATTTCCCAGGCTGCATTTTTTCGCTACAATTACCTTTCGGTTGTATGAAATGAATTTGTATAATTTTTTTAAGGACCAGTTTACCGGTTTAAAATTTCCAATCCATTTAATACCAGCATTTTTTTGCCCAAGAATTTCCAATAACGCATCAATACCGTATAAGGCAGTCCGTGTTTTTGTATCAAACAGGGGTATTTCATTTTTTGCTTTCTCTATATCAATCGAAGTGAGAATTTCAATATTGGCTCTGGAAAATGGGATTCTGCTTTCTGGATTCAGCAATTTATATTTTACAAACAAATTTGAATACCAGGTGCAGAGGGGACAGTAATCGTCATAAAGTAGAATTTTAGTGGACATTTTAATTCTATTTAAATAGCTTCATCATACTTCCTATAAACCAATTCTCATCTGCTTTTATCATCATATCCAAAGTTTTGTCAGCCTGTTTGCCAAGGCGCTTAATGCTGCTGACAGTATCTACAAAAGTTTTTATATTCTTATCCCGTTTATCTCCTTCTACTTCTTCCAATTGATCGAGCAACTTTAGCATGGGATCAAGTTCCCGTTTCTTTCTTTCCTTTACGATTTGTTTTACTACTTTCCATATATCCTTTTCGGCTGTAAAAAATTCTTTACGTTCCCCTGTTAAAATAACTCTTTCAACCAGGCCCCAGTTAATCAGCTCCCTAATGTTCATATTTGTGTTGCCGCGACTGATGTTTAGCTCTTCCATGATGTCATCTTGCGTAAGAGGCTCTGCACTTACCAATAAGAGTGCATGTATTTGTGCCATTGTGCGGTTAATGCCCCAGTGCGTGCCAAAAGCCCCCCAGCTGCTGATGAATTGTTGTTTTGCTTCACTTAATTTCATAACGCTAAGGTAAAACAATCTTTTCGAATTTTCAAAAAGTATTGAAAATAAAATCAAAATGGCTGACCGTGTGTTTGACTGATCAATTTATTTGTTAACCGGGGAAAGGGCTTTAACGTGGAAATTAGCAGATTCGATAAAATGGGGGATCAATCTGATCAAATGCGATTTTGCTTCCATGCAAAGCCATGCTCATACCATTGCCACAAAGCGGGGTGATCATTCCCGCTGCATCACCCGTCATAAGCACATGATTTGCGACCTGGTTTTTTATTGAGAAACTTATTTGAGAAATTGTAACCGGTGATTCATACAATGTTTCAGCTTCGCTAAAGATTTTTTTCAGATGGGGATTCTCAAATAATATTTGTTTTTCCATTTGAGAAATAGAATTGCCGCTTTGTTCAAGATTTTTTGCAGTGGTTAAATAGCAAAGACAAAACTTCTGCTCTTCTATTTGTGAAATGCCGCAATAACCATTTTTGAAATTGTGCAACGCAATCAGATCATCAGGCCAGTTGATCTTAATGTGATATTTGACTGCTATGTAATTATTTAGTTTGTTTTGTTTTTGTAAAAGAAACCTGCGTTTCCATTTTACATCAAGGTTGCTTCGCTTGCCAAATGATCCGACAGCTACCTTACACTGAATATTGCGCATAGAACCTTGGATGTTGAATATGTCATTTTCAAACTTTATGTCCTCGACCTTCATTCTCTCTAATACTTCAACCCCATTTCTTTTCGCAATATCGGCAAGCATTGCATCAAGTGTATACCTGCTGAGACCAAATCCGCCTAATGGCAGGTCTTGTTCAAGTTCTTTTCCATTGGGTGCTGTAACAAGCAACCTTCTTATAAGTGGAAGATTCATTTGGCTCAATGGAACTCCCAGGTCTTCCAGAAAATTCCAACTCTCAAAACTGATATACTCGCCACAGACTTTATGGAAAGGATATTTTTCTTTTTCAAATACAATAGTTTTGTAACCCGCCCTTGCAGATTGAATGCTTAAAGCAAGCCCGGCAAGTCCCCCGCCAACTATCGCAACATCATATAGCTTGTTTTCACTCATGCGTGTAAATCATCAGCCATCGAAATGCCCATTTCCATTTTAGTTGTGCATTGAAGATTGCAGATTTAATACTGAGCTTCTCCAGCTCTTCTCTTTGAAATCCTCTCAGCACACTTAAGGGTCCGTCATTTTTCACTAAATAACTGTTCGAGAAAAGCTTTGTCAGCAATTTTATGGAATAATAAGCAATCGGATGACGGTGAAGATCATTGATAAAAAACCCAGTGCCGGAATTTTCTTTCATCCATTTCAGAATTTCAATTACTTCCTCATCAGTAAAATGATGACAGAACAAGGAACAAAAAACAATGTCGGGCTTTTCATCAAAGAAAACAAATTTATAGTCAGAGGTCACAAACTGAATTTCTTCATTTTCCTTTTTTGACCTTGCAAATTCTATACAATGAGGATTGATATCCACTCCTGATAATTCAACTTTTATATTTTTATTTTTGCAATAATCTTTTATTACCCGCAGGTTATCCCCGCCACCGCAACCTATTTCGAGAATTGAAATCTCCTCATCATTTCTTTTCAAAGCAAGCTTAGTCTTTTTCATCAGGGTTCTTATCCCATCTAACGTTATTTTATGCCCTCCGAGTTTTGCGTTTATAAAGTCAAGCTCCTTCATATTCTGTTTTATGTCTTCAAACGGAATATCATCCCTGTCAAGTAATTCTTTCTTGTATGATCGTTTTGGGAAATCCATTTAACCTTTCTCCTAAAAAGAGAATGTGAAAATTAACAAAATGTTGAACGAGCATTATTTAATCGAAACCTGATATTTCTTTGATAATGTGGGCTGCGGGAAACCGAATTATCATAGGTGCAGCACTAACCATGAATAAAACAAAGTCTCGTTAGCGTGACGCTACAAAAGTTTCCATGGTAAGGCCGGGGCCGAATGCAGCTGCAAAAATTTTCTGATCTTTTACCAAAGAGGATTCCATTATTTTTTTCAATACAAACAATATTGCGGCTGATGACATATTGCCGAAATCTTTCAGTACATCGTAGCAGTGAGCCAGCTCGCCATTTTTTAATTCAAGACTCTGGTGAATAACATCGAGGATTCTTTTCCCTCCGGGATGTATACACCAATGTGAAATTTGATTTTTTTCAATGCCTGCCTTTTCCAGTGCTCTTGTTACAAGAGGGCTAAAATCTTCTTCAAGAAGTTCAGGGATATAACCACTCAGCGTCATTAAGAAACCAGAAGAGGATAATTCCCAGGCCATATCTTTTTTTCCTTTAGTGATTATTTCAGAATAAAAATGATCAAGCTTTAATCCTGTTTCAGGATACTCATCATTTGTTACCAACACAGCAGCAGCCCCGTCACCAAACAGTAATGATGATGTAATATTGTCTACCGTGGCTTCTTTTTGAAAATGCAAAGTGCATAGTTCTGTACAAACTATCATCACCCGTGCGTTCCCGTCATTTTTGCAAATTACGTCTGCCACTTTCAATGCATGAATAGCGGCATAGCAACCCATGAAGTTTATCGATGTGCGATAAATTTGCTTTGGGAGATCCATAAGTTCCATTATCTGCAGATCAAGCCCGGGTGCACTCATGCCGGTACAGCTCACGGTAATCAGGTGGGTGATTTCGCGGCCCGGCATAAAATTGTTGAGACATTCGCGAATGGCGGTTACTGAGAGCGGAGCGGCATATTTGTTAAACAATGCCATTCGATGCTCAAGAGAGGGAAATGGTTCAAGATTTTCAGTTTGGGGATAGAATTTCCAGTCTTTTATGTCACAACTGTAATCGGGGATTGTGGAATATCGATGATCAATACCGCTGTGCTGATATAAAAACCTGAGTTTTCTGTTTTCTGTGGTATTCATCGCAAATACCAGTTCCATAAATTTATGTATATCCTTTTGCCTGTGCTTATGAGCCGGTAATGCCGTTCCTATTGAAATAATCTTACTCAAGTAATCTTAGAATTATTAAGGTTAAAAAACAAATTGTTGTGCAACATGAAGCAAGGATATTCATCCATAAACTATTTTTAAAATTTGCTTCTGCCTCGTTCTTCCATACTTTCATCATCCATGCTGAAAAAAATAAAACCATTGGTAGCATGGAAAGCAGGAAAATATAAAAAGAGCGAAGCTGATGTTGATAATAAAACGTTACAAATATCAGTAGGGTTGCTGCTGCAAAAATGCCGCCACAAAAAATAAAACTCCCGCGTTTTCCAAGGAGCATGCTGATTGTCAACACGCCATCCTTGCGGTCATCATCGTGCTGATAAATTTGTGTGAGTGGATAATAACCACCAATCAAACAAGCGGCAGCCAGCATTGGTAGCAATGGTACATCAAGCGTTTTATTGACACTGCTGCCGTGATAAGAAATAAAAAAAATGGAAGCTCCCTGGAAAATTACCACAGTCAAATAGCCAATCACGGGATATTTTTTCAAACGTATGCCACGATAACTATAAGCCCTTGATGCAAGAATATACAATAGCACGCCGGCCGCAAAATAAAAACTTATAAAACATCCGATAGTAACGGCTATCACGTCCATTGCTATAGTTGTGTAAAATAATTGTCTGGATGGCTTTAGTGGGCTTTTCAATCCGCCAATCGGCGTTTCATCCCTGTCCATGTATGAATTATAACCGTTGCTCGATGGATAAACAAGAACATGCAGCACAAAAAAAATAATCAAAGCGTCCTGCCAGCTTACTTCTGGCACCTGGCTTAATGCAAACAAATAAACAGGTAGAAGAAAAAACGAAAAATGAAATCGAAGAAGTTGTATTGTTGATCGGCGCAACACACAGTAAGTTAAATATTTTTATGTAGTCGGCTGACGTAATTCCCTGACTGCCGGCAGGCA
>WNFY01003317.1_pt1 | contig 16029 bp, 18 predicted proteins | sample 5400091 | NCBI WGS metagenome assembly WNFY01 (sample SAMN13153364, study PRJNA577476) | soil metagenome | isolation source: 60 cm soil or saprolite under grassland replicate 1 | place: USA:California | collected 2016-06-15
GCAATTAGTTGAATCAATTACCATTACATTTTTGCCCGTCACAGTATTTTTATTTTCATCTTTGTTCATACTTTCCCATGCGCTGTTCCATGTGCTAAGATCACTCCATGCAAATGAAGCCGGTATGATGAATACATTATCTGCCTTTTCCAGAACGCCGGAATCAATGGAAATATCAGGCCAACTTGCATATATTTTTTTAATTACATTGTTTTCAAATAAAGTATTTAATGCGGCAAGTTCGTCGTTAAAGAGATAATAAAGATTGGGTAAAAATTTTTGAAGCATATTTAAGATGTCAATGGCCTTCCATATAAAAATTCCCGAATTCCAGAAATAATCTCCACTGGAAATGTATTCTATGGCAAGCTCTCTGCCAGGCTTTGCTTTAAATTCTTTTACTTTAAAAATATCTTTATCCGTTTCATTCCTGTCGTATTGTACATAGCGGTATCCTGTACTGGCATGTGTTGGCTTTATGCCTAATGTAAGTAATGCGTTATTAGATTGCACGAAATTCAAAGCAAGCATACTTGCCCGTGCAAATTCATCATCATCAGATATCAGGTGATCTGCCGGTGCAATAATTACTGAAGCATCAGCATCTTCTTTAAAAAACTTAAACGATGTATAAGCGACAGAGGCAGCAGTATTTTTTCTTTCAGGCACACCCAAAATATTTTTTTTAGGTATAGCGGGGAGCTGTGTTTTAGTAAGATCAAGATAGCTGCCTGAGGTAACAACATAAATGTGTTCATGGGGAATTATTTTCTCAATTCTATTGAACGTTTGTTGAATTAAAGTTTGCCCGGTCCCTAAAATATCAAGGAACTGTTTAGGATAATTGGCTCTGCTCATCGGCCAAAAACGTGAGCCCATGCCTCCAGCCATAATAACTGCGTAGTTATGATTCATAATCTTTGGATTAAGGATATGCCTATTTCAGAAAATATTTTTCAAATGGCAAAAACCTGTTACCAGTATGAGATTATCAAGTTGTTCGTTTTGTTTGGGGCTTTGTTTTTTTAATTGCTCTTTTAAAAGGAGGTATAAAGCATTTGAAAACGATTTTCTTAAAAAATAAAAATCGCGCTTCTGCAAGATATAATTCAAAACGGGGGAAAGCGCTTACGGACTTGTTTTGGCTTATGGAAGAATAATAATTATAAGCATCCAGTATGGCATTTTCAGCACAGGTTGAATTTATATTGGCATGATAAATCAGGGCTGCATAATACCTGCCGTAAATAAATGGAGGCACTGAAGCATTTAAGTTTTCTTTTGAAAGAATATTAAAATGTCGCTCCAGCATTTCCTGGTTGCCGGTAAGCCAATAACGAAAAACTAACAGTGAATGGGCAAAAACCTGTGCCCTGGTGGACGTGTTTTCTGAATAATAATATCTCAGGCCATTACCATAATAGCCATTTAGTTTATCAATATTGACAAATTTTTCAAAATAAAATTCCTGCCCGTTTTTCGTTTTGGCAATCTGTATCTGAAATTTATCTGCAAGTGCCGGGTTTCTGTTTAAAAAATTGATTGTATTAACCACCACACTCAAAAAAGTATGATCTTCTGCATCTTTTACATACACGTTGCGAAACAGGGAACTTAGAAAATTAAGAATGCCCTCATTCTTGTCATCAGCTTCTCTGTCTTCTTTAGTAATTGTTTTGATTTCGTCTGGTGATTGAAAGCCGCAATATTTGGATAAAATGGTTAAAGTGGAATAAGAGGGAGGATAATCCGCCTTGACAAGTCCAAAAAAGCGACGTAATGTATTTGGATTTAACTGTACTCTTGTACGCTGAAAAATTTCATCAGACAACTCTATGCAATCTCGTGAAGAGACGATGCGTCTTCCAAAAACATTTTCGATTTCTTGCTTGATCAGCGGTTCAGTATTAATTTTCATTGCCACGGTATTTTAAACATTCTGCTTATACGGGGCAGTTGTTATTAATACACTAAGCAAACCAGGGGACTAAATCATTAAAATATCGGACCAAACTTCTGTGGTGGGATTCAACAATCGCTGATATTAAAGATATGCTGGCTATGAAATTTAAATGTGTTCTTTTTGGTTCAGCCTTTTTATTAATTCAATTTTTTCTTATCATGAAGTTATAAAGAAAAACAAATAAAATTTGTAAGGCCCGGTCTTTAATTTTCCACATACGCTTTTTTTTCATGCTCTCTTCGATTACTTATTTTTCTGCATTTTTCATATTCAGATAATCAGATGGGGTCATCCGTTTTAATTTTCAACAAAGTTTTTCCATGCGAAGCTGAGTAAGTTTCTGAGCGAATCAATGATCCTTGATGGAAACATAAAATGTAGAAACAAAAATCCCTTGAAAAGTTTCAAGGGATTCAATGAAGTTGATTAATCTATTTGCGGACCGGACGGGACTCGAACCCGCGACCTCCGCCGTGACAGGGCGGCATTCTAACCAACTGAACTACCGATCCTTTTGCCATGATTTGCATCTCACAAATCATTTTTTTACAGGACGGCAAAGATAAGGGTAATCAGATTTTTCAAACAAAACTTTTCTCCAAAAAATTTGAAACTGTAATTTTACCGCCAGCATTTTAAATTCTTATATGCCGCAATACCCCAATAGACAATTTTTGGACTTCGAACAGCCGATAAAAGAACTATACGAACAGATAGAGGAAAATAAAAAACTGGCTGAAAAAAATGTTAAGGTTGATTACAAAGCAATCATTCAGCAGTTAGAACAATCTATTGTTGAAAAACGCAGAGAAATTACTGAGCATCTTACGCCGTGGCAAAGAGTGCAATTGAGCCGTCACCCCGACAGACCTTACACGATGAAGTATATTGAAAAAATGGCTGCAAATTTTGTAGAGTTGTTTGGTGACAGAAACGTTAGGGATGATAAAGCAATGATAGGTGGCTTTGCGGAATTAGATGGACAAACAGTAATGTTTATTGGTCAGCAAAAAGGAATTAACACAAAAATGCGGCAGCACCGCAATTTTGGAATGGCAAATCCCGAGGGTTATCGCAAGGCATTGCGTTTGATGAAGCTTGCGGAAAAATTTAATAAACCTATTATCACGTTAATTGATACGCCCGGTGCATTTCCCGGTGAGGAAGCTGAAGAACGTGGGCAGGGTGAAGCTATTGCCCGTAATATTTATGAAATGATTCGGCTGAAAGTGCCTGTGATTTGCGCTATCATTGGTGAAGGTGCCAGCGGCGGAGCCTTGGGAATTGGCGTAGGGGATAAAATATTAATGATGGAAAACACTTGGTACACTGTTATTTCGCCCGAAAATTGCAGCGCTATTCTCTGGCGCTCATGGGATAAAAAAGTAGTAGCGGCGGAGCAGTTACGGCTTACGGCTATTGACATGAAAGGCTTTGGACTGATTGATGAAATTGTTCCTGAACCCATTGGCGGTGCACATTGGGATTACAATGAAGCAGCGGCTATTCTCAAAAAATATATTCTTGAGGCACTTGAAGAAGTAAAAAAAATACCTGTTGAAGAACACATGCAGTATCGCATAAATAAATTTAGTAAAATGGGTTTCTGGGATGAGATCGATACAGAAAAAAGTGAAGATTAATTTTATGAGCCAGACTAAGAATATGAATTGGGCTTCCGTTGCGTCGCACTCTTGTACGTCATAGCTTTCTTCAACTGCCGTGTCTGTAGTAAAGTTTGTCAGCAAGGGCATATTAAATACAACAAATAATTTCAACAATAAATCTTAAGCTGAAATCGTAAATCATAAATCTAAAATCAAAATGTCTCTTCAAAATAAATTACAGGGAACCGGTGTAGCAGTGATTACGCCGTTTACATCAAATGGTGACATTGACTTTGATGCCTTAGAAAAAGTAATCAACCATGTCATTGATGGCGGTGTAGAATATCTTGTCACTTTGGGAACAACAGGTGAAACACCTACGCTGGATAAATTTGAAAAAACAGATTTAATAAAACTTACTTACAAAATTGTAAATAAACGGGTACCCGTTGTGGTGGGAGTTGGAGGAAACAATACTAAAGAACTTTTGGAAGAACTTGAAACATTTCCCTTAGATAGCGCTGCTGCAGTATTAAGCACTTCACCCTATTACAGCAAGCCTTCGCAAGAAGGTTTATACCAGCATTATAAAACTTTGGCCCATGCTTCACCCAAACCTATTCTTTTATACAATGTCCCCGGGAGAACGGGAAGAAATATAAATGCTTCAACCACCATCCGTTTGGCAAAAGAAGTTGAAAATATTGCCGGCATAAAAGAAGCAAGTGGTGACATGGCACAATGCATGCAAATACTTCGAGATAAACCCGAAGACTTTCTGGTAGTAAGTGGCGATGATGCATTGGCATTGCCACAAATTGCCTGTGGAATGGAAGGCATAATAAGTGTTGCTGCCAATGCTTATCCAAAAGAATTTTCAAAGATGATACGCTTGTGTTTAAAAGGAGATTTCACAAAAGCAAAAACTATCAACGATAAATTGATCGAAGCATACGAATTGATGTTTGCAGAAAATAATCCTGCCGGTGTAAAAGCATTTATGGCTGAAATGGGATTGATTAAAAATAATCTTCGCTTACCATTAGTGCCTTTAAGTGAAAGCTTGTTTATCAAAGTAAAAAATTATATGCGTCAGGAGATGCTAATTGCATCTTGATAAATTTATTAGTTTTTCGAATCACCACTGCATGAGATTAATGTTTCGGCAGTGGTGAATTTGTTTAATAGAATTACAAAGTATACAACCACTTACTAAGAGTTGTACAGGCAATGAAGGTTAGATAGATTACTCCTGCGTCGGAATGACAAGCTGAAGAAAAACTCAAGCTTGTCATGTCGAAGAATGAGACATCTGCTTTTATTTAATTCAATAGAATTACAAAGCGTTGAAGAGTGCGGCGCAAGAAAAGCATCATTCATATTCTTCACCCTCGCTCATAAAAAAGTTAATCCTCTCTTTACAGATTATTGCGTTTGTTAAGTTTTGTATTTTCACCACATGAAGAAATTTTTTTTATTGCTTGTCTGCAGCTTTATTTATTCATTTCTGTTTGCACAATATACGCTCCGCGTAATTGTTGATAGTGCATCTACACGAAAGCTTGAAGACATTTATGTGGCAGGTAATTTCAATAACTGGAATCCGCATGATTATAATTATAAAATGAAACCTTTTGGCGGAACGAGAAGGGTGTTTGTTTTTAAAAATATTTCCGCGGGCAAATACGAATTTAAATTTACACGTGGCGCCTGGGAAAAGGTTGAAACAACGGCAACGGGTGAAGATGTTACGGATCATACAATAGATATAAGCACTGATACATCGTTGAATTTTACAATTGCAGGATGGCATGATGATTATCCTGATAAGCCAAAATCTAATACTGCCACAGTCCAGGTACAAATTCTTGATACAGCATTTTATATTCCTCAGTTAAACCGTTACAGAAGAATATGGATTTATCTTCCCAAAACTTATAACTATACAAAAGGGAAATATTATCCCGTGTTGTATATGCACGACGGACAAAATTTATTCAATGAGCAAACAGCGCCTTTTGGTGAGTGGGGAATAGATGAATGTCTTGATACTTTGCAAACGCAATTGAATAAAGAATGTATTGTTGTGGGAATAGATAATGGTGGGGAACATAGAGTAACAGAATATAATCCTTATGATAATGAAAAATATGGAAGGGGTGAGGGCAACCAGTATGTTGATTTTATTGCGCAAACGCTAAAACCATTTATTGACAAGCATTTCAGAACATTGAAAGATGCACCAAATACTTTTATTGCAGGAAGCAGCATGGGCGGATTAATATCTTTATATGCTGTTGTAAAGTATCCGGATGTATTTGGCGTTGCCGGTATTTTTTCACCGTCTTTCTCGCTGGTTCCACAATTTTACGGTGACGTACAAAAAGTGACATGGAAAGGTCTTCATCGCTTTTTCTTTTATGCAGGTTCAAAAGAGAGTGAATCAATGGTAAGCGATATGAAGGAAATGGAAGGTGTTTTGTATAAAAGCAATAAAAATATTCAAACACGTGAAGTAATATTTCCTTTAGGCCAGCACAATGAAAGTTACTGGCGAAAAACATTTCCTGATTTTTATAAATGGCTGATGCAACCTTGATTAAGTAATGAGCGTGAACCTCTAAATTTATTTTAGCTTGAATTTTCTTTGATTACTTGTATTGTTCCCACAATTCTATAAACTCATCTAATTTAATTCGAGGTCCTCTCTTATGATTTTTCTGAGCAAGCCTTTGGGGAGGTCATTATTTTTATGTAAAGGAACTGTGTTACTCTTCCATCACTGTGTTTCATTCTATGATGTGAACCATTGATTCTAATTAAAACGAATCCGATATTTTCCAAAAACTTAATAAATTCTTTGCCTGTTATTGCTGGAAGGGTATGTGACATAAAGAATGTTACCGTGTAATTTCCAACTCCCGAAATCCGATGAATTTGTTAGATATATCTATCTGCTGTTCTTCTAAACATACCTCAACTACTTCTCTTAAGTTTTTCATCGCTTCTTCAATAGTGCTGCCATAGGAATGACATCCTTTAAAGGCAGGACAGGATACAATATAAACATTATCTTCATCCTGTTCAATAATTACCGGTAAATGAAGATTTTCTTTTGTCATTATAATTTTTGTTAAATGCAATTTAAATAAAAATGATTAATCGTCTAAAAACTAATCTTTTAAAAGATCTATTTTAAAATACTGAATAACCCAATACTAATTTCTTTTATAAAAGATAAGTAGCGCCCTCTATTGCCAGTTGTGTATCAGGAAATACTTCCATAGTTTCATCAAGAAAATCATCAAGCAATTCATACTTGCTGCTGAAGTGACCAATCAATAATTTTTTTGCTTTGGCAAGCAAAGCAATATTTGCTGCCTGTGTTGTAGTAGAATGAAAACGGCTTGCAGCTCTCTCTTCAAGGTCTTTAAGGTAAGTAGTTTCATGGTATAGCATGGTAGCCTCATTTAGTTTGTTTACTATATTTTCATTGTAAATAGTATCGCCACAAAAGGCATAGCTTCTTGGCGGTGTGGCAGGTATTGTAACAGTTTCATTCTTTATTACTTCTCCGCTTTCAGTTATATAATCTTCACCCTCTTTTAGTTTTTCATAGTAAAGGGGAGGTATATCATAATGTATAATTTTGTCTTTATCTATCCTTCTTGGTTTCTTCTTTTCACGAATAATAAATCCCCAGCACTCTATGCGATGATATACTTTAAAACACTCTACACTAAATTTATTTTCATCAACAATTACTCCTTCATTTTTTAATGGATGAAAATGAAGCGTAAATGGAAACTGTGTATCAGCTATTGAAAAAAGCAGGTCAAGTATTTTTTTCAAAGGTTCAGGGGCATGAAGATGCAAATCATGTTCGCGACTCATTAATCCAAAACTTGTGAGTAAACCTGGTAAACCAAAATAATGATCACCATGTAAATGTGAAATAAAAATATGATTGATTCTGCTACGGCGTATTTTATACTTGCTCAATTGCAATTGTGTTCCTTCACCACAATCAATGAGGAATAATTGTTCATTCAATGTTATTACCTGTGCTGTTGGATGCCTGTCATAAGCAGGTAATGCTGAATTGTTTCCAAGTATCGTTACACCAAACATAGGATTTGAGCTTTATCAAATAAACTGCTAACATTAATTAGTCGTTGCATTGTATTCTGAAATGTGCAATTTGCATTTTTAAATACAAATAAACCATTTACGGCAAAGAATGTTTTGTAAATGAATTTAAATAATATTCTTCGTTTTTTCTCTCAGCGTTCATATTAAATACCAAAACTTAAATATTTTCGAAACTTATTGCTATGAAGCACTGCATTATTTTTGAAATAAATTAATCACTTGATTTATCCATCTGTTGCTGTTGTTATACTCAATTATAACGGAAGAAATTATCTTCAAAAATTTTTGCCGTCAGTATTAGCATCTGCTTATTCTAATAAACGAATAATTGTAGCTGACAATGCATCAACTGATGATTCGGTTAATGTTTTGAAGCAATTTGATTTAATAGAAGTTCTACTGCTGGACAAAAATTATGGATTCGCGGAAGGATATAATCAGGCTTTAAAAAGAGTGCAGGCTGATTATTTTGTGTTACTTAATTCTGATGTTGAAGTGACGCAGCATTGGATTGAACCCATTATAACTTTAATGGAGACAGATAAAATAATTGCAGCCTGCCAGCCTAAAATATTAACATACACACAAAAAAACCTTTTTGAGTATGCCGGTGCGTCAGGTGGATGGATTGATACACTAGGTTATCCATTTTCCCGTGGTCGTGTGTTTGATGTTTGTGAACAGGATGATGATCAGTATAATGATAACATTGAAGTGTTTTGGGCCTCAGGTGCGGCCATGTTTATACGTGCATCAGTATTCAATGAAATGAATGGCTTTGATGGTTTCTTTTTTGCGCACATGGAAGAAATTGATTTATGCTGGCGAATGCAGTTGGCTCGATATAAAATTATGTGTTGTCCTGCTTCTGTTGTTTATCATGTGGGGGGCGGCACTTTACCGAGAGGTGACACAAGAAAAATTTTCCTGAATTTCAGAAACAATCTTATCATGCTTTGTAAAAATCTTCAATGGCAAGAAAAAATATGGAAACTTCCTTTACGATTTTTTCTTGATATTTTATTTGCGTTTAAAGGTTTATTCTCTGGTTATGGTGCTTCTTTTATTGCTGTATTCAAGGCGTATCTTTCTGTTATAAAATGGAGCTTATCACGAAGAAATAAAAACGGGTTTAATAGAAAGCCTTTGAAAAGTATGCAGGGCGTATATAGCGGTTCCATTGTTTGGGCGTATTTTATAAAAAAGAAAAAACGCTTTTCTGAAATTGTAAAAAAGAACTTGTAATTATCAGTAGTTGCACCTTATTTTTGCACTGCAATTTTAAGATATGGCAAACGAATATGAAAGTTACAAAGAAAGAGATTTCGGATACAATTGGGTAACGTCCTCCCGTTTCCTGTTTTATATGCAGGTTTTTGTTGTTGTCGCTTTTTTAATAGGCGGCTGTTTTGAATTGTACCAGCATCGTTATAAAGGCAAGCCTGATGTGGAAGTGCCGGATAATACGCTCTATACGCCGAAATACAAGTAAATTTTGCAGAATAAAAATTTTGTGATTAAGGGCAGAATATTACTTTTGCACTCCCAAAATAAGCTCTTATAAAGCGTGCTGAGGTAGCTCATTTGGTAGAGCATCCCGCACATGCGGGACAGGGGTTGGGGGTGGTCGGTATAAGTTCTTCAACTTTCTGTTCAAAGGAAATTTATTAAATGCGGAAGTAGCTCATTTGGTAGAGCACAACCTTGCCAAGGTTGGGGTGGCCGGTTCGAGCCCGGTCTTCCGCTCTAGAAAATCCTCCGCCTCAGGTGGAGGATTTTTTTAATATTACTCCCGAAGAGTCGAGACATGCCCTGGTGGTGGAACTGGTAGACACGCAGGACTTAAAATCCTGTGGCCAGCAATGGCCGTGCGGGTTCAACTCCCGCCTGGGGCACAGAATCAATCACTTATGAAAGTTGCGTTAAGCAACTTTTTCGTTTTTTATAAATTTGCAAACAATTTGCAAACATTTATACTCAATTGATTTTCCTGCAATTTTTTCTGGGAAGTAAAGAACTTTCGTTTCAAAATTATTAAATGATTTGAATTAGTGAAGGATTTAATGTTTCAGTTTTAATAGTTGAAATATCGAGTCTCGTTATCCCTTCGGGATTAATTATTTACCATTAACCTTTTTCTTTAATTCCTTGGTTTCTCTTTCTTTTCACCAGCAAGACGAAACATCTTCGTTTGTTCCACAAGTCGTTCTTCTTCCTGAACAACCCATTTTTGCATATGCTGCGCGTCAAGACTATACAAGCTATCCGCATGATAAAGCAATTTCAACAAACCTCCTCCGGCAGTCACCTTCAACGCCCTATATTTAATATCATTCGCCTCAAATTGCTTCTTTTCTTGAGTTGCATTCATCCATTGCCATAAGAAAAATACAGAACCTAAAAATAAAATAATGGCAATCCATATTCCTTTGTGTAGATGATGTTTGTGTTCTACGCGGTTTTGTAATGGTTGCTCTAATTTTTTCCCTATTGCTTCTATCTTTAACTTCAACTCACTCATCTTTTCTTGCATCAGTAAAAATTGTTCAATCATTTTTTTTAGGTCTGCACGTATGCCCTGTAGCTGCCCAGCCCATTGATTTTGATTTGTCTCGTCTTTATCCGCTATACCTTGTTTTAACAGGGACTCAATCATTCTTAGTTTTTCCAATATTGATTGCAATAAGAGTTCGCTCATGACTTTTTATTTTGAGTTTAATGTAATCGCAAAAAATGTTTCTTTTTTCTTCGTTGCCTGAGGAGTTCACGTGGCATTTGTTCATCCATTTTCTCGGGCTTCATTAATTCTTCCAGCAATGAATTTTTCTGATGCAATTCTTTGCTTATAGCTTCTTGTAATGTCTCCGTTGGATTGTTATCACCAGTAGTTTTTGATACAGGTTGTAATTCTATTTTTTGTTGCTGTTCTATGGTTCTTTGGAGGTTCTTTAAAGAAAGATTTCTGTCTATTTCACTACCCTTATATTTGTATTCTCCTATCCTAAAACTAATGCCCTGTAGTTCTTCTGTTTGGCCTTTGTATTTATAGAGCGTTTCTATTCCCTCTTTTTGTAATTGATTTCTTAAATCATCAAGGGTTTTACAGAGGCGTAATCTTTCTAAGATTGCCTGGTAAATAATATAACGGTTTGCTTCTTTTTCATTGAGACGTTCCAGATGAGTAAGACTTAGGTCTTTTGATAAGGCTTGTTTTAATTCATGTTTTAAAGTAAGTTTCTGAGCAATCTTTTTTCCCTTTAATCCTATCCAGTTATCCTTTATAGTTTCTCCATTATTATTTACCCGATTGGCAATAACGTGCAGGTGAAGATGATCCCTATCTGTATGTTTGGTTATTACATATTGGGTATTTGTTATCCCCATTTCACTTAAATATTCTTTCGTTATTTTTATCATTTTGACATCATCAATTTTTTCACCCGGATAAAAGCTTAAGATGCCATGAAAAACCGCCTTCTTTAATGATGGTCTTAAGTTCCTTTGCATATCAAAATCCTGAGCCATGAATTTATAGTTGTGGGTTCTCACTCCTTCGCCGCCTAAAACCAATGCTCTTTTCTCATCTTCACAGATGTATTTACAAGCGCCATAAAAAAATTTTCCGATAATCACTTTGCTTATCACTTTTTACCTCCTTAGTTTTTCTAAAACATCATCAAATATCTCCCTGTAGTTTTCAAAAAGAAGTACTGCTGTTAAAATCCCTTCCTGATGTGCTCTTTTTGTAAGCTGATTTAAGTTCTCGGACATACCACTTAGCTGCCTGTAAAAATGTCTTTCTTCTTCAGTTGTTCTTGCTATCACTTCACCCTTTAAAGCCATTTGTCTTATATAAGTTGTAACACGCATTCCTGCTTTCGCAGCTTTTTCTTTTAGAGTAGAGTACTCACTTTTGGTAAATCTTATTCCTGTTGCCGATTCTCTTTTTTCATCCTTTTTTGGACGTCCTCCGCGATATCTTTTTTCACTTTCCATTATCTTCAAAAATTTCTTTTGCGACCAACGGGATGCAAAAGCGAGCTGGAGTTTTTGTGCAACAAAAACACCGCTCGCTAATTAAAAAAGACGTTTTATAAGTGTCTGCTTTGGGATTGCTTTAATTTTTCCATTTTACCGATGTTCATTACCCAATCATTTAAATCTTTATATCCCTTGTAAAGACTGCTTTCATCAATTACTTTTTGAGATCGCTCCAAAGCAAGTTTTGTATATTTTCTTCCTGCCTCATCCCGGTCTAAATACAGATGAATCTTATCATGTTTTTCCATTAAAAGAAGACTTCTTTCAAAAAAAGAAAGGGAGTTTAAGACAAGAAAGTTTGTCAGTTTTTGTTCCTGATTTTGATTAATAGTTTGATAACTCAAGAAGTCAAAAAAACCTTCAAAAACTGTAATACTGTTTGCCTTTTTGTTGTTGAAATAGGAGACGTATTTTGGCGAAGAACTTCCTTTAAAATATTCGTTTCTTAGTTCATATCCGCTTGCTGTATTTTTAAATCCAATTGCTTTATAAATCCTGCCGTTTAACTCAAAAGAAACTTCACCGCAATACTTGTTTGCAACATGTTGATTTATCCTTCTTTTCTTTAAATATCGGCAAAGACAAAAGTCTGTGATGGGCTGCTTTGCAGCTATGATTTTGATAGCTGTTTCAGTGGCGTCACTGCCACCATTTACTAAGAGATTCTGCTGCCGGTTAAACGACATCTTTTCTGCATGATTTAAAACATTTTTTTGCTGGTGAAAAGAAGAAATTTTTTTGAGTGCTTCACTTATGTTGCAATGGAAATATTGAACAGCAAAATCAACTAAGTTTCCGCCTTTGCCAAGACCATGATTATACCAGACATTTTTCTGACTGTTTACTTTAAATGAAGCTTCTTTTTCATTCCTGAAAGGGGATAGATACCAGTAGTCATTATTCCTGATTTTTTCTGGGTGATACCCGAGGGAATAGAGGTAATCAACCAGGTCAATTTGATTGGCTTTCTCACAATTCATAACACACAATTTTTTTTTCTGGATAAATTATTCTTTGGCTGAAGCAGTTTGTTCTGTTTGAAGGACAATGGCTTCGATATCAATTCTCGAAAAGTATCTTCGGGATTTGATCTTGAAGCTCTTTAGCTTTTTTTGTTTGAGCCATTCGTAAAGAGTGGGTTTTGATACCTGAAAAATTGCACAAACTTCTGCAGGTTTTAATAATGCTTTTTCAGGAAGATGGGAAACAGGAGGAAATGCAGTTTGCTGGTTTAATTTTTCATTTACCACTTCCTCGATAGTTGTTCTGATTTGTTTCCAAAACTCCGCTGGAGCCATTGGAAACAGCATAGGTGTCTCATTCATACTTTTTCACATTTATCTTTTACACGAGTTAGAGAATACCTGTTAGTTGGTCTTAAAGAAAGACAAAGTGAAATTAATGGAAAAGAGTGTTTATAACAAGAGGCACAGAATTGCCTTTAACAACTAATGATTCAAACTTATACAAATTGAATAAAGAAGCGTAAAGAGAAATTAAGTTTGACAGGTTTTGATATGTTTTAAGAAAGAAAAAAAATTGAAGATTTAACAATTGCAGATTAATGAAGCGAAATGCAGTAGAGCTCTTGCAAATAGTTTTTTGATAAATGACTCTACTAAGCCCGCAATAAAAAAATGAAAAGCACTTGTCCAAAAAAACTTATTTCTTTCCTTCCAATATAGATTGTAATAATTCTATTTTCTCCTTTTGCACCTGTAATAACCGTTCATATAATTTTTTATTTTCTTCGAGTGCTTCTATCCATTTTTCAATCGGGTTTACATTAAACGTACAAAGGCGTGAGAACGAATAATCATGAGTATTAAAAGTAGTTGCTATAATATTTATAGCCGCATCCTCATCAAAATTCTTAATTGCTTCTACCGGCACTTTCAATGCCTTTGCTACTGCTTCCAAGAGTTGCGGTTCAATGATCTCTTTTTGTTCCAGCAACGAAATTTTTTGCTGGTTGATACCCAACTCATTGGCAAGCGCATCCTGCTTAATTCCCAACATTTCCCGTATGCGTTTAATATTTCTTCCTTCGTGAACAGTGTTTACCATATTGCTATTAATGAAAACAAATGTATTAAATATTATCCTGTAAAATACATAGCTGTGGGGAATAAAATACACCAATGAAATGTAGCATACAAAATTTGCCTTTTATTATTTGGCACCCTAAATCAAAATAAATATGAAAAAAACATTCGCGGCAATCCTGGCGCTGGTAGCGTTCAGTTGCCAAAAAGAAAATCTTCGGGAACAAAAAACAATTAGTTCCTCTTCCTCGTCAAATGTCTTTTACTACACAGCACTGGCAAAAGACACAAACTTTATCGCTTTGGTTCGAATTTCAGGACCAATTATTCTAAAAGGGAATAGTTATTTAATAGGGTTGCCTCAACCGACATTCCCCGAAGTAAGCGATGGTCATCTTATGTATAAAGAACTTAAAACGGTTTACAGTAAGATGGGTTTTAAAGATTCTGCCTCATGCGCTACGTGGTTCAAAGAAGCATATCGTCGCGGTAAAGCAGTGTATAATCGGTTCCCTAATGCAACCCTTTACGACTATCAAGTTGCATACACTTTGGTCCGATCATCAACACCTACAAGTAGTGTGATAGACCCTTCCTGTTCAGATGAGGCTACGGGAGCTTTTATAGGAAACGTGGCCAAGTGTGCGGCTCTTGCAGCTGTACCGATAGTCGGTGAGGTGGCGGCGGGTACTTGTATGATAGGTGCACTTGTTTCTTTTAATGGAGCACTGGGAAAGTGTCCAAAAGTAAAAGCAGCTTAACTTTAAAGATTAGAGATTATGTATCTTAATAAAAAAATTTTACGATTGGCGTTAATCACAGTCGCTTTTGCCATGCTCTACATGTTCTTTTGGGGAGCGTCGCAAAGCAACTCTAGCTTACCAAAAGTCCTTGCAGGCACATTTCTTCTTTGTACTGTAGTTTCCGGACTATTTACATTAAATGTATATCGAAAGGAAAGAGAAGAGGAAGACAGGAATAAAACCAGATAAACCGATTTCGAATAAAAGAAAATACAATGAGTAAAGCCTGCATGTTAATTGCGGGCTTTTTTATATTATTTAGAGAAGATGTTTTTATATACTCCTGTATATTGTTTTACATTCCATATCAAATCCTTAAATCTTACTCAAGTAATAATTAAAAGTTTATTCGGCAAGATGGTTTATTCTTCAACGTGTTAATTTTACACCAAATCCAATATAATGCATCCAATAGAGGTCAAGTTCCTGTTTGAAGGAATTATTTTTTCAACCCACGTATTTGTACGAAACATTTCAAGGTCTTTTAATCGTTACGAGTTTACAATTAGTTTTTTTACAAACTACCTTATTTCAAAATATTCGAAGGGTTACAATTTTATCTTAGAGAATAACAGGTTTATCAATGTTGACGCTGAAACAAAAGAGGAAACTAAATTAATCAGAACAATTCAGGAAGCTATTGGCAAAATCCCACAAATAATAAATAAAACATTGTTAGCATAAGGTGCTTTTTTATACTCAGCGGTTTTTTTATTTCGAGTTTATACAACCAAATGAATTATAAGAAGCCTTGAAGAAAAGCCGGGTATTTATAGTATAAGAACTGTTGTTGAGAGGGCACATCTTTTTTAGCAGGTTATAAATAGTTTGTTTCAACCCACCCATTATAGTAACCACTTGCTTTTTGCGAGTGGTTTTTTAATTCACTTATTGATATAGGTAATTATTACTTTCCCCAATTTTAGTTTTTACAATAAAAAACCATCTGAATTTTAAATCAAAGTTTTATTATGCAGTATAGTAACCAATAACGCTCTGCTAATTCTTTACAAACTTTGTAGTTGCTGTATTAATCTCAGATATTCTTTGATAGGTGCAGAACAACAATGGTGTAATAACACAAAAGTTTGTAAAGGACTGATTGTTCTTGCATAGCACTCCTTTACTGCAGGCTTAACCTGTGTTTTACAATATAAATTGCAAAACCTTTTTTACGATCTGAGAAGCGTTGTTTAGCTGTCCCTCAATTACCTTCAATTCAACAGTTCTATTTATTAAAAAACTATTAAGCCTTACGAACATTGAAAAAGGATTTATAATATTCATCCTTCACAAAGCCCTTACACCCTGTGAGTGAGGTGGCGGAGCATTAAAGAAAGAAATTGAACCCTTACCCTTATGATATCAATCCATTTATATTTAAAGAAACACAAGCGTCAGGAGCGTTTGTTTGCTGC
>WNFY01002942.1_pt1 | contig 16025 bp, 15 predicted proteins | sample 5400091 | NCBI WGS metagenome assembly WNFY01 (sample SAMN13153364, study PRJNA577476) | soil metagenome | isolation source: 60 cm soil or saprolite under grassland replicate 1 | place: USA:California | collected 2016-06-15
GACCGAACCTCAACCTGCACCGAGCGTCGTGGTGACGCTCACTTTGAGTGCGGATGGTAGCCTGATGGCAGGATCGGTGCGGGCCACCACGGTGGCCCTGGACAACAACTGCCTTCTCATGGTAGCCGCGGCTCGGCCCTGCCGCTGAAGCGGCAATGCACCGCCCGTTTACGGGCAGACGCCGAGCCGCGAGTTTACTCGCGCCCTACACGCTCCAGCCCGGGCGATACTCCGAGCGCACGTACTCCGCGGGGATTCTGGTGTTCGCGACCTCGCCCGAGTGCGAGTCGATCTCGAGCACCTGGGCCGTGCGCACCGCGAGATTGCCCAGCAGCACCATCTCCGTGAGCGGGCCCGCATGGCCGGGGAAGTTCGAGCCCGCGGGCGTGCCGCCCTTGCACGCCGCAATCCACTCGGCGTAAACGCTCTCGAGGCGCGGGTATTTCTGCGCGGGCGGGTGCGCGGTGAGCTCGGCCTGACGGGGTTCGTCCAGCAGGCGCGGATCCTCGCCGTAGATCCCGGCGACGAGCTTGCCCTGGTCCCCGATCCACAACTGGCCGCTGGTATCGAACGGCCACGCCGCCGGGTCCGCGACCTCCTTGGGACGCGAGGGGTAGAGACTGCCGTCCCGCCACACGACCTTCACCTCGGGGCGATTCCCCTTCGCCGCGAAGGTGTACGTGATGCGCGAAACCGCGGGCGCGCTCTCGCTGAAGAGCTTGGTCGACTCCGGCTCGATCCGCGTCGGGTAGCCCAGGTCGAGCGCCCAGAACGACGCGTCCATCGAGTGACAGGCGATGTCGCCCAGTGCACCGGTGCCGAAGTCCCACCAGCCGCGCCATTTGAACGGCGCGTACGCCGGGTGATAGGGGCGCGCCGGCGCCGGGCCGAGCCACAGATCCCAATCGATCCAGGCCGGCGTGTAGTACTCCTCGAGCGGCCGGTCGAGCGCCTGTGGCCAGATCGGCCGGTTGGTCCAGAGCTGGATCTCGCGCACCGTTCCGATGGCGCCGGCCTCGACCCACTCGCGGATTTGCCGTGTCCCTTCGCCGGCGTGGCCCTGGTTCCCCATTTGGGTGGCGACCTTGGTCTTGCGGGCCGTTTCGACCAGCTGGCGCACCTCCCACAGCGTACGCGCGAGCGGCTTCTGGATGCGGGTGTGCTTGCCCAGCTTCATCGCCATCATCCCGGCCACGGTGTGGGTGTGATCGGGCGTGGAGACGGTGACGGCGTCGATGTTCTTCCCTTCCTTCTCGAGCATCACCCGAAAATCTTTGAACCGCTTGGCCTTGGGGAATGCCGTGAAAGAGGGTGCCCCTTGGTGCTCGTCCACGTCGCACAGCGCGTAGATGTTCGCCCCGGCTTTCGCGACGCCCTTCACGTCGTTCCCGCCCATGCCGCCCACGCCGATGCAAGCGACGTTGACGGTGTCGCTGGGCGCGCGGTGCCCCCGGCCGAGCACGTGGGGCGGGACGATGGTGAACGCCAAGCCGGCGCCCACGTCGCCCACGAATTTTCTTCTCGAGATGCGTTTGCGTGACATGATGCGTCCCTCCTCAGTCGGCCGCCACGGGCGCGGGCGCGCGCGCACCCCCCGGGCGAAACAGTGCTGCAAAAAAGAGCAGGACGACCGCGGCGAACCCAGCGGGCAACACCCAGAAGCTGGGCCACTGCGCGAGCGTCAAGCTGCCCGCGCCGCCGAGCAGCGCTTTGTACACGTTGCCCGCCACCTGCGCGCCGATGAGCATGCCGACGCCGTAGGTGACGAGCACCAGGAATCCCTGCGCCTGGCCGCGCACCGCCGGCGTCGACTTCTTGTCCACGTAGATCTGGCCGGTGACGAAGAAAAAGTCGTAGCAGACGCCGTGCAGCAGGATGCCGATGAAGATGAGCGGGAAGACGGCGGCCGGCGCCGCGAGCGCGAAGAGGGCGTAGCGCAGGACCCAGGCGCCCATGCCCACGAGCAGCATTTTCTTGACGCCGAGCCGCGCGAAGAACAGCGGCATGAGCAGCATGAAGCCCGTTTCGGAGATCTGGCCCCACGTTTGCGTCGCCGCGATCTTCGTGACGCCGGCGTCGCCCAGGAAGATCTGGGTGAAGTTGTAGTAGGCCGCGAGCGGGATGCAGAGCAGCAGCGACGCCGTGATGAAGACGTAGAAGGCGCGGTCGCCGAGCTGCCCCAGCGCGTCGAGTCCGACGATGCTGCGCAGCGAGACGCGCTGCCCCGCCCCGGGCGGCGGCGTGTGCGGCAGTGTGAAGCAAAAGAGTCCCAGGATGATACTCGCCGTGGCGGTGGTGTAGACCGGGAGCCGCGTTTGCTCCGCGACCGCGCCCGACAGCGGACTGAGCACCCAGCTGATGAAGAGTCCCGCCACGATCCAGCCCACTGTGCCAAACACGCGGATGTACGGAAACTGCTGCTCCTGCGACTGGATGTGATGGAACGCGAGGCTGTTCGCGAGACCGAGCGTCGGCATGTAGCAGAGGTTGTAGAGCAGCAGGAGGAGAATGAACACCGTCGGTGCGCCGGTCGCCTGGGGCACCACGAACATGACCACGCCGCCCAGCAGGTGGAGGACGCCGAGGACCTTCTCGGTCGCGAAGTAGCGGTCGGCGACGAGCCCCAGAAAGAACGGCGCGGCGATGGCCGCGATCGGGTTCACCGTATAAGGCCAGTGCGTCAGCGTTGCCATCCCGTGGTGCGTCATGTACACCGCGATCGTCGTGTACCAGGCGCCCCAAATGAAGAACTGGAGGAACATCATCGTCGACAACCTGGCCCGCACGCTCACGGCAACACCCGGATCTTGATGTTGCGGAAGGCCACGCGGAACTCGTGCTCTTGCAGGCCGATGTAGCCCTCGGCGTTGCGGCCGTACCGCGGGTGATCCGCGAACTTACTGGCCTTGACCTTCGCTTCCCAATCGGGGCTCAAGAGCTCGTACTCCACCACCTTCACGCCGTTGAGCCAATGCTCCACGTGGTTCCCGTTCACCACCAGACGCACCGCATTCCACTGACCCGCCGGCTTCACGACGCCGGCGGGCGAGGGGTACAGCCCGTAGTCGGCGCCCGCGGCCGTCAAGCGCGACTGGCCGTCGGCGTGCCCCGCGTCGTCGAGCACCTGCATCTCGGGAGCGCTCCAATAGATCGCGTCGTCGCCAGGGTCCTCGCTCGCGCGATAGAAGATCCCGCTGTTGCCCTTGGGCGACACGTTCCACTCGAGCGTGAGCTCGAAGTTCTTGAACTTCTCGGTGGTGATGATGTCCGCGGCCGGTCGCACCCGGGTGAGCGCGCCTTCCCGCACGCCCCACCCCGACGGGATCGTGTCCATCTTCCACCCCCGCCAGCCGACCGTGGAGTGGCCGTCGAACAGCAGGCGCCAGCCCGCGGTGCGTTCTTCGGGAGTGAGCGTGTTGAGGCGCGCCGTGGCACTTCCTGAGGCACCTTGAGCGAGGGCCGGATGCGGCACGGCCAGCAGAGCCGCCGCGGCGCATGCCGCCAGCAGCCGGATACGGGTTACGGGGGTCACCGAGTTCACGTCGCCTCCTGGTTCGTGGCGGAAATGGGGCGTCAACAGTACGCCGTGTCAGCGCGGGCTGGAAGGTGCATGCCCGCCACAGTTTTAATCGGGAATTCCGGCCAGCTCCTTAATACGCGTCTGCACGGCGCGACGGGCGCGCTCGCTCTTGGTAATGACAAGCACGGCGTCGTCGCCCGCGATCGTCCCGATGATCTCGGTCCACCCGGCGGCGTCGATGGCCAGACCGAGCCCCTGGGCGCCGCCGGCGGGCGTCTTCACCACCAGCAACGGCCCCACGCCGTCGACCGACACCAGCACGGTGGGGAGCAGCTGTCCGAGATGCGGCCGTATCCCCCCGCCCGCCTCGAGTGGCGGCGCGTAATGCGACCCGCCGTCCGGCGCCGCTACTTTGGCGAGACCCAGCTCGCGGATGTCCCGGGACAGGGTGGCCTGGGTGACGTCGAACCCCTCGGCCCGGAGCAGCTCACGCAGCTGTTCCTGACTCGCGACCTTCCCCGAGCGGACGATCTTCAGAATGGCCGCGTGGCGTTGGGTCTTCATGGGGCCAGAATCTATCCGTGAACTACGCGTCCGGCGACGACGGTCAACAGGGCGGCAGAGGGCGGCAGAGGGCGGGAGAGGGCGGCAGAGGGAAAGACGGCGAGATCGCCTTGCTTCCCCATTTCCAACGACCCGATCTCACCCTCGAGCCCGAGGGCCCGGGCTCCTTCGATCGTCAACATCCGCAGCGCGTCCTCGCCGTCCAGTCCGGCTACCGCCGCCTCGGCCCAGAGACTCGAGTCCCCCACGCTCACGACCGAATCGGTGCCCAGGCCGACGCGCAGGCCGACCCGCCGGAACGCGGCGAGGGGAGCGGTCCCGTGGCCGTGCGCGCGGTTCGAGCGCGGGCAGACCGCCACGGTCGCCCCCGCATCCCGTAGCAACTCGATATCCGGCTCGTCGACTTGGACGCAGTGGATGGCGAGACAGTTGCCCGACGCCAAGACGCCAAGTTGCACGAGATACTGCACTGGCGAAGAGTTGTGCGCTCGCACCGCAAAGCCCCGCGCGTGTAGTGCCTCCGCGAACGGGCCCGTCCCGTCGCGCACCAACTCGGTCTCCGCGAGTGACTCGGCGAGATGCACCGCAACCGGCCACCCTTCACGCCGCGCCAGGTCGGCGACGGCCCGATACAGCGGCTCGCTCACCGTGTACGGTGCATGCGGAGAAACGCCGAGGCTAAGTGGCGAAGAGGCTAAGGGGCTAAGTCGGGCGAGGGCATGCTCCAGCTCGGCCATGCTCGCGGCGCAGTGCGCGGGGTCGGGACCGAACACCTCCTGGTAGTAGATCCCGCGCCCGCCGAGCCGCGCCAGCGCCTCGAGCGACGCACCGGTGCTTCCCGTGTCAGCGACGCAAGTGACGCCGGCGGCCCACGCGTCGCGCACCCCCAGCTCCGCCGAACGCAAGAACGCTTCCGGGGTGGTGGCGTCCTTGAGGGCGCGGAGCGTGCGGATCCACGCCGCGAAGTCGCGCTCCGAATTCTTGCCGGCGAGGTGAGTCAGCTCGAGGTGCGTGTGTGTGTTGACGAGGCCGGGAACGAGACTGGCTTGAGGAAAGTCGAGTTCCCGGGCTCCCCGCGGCGTGGGCACGCGCGGATGCGGGCCGACGGCGGCGATGGTGCCGCGATCGTCAACGAGAACGGCGCCGTCCGAAATCGGTGGCGCCGTTACGGGGAAGACCGTTCGAGCGCGGATGCGCAGCATCGGAGTGCGGTAAGCGGTGAGCGGTAAGCGGTAGGCGGACGCCGCTCACCGCTCACCACTCACCGCCGTTCACGGCGAAACCCCGATGCCGAACGGCGCGTGCACCGGACAGGCCTGGGTCGGCTCGGTGCCCGGGTAGAACCAGTCCCAGTGTCGTACTTCCTGGGGACAGAAGGGCGTGGCGAGGTAGCCGTTGGACCAGTCCACCTCGCGCGTGATGAGCGAGTCGGGTCGTTCCCAATCGGGCGGAGCGGGTCGGCGATCGTACACGTCACGCATGAACGCGGTCCAGGCGGGCGCGACGATCTTTCCCCCGCCCGCATTGTGCTCGAGGATGCGCTGCTGGATGTCGTAGCCGACCCAGATGCCGGTCACGAGCTCGGGCGTGTACCCGATGAACCAGGCGTCGGTGTAGTCGTCAGTCGTCCCGGTCTTGCCGGCCGCCGGCAGCGTGAACCCAGCTTTCCAGACGGCCGTAAACGCCGTGCCGCGGCGGATCACGTCCTTCATCATGTCCACCATGAGCCACGTGTGCTCGGGGTCCATGACCGGCTCGCGGCGCATGGCGGGCTGCCACAGGATGTTGCCCTGCCGGTCCTCCACCCGCAGGACGCCGACCGGCTCCGCGCGGGTGCCGAGGGTGGCGAACGCCGTGTAGGCGGCGATCATCTCGATCGGCCGCACGCCCCGCGCGCCGATGTGGATCGAAGGATACGGCGGCAGCGGCGTGGTGATGCCGTAGCGCCGCGCCTCGCCGATCACCGTCTGCTCGCCCAGCGCCATGCCGAGCTTGATGGTGGCGAGGTTGCGCGACAGGTACAGCCCTTCGCGCATCGGTATCAGGCCGAGCGTCGTGTCGTCGTCGTCCTTCGGCTGCCACAGCGTGGAGTCGAGCTGGATCACCGGCGGGTTGAGCGGTGAGTCGTCGACCATCTCGGTCACCGGGTGGCCCGCCCGCACGGCCGCCGAGTACACGAACGGCTTGAAGGTCGAGCCCGGCTGACGCACCGCCTGGGTGGCGCGGTTGTATTTGGAGTCGTCGAAGTCCCGGCCGCCGATCATCGCGCGGATGTATCCGGTATTCGCCTCGAGGGCGACCAGCGCGCCCTGGAGGTAGGGCGTGAACGGTCCGTGGTCCTCGCCCGAGGCCTTGGACGACTCGAGATACTCCCGATAGGTGGTGCGCCCGGGGAACTTCCCGTTCGAATACACGCCGGCCTCGATGGCGTCGAGCTGCGACTGCACCGCCCGCTCCGCCGCCTCCTGCATGTCGAGGTCGAGCGTCGTGTAGATGCGCAGGCCGCCCTCGTACAGGTCCCGCCCGAAGCGCGCGTCGAGCTGCACGCGCAGCCACTCGACGAAGTAGGGAGCGACGTCGCCGTAATTGGTGCGCTTCCCGGTGAGCACGAGGGGGTACGCCTGCCACAACTCGGCCTCCTCCGATGTGAGGAAGCGCTGGTCGCGCATCAGGCCCAGCACCACGTTGCGCCGGCGCACGGCGCGCTCCGGGTGCGTGCGCGGGTTGTAGAACGCCGGCAGCTTCGGGAGCGCGGCGAGGGTCGCCGCTTCCGCCACGTTGAGCTGCTGCGCGTGCTTGCCGAAGTAGATCTGCGCCGCCGCCTCGACGCCGTGGGCCCCTGCCCCGAGGTTGATCTGGTTCAGGTACAACTGGAGGATCGTATCCTTGGGGAAATTGCTCTCGATCTCCACCGCCACCCGCGCCTCCTTGAGCTTGCGGGTGAGCGTCTTCTCGCGGCTGATCTCCTCCGGGAAGATGTTGCGTGCCAGCTGCATCGTGATGGTCGAAAACCCCTGCGCGAAGCTCATCGTCACGAGATCGTTCTTGATGGCGCCCAGGATGCGCCAGTAGTCGATCCCGTTGTGGTCGTAGAAGCGCTTGTCCTCGGTGGCGATGAATGCCTGACGCACGGGAGTGGGGATCTCGCCGAGCGGCAGCACGGTACGCCGCTCGGCGCCGAGCTCGCTGATGAGGCGCCCGTCCGCCGCGTACATCTTCGACGTTTGGACCTGGACCTTCCCGCCCGCCCCCTGGGGATACAGCCGCGAGATACTGGGGCAGTGCTCGCCCGCACATACCCGCGTCCACGCGCCGTAGGAGAGGCCCAGCAGGTACGCGCCGGCGAGCACCGCGACCGCGATCACGCGGCGGCGGACCTTGGGCTTCTGCCACCAGGAGAGCGGCCCAGGGAGAGTGACCGGGGGGGGCGCAGGGATGGACGCCATCGCGTTACAACCTAGTAAGGCGGCTCGGCGCTTGCCAGCCGTGGAGGCTTCCCATACGATTCCGCGCCATGCCGGACCTCCTTGCCGAGCTCGAGTGGCGGGGCTTCATCCACCACGCCACGAAGGATCTCGCGGCGCACCTCGCCACGGATCGCCGCACGTTGTACTGCGGCTTCGACCCCACCGCGCCCAGCTTCCAAGTCGGGAACCTGATGCCACTGATGTTGCTGCGGCACTTTCAGCTAGCCGGCCACCGGCCGATTGTGCTGATGGGCGGGGGCACCGGCCTGATTGGCGATCCCAGCGGGAAGAAGAGTGAGCGACCTCTCCTTTCCGAGGAGCAGATCCGGGAGAACGTGCGCCGCCAGCGTGACCAGCTGGTGCGGTTATTCGACTTCGATGCGAAAGAGACGCGCGCCCTGGTCATGAACAACGCCGACTGGCTCGTGGACCAGCGGCTCGTGGCCTTTTTGCGCGATGTCGGCAAGCACTTCAGCATCAACGTGATGATGCAGAAGGAGTCCGTGAAGGCTCGACTGGATGCCGGAATTTCCTACACCGAATTCAGCTACATGTTGCTGCAGGCGTACGACTTCCTACACCTGTTCCGCAAGGAAGGGTGCACCATTCAAGTCGGCGGCAGCGACCAGTGGGGCAACATCACGGCGGGAATCGACCTCATTCGGCGGGTGGCGGACGGCGCGGCGCATGGCCTCGTCGCGCCGCTCTTCACCACCGCGACGGGAGCCAAATTCGGGAAGACGGAGGGTGGCGCGATCTGGCTCGATCCCACGCTCACGTCACCTTATCAGTTTTACCAGTTCTGGATCAATACCGACGACCGGGACGCCGAGCGCTATCTCAAGTTGTTCACGCTCTTGTCCCAAGACGAGATCAAGGTGCTGTTGCGATCTCATGAGAAAGATCCGAGCGAGCGCGAAGCGCAGAAGAGGCTAGCGTTCGAGGTCACGCGGCGAGTCCATGGCGATGCCGGAGGAAACGCGATGGTCGCATCCGAGATCTTGTTCGGAGCCTTCGATCCTCACAACGCGAATGGCCAGGTGTTCGACACGCTCGCGCAGGAGATCCCCACGGTCGCGGTCGCAAGCTCAGGCAGTCCCCCGCTCGTGGACGCCCTCGTGCAGGCGGGACTCGCGAAATCGAAGAGCGAGGCGCGGCGCTCAATCGAGCAGGGCGGAGTCTACGTGAACCAGGAGCGCGTGAAGGACGTGACGCGGGCCATCGGTCCGGCGGACTGGCTCGCGGGCGGCAACCTGCTGCTGCGCAAGGGCAAAAAGGACTACGCCCTACTGCGAGCGGAGCGCGGAGGGGGACGCTGACATGTTCATCGGCCACTACGCTCTCGCGCTGGCGGCGAAACGCGCCGCACCTCGCACGTCGCTCGGCACGCTGTTCGCCGCCGTGTCCCTCGCAGACTTGCTGTGGCCGGTGTTTCTGCTCTTGGGGTGGGAGCAGGCCCACATCGTTCCGGGGCCGAACCCGTTCCTGACGCTGTGGCTCGACTCGATCCCGATCTCGCACAGCCTGATCACGCTGGTCGCGTGGGGCGCCCTGTTTGGCTACCTCTACCGCCGGCGCAGCGGCGACGGACGCGCCGGGCTCCTCTTGGCACTCCTGGTCGTGAGCCACTGGGTGCTCGACGTCGTCACTCATCGGCCCGACATGCCACTGTACCCGGGCGGGGCCGGGCTGGGGCTCGGGCTCTGGCAATCCGTCGCCGGGACGGTCGTCGTCGAGGGAGCGATGTTCGTCGCGGGTGTGTGGCTCTACGCGACCGCCACGCGCGCCCGCGACCGCGTGGGGAGCTACGGATTCTGGGCGCTCAGCGCGCTGCTCGCCGCGTCGTACGTCGGCTCGCTCTTCAGTCCCCCGCCGCCGATGGGTATCGCGCTCGCGATATCCGCGATCACGTTCGGGTGGTTGTTCGTGGGGTGGGCGGGGTGGGGGGATAGGCACCGGGAAAGCGTTGCATGACGCCAGGACGCCACGTTCCACGAAACAGGCTCCCTTGCAACGTGGCGTCGTGGCGTCGTGTAACGCCTTACTCTAACTGGTCGAGTACGTCCAGCACCCGCTCGAGCTCCTCCACGGTGTTGTAGCAGTGGGGGGCGAGCCGGATGGCACCCTCGCGCAGCGAGCACACGACGTGGGCCCGCTTCAGCGCGTGGTACGCCTCGACGGCGTGAGCGGGGGCGAGGCAGACGATCGCCGAGCGGTGCCCGTCGGCGCGCGGCGAGACGACCCGCACGCCGGTCTCGTCCGCCCAGCGGAACACCGGCTCGTGCAGCATGCGGGTGTATCGCGCGATGTCGTCGATCCCGAGCTCCGCGAGCATGCCGACCGAGGCGGTCATCCCATAAAAGTCCTGGAAGGGGAGTGTGACCATCTCGAAGCGGCGGGCGTCGGAGCGGAAGGTGGGGTTGTACTCGGTCAGACGGGAGAAGTCGTCGGTCCCTTCGAATGCCATCCAGCCGGCGACCGCGGGCTCGAGCGCGGAGATGAGCTCCCGCCGCACGTAGACGAACCCGGATCCCCAGGGCGCCAGCAGCCACTTCTGACCGCCGCACGCGAGGATGTCGACCGGCGTCTCGCGGACGTCGAGCACCGAGTTCCCCACTCCCTGGATCCCGTCCACCACGAGGAAGCTGCCGTTGGCGCGGCAGGCGGCGCCGAGCCGGGCGAGATCGGCGCGGTAACCGTTGGAGAACTGGACGAAGGACACCGCGAGCACCCGTACCCGCGGGTCGTGCAGCCGCTCGACCAGATAGTCCTCGTCGGGCCAGCCCTCGGGGCCGCAGGGCGCGAGCTCGACGTCGACACCTTGCTTCTTGCGCAGCATCCAGGGATACACGTTCGCCGGAAACTCACGGTCCGAGACGAGAACCACGTCGCCGCGCTGCAGGGGGAGCGCGCGGGCGGCGAGGTTCAGGCCGTGGCTGGTATTGGTCGCGAGCGCGATCTCGGCGGGCTCGGCGTTCAACAGCCGGGCGACGGCGACGCGCGCCGCCTGCAGTCCCGCCTGGAGCTCGCGGTCCGGGAGCAGGTGCGGGGCGGTCCGCTTCGCGGTGAATTCGTCCAGGGCGCGGCGCGTGCGCTCGGGGATGGGACCGATGGAGGCGTTGTTCAGGTAGACGGTGTCCGCCGTCCACGGGAACTCCGCGGCGCGCAGGGCGCGAAATTGATCGCGCAGGGCGCGCAATCGGGTGGGATGGTAGGCGATGTCGGTCATGCCCGCACGTCGAGCGCGTCGCGCAGACCGTCGCCCACGAGATTGACGCCCAGCACGGTGACGCCGATGGCGAGTCCCGGAAAGAGCGACACCCACGGCGCGACGCGCAGCAGATCCCGCCCCTCCGCGATCATCGCGCCCCAGGACGGCGTCGGGGGCTGCGCACCCAGGCCCACGAACGAGAGGGCCGCTTCGGCCATGATCGCGCCACCGACCCCGAGGGTCGCGGCCACGATGACCGGCCCAAGGACGTTGGGGAGCACGTGCCGCGCCACGAGGCGCGCGTCTGAGGCGCCGAGCGCGCGGGCCGCTTGCACATAGTCGAGCCCGCGTGCCACGAGCACCTGCCCGCGCACCAGCCGCGCCATCCCCGCCCAGCCCACCAGCCCGATCACGACGCAGACGATCGGGAGCGACGGCCGGACGGCGGCGGCGACCGCGATAAGGAGGAGAAGCGACGGGAACGCGAGAGTCACGTCGGCCACGCGCATCACCACGGCGTCCACCCAGCGACCGTAGAAGCCGGCGGTGAGGCCGAGCGCGAGCCCCGCCGCGAGGGCGATCACCTGACTCGCGAGACCCACCGCGAGCGACAGCCGGGCCCCGAACAGCACACGGCTCAGCACGTCCCGTCCCTGGGCATCGGTGCCGAGCAGGTAGGCCGCGGAGGGCGAACGCAGCGCGGCGGCGAGATCGCCGCGGGTCGGATCGCCGGGCGCGAGCCACGGCGCGGCGAGCGCCGCGAGCCCGAGCAGCGACACGACGGTGAGACCGGCCACTGTCCAACGGTTCCGTACGACGCGACGACCCATGAGTAGCGCGGGGCTGGGGACCACGACTACGTTACCCGGAGGCTCACCTTCCGGGCAAGCGGCGGGTCACGTGAACAAGCAAACCCAGTTCACCCTCGTGCTGGGCGGCGGGGGCATGAAAGGTGTCGCTCACGTCGGCGTGCTGCAGGCACTGACCGAGCGTGGGCTCGTGCCCGCGCAAGTCGTCGGGTCGAGCGTGGGCGCGCTGGTGGGCGCCGCCTGGTCCGCCGGGAAGAGCATCGCGGAGCTGCGCGAAATCGCGGTCGACCTGAACCGCAAGGACATCTTCGCGGTGGCGCACGCCGACATGGCGTTCAAGCGGATGCGCTCCCCGGCCCTGTTCCGCCGCGAGCCGCTCGACCACCTGCTCGACCGCCTCGTCGGCAACATCACCTTCCAGGACCTGCAGAACCCCTTGATCGTCAACACCGTCGACCTGAACTCCGGGATGCAGGTGTTCTGGGGACTCGAGGGGCTCGACGAAGTCTTGGTGAAGGACGCCGTGTTCGCCTCGTGCGCCTTGCCGGGATATCTCCCACCCCGCGAGATCCGCGGGCGGTTCTATATGGACGGCGCCACCGTGGACAACCTGCCCGTGGGCACGGCACGCATCCTCGGCTCGGACGTGATCATCGCGGTGGACGTGTCCGCATCGAACGCGTTTCGCGCGGACACACAGGACGAGGGCTTTGCTTCCGTGTTCGCACGGGCGGCGGAAATCGCGATGCAGACCATCCTCGAGCTGCGGTTCCGTGAGTGGACCACGCCGCCGATCTACTATATCCACCCGCGCGTGGAGCACATCTCGGCCTTCGATTTCGAGCACCTGCGCGAGGTGGTGGAAGAAGGGTATCGGGCGACCGTCGCCGCGCTCGACCGGCCTGAAGAATGGCCCGCGTCCGGCGACGCCGGCGTCTACCCGCGCCGCCCCGTCACCGTACGGGTGCAGCGCGAGCGCTGCATCGGCTGCGGCGCGTGCCTGGTGCAGGCGCCGCCCGGCATGTTCGTGCTCGATGCGCAAGGGAAGGCCGTCGTCACGCGGCCGGACCAGGAGTGGTCGCCCATCGACGGCGAATTCATCAGGCACTGCCCCACGTACGCCATCAGCGCACGCCCCGCCGCGGCGCCGAAAGCGGCGGGGGCCGCGGGCTAGGGTGGGGTGATCCGCATGCTGTCGTTCTCAACGGTGATCCTGGCCTGAGGTCGTTGCGAGAGAACAAACTCTGTGACGGCTTGTAGGGTCGGGTATGCGGGATCGCTGCCAAGGCAACGGGCATCATCAATGACGATCACATGCCCCAAGTCCGGCGCACGAAGTATCTGGTCCAGCTCTTCGCGTAGGGGCGTGTCCTGGTCTCCCCTCGCCGTGTCGCCCGCGGAGTAGTGTCCATCCAACCAGAAGAGCGCCGGTTGATGGATCCGTGGCATGATCCGTCCGAGCTCCTTCCCGCTATCCCCATGTATCAGCTCGACGTGCGTGTCCCGCTTGAAGCGACGCTGTGCTTCCGCAAACAGCTTGTCGCTCAGTTCGATCGAGTAGATCTTCTCGAACAGGGAGTTCATCGCGGCGACCATGTCGCCGCGATACGTTCCCGTTTCCACGAAGATTTTCAACTGATATCGTTCGGCGTAGGATCGGAGGACATGCTGCTTCACCCCATGTGGCGGCGGCACGGGCCGTCCGCGACGTTCCCACTCCGCAATCGGGTCACGCTGCCGCTTCCGTCTCAGCCAGTCGAGGAGCTTCTGGAGAGTGCTATACTTCACGCGCGAACCCCAGAGGGAGCGTCGTCGTGAAAAGAGCACTCGTGTGCGGAGCGGGCGGTTTCATCGCAGGGCACCTGGTGAAGCGGCTCAAGCGAGAAGGGTATTGGGTTCGCGGGGTGGACATCAAGGCTCCCGAATTCTCACCCACCACGGCGGATGAGTTCCACTTGCTCGATTTGCGAGAGTCTGGTGCGTGCGACGCTGCGCTCTCTCTCGCATCGGGTCGCGTCGACGAGGCCTATCAATTGGCGGCGGACATGGGCGGCATGGGCTTCATCCACTCGGCCGAGTCCGACATCTTGCGCAACAACGCCTTGATCAACATCAACATGATCCACGCCGCCGCGCGCGCGTCCATCGGGCGCTACTTCTTCTCCTCGTCCGTCTGCGTCTACCGCGACATGGAACCCGGTGAGCCGGAGCTGACCGAGGACGAGGCGTATCCGGCGCACCCCGATAACGAGTACGGGTGGGAAAAGCTCTATGCCGAGCGCGTGGCGCTCGCGTTCGGTCGCAAGTACGGGATGGAGGTCCGGATCGCGCGGTTCCAGAATTGCTACGGACCCGAGGGCACGTGGACCGGTGGGAGGGAAAAGGCGCCGGCCGCGATCTGCCGCAAGGTCGCCGAGGCCGGCGACGGCGGCACCATCGAGGTGTGGGGTGACGGCAAGGCCATTCGTTCTTACACGTACGTCGATGACATGGTTGACGGGATCTATCGCCTGACCCATTCGTCGCTGACGGGCCCGACCAATATCGGCAGTGCCGAGTACGTCTCGGTCGCGCAGCTCGTGAACACCGTCGCTCAGGTCGCTGCCAAGACCATCCACACCAAATACGTCGAGGGCCCGGTCGGTGTCCAGTCGCGAAACTTCAGCAACGAGCGGATCTACTCCATCGGTTGGCGTGCCCGCTATTCTCTCACGGACGGCATCGCCCGCACCTATCCCTGGGTGCATGAGCAGGTCCAGGCGCGACGCGCGGCGGTCGTCGCCTAGGCGGGGATTACAGCCTGATCCAACCCGACGGGACCACGTCCCGGTCATCCACGCGAGGGTCATTCATCCAGCGCCGGGGGGCCAGCACCAGTTTGTCGCGGTGCGGGTTGAGCCAGGCCGCCCACCAGCTGAAGCTGCTGTTGGCGATGATGTGATGGCGGCAGGCGCTCATGAGTCGCAGGTCCCCATAATCGGGGCGGGCGGGCACGGTGCTCACGAGCGTCGTGGGGTGCTCGAAGCGCAGGTTCGCCGCGACCCAATCGGGGTCATCCGAAAACACGAAGAGGTGCGGGTGACCGACCCGCTCGGCGATATGCGCCACGCAGCGCTGATAATAGCCCGGCGTACACACGCTGCGCGCCCGGCTCGCTCGCGGATGGGAGACATAATCGCCTCTCCTGACATGCACGCTGACTGATTCGGCCGTCCCGATCCGATCGAGGAGCTCCCGCGTTCCCGCGTCCAGCTGGTCGCGGATCGTAAACTCACGTCGAATCGTATCGGCGACGTCGCTGAAGTATTTCTCGCTTTGCCAATAGCCGTCCAAATAGGTGCGCGCCCGCGCCTGGAGCACTCGCGGGTCTACCGGGGACAACGTGCGCTCGTGGATCCAGATCCAATCGTATCCGATCCTGAATCGCCGGCGCAGCTGAAAGAGCACCCGCGGGATCCCCCTCGTGGAGGGACCTCTGATCTCCCCGACCTCCTCCGCAGTAGCGAAGGCTTCCTGAATATTCAGGGCATGCAACGCGTAGGCCCGATCCGGAGCGTGCGAAAACCAGGAGACATCCAGCTTCAGCGGGACATGGTGCGCCAACGCGAGCCGGCGAGCGGCGGCGTACTGAAACATTTGGTTGCCCAGCCCGCCCAGCAGACGTACGATCACCATTCAGACTGCCACCGGGATCGACGCCTCAGCGCGCCCCCACCGGCGGCACTCAGCGCCGGACGAGATACATGCCGCACGCGTATCGCTGGTCCCGAAAGTCTCGCGGTTCGGCGTCGGGGCAGAAGCGGCCCCGGTCATCCACGGCCGCGAACTCGTCCACCCGCAACCCCTCTTCACCGAACCACCGGGAAATCGTCGTGGGATCGTGAATGCGATGCGCGTTGAACACGACCTGGGGACGCCCGACGGGGAGCGCGAAGTACAGGCGACCGCCGACCGCCAGCACGCGGGCCAGCTCCCCGATGGCCTTGCGCGTTCCCAACGGGTCTATGGCATCGCCGTAACGCCCCAGGCCGACGTGTTCCGCGACGTGCAGGCACGAGAGGGAGCCGAGTTCCAGGTCGGCGAACGGGAGCGCCAGGACGTCGCCAGCCTGCGATCGCAGGTTCTCCACCGATCCAGGAAACGGTCGTACATCCAGGAAAACCACTTGTGTGATGCTGGCCAGGCAGGTCACCCAGCCGATCTGGGCTCCGACATCGACGTGCCGCTCGGGCCGGTGCGTAACGATGTGGCGAAAGGCCCAAGCCCCGAGGTACACGTAGTGGGCATCGAACCCCGTCGTGGCCGTCTTGTCCTCGAGCATCGGCCGCAGCGAGATGCTGGACCAGGGTTCGGCCCCGGGCGACCGCAGGTAGCGGAACAGGTCGCCGACGTACCCCGGGTACCCACGCAGCCTTCGAAGTGCCTTCATTGACTAACCCGCTCAGGTGCCCCCA
>WNFY01008395.1_pt1 | contig 16016 bp, 14 predicted proteins | sample 5400091 | NCBI WGS metagenome assembly WNFY01 (sample SAMN13153364, study PRJNA577476) | soil metagenome | isolation source: 60 cm soil or saprolite under grassland replicate 1 | place: USA:California | collected 2016-06-15
TTTTGACCTCGAACTGAATTTAGTGGCCTTACGGGAAATGGCCGGTACGCCTGAGATGATGCGACCATTCGTAGAAGAGTACAAAATTAAAGCCAATGGCCGGCGTGTCATCGTGCTGGGCGAAGGCCGATTAATAAATCTGGCTGCCGCCGAGGGACACCCGGCAAGCGTTATGGACATGAGCTTTGCTAATCAGGCTCTATCGGTTGAGTATCTTGTAAAGAATAAGGGCATCCTCCAGCCAGGGGTTCACTTGCTGCCTCCGGAAGTGGACACAGAAATCGCGAGCCTTAAGTTGCGTGCGTTGGGAATCTCAATCGACACTTTAACCGCGGAACAGATCGAATACATTTCCAGCTGGGAAACCGGCACCTAGCCTCAGGTTCGCACTCGCGAAAGAAAGTAGGTCCCCGCTGCCGCGAAGATGATCAGCGGGGACCACCCGGCAACGGCCGGTCGAAGCAGCCCGTGATTCCCCAACTGCTGGAACCCGCCTCCCACAGCCCAGTACGCCACGCTTAAGACCACCGCAGCGCAGAGCGCGATAATCGTTCCCCGTCTACCAAACGAAAACGCCAACGGCATTCCGATAAACGCCATTATGATTACGGCAAAAGGGCCAGAGTATTTTCGCTGCAGCGCCACTGCAAGGGCCGAAACATCGATTCCTCGCTGCTTTGCTGATCTTAAATAGCTGCTTAAACCAATTGCGCTTAACTGAGAGGGCTTATCGATCGTTGGCCTAAAAACAGCTGGGGATTCCACAATGGCGAGGGTTGTTTCCCCGGCAACCTGACGTTCCACTTCCATCCCACGGAGCGCCAGCGTTTCGGTGTCGCTCATCTTTAGGTGTGTGGCATCGGTCCAGGTGCCAAGCTTGCCGCTGATCACTCTGCTGAGATGGACGGCGTCCGAGTCCAGTTCATAGACGGTGGGTTCAATGAGAGTTCCATGTTCCTCGTCAAACTCGTATGAGTAGAGGCGATGACTTTCAGTTGAAGCTAACCACTGGCGTCCTGTTCCCGTGATGACGCGCGCGTCACCTCCTTTGATTTTGGCCCGAAGCGCATCCTGCTTTAAGTTTGAAGAGGGCATCAAATGCTCCTGGACCAGCCAGGAGCATGACCCGATAGCCAGGGCGAAGAGTAGTCCTGGCAGCATCAGGCGGTAAACACTTTGGCCACAAGCCCACCAGGCGATCGCCTCATGTCGTCTTGCAAGTAGAGCATATGTAATAAGCACTGAGATCAACATGGTGGCGGGAAAGAGCTCTACCATAATGAGCGGTAGGAGAAACAGTAGATACCTCGAGACCAGCCCGGCGCTGGCATGGTTGATGGCGATAAAACGCCAGAGTTCAAAGAGCGTGAAAATGTTGAAAACGGCCGCGAGAGCGAAGAAACCTAACAGGAAACTCAAAGCAAGCGTGCGAAACAGGGTGACATCTAACAGACTCGGAAATCCCCACGTGCCCACGCCCAACATGTTGGTTTGTCGTATCCGACGAGAAGTCTGAACGACTGCTTTTCTCTTTTTCCTTCTGATTAGCCAGGTCCCGGACAACAGAGGCCTACGATGAGCGATCAGGAAGATTAGGCTCAGCACGAGCATGAAAGCGGTTGCCATCCACTCTCCCACCACAGGCGAAACGCTGCCGACGCGGGCGAGAGATTCGCCCAGGAGTGATACCAGGTAATAGACAATAACGAGGAGGAGCGAAAGGAGTACACCAATGCCGCGTCCGCCTCGCCTCACGCGCAGGCCAAGCGCGCCAGCGAGGAGGGCAAAAACGAGAGGTGAGATTGAGAGGGCCACGCGGCGCTGAAGAATCCGCTTCGCTTCCCTTCTCTCATGCTCTGAACCGGTTGATGACTGTTGCCTTAGTTCGTGCCATTCCATTGAATCGGCGTTGCTGTCTTTGTGGTTCAGGCGTTCCATTAGGTCGGCGCGACCAGTATTAATGGAGATCCTCAGCTGATCAGACCTTTCAACAACGTAGGAGTTCTGATTGGGCTGTGGAATCGAAGGAAATTTCGTTGCGAGAACATCCGTAAGCACCAGTTCAGACTGATCGCCGGAAGAATCAATCCGCCCCGACCGCGAAGTGAATACCTGTGTCGATTGCTCTGAATCCTGAGTAAAGATAAAGACGCGTTCCCAGATACCCTGCGCCTTATCTCCATCTCGCACATAGATCACATAGCGTGGCAGAGTGCTGAATGTACGAGGATCTACAGGGGAATCGAGCCTCGCCAAGGCCCCCTGAATTGCCGCCCGTTCGAGATCTCTAGACGCCCGGGGAGCTTCTCGCATGTGTATGTAAGTCGTCGCGCAGGTCAAGACCAGACCCATCGAGAGCACCGGCCAAAGCATAGTCCACGAACCGATTCCGGCGGCACGCATTGCTACAACTTCGCTATCAGTGCCCATTCTGGAGAATCCGATGATGATGCCCGCCAGGGTGGCCATAGGAATAGTGAAAGTGAGGACACCCGGAAGCAGGGCCGCACCAACACCCGCCAAAAGGAAGAATGGTAAGTCGGCATAAAGAATTGCCTCAGCAAAACGTTCTGCTTGTTGCGCAAAGAGCACAGCTGTCAGCATCAACAGTGAAAGTAATACATAAGGTAATGTTGCCCCGATGATGTATCTCGGAACAAGCAATCGCCTGAAAGCAAAGTTAATAAGATCCGGGCCCATGAAAACAGTCTCTTCACCGGCAAACGCCCGATGACACTCGCCGCAGTTGCGAAGGTCCGGAAGGAAACCCTCGATCTTGAGCAACCACACTTCAAAATAGCGCAGGATCAACTGGAGGTCGATCGGTGACTCAGCGATCGCTTCCAGGCAAGCAGTTGCCATTCGAAACAGTGTATCGTTGACTTGATGGGGTGGCGAAAACTCTATGAGCAAATCGCCCATGTAGGATAGTCCGGTAAGTGTTGTGGCATCAGATGAGAGGTTAAAGTGGGATCTTAAGATTTCGGTTTGACGTATTGAAACCAGCTCCTGGTTTTCCTTTTGGTAGTAACTGAGGTACACCAGAGTAAACGGCTCGAGCGCGGAGCCAAAGCGGTTCTTAAGTTTCCGGCAACCTTTGGCAACTCCTCGAATAAGGCCGGCCGAACGGCTCAAGCAGACAACAATCTTATCTGCTTCCGCAAGATTATAAGTGCGTAGGATTAGTGCTTCGGTCTCAAACAACGCCATTTTCTGGGGGTCATCCGCAAAGGCAGCTACATCGGGATGAAGTATAGGATCCAGCCCAGTACGAGTCCGATGAGCATGAACTCAGCAAATACTTTAACTCCGTATACAAATCGTTCCTTGGTCGTGTCTTTGGCCACTGCACCGAAGACAGCGGAAGCAAGAATCGCGAATACTGTCATAACCAGGAAATGTCTCAAGGCTTCCTCCCGGCAGCGATATCAAACGCATCGAGCATTGTCAGATAGTTGAGTAACCCCGCTATCAATAGAAACGTGTTGCCATATTCGAATGTTGCGCGGGCAGCTTGTTGGGGGTCATCCGCAAAACCCACGCCCATGAGCCAGCAAACGAGATACAGTATGCCAGTGCCAAGATTTGCGATCATAGGAGGCACCTGCAGGATGGCGGATGAGCCCTGTCCGGTCGAAAGGTCAAACATGTGACCTCCCATCGTCAGGCCTAACACAAAGCAAAGCCAGACGGCGCCGCCCATTACGATTGCCCGGCCCCATTTTCGTTCCAACAGGTGGCCTGCTCCCGGAAAGAACCATGCGGCAATTCCCACAAGCCATGCCGCTGGCGGCGTGGGCTCCCTGACTTCAACAGAAGCTGTCTCACTCTTTGCCAAATCCAACTCCTCCGTTTTCATTGATGCTCGACAAATAGCAACCTGATGAGTTTGATTAACGCTTTACATTAACTAACTCTGCTTCGTGAACCGCTTGGTTCTATCTACCGTCATGCGTGATGTCCGAGGCACCTGAACTTGGCCATTATCTTCAATCTTAACTTTAGGCGTCGGCATCATGACTCCTAACAGCTCACCTTAAGAGTTCCCTCTTAGCCCCTTGACGCTACCCTGGGGGCAACAACGTTAATACAGCAAATATTTTTCGCGAATCTTCCGGAATTCGGCTAGCCGCGATTTCCAACTCTCCTCGATCTCGGGCAATCCACGACCCTGTTCGATCGCCTCCCTAATCTTCTCTGTACCGGAAATGACGTCGAAGGGGTTCCTATCATAAACGTATTCATAAGGCGGATTCTTCCAGCGGAAATGTTCAGGATACATGTCGAACGCTAGTTTTACCATCGCCAGGCCAGCGATTACCGGCTCAAACGAGTCTCGGTCAATCACATGTATCTGCACGCCTCCGCAGCTAACACCCGCATGTTTTTGGAAAGTTGGCCGAAACACACAACCCCTGAATAGGACGCCCGGCAGGCCAAGGTTGTTCAAGCCGGAGGCGTACTCGTCAGGGTCAATGTAAGGTGCTCCAATCAATTCGAATGGGCGGGTAGTTCCTCGGCCTTCGGAAAGCTGTGTGCCCTCGAAATGCACTGTGCCGGGAAAGACTGTTGCCGCGCTAAGTGTAGGCATATTGGGAGAAGGCATTACCCATGGCGCATTCGTTTCGTCATGCCACAGTCTTCGTTGCCAGCCGTCCATCGGCAACACTTCCAAATCACAATTGATGCTGAAGTGATCATTGAACATCCGCGCCAGCTCGGCCACAGTCATCCCGTGTCGGGTGGGAATGGGGAACTGGCCTACAAAAGACGCGTATTCAGGGTCAAGCACATTTCCCGAAACTCCGATCCCGGAAATAGGATTGGGACGGTCGCACACAACGACTTTCTTTCTCCACTTCTTTGCCGCTCGCATGCAATTTGCCATTGTGTAGATAAACGTATAGATGCGACAGCCCACGTCCTGCATGTCAAAAACCAGGACATCGATATCGCGCACCATCGCTTCCGTCGGCTCTCTTGTTTCGCTATAGAGCGAATACACCGGCAGTTTGGTCTTGTGGTCGGTTGCATGCTCGGTCTCGATCATATTGTCTTGGACATCGCCGCGAATTCCGTGCTGCGGCCCGAACAGTGCCCGAAGATCAACGTCTGAATGCTGATTAAGAAGGTCCGCCGCATGCTGATAGTTGTGGTCGACTGAGGCTTGATTGCAAATCAAGCCAATGCGGGCGCCCCGGAGTTGAGCGTCAGCGGCGGCTTCAAGTAGTTTCTCAAGTCCCAGCACGACCGTTTCCAGACTATTACGCGCCACCTTTGATCTCCAAAGTTAAAGTTTTACCGCAGGTTCCTAGCCGCAAAGCACAGAGCCACCGTTGACGTTGAGTACCTCTCCGGTAATGTGGTTTGCCCACTGGGTGCACAAGAAGACTACTGGGCCTGCGATATCCTCGGCTGTGGCGACTTGGCCTAAAGGGATTGTGCTCAGGATCGAGTTTAACCTTGCCCCGTCCGCAAACACCTCTTCATTCATCTCGGTAGCTACCCAACCAGGAGCAACACAGTTAACATTGATTCCGAAGGACGCAAGCTCCGTCGATAACGATTTGGTAAAGGAAATCTGCCCACCCTTAGAGGCAGCATAGTTGGAAACGTTGGCCTCACCCCGCTGGCCAGCAGTGGAACTCACAATGACGATGCGCCCAAATTGTTGCCTCTTCATCAGGGGCACCGCGGCACGGCAAACGGACCATGTACCTTTGAGATTGATATCAATGGTCTTGTCCCAAAGCTCTTCTGATATTTGATCAATGGCAGAGCCTTCCCAGAAGCCCGCGTTGCAAATCAAAATGTCTACTTGCTCGAAATGCTCTAACGTCTCCTGAATAAGCCGCTCAGCCTCTCGTACACTTGAGACATCGGCTTGCACGGCAATGGCTCTCACACCTTTGTCTTCCGCCGAGCTTACGGCCGAAGCTGCGGCTTTCTCATCTCGGACGTAGTTCACGACTACATTGGCACCCAGATCGGCGAGTAGTTCCACGACGGCGCGTCCAATCCCCCGCGAACCGCCTGTGACGACAGCAACCTTCCCAGCCAGAGCGAGCGCGTGGTTTTCCAACTTTGCTTATCTTCCCTTCTCGGTTACTCAGTCAGAGACCGAGACCAGACTGGTACGCTTTTGGATCTGCATACTGTTTCTCGCCTGTTCGACAAAGCGTTTGAATAATTCTTGCGAGAAAGGATCTTTATTCCATCCGAGTTCCGGATGCCATTGGACGGCGACGACAAACCGATCAGATCTTGGGTCTTCCAGAGCCTCCACAAGACCATCAGGAGCCCATGCGGTTGCCACCAAATCACGGCCGATGACTTCTATTCCCTGATGATGGTGGCTATTAACAAGAAGGTCGTTGCTACCGACGATTGTTGAAAGCAAGCTCTCCTCGAGTAGTCGGACGCTGTGCGACGGGCGATCGCGAGGAGTGCCCTGCTCGTGCTTGATCGCGCCAGGTAGTTGGGCCTGAATATCCTGAATGAGGGCGCCACCCCGATAGACATTCAAAATCTGCATGCCGAAACAAATTGCCAAGAGAGGAATTTGGCCTTTCTCACCTGCTGCTATTACCAGGAGGTCTGTCTCGTCTTTGATCGCGTGCACGGTGCCCAACGCCTGGTGAGGCTGTTGGCCATAACGGAGAGGATCAACGTCTGAATCGCTTCCGGGTAGCAAGATACCATCGACATTCTCAAGGGTCGCGGCAATGTATTCCTCGCTGGGAATAAGGCTGATATGGATCGGAACGCCTCCGGCGGCCTCAATCGCCTCACTGTAGTGGCGTGAAAGATAAAAGCGCTCAGTTGCGTAATCTATCCGCATCGGGATACCGATGCGAGGTCTGCTGATCTTCATGTGTCAATCCGCCCACAGAGAACTTAATCGAAAAAGCTATCATAACTCAAATTGTGTCACGATGCGTTTTCCGAAGGCGCAGCGTCATTTTCAGTTCAAAAAAGCTATTCTCACAATAGGGCCAACGGCCTTGGTGGGATTCCGCGCGCCGGCGCTCCCAGTGAAAGAGATGCTCGTAATATCACAATGGCGCCATTACGCTCATGAACGGTGCCTTGACTTACGTTCAAACGAATTCCTATAGTGCTCTTTTGAAAAATATGCCGAAAGAAACTACTAGAGTGCGCAGCACGACTGTGTTACTGGTGCGAAAGGATGCCCACGTCGCCCTTGCGGGAGACGGCCAGGTAACGCTGGGTGAGACAGTCATGAAAGCGGGTGCGAAGAAGGTTCGTCGTCTTTACAACGATCGTATACTGGCGGGTTTTGCTGGCGCTACGGGCGACGCATTCGCTTTGTTAACGCGCTTCGAAAGCAAACTCGAGCAGTATCACGGTAACCTGGAGCGAGCTGCCATCGAACTCAGCAAGGAGTGGCGCACTGACAAGATGCTGCGACATCTGGAAGCTTTGCTCGTTGTTGCCGACAACAAGAGTTCTTTTCTCCTGTCCGGCAACGGGGACGTGATAGCGCCTGATGAGGGCGTGCTGGCAATCGGTTCGGGCGGCTCATACGCATTGGCGGCCGCCCGGGCACTGTTGAAGCACACGGAACTGTCGGCCCGGGAGATTGCCATTGAGGCGCTCCGAATCGCAGGTGAGATTTGTATCTACTCAAATCAAAACATCATAGTCGAGGAACTATGATTTGTTGTTAGTATCGACGCGCCTTAAACAGACTTACGAAGTTTTGAGCAACACCAATGGTTATTTATTTGAATGGCGAAGTTGACGAAGAGGTCACGTTGGACGAGATGTCTCCTCGTCAGATTGTGACTGAGCTCGATAAACACGTAGTAGGACAGCGCAACGCAAAACGCGCTGTCGCGATCGCCTTGCGCAACCGCGTGCGCCGCCAGAAACTCCCACCCGACATGGCAGTCGACGTGATGCCCAAGAACATAATCATGATCGGCTCAACCGGTGTGGGAAAGACGGAAATTGCTCGGCGTCTTGCGCGCATGTCAAACTCTCCGTTTCTCAAAGTCGAGGCCTCCAAATTCACTGAGGTCGGTTATGTCGGGCGGGATGTCGAAAGCATGATTCGGGATTTGACTGAAATTTCCGTTGACATGACGAGACAGGAAAAGATCGAAGAGGTTGCTGAGAAAGCCGAGCTGAACGTCGAGGAGAGGATACTCGACATCTTGCTTCCGCCGCCCCGTTCTGCTTCGAACTTTTACGACTTTGATGCCGACATCTCTGAAGAGAACACTACAGAGCTCGAGGGTCCTGCACCGGATGAGCAGTCTCAGCGCACACGAGAAAAACTGCGGACCCAATTGCGAAGTGGCAAGCTAGATAATCGTCTCGTGGAGTTGGAAATAAGGGAAAAAAGTTTTCCCGTCATCGAACTGGCCGGGCCGCAGGGAGTGGAAGAAATGGGCATCAACATGAAAGACATGTTGGGCAATCTGTTTCAAGGGCGCACGAAGCGTCGCAAGATGCGAATCGATGAGGCGATGGAATACCTGATGCAAGAGGAGGAAGAACGGCTTATAGATATGGACCAGGTGGCCCGCGCCGCTATCGAGCGCGTAGAAAACTCGGGCATCATCTTTCTCGACGAAATCGATAAGATCGCCGGTCGGGAATCGGGGCACGGGCCAGACGTTTCGCGTGAAGGGGTACAGCGAGACATTCTTCCGATAGTGGAAGGAACAACTGTAAACAGTCGCTACGGCATGGTTCGCACTGACCATATTCTTTTTGTTGCCGCCGGCGCGTTTCATGTATCTAAGCCTTCAGATCTGATCCCGGAATTGCAGGGCCGTTTTCCAATCCGCGTGGAACTCGAGTCTCTGACTATTGAAGACTTCAAGCGCATCCTGACAGAGCCGCGAAACGCTCTCATCAAACAGTATCAGGCAATGATGGACACCGAAGGCGTGACCATCGAATTTACTGACGATGCGATCGATTCGATTGCCAACTTCGCTGCTCAGGTTAATCAACAAACTGAAGACATTGGGGCCCGCAGGCTGCAGACGATTATGGAGAAGCTCCTTGAGGAGATAAGCTTCGAGGGCCCGGATTTGGAACCGAAACTCCAGCGCATTGATGCTGCCTACGTCGAAAATATGCTTTCAGAGACGGTAAAGGATCAGGATCTGAGCCGGTATATTCTGTGAAAACTTTCTACCGCTACGCTAGCCCGGGCAGCATTCAGCGATCGTCGGCCTTTCCCCTCACTTTATTCCGGTGGCATCGGTTTTCAAGGTCATTAAAATGTTTTTTTGTTGTTTTGTGCCTGGCGGCCGTAGGGCTCTTTGCCGGATGCGGCAAACGACGTCCACCGCTGCCACCAGTTGAACGAGTGCAGCAACGTACAGAATTGTTATCAGGTGCGCAGCAAGGCAATCAGGTCATCCTGAGTTGGCCCGCTCCTCAACGCAACGCTCCCGACAGCAGCGTTCAGAGCATCAGGCGCATTGACGTGTATCGGCTCGCGGAAAAGCCGGGAGCTCCGCTGCCTCTGACGGAAGAAGAGTTCGCGGCGCGCTCGACACTTATAGGTTCGGTAACTGCCGACCAGATTAGAAATGCCGGCGAGACTTTGAGCTATACAGACACGCTCGAACTCGCCGGTGAGCCAACGCGCCTTCGTTACGCGGTTCGCTACGCCAATGCCTCGGGTCAGCGAGCCGCGTTTTCCAATTTTCTCCTGATCGAACCGGCGGCTCGCATTGCTCAGCCACCGACGTTGCTAACAGAAAAAGAAGCTGAGAGCGCAATTACTATCTCATGGCAATCGCCAACGGCGAATATTGACGGCTCCACACCCGTCAACCTGCTCGGGTATAACATTTATCGAATGGACGAATCTCAAAATCTGACGAATCAGACGCCGATCAATTCGGCGCTCATTTCGGGAACGGAGTACGTGGACAAGAATTTCAAGTTTGGCAACAACTACCGGTACGTTGTTCGCTCGGTATCACTGGGAACAGAAGGTGCTCAGGTCGAGAGTCTTAATTCAAATCCGTTACCCGTTTCACCTCGTGACGTCTTTCCGCCATCAGCGCCTGGGCCTGTACGTGTGGCGCCATCACCTTTTCGGCTTTCTATTTTCATCCCGGCAAACCCCGAACCGGATATCGCCGGTTACAACATCTACCGAAGCACAGATCCTAATCTGCCGAAAGGCAAATGGACCAAGTTGAATCAGGCGCTGCTGACGCGTACGACCTTTCAAGATGACAAAGTAGAATCGGGTAGAAGGTATTACTACTACGTAACCGCTGTCGATCAGGCGGGCAACATAAGTGCCCCTTCCGAGGTGGAGTCGGAGACAGTACCCTAGAGGAAACGATGAAGCTTTGTCGTATAACCCATGAAAGCTTTCCGGCGACGCGCTATGCGGCAGCTGAGGGGACAATTGTTGTTCCTTATGACGACAGGGATGATTTCGGCCAGTTCTCTGCCCCACCTACAGCCAAACCCATCGCGATTGAAGAAGTTTGCCTGGTTACGCCGGTTGCTCCCTCGAAGATCGTCTGCGTAGGACGAAACTATCGCGAGCATGCAGCTGAACTGGGGAACAAGATGCCTGATGAGCCACTTATTTTCCTGAAGGCACCATCAGCTTTGATTGGCAATGGCGACCGCATCGAGCTGCCCGCGGCTTCGCAGCAAGTCGAGCACGAAGGTGAACTCGGCGTGGTAATAGGGAGGCGGGCACGACAATTACCTAGCAGTGAAGATCCGTTGACTTACGTTCTTGGTTACACCTGCGTCAACGACGTAACCGCGCGTGATCTTCAACGGAAAGACGTGCAGTTTACGCGGGGAAAATCCTTCGACACATTCTGCCCCGTCGGGCCATGGATCGTCACGGACCTCGATCCGACCAGTGTGGAAGTGACGACAAGACTAAACGGCGAGGTAAAGCAACACGGTAGCACGTCCGATATGGCGTTTTCAGTCTCATATCTAATAAGGTATATAGCCGCGATCATGACTCTGAATCCAGGCGACCTTATTGCTACCGGCACTCCGGCTGGTGTTTCCCGGATGAAGCACGGAGACATGGTCGAAATTGAAATAGCCGGCATAGGGATCTTGCGCAATCCGGTCCACGATCCCAGACTTGCCGGTTAACAGAGTCGGAAATAGAGAGGTTTATTATGAAATTCTTCCTCGATACGGCCAATTTGAACGATATCCGCGAGGCGGTCTCATTAGGTCTTGCTGACGGCGTGACGACAAACCCCTCTCTCATCGCGAAAGAGGGTGGCGTTGACTTCAAACAGCACATAGCCGCGATTTGCGAGCTCGTGCAGGGGCCTGTTTCAGCCGAAGTGACAAGCGTGGATACTGAAGGCATGCTGCGAGAAGGCCGCGACTACTCGAAGATCGCGCCCAATGTGGTCATCAAGTGTCCCTTGACGCGCGACGGCCTGCTGGTGCATCATTTATCAGCCCGTTTCTCGGGCGTTTGGACGACATTGGCCAAAACGGGCTCATTCTGTTGCAAGAGATCGTGGAAATCTACCAAAACTACGAGTGGAAGACGGAAGTCCTGGCAGCGAGCCTTCGTCATCCGATCCATGTCATCGAGGCAGCGCGGATAGGAGCCGACATTGCTACCATGCCTTTTAAAGTGATCGACCAATTGTTCAATCACCCCCTAACTGATAAGGGGCAGGCGCAGTTTTTGGCTGACTGGCAGAAGAGCGGAAGGAAATAACAGATCGGCGCTGAAGGGACAATCGTTGTTAGCGCTTGCAAATATGATGGCGCCGAACATCGGCGCTGGTCGGCGCAATTAGTCAGACGAGAAGGTCCGTTCCTGATACTGGAGGCGCAGTTTACTGAGGCCATAGATCATGACCTGCTGGGCACTATTTCTGTCGGCACAATAAGCGTTGAGTACTATTGGCTGGATCGGTGGTACAACGTTTTTCGTTTCAGCGAGCCGACCGGCAAACTGTTAAGCTACTATTGCAACATTAATGTTCCACCAAGCTTCGATGGTCGAGTATTGAGTTATGTCGATCTTGATATCGATGTGCTCGTGAAACCAGACCTCTCTTATGAGGTTCTCGATCTTGACGACTTCGAGCAGAATGCCAGCCGCTATGGTTATCCGGTCGAGATACGAAACAACGCTCGCCAGGCTGTGATGCAACTGATCAGATTGATCGACGCGAGAGCCTTTCCGTTCGATCAACAGTAAGACCCACAAATCAATCTATGGCTTCCAAACAGCAATCAAAGCACTCAAAATCAAAGTTGGACCTCTTGCGGGAACGCACGCTGCAGGCTGAGCAGGGAGGCGGCCCGGCGCGCGTGGAAAAACAACACGCGGCGGGAAAGATGAGTGCGCGTGAACGGATCGAATTCCTTCTTGACGAGGACACGTTCGAGGAGTTTGGCAAGCTCGTAGTTCATCGCTCGAAAGATTTTGGTTTGGACAAGCAGCTGTACCCTGGTGATGGCGTCGTTACAGGTCACGGTCTCATTGACGGTCGCAGCGTATTCGTCTTCGCCCAGGATTTCACGGTATTTGGCGGCTCCCTTTCGGAAACCCATGCCGAGAAGATTTGCAAAGTAATGGACGTGGCCATGAAAGTGGGTGCGCCAATCATCGGCTTAAATGACTCCGGCGGCGCACGCATTCAGGAGGGTGTGGTCAGTCTCGGTGGGTACGCCGACATCTTCCTCCGAAACACGCTGGCGAGTGGAGTCGTGCCGCAGATCAGTTGCATCATGGGCCCTTGTGCTGGTGGCGCAGTCTATAGCCCGGCGATCACCGATTTCAATGTGATGGTCAAAGACACGTCCTATATGTTCATCACCGGACCCGACGTGATTAAGACTGTAACGCACGAAGAGGTTACCAAAGAGGAGTTGGGCGGCGCCCTAACGCACAACAGCATCTCGGGCGTAGCTCATTTTGCGGCTGATTCTGATGAGCACGCGCTGCAAGTAGTGCGCGAGTTACTTTCATTTATTCCTTCAAACAACATGGAGGATCCGCCTCGAGTAAGTGCGACCGATCCTATTGACCGAGCCGAGTTGAAGCTTAACGACATTGTTCCTGAGGCTTCGAATCAGCCCTACGATATTCGCGAAGTAATCAATCACGTTGTTGACGACGGGTATTTTTTCGAGATTCAGCAACTATATGCGCAGAACATTTGCGTCGGTTTTGCGCGGCTGGGTGGTCGTGCAGTCGGCATTGTCGCTAATCAGCCGGCCTTTTTAGCCGGCGTGCTGGATATCAACGCATCAATCAAGGCGGCCCGCTTCGTTCGCTTTTGCGATTGTTTCAATATCCCACTAGTGACCTTTGAAGACGTGCCAGGTTTTCTCCCCGGCGTTTCGCAGGAGCACGGTGGAATCATAACGCACGGTGCTAAGCTCCTTTTTGCCTTCGCTGAAGCCACCGTTCCCAAGGTGACTGTTATTACTCGCAAGGCCTACGGGGGTGCCTATTGCGTTATGGCTTCAAAGCACATCAGGACCGATATTAATCTAGCGTGGCCTTCCGCTGAGATTGCAGTTATGGGACCGGAAGGCGCGGTCGGAATTCTTTATCGACGGGAGTTGAATGAAGCGCAAGACACAGACGCTACAAGACGAGCGCGAGTATTTGAACTCGAGGAGAAGTTTGCGAATCCTTACGTTGCCGCTGAAAGAGGTTTTGTCGACGAAGTCATAGAGCCGGCACAGACACGGCCAAAACTAATCCGCGCGCTTTCGCTTCTGGAAAACAAACGGGACACAAATCCACCAAAGAAACACGGCAATATTCCGCTCTAGACGCCTATCTGCCTTGGCCCGGTTCAATGGATATCAGTTGGGCCAGCGGATCAAAGGTAATTCGGAAGGGATAGAGAGCGTCGCGGCCAAGAATCACCGGAGTACTCGACGAAACCCCGGTTAGAACATCGGTGGGTACGCTGCCCAATACCAGATCCCCCAGAGTCACCGTAGTAGGCGCTACTCTCCTCGCCTGAATTACCCTACCGCTTAAATCGCTGACAGTGCGATTCCTGCTATTGGATCCAGTTGGCGAGCCGCTCTCGTTGATTGCGAGGCCGAAACCCGACCCTGTATCAAGAAGAGCAAGTCGTCCATCCCCAAGTCGGACAAAGGGTCGATGGCTGGTTCTCTCACGAACCCATCTCACCACGGTCCCGCCCTGTGGAGCATCATTGATATGCAACTGTCGAACTCTTGAATCAAAGGCTTCCAGTTCGTGATTTGGCAGGTCTATTGAATACCCCAGCGGATTGAACGCCTCAGTGGGATCGAGGATGCCATCCACTCCGCTGGGAAGGTTTGGGGCAATGGCCACCACAATACGTGCAGGCAGAACGTTGTCTCGATCTCCAAGGGCGAGTTCCTTGATCGTCGCCTCTCGGTTCGAGACAATCAGCCCACCACCCAAGCCACCAAGCAAAGTTCGCTGAGCTGGTTGAACAGGAATTGCCGCTCGGAGGATGGCGCTCTGACTAATAATTGAGACTCCGGCGCCGGTGTCAATAACAAAGGTGTAAGGACCTGAACCGTTAAGCCAACCAGTTACTAATAGTCCTCGATCTCGAACGACCCGAAACTTTATGAGGGCCGGTATTGTCGTCGCGGTGATCACACTGACGCGCGGACTACCAAGGGCAGCCCCCACGACGGGGACTGCCCACCAAACAGAAGCGCCAGTGAAAATGCTAAGAGCTACGGCAATTCTGGCGTTTCTCATGACTCTGGTCATTCGGTATTAGTAACGACGGCTGCGCCTACGCAGTTTATAGGTATATAGGGCAGAACCGCCGGCGCCCGACAACGCGCCAATCGCAGCGCCTTTCCCTCCACCGATAACACCACCAATGACTGCACCAGCGCCTGTACCCATAGCTAGCGTTAACTTGTCTCTATGTTTTTGCCAAAAAGTCCTTCCCCTCGAGCGGTTATAGTCATAATAGACGCGTCGAGGACTTGTCCGACTCACGGAATTGCGAACAACGACTCGACCCGGAGCTACAACCGTCCGTCCAGTGGCATTACCCGCTGTCTTGGTAGACGCATTGAAACCATCAGCAAAGCCAGTCTTATATGCAGTCTGCTCGCCAGGCGTACTGAATTCCGCAGGAACAGTTTGATTGTCTAACTGCTGCTGACCGGAAACTGTTGTGTCCTTGGCCTGGTCCTGTGCTGGGGTTTCAGCTGCCGCCGGCTGACTCTTGTGCATCACGAGCGCACCAACCGTGCCGCCGATTAGCGCTGCTACCAATGCAACTGGTAATAACTTGTTTGTCATAATCATCGCTCTGTTCTCCTTAGCATACTAATCGTCCCGTCAAGCACTGCAGAAGACAGCAATGGGTATTCCCAATTCGGTTGGTAATCGGCACAGAGCTACTGCGGTCCTGAATTTACTTCCAAAAAGGCAGGAAATCTTCTTGTCGCAAGGAATTCACAAGCGAAACCCAACGATTCACATTCGCAGTCAGCGAATGGCGTATCCGATATGGAGTCACTCGTATGCGAAATCAGGACTCAAGTGCAGGCGGTGGCGAACTGAGGGCATGCAAAAAACCAGGGAGAGCAGTCTCCCTGGTTTCTCTAAGGTTGAACTAACTAATGTCGATGACTGCTACGCGGCATGCAGCCCTTGAGCAGGCTTATTTTCGCGCAGTAGTTCGAGCGCCTTTTTCATTTGTAGATCCTCGGCGGCAGGCTTCGTCGAGCTTGGTTGAGTCGAAACATCTTTCTTGTCGTTAGCCTGATCAGGTTTGGGGGCAGTGTCGTCATCGTTGCCGGTCAAGTCTTCGGGGTTTAAGTCCTCTGCCAATTCCGGTCGTTTCACTTCAACTGACGGGGCTACCCCGGAATGCGCTCGATCCTCACCCAGAAAAGTCTTTCCATTTGCAGAAGCCCACTTCACAGTGGTAAGCAACAATCCATCTCCGCCACGCAGTGTGAAAAGCTGTTGCTCAGCACCAGCTCCGAAACTCTTTTCACCTACTACCTGGCCT
>WNFY01002946.1_pt1 | contig 16012 bp, 12 predicted proteins | sample 5400091 | NCBI WGS metagenome assembly WNFY01 (sample SAMN13153364, study PRJNA577476) | soil metagenome | isolation source: 60 cm soil or saprolite under grassland replicate 1 | place: USA:California | collected 2016-06-15
TGTAATCGGGATTTGCTACCACTACGTAGTTGGTTCGCTCCGGCGAAAACTGTTTTTCGCTCGCCGCAACTGCGATCGGCGGACCTCACTCACAAAGTTCGACGCGAAGCGATTGTCGAACGGCTCATACGTCACCCCGTTGCTCACTACATGGCGGAAGCTTTTGCGCGAAACTGCAGCCAGTCGGCAACGCCAGTAGAATAGCGATCGCGCGACATGCTCCCTTCACTGCGCCCATACGCATTGTAAGTTCCTCGTCAGCAGGCTATTCAAACCTCTAATGAAGCCTATCGCAAGCTCGGCAGCAATCCTCCTCGCCTCAGGGCAAATTTGTCGGACCACTTCACTTTGCCGGTGGCTTGCATCACCACAAACAAAGTGACTACAGAAATTATTGTGATTGCCAGGCCGGTGAATCCTTTCCAGAAAAACGCGTATGAAAAGATCACCAGATAGATCAGTTGTGCGGTTCCGGCTTCGAGTGCGGCAAAGCGAATTCCGACAACCAGCCGCAGGTAGCTGACGACCAGCGCAACGGAAACAACCGACGAGACGATCATGGCGGCGTGAATGGAGGTGTGGTCCACCAGATAAGCCAGGAGCAGGTGAAACGCAAAGAATGCAGCCGCAAGGAAAAAGTAGTTCATCGGGTGCAGGTCTATATTCCGCAGCGTGGTGATGATGAACATCAGGAAGAAGAAGAAAAACAATGACACGGGAGCGAAGTAGCTGATCTCTCCCGCCAGCGGACCTGGCTGCAGCTTTCCGGGCATAGTCATGCCGATCTGAAATCCTGAAACCAAGTCCGAGTAGCTCCAGTTAAGGTCCCAGCCGTCGGACGTTTCATGCCTGCCCGTGGGCGAAAGCGTGTCGTCAGCAAAATCAATGTCCTTGAAATTCGTGTGCATGGCGAGATTGAAATCCTGCACCTCCGCCACGCCGTCGGCAAGTTTGTAGCGCCAAGTGTCGAGTCCCTGAGAACGATACGCGACATGCAGCGCAACCGTCGTGTTTGCGCCGACGTCCGCCTGGCCTGAGGTACTGTGCTCGTCTGTTGTGAGCGGCACTTTATTTCCGTCAATAGTTAAGACCAAGCCGTCGTACACGGCTTTTTGTGCCGGAAATGGCAAACGGAACGTGACGACTTCTGGCCGATTGCTATCGTTGCGAAAGGAATAATCGCCAGCGAAGTCCACCACGTAGGTGCTGTACCACAGCAGGCCTTTTTGCCGATGATTTAGGTTCAAGTTTACCTTGATGCGGCTCGACTCGACGGGCACGTTCCCGGAGCGACTTAAATTTTCATCTCGGACAATCCGCTTGCCATTCTCGATAGAAGTAGTTCGGACGATTTCTGTCCTTTCATACGTGGCCGTGGGCGGGGCTTGCTCCTGCGTCGTTCCCCAGGTTGACCCTACGTGTCCCTTCAATTGGTCGTCGCTGTGCTCCGTCCGATAAACAACAGTGGAAGCGAGAATGATCCAGGCGACTGTGGTGCAGAGGAAGATGAAAGTCAGGGCTGCAATTTGACGAAGCAATGGAGTGCCTCCTGTGAGTTGGTGTTCACAGATTCCAGAGCAGGATCGCTTCCGCGCGGAGGCAGCTTAAAGGAAAAGACTTACGAATGTGCGATTTGTTGATCACGTGTCAGAAGTGACACGTGTGTGTTGTTTCCAACACACGGCAAAAATCGACACAGAAAGGTGGCCACAGCAGACTGATGCGGCCACCGATAGGTTTACGCCTCAGGTCTTACTTCTGAGGTTTCTGCGCGTCACTTGATGGTGCACTTTGCTGTTGCTGCTGCCGGGCCTTCTGCTGCAGATCCGCCAGCTTCTGCAACTGCTCCGGCGTTAGTACGGCCTTGATTTTTGGCGAGGCGGTTTCGCGAATCTGGTTTGCCTTCGCGACCTTCTGATCTGTCGTCAACGTCGAATCATTGCGAACGGCTTCCATCTGCTGGTTCTCATCCGCAATAATCGGCCGTAATTTCGCTTTTTGCTCATCGGTCAGGTTGAGAGGATTGTCGTCCTCACTGTGCGACGGTGCCTGACCTTGCGACGCTGCGCCCGATTGCCCTGCAGGCGGTTGCGCCGGTGCACTTTGCGAAGGCTCCTGCTGAGGCGCCTGCGACGGTGCGGCCTGCGGTTCCTGCTGCGGCGCACCTTGTGAGGGTGAAGTTTGTGACGGGGACGGTGCAGCTTGAGAGGGCGTCGCTTGTGGTGAGGGGCTGGTCGCCGAAGTCTGCGCAGCGGCCGACAGGCCCAGGGCCAACACCAATAAAGCTGCCAAAAAGCCGGTTGTGATGTAGGTAGTTCGCATGTCGCTCCTTTACACGGTGGACCGGGATTCAGTGCATGGAAAGCAAACTCCCACTGCACAGGGAAACTGAGATGAGAGTGGCCGCGAACGAGGTTGGCCGTAGGTTAGTTGTTGGTGCCTAAGCTTTTAGAGCGATCCAAGTGAAATCTGGGGAGTCAGATATCAACCCGACCGACTTTTCGCGCAGATCTTTTTTGGCGCTTCTGCTGGTACATCGAGGAATCGGCCTGTGCTAACAAGGTTTCGATTTCAACATCTTCCGCAGAAACACCCGAAACGATCCCTACACTGAATGACAGGCAATACTGCCGGCCGGCGGAGTCGTTGTGGGCAGCGAGCCTTTGAAAAACTCTACGGGAAATTTTCTTGTCGTCCGCTTCGGCGATGAACACCGCGAACTCGTCCCCTCCCAGCCGCGCCAAAATATCGGAGTCGCGAAAGCACTGTTTCAACACGTTCGCGGTGTCCACCAGCGCAGAGTTTCCAGCCTGATGGCCGAGCGTGTCATTGATTTGCTTTAGGTCGTCCAAATCCACAAATGCGACAAAAAACGGCTCACCCGTGCGGTGGGCAAGTTTCACTCGATGGTGGGCCAGAGCCAGAAAGCCTTTGCGGTTGTAGAGTCCAGTTAGATCGTCCACCAGCGACAGGTTCTCCAATTCCGCATTTGCCAGGGCGAGTTCCTTAGCTTTTTGCGCGAGTTTCTCCTCGGCGAGCTTGCGGGCTGCAATGTCGCGTTCCAGCAACTTCTTGGCTCGCAGCAGTTCAGCCGTTCGCTCGGCGACCAATTCCGCGAGATGAAGACGGTGCTCGTGGAGTTCTTGCTCTATGCCCTTGCGCTCAGTGATATCGCGAGAAATCCCCATGGTGCCGATGATCACACCCTTATCGTCGGTCAACGGCAGCTTGGTGGTCAAGACCCAGGTTTCGTGTCCGTCCGGCCACGTTTCCTTCTCTTCCTTTTCTACGATCGGCGCACCCGTTCGAATGATTTCCTGTTCGTCGGCAAGGGCCTGCTGCGCGTGCTCAGGCCTAAACACATCGGAGTCGGTCTTGCCAATTGCTTCGGCGGGATCAGTCAGCCCGAACCGGTGCGCGAGCGAGCGGCTGATGCGAACGAACCGGCTTTTGCGGTCTTTGAAGTACACACCGTCCGGCACGTGTTCCAGAAATGCATGCAGCAAATCTTCCCTCGTGCCTGGGACCACACGAGTGGTCACGCTTTGGCTCTTGGACGGCATACCAACTACATTCTAATTCTGGCTCCGCCAATTGCATCCAGCCGCTCTCTACCGCAGTAACAGTGTGCGGAGTACCTTCGCGCACTGAAGCTAAGGTCTTGCGCAACATTGATGAGGTTTCTAGGTACTTTCGTGGATTACCAAGTTACCGGCGGCAATCGGTCAGCCGGCCTGGTGTTTTGGTATCCGCCAGACAGCTGTAACCAACAATCCCACGCCAATCCCCAGCGAGACCTCGACGAACCGATGCGCAGCCACAATCCAAGGCGGCCGCTCGTGTGCGACGAGCAACACAATGCTCAAGGCGATAGCGGCAAATCGATATGCGCTTGCAAGCCGCAATGCTGCGGACAGAGTCTCGCAAACGAAGATTCCCGCCCCATAGACAATCCAGTTCGCATGAAAGAACGTTGCGATTAACGCTCCCAATGCTGCACCCAATGCTGTTCCGGCAAAGCGCTGCCAGGCGAGAGTGAGCGGATTAATTGTCGAAAGAAGAATCACTATGGTTCGAAATCGGCGCCCAGTAGAATTCCGGCAGCTTCAAGACGTTGCGAGCTAGCAACAAAGATAGAACTGTCGCGGCCGGCAGTTCGCGTTGCGCTCATGACAGCGTTGCGATCCAACCCGAATCGTCTCGTCAATTTCACCCTGAGCACGGCAATTGTATCGGAGAGAAGCGATGGAAAGGCACGCTGGCGCAACAAATCAGCAGCTCAGTTGCTCCAAACGATGACAGCCTTCTTGGCCGCGACATGCTCTTTTCTCACAGCGCGGGACGAATCTCCAAGCGGCACAACGGGAGCTTCCGGCATGACTTCCCACAGCGGCCTTTCACCGTGAGCAGAGAAAGTCGTCGAGTGCCCTATCAGGCTCTGCTCGGCCGACATGGCCGTCTGAGAAGCGTGTTGCGGATTTCCCGACATCACAAGAGCATGTGCCTGAGAATTCATTGTCCCGCCACCTACCTGCCCAACCGCACCCACAGACAAAGCACACACCACGAACAGGAAGACGAGGTTCTTCATTTTGTTGATCTCCAATTCCAGAGCACCGCTTGCCAGCCGGTTGCGGGGAAGATCTGGCCTGTCTTGACTAGAAGCAAACCCAATACCAAACCAGGGCTGCTCACCCCTCGGGTTTTTGGCTAGATTGCGGTTTTTCGGCCATCTCTAGGCGGCAAGGGCGCAACTGTTTTCACTAATGTGGAGGGAGTGGGACGACAGGAATGGGGTTGGCCTAATGAAGATCGAAAGCCGAAAAACGCGTCCCGCAAAATCGCGAATGACAAGTTCCGTCTGCTACTTGTAAATCAAGTACCGCGCGCGGACTTGCTGGAACTTTAGCAGATCATCCTGCCAATTGAGGGCTATGCGATGCGGATCTTCACCACGTGAAAGCGCGTTATAAACGGACTGGTTGACTAGGATATCGGTCATCTTTTCCATATGGAATTGTTGCGGATAAAGCTTGGCCAAGGCGGAAACCAGTTCGATTCCCAGCTCAGGAGCCTCCAGAAATTCGCGAGCGGTCAGAACGACGTTGACTCCATGGCACAATTGCCCGGCGTAGTTGCTCGCTGAGGGCGTGAAAGTCACCGGTACAAAGCGCACGCCGGAGATTTGACGTGCATTCAGATATTGCGCCAGTTCGCGGCTGTTCATCCAGGGCGCGCCGAGCAACTCGAAGGGCTTGTCGGTTCCTCGACCCACCGAGACATTCGTGCCCTCAACCAACCCCACCCCGGGATAGAGCGACGCCTCAATCAAGCTGCGGAGATTGGGCGAGGGGTTTGTCCATTCCAGGCCGGTTGAGTCGTACCAATCGCCGCGCATCCAGCCCTGCATCGTAACGATACTGAGCCTCGCATGAATGTTGTGCTCGGAGTTGAACATCTGCGCCAGCTCGCCCAAAGTCATGCCGTGGCGAACCGGAATCGGCCCGTAATTCGTGAAGTTTTCATGTCCAGGCTGAGACATCGGTCCTTGAACGAAGGCTCCGCCGATCGGGTTCGGACGATCTAGCACGGTGACGGAAATTCTAGCCTTCGCGGCAGCCTCCAGAAAATATCCGAGGCTGGTTTCGTAGGTGTAGAAACGGACGCCTGCGTCCTGGAGATCAATGACGACCGTGTCCAACTCCTTGAGTACGTCTTGTGGCGGGCGGCGAGCGGCATCGGTACCGCCGTAAACGCTGTAAACCGGAATCTGGGTTGCGGCGTCGCGTGAGTTGCCGATGTGGGTGGTATCAAGCTCGCCGGTAACGCCATGCTCCGGGCTGAAGATTGCTGTTAGCCGTACTCCGGGAGCGTGAGCTAGAACATCAATGGTGCGGCGGCCCGCGGAATCAAGGCCAGTCTGATTCGTGAGAACGCCAACTCGCTTGCCTTTCAGCGACGAGAAATTCTCTGACTCCAGAACGTCAATGCCCGTTAGAACCGCGCCATTGCGGCCAAACAAATGATGTTCGGCGGTCATGGCTTCGTTGTAGCCGGTGATTGTCTTCCAGCGCAGCGCCTCTTGTTCGGAGGTTGTAAGTGGGATTGCGTCGGCAACTGCAGTCGCGATCTTTGCGCGCAACGAAATCGCGGAACCCTTGCCGCGGGGGTGAACAGCGTTGGTGAGCAGAATGATATAAGTGCGAGTAGTCGGATCAATCCAAAGCGAGGTGCCGGTAAATCCGGTGTGCCCAAATGAGCCGACGGGGAACAGCTCACCGCGATTTGAGGAGAAGGGAGAGTCTATGTCCCAGCCCAACCCGCGCAGGACTGGGGCCGTCGGAGGCTGTTGCGGCGTAGTCATCTTCGCGATTGCAAGCGGCGAGAGCACGGAACTTCCATCCAGTAGGGCCTGTGCGAGGTTCGCCAGATCGTCTGCAGTCGAGAAGACGCCCGCATGTCCGGCAACACCTCCCATTCGGCGCGCACTTGGATCGTGCACGATGCCACGAAGCATCTGACCGCGCTCGTCGTATTCAGTTGGAGCGATTTGCGACAACCACTCTACGGGCGGCCTGAAGCGAGTATGGCCCATTCCCAGCGGCGTAAAAATGTTTTGTGGGCAATACGAGTCAAACGGAATTCTGCTCACGCGCTCCACCATTGCAGCAAGCACGATAAAGTTGATATCGCTGTAAACAAAACGCGCCCCCGGTGGCGAAATTGGCGTGGAACTGAACGCCATGCTGTAACCCACATCACGTCCCGTCCAGGGATGGCTCAAATCCAGATCAGGTGGCAATCCAGAAAAATGCGTAAGCAAGTCACGGACTGTGATATCGCCCTTTCCGTTCTGTCCAAACTCGGGAATGTATTTCACCACCGGATCGTTGAGTCGGATTTTGCCCTGCTCGAGCAGTTGCATCACGGCGGGCGCAGTCGCAACCACTTTTGTGAGAGACGCGATATCGAAGATCGTGTCGACCGTCATGGGCGATCGGGTCGGCTCAACGAAACGATCACCGAAAGCCTTGCGATAAATCACCTTGTCATCGTGGCCAACCAGTAACACTGCGCCGGGGATTTCGTGGTTCTGGATGGAGGTCTGAATGATGGAATCGAGAACGCTAAGGCGATTCTCGTCTTGGGCCAGCGCTGGCAGTTGCGAGAGAAGCAAGCACAGTGTGACAGTGAATTGGGCCATGTGATCGCGCAACGAATTGGAGCTAGAGACGGGAATGTCTTGAATTTACAACAGTGACAACAGGCGAGATCAAGTTACGACCGGTGGGGTGCCATCTGTGCCACTCCGTTGCTTCGCGCTCTGCTTTATCCTGCTGCTAGCTGAGATCGGCGCGATCCGCGTCCCAACAGTCTTGCACACCACGAACCCATCATCGGGGCATTCTCTTAAATCCCAGTTTGAAGATCAGGAGCCGGTCTTCACACATGCGTTCCAGGTTCTGGAGGAGGGCATCGCGCAAAAGGCGTTTCCCGGCGCGTCCCTCGCGATTACACAGTCGGGGAACCTCGTTGCGTTTAAAGCCCTGGGAAGGTTTACGTACGGGCCGGAATCACCGCCCATGACGACCGAAAGCGGTTTCGATCTGGCTTCTGTCTCTAAGGTTGTTGTAACGACTACGATGGCAATGATCCTGTACGATCGCGGACTGCTTGATGTGGACGCTCCGCTAGCAGGCATACTTCCCGAATTCGCTGGCGAGGACAAGCGCAGAAATGCAGTCAGTTTACGCATGCTGCTGGCGCACAGCTCTGGATTACCAGCCTATGAGAAGCTCTATCTGCGCGCTGGAACCCGACAAGAGTTGCTGCGCCTTGCATTTGGGGTTCCGCTGCGAGATGAGCCTGGAACTCACGCCGAATATAGCGACATTGGCTTCATCTTGCTTGGCCTGGCTCTCGAGAGAATCGCGCAGGAATCGCTTGACCGTTTTTGCCAGCGCGAGTTCTTCGGGCCACTTGGAATGTTGCAAACCACGTTCAATCCGCCGGCTGGGTGGAAGTCCAAGATTCCGCCCACGGCAGATGATGGAACTTTTCGCAAGCGAATCATTCAGGGCGAAGTGCAGGACGAGAACGCGTGGGTTCTCGGCGGAGTGGCGGGACATGCTGGAGTTTTTTCAACAGCAAAAGACGTTGCAATGTTCGCGCACGCTCTGCTTGGGGGAGGAGCCCCGATTGTACGGCCTGAGACTGTGGCGCTATTCACTCGGCGAGAACTCTCGCCTCCCGGAACGTCGCGTGCCTTGGGCTGGGATACCCCGTCCGCACCGTCCCAGTCGGGCAAATACTTTTCGCCATCATCATTCGGACATCTGGGTTATACCGGCACCTCATTATGGATTGATCCAGAACGCCAATTATCAGTCGCGCTGCTGACCCACCGGACGTGGCCGGATTGCGCGAACCAGGCGATCAAAGAGGTTCGTCCGAGGTTTCATGATGCGGTGGTCGAGGCCTTGGAGGAAACACTCTGATGCCTCGCAAAATTCGCAAGCGGCCATTAAACCTGCAGGAGCTGGCTACCGAGCAACCCAATCGACGTTCGTCCGAGCTGGACACAAAATCAGCGCTTGAGATTGCGCGCATCATTAATTCCGAAGACGGAAAGGTCGCAGCAGCCGTGGAACGCGCACTGCCGCAGATTGCGAAGGCAATTGATTGGATCGCCGAAGCGCTGGCGGGTGGTGGAAGGCTCATTTATGTCGGGACGGGCACTAGCGGAAGAATCGCAGCGTTGGACGCCTCCGAGTGTCCGCCAACGTTCAATACTGATCCGCATCTCGTTCAGTATGTAATGGCTGGCGGCGAGAAGGCACTCGGAAAAGCGGTCGAGGCGGACGAGGATTCCGAAGCGCTCGGCGTCCGCGAAATCCGCAAGAGAAGACCGGGCCAGCGAGACGTCGTGGTCGGTATAGCCGCCAGCGGAGGTACTCCCTTTACGGTCGCAGCCATTAAGCATGCACGGCGCGCGGGATCGAAGACGATCGCAATCACGTGCAACTTGTCTACGCCACTCGAACAAGCCGCTGATCACGCAGTTGTGGTTGAGACAGGGCCTGAAGTAGTCGCCGGTTCAACTCGCATGAAAGCCGGCACCGCAGAAAAGATGGTTTTGAACATACTTTCTACCGGCGCTATGGTGCGCCTTGGGTACGTTTACGGAAATCTGATGGTGAACTTGCATCAGAAAAACCGCAAGTTGGCGGAACGTGCAATATCTATACTTGAAACGGCGTTGCGGGTCAGCCACTCTGAGGCTAAAGAAGCACTTGCCGTGGCCAAACACGACGTGCCGGTTGCGATCGTGATGAAGTTGACCGGCGCGAGTAGGATGGAAGCGCTACAGGCCCTGAGATCAAGCGGCGGGAACGTCAGACGGGCAGTAGAGCGGGCGGGGAGAAGAAATGACAGGGGCTAAAACGATTGCGCTTTTGCCGATCTGGCTGCTTGTCTCCTCGATCAGCCATGCGCAGTCCGCGCACGACTTCGTCTTGTGCAACGCCGTGGAAAAGAGCGGCGGGCATCCGGCCTCGGTTGACTCACTCAAGTTTAGTGTCGAGGTACGCGGCCGTACGGCGTCTAACATTCATGCTGAGCAGAAGCAGCATGCGAGACGGATTTTTCTGGTGCAAGACGTCAGCGCAAGCATGAGAGACAGCAATGCGCGCCAGCCTTCGATGCAGGCGGTTCGTGACTTTGCTGCATCCGCATCGCCGGAGGACAAGCTTGCGCTCGTGGATTTCAATGGGAGCTATTATCTGGACATCACTCCCGAAAGCGCCCCAGCATTTCTGGAAAAGTACACCGACACTGAATTCGAGGAGGGCCTGAGATTTTTCGGCGGCACCGCACTCTTCGATGCGGTCATCGCCTCGGCGTCTTACCTAGAAAAAGAGCCACAGGAAGGGGACAGCGTCCTGGTCATTTCAGACGGCGCCGACGATGCCAGCAAGATGAACTCCGAGCAAATGGAAAAACAGTTACTGAAATCGAAGATCCGGCTCTATCTATTGCTGCTGGCTCCGCCAAAGCACCCAAATCCGAATGAAGGCCGCAGCCGCTCGCAACTGATGGACGTGGTGCGGGAGACCGGAGGCGTGGTGGTTAAACCAAACTCAAATTCCATGAGCCGAGAATGGGCTGAGCTGATGCATGGCCTGATTGAAGTAGCGGATCGAGTGGATTTTGATCTGGACGCGCCGGTTCGCGAGCCTACCCGCCTTGAAGTGTCGGTTGCTACGCAGGATGGGAAACGCGACAAGACTGTGGAAATCACGTGTCCACGCTATGTCAGTCCTCAGTAGCAAATGTTTCGTTTACGAGGCTTTAGTAACTAAATGTACTCGTCGAGTCGGCGGAGTCGTGCTTCTTCCAGATATAAAATGGACAGGGTTGGCGGGTCGCTGGTCGCACAATCGTGTTGAAAGACTTTTTTCATGGATAAATTCGTAATTCGCGGCGGAAATCCGCTGCTGGGAACAGTACGCATTAGCGGCGCCAAAAACGCAGCATTGCCGGCGATGGCTGCTGCCCTACTCACTGACGAGCCGGTGATCCTGGAGAATATTCCTCAGGTGCGTGACATCGAGACCACGCGCAAGTTGCTAGCGGCGATGGGTGCTGAGGTCGAACTCGGCTATGGCCGCGCTCATCATCGCACCACCCTTTGCTGCCGTAATCTGACCTCGCCGGAAGCTTCGTACGAGTTGGTCAAGACTATGCGAGCGTCCACGCTTGTTCTCGGGCCGCTGGTGGCGCGTTGCGACAGGGCGCGTGTTTCCTTGCCGGGCGGCTGCGCGATCGGGGCCCGGCCGATTGACCTGCACATCAAGGGACTGGAACGGCTCGGCGCGAAGATTACAACCGAGCATGGATATGTGGAGGCCTCGGCCGGAAGGCTCAAGGGCGCCGAGATTGTCTTCGACAAGATCACCGTTACCGGCACTGAAGACCTTTTAATGGCGGCGACACTTGCCGAGGGCGAAACAGTTATGCAGAATTGTGCTCGCGAACCCGAGGTCGCGGATCTCGCCGAACTGCTCAACAAAATGGGCGCAAAGATCGAGGGGGCCGGGACACCGACGATACGAGTCAAAGGCGTTGACAAGCTCCACGGCGCGAAACACAGGATTATCCCCGACCGTATCGAAGCCGCCACATTCATCATTGCCGGGGCGCTGACGGATGGCGACTTGAATGTGACGGAATGCAATCCTGACCACCTCGGGGCACTGTTGCTGAAGCTCCAGGAAGTTGGGATCAGGACTCGGCACACGAAAGATTCAGTCCGAGTTGAAGGCGATGGAATTTTGAAAGCCGCTGACGTAGTTACCGAGGAATACCCCGGCTTCCCCACTGACGTGCAGGCGCAGTTCATGGCGTTGGCTACGCAGGCCGAAGGCACATCTGTCGTCACAGAAAATATTTTTGAGAACCGGTTTATGCATGCGCAGGAAATGGTCCGCATGGGGGCCAACATTAAAATCGAAGGCAGCCGCGCGGTGGTTCGCGGCAAGACGCCGTTGAGCGGCGCGGCGGTGCTGGCTTCCGACCTGCGCGCGTCGGCATCGCTGGTGCTCGCGGCATTGGTCGCCGAAGGCGAGACGATTATTGACCGCGTTTACCACATTGATCGCGGCTACGAGAACATCGAAGAAAAGCTGCGGGGCGTGGGGGCACAGATCAGAAGGATCGGAGAAATTCTGCCAAAAAAACGCGGCAGCAGTGCTTCGTAACCTACCAGCGATGGTGGACGAGCTCCCGAATGTGGCGATCATAAATTCGCTGTGCGCCAGCCATCTGCTCCGGCGTGAGCGGGGGCTGGTCAGACGCGTGGCAGTTATCGGCAACCTGGTCCGGGCGCTTGCCCCCCGGAATCGCACAGGTGACGGCGTCGAACATGAGAATCCAACGTAGCGCGAACTGGCTCATCGAGCCACCGTTCGGCACGAGTGCGCGCATTTCCTCAACAGCCTTGAGTCCAGTATCGTAATTCACCCCTGAAAAAGTCTCGCCGACATCAAACATTTCGCCGTGGCGATTGAAGTTACGGTGGTCGTCGGCCGCAAACTTCGAATCCGATTTTAGTTTTCCTGTGAGCATTCCGCTGGCAAGCGGCACTCGCGCGAGGATCCCGACTTTCTTCTCTTTCGCACGAGGAAAAAAGACTTCAGCAGGGCGTTGACGGAAACAATTGAAAATAATCTGAACGGACTGAACGTTGGGATACTCGATCGCCTTGAGTGCCTCGTCGATCTTCTCGACGCTAACGCCGTAGTAGCGAATCTTTCCGGCTTTGACCAGATCGTCCAGAATTCCGAATACCTCGGCATGATCATAGAGTTCGGTTGGCGGGCAATGGAGTTGCAAAAGATCGAGAGAATCGGTCGAAAGATTCCGCAGGCTATCTTCGATCCACGCCGAAAGGTTCTGCCGGCTGTAACCTTCGACGGTCTGCTTTGAGAGCTTCCGGCCAGCCTTCGTCGCGACAATGATTTCGTCCTTGCGCTGCTTTTTGAGCTGTGCAATCAGCCGTTCGCTACGACCGTCGCCGTAAACGTCGGATGTATCAATGAAGTTAACGCCGCAATCAATGGCGCTGTTGAGGGCCGCCAAAGACTCCTGATCGGATACGTTGCCCCAGAATCCGCCAATGGCCCACGCGCCAAAGCTGATCTCTGATACATTCCAACCGGTGCGGCCCAGCGAGCGGTATTTCATCATTCCCTCCGTGGAATTGTGCCCGAAAGCATATCAGCTCGGCAGGCACAAAAAATTGCGCTAACGCTACTTGTGTTTAGCGTAGTCACTCGCGCCGAGAAAATGTAACGAGACGTACTGTTCGTCGCCGACGACCCAGCTATCGTGACCGGGAGCAATGTAGAAAAGATCGCCGGCTTTCATTTCGATCACGCGGCCGTCGTCCATAGCGGCAGTCGCGCGGCCGGAGACAACGAGTCCGACGTGTTCTACTGCGCAGCTCTTTAGTCCCTGGGCTGCGCCAACGTGGGCCGACCATTTCCAGCCGGGTTCGTAGCTGGCGCGGCCAATAGTCATCCCTCCGAGGTGAATCAGGTCGAATTTGCCTTTTTCGAAAACGCGAACTTCGTCAGGATTTTCAAATCGTTTGAGAATGACTTCGTACACGGTTGCTCCTCCCGCTGGGTAAATGCCTCAACAATTAGATTGCAGGAAAGAAAAAAGGCCGCGATTTTCCTCGCGGCCTCAGAATTCAGAGCAATGTGTCTAGTGCCGGCCTCCACCACCGCCGCCGTGACCACCACGTCCGCCGCGGCCATCGCGACGACGATGGCGTCCACCGCCACCTCCGCCCGGCCGCCCACCACCGCCACCAGGACGTCCGCCTCTCCCACCGCGGTCACCGCCACGATCGCCACCGCGTTCAGGAGCACCAGCTGCAGTAGGCTGCGGCTCTATGCGATTGAAATTGGGCTCGTCGCCTTCTTCGAACTCAGCGCCGCCTTCGAGCGTCAGAGCAGGCGCGGCCGCCGGAACAGCTTGCGCTTCGGATTCGACTTCGCCGTTCGTTGGCGCCGGTGGTACGCCACCGCCCATTTTTGCGCGTTGTTCCTTCAGGATGGCCTTGCGCGAAAGACGAATGCGATTACCTTCGACAGCCAGCACTTTCACCAGCACCTGATCGCCTTCCTTCAGTTCATCGCGAACATCTTTTATACGATGTTCGGCAACTTCGCTGATGTGCAGCAGGCCCTCAGTCCCGGGAATGATTTCGACGAAGGCGCCGAAATCCGCCAACCGGGTGACTTTACCGAGGTAGGTCTTCCCTACTTCCGCAGTCGCCGTCAGATCACGAATGATCTGCAACGCTTTGTTCGCGGAAACCTCGTCGTTTGAGGCGACGTTGATCTTGCCGGTATCTTCGACGTCAATTTTGACGCCGGTCTGCTCGATGATCGAACGGATCATCTTGCCTCCGGGCCCAATCACGTCGCGAATCTTATCCACAGGAATCTGCAGGGTGTAGATACGAGGCGCGTAGGCAGAAACCTTTTCGCGATGTGTGGTGAGCACTTCATCCATTTTGCCGAGGATGAACAGGCGTCCGCGTTGCGCCTGGGCCAAAGCCTCACGCATGATTTGCGCAGTGATACCGCCGACTTTGATATCCATTTGCAGTGCGGTGATGCCATCTTTCGTTCCTGCGACCTTGAAGTCCATGTCGCCATAGTGATCTTCGGCGCCGGCAATATCGGTAAGGATTGCGTAACCGTCGCCTTCCTTAACTAGTCCCATCGCAACACCCGCAACTGGAGCCTTGAGCGGAACACCCGCGTCCATCAGCGAAAGAGCTGCGCCGCAGACGGTTGCCATGGACGAAGACCCATTCGATTCGAGAATGTCGGACACAACTCGCATTGCATAGGGCCAGTTGTCCTCGGTGGGAAGAACCGCCGAAATTGCCCGTTCAGCCAATGCGCCGTGACCAATCTCGCGGCGTCCAGCACCACGAAGAAATGCGACTTCTCCAACCGAAAATGGAGGGAAGTTGTAATGAAGCATGAAGCGCTTCTTAGTTTCGCCTTCGAATCGTTCCAGGCGCTGCATGTCGTCGCTGGTACCCAAGGTTGTAGTAACAAGCGCCTGAGTTTCGCCACGTGTGAAGATGGCCGAACCGTGCGTCCGGGGCAGCACCCCAACCTCAATCGAGATGTTCCGGATTTGATCAAACGCACGTCCATCAGGACGGCGTTTCTGATGAGTTACAGCCTCACGGAAGATCCGTTCACGCAGGGTTTCATAATACGTCTTCAGCTTGGCGCGCGCGTCCTCATCGTCCTCGGGAATCTCGGCTTCGAGCTTTTTCTTGAGTTCCCTCACCAAGGTATAGCTCTCGGCCTTGGGATGTTTCTCGGTGTCGAGGCGATCGGTCAAATCTGCACCGATCTTCTTTTTCAAATTGTCGTAGTAGGCCTGGTCGAACTCCGGTGGCGTGACTTCCCGCTTGGGCTTGCCCGCCTTCGAGCGAAGTTCATTAATTGCAGCACAGATCTTCTTGATCTCGGTATGCGCGAATTCAATCGCGTCAACAACGGTTTCTTCCTTTACTTCTTTCGCGCCCGATTCGATCATCACGATGCCTTCGGAAGTTCCGACGACCATGATGTTGAGCAGGCTCTCCCCCATCTCGCTGTAAGTTGGGTTAACGATGAATTGACCGTTGACCAGTCCCACACGTACTGCGCCGATAGGTCCCAGAAACGGGATGTCAGAAATGGTGAGCGCCGCGGAAGCGCCGTTAATGCCGGCGACGTCAGGGTCGTTTTCAGTGTCGGCGGAAAGCACGAAGGCGATTACTTGGGTTTCACATTTGAAGCCATCCGGAAAAAGTGGCCGAACGGGGCGATCAATCTGGCGGCTCGTGAGAATCTCCCGTTCGCTGGGGCGCCCCTCGCGCTTGATAAAGCCGCCGGGAATGCGTCCGCCGGCGTATGTGTATTCGCGGTAATCAACGGTGAGCGGGAAGAAATCTATGCCCTCGCGTGGGTCAGGGTTGGAAGTCGCAGTCGCCAAAACAACGTTATCGCCAATACGCACCACCACCGAGCCGTGGGCCTGCTTGGCCAAATTTCCGGTTTCAAACGAGATTCGCTTGCCGCCGGCTAGTTCAACTGATAATTCGTGTTTCATTGTTTTTCCTTAGGGTGAGGAGGGCATCAGGTCAGCGACGAGCAGGTGAGCTTCGAGTAAACACAAGCGCTGAGCATGGACATTCTCCAGCCTTGTTTGCTTGCAGCTCATCCCCTCGTAGCTGGATGCTATTCGCCAGATGAAAACGCGATCACAACCCTCAAGCCGTCAGACACATTGCGGCCCCGCCCCGAAAGCTCTGGAACAAACAGTCCAATAGAAAAAGCCTCCCTACTTGCGGAGGCCGAGTCTCTGAACAACCGTTTTGTAGCGCTCGGAATCGTATTTTTTGAGGTAGTCGAGCAAGCGACGCCGCTTG
>WNFY01006818.1_pt1 | contig 16008 bp, 21 predicted proteins | sample 5400091 | NCBI WGS metagenome assembly WNFY01 (sample SAMN13153364, study PRJNA577476) | soil metagenome | isolation source: 60 cm soil or saprolite under grassland replicate 1 | place: USA:California | collected 2016-06-15
GCGCGCAGGCCCGATCTCGAGCCGGTGGAGCTGCGCGGTAACGTTCCGACTCGACTGAGCAAAGTCGAGAGCGGGCGCGTTCACGCGGCGATCCTAGCTGCAGCGGGGCTGATTCGACTCGAGGTGCAGCGACGCATCACGATGTTCCTTGACCCACCAGAGTGGCTACCAGCGGCGGGGCAGGGCGCGATCGCAATTCAGGCCCGAAGCGACGACTCGAGGATGCTCGATCTTCTGCGTCCGCTTGATCACGAGGCGACATCGACCGCGACACGTGCTGAACGCGCTTTCCTGACTGCACTCGAAGGCGGGTGTCAAATTCCTATCGGCGCGCTGGTGAGCGACGTCAGTGGCAGACCTACATTATATGGTATGCTCGGAGATCTGACTGGCCGGCACATCGTGCGCGGCTCACGCCTGCTCGACATGCGCTCGCCTGAGTCGACCGGTGAGGGATTGGCTGCGGAGATCCGGTCGCGCGGAGGCAGCAGCCTCCTCGTCGAGCTGCGTCAGGTCTCAAAAATCCCGGCTCCGCAACCGGAGTAAAGCGTGTCGGAATTTCCGCAGTATCGTGCGCGCCGGCTCCGGCGCACCGCCGCGCTTCGCAATCTCGTGCGCGAAACCCACCTCGCTGCCACTCAGCTCGTTCTTCCGGTGTTCGTCCGTGATGGGGAAAAGCTACGCCGGGCAGTACAGTCCATGCCGGGGGTCAGTCAGACGTCGGTTGATGAAATGCTGCGCGACGCGGAAGCGGCAGCCAAGGCAGGGGTCGGCGGAATAATTCTCTTCGGTGTGCCCGAAACGAAAGACGCGACAGGTTCAGCGGCGTGGGATGATAAAGGTGCCGTGCAGACGGCAGTGCGCGCGCTGAAGCAGGAGATTCCGGAGCTCGTCGTGATCACCGACGTCTGCATGTGCGAGTACACCGACCACGGCCATTGCGGTGTTCTTCGGGACGGCGAAGTCGACAACGATGCGACCCTCGAGCTGCTATCGCGTGCGGCGCTCTCGCATGCGCGCGCCGGCGCCGACATTGTGGCGCCGAGCGACATGATGGACGGCCGAGTAAAGGCGATACGATCATCGCTCGACGATTCGGGTTTTGGCCAGGTCTCTATTCTCAGCTACGCCGCCAAATACGCTTCGGCGTACTACGGTCCTTTTCGCGAAGCGGCCGAATCAGCGCCGCAGACCGGTGATCGCCGCGGGTATCAGATGGACCCCGGTAATGCGCTGGAGGCAATGCGGGAGGTTCTCGCCGACATCAACGAAGGCGCCGATGCGATAATGGTGAAGCCTGCCGGCCCGTATCTGGACATCGTCGCGCGCGTGAAGGCCGAGACGGGTTATCCGGTTGCGGCTTACCAGGTGAGTGGCGAATACGCGATGATCTGCGCAGCCGCCGATCGCGGCTGGATCGAAAAGGATCGGGTGATGATGGAGTCGCTGCTCGGCATCCGTCGTGCCGGCGCGGACTTCATTGTGACTTACTTCGCCACCGAAGCTGCAAATCAGCTCTAGATCAGCAAACCCCTTGACGGGTCGTCGGAACAGAATATAATTAGACGATTGGCTAATTAACTAACTATCCATGAATGATGTTTTTCGCGCGCTGTCCGATCCAACCAGGCGGGAGATACTCGAGCTGTTGCGCTCAGGACCGCGTACCTCCGGCGAGATCGCCGACAAGTTCAGCACCAGCTGGGCGACGATCTCACGCCACCTGAGCGTCCTCAAGGACGCCGAGTTGATCCTCGCTGAGCGGAACGGACAGCACGTGGTCTACGAGCTGAATACGACGGTGTTTCAGGATGTAGTCGAGCATCTCATCAAGTGGCTTCGCCCGCGGAGATCAAATGCGTAAATGGATTCCATTCTTTATCGTCGTCGCCGCGATAATTGCCTCGGCCATCACCTATCCAGCTTCGCCGCCGACCATTGCGACGCACTGGGATCTTCAGGGACATCCGAACGGATGGAGCAACCGCGCTTGGGGCGTGTGGATGATCCCCCTCTTTCTGATTGGGATGTGGGCGCTCCTGCGATTCCTTCCGGTGATCGACCCGCGCGGCCGAAACTACGCGAAGTTTGGCGGCGCCTTCGAAGGCATCATGATCTCGCTTATGCTATTCATGCTTGGCCTTCACCTGGTCGTGCTCCGTGCCGCGCTGGGTTATCCAGTCAACCTACAGCGAGTTCTTCCAATCGGAGTCGGGGTTCTTTTTGTCGTCATCGGCAATCTCCTTCCGCGTGCTCGCCCGAATTGGTTCATTGGACTCAGAACGCCGTGGACGCTATCGAGCGATCGCGTGTGGGAAAAGACGCATAGGCTCGGAGGCCGGATCTTCGTCGCCGGCGGAATCATCATGATTCTGGCTGCTTTCGTCTCGGCTCAGTTTGCGCACATAGTTCTCTTCGCCGTGATACTGCTCTGTAGCGCTGGAGTCATGGTCTACTCGTATCTCGAATGGAGGCGCGAGCAACGGCCGGCAAGTCCTGTCAGTTAGCGCTCTTCAATTTCGACTAATGAACACTCTTAGATTCTTTCCGTTCTCGCTGATCGTGGCGAGTTCGCTCGTGTCGATCGCGTTGGCGACCGCCGCCGGTCAGGCAGTGGACACATCAATGCTTCGCTCTCGGGCATTGACACCGGCTATCGATACCGTTCCGCCAAAGAGCGTGATCGAAACACCGTTCACGATTCAGAGCGGGACGCTGACCCTGCCGGGGACGCTTACGATTCCCGCGAAATACAATCATCAGATTCCAGTCGCGTTGATCGTAGCCGGCTCCGGTCCCACGGATCGAAATGGTAATTCAGCGGGTCCGTTGCGCGCGCAGAACAACTCCAATCTCTACGCCATCCTTGCCTGGCAGCTGGCGACAGCCGGCATCGCGTCGGTTCGTTACGACAAGAGGGTGCTGGGCGACAATCTTCAGAAGGTCGACCTCAACTCAATCTCGATCGACGACTTCATCGCCGACGCGATTGCCGGCGCGAGAAGACTCGTCGCGGACAGGAGGTTCTCGAAAGTCATTCTGATTGGGCACAGCGAGGGCGCCGAGCTGGTTTTGCAGGCGGTGAATCGGGGTGCGCCGGCCGCCGGAATAGTAATGATGTCTGGCGCGGGCAGACCCATCAGTATGGTGCTGCGCGAGCAGCTATCCAAGCAGCTCCCGCCCCCCGAGCTCGTGAAGTGGGACTCGGCATTTGCGCGTTATCTGCGCGGGGAAGCGGCGGGAGATGTGCACCCTGGCCTGATGTCGCTGCTGCAGCCGACAAATCGTCGCTTCATGCAGAGCTGGGTCAAGTACGATCCGGTCGCCGAGATCGCGAAAGTGAAGGTCCCCGTGCTGATCGTTCAGGGCGGACGAGACATTCAGGTCAGCGAGAGCGATGCACGTGCTCTCAAAACAGCGCAGCCTGTGGCGAAGTTGGTGGTCATACCGGCGGCCAATCACGTTTACCGAGCAGCGATGAGCGACGATCGGCTGGCGCAAGCGAAGCTCTACACGGATCCGACGATTCCGATCGTTCCCGAGCTGGGACCAGCAATTGCCGACTGGGTGAACAAGCTGAAGTAACAGCTTGGTTTGCGGCGGGACGGAGGTGGCGCGGTTAACTTGTACGCTCGACCACGAACGATCCGAAATGCGCTATAGGCAATTCCCCGGAACCGACCTTACCGCCAGCGAAGTCGGCTTTGGCACGTGGACGCTCTCTACCGGCTGGTGGGGCGAGAAAACTGACGACGAAGCAGTGGAGCTACTGCGCGTCGCGAACTCGAATTACGGTGTCACCTTCTTCGACACTGCCGACACCTACGGCAACGGTCGTGGAGAGAGGCAGCTCGCCCGGGCTTTTCGCGGGAAGCGGGACCAGGTGTTGTATTCGACGAAGATTGGATACGACATCTACGATGCTGCCGCGCAATCCGCGCGTCGTGGCCAGAGCGAACTGCCACAAAGGTTCGATCGCGATTACATGCGCTTCGCGCTCGACCGGTGCCTCGAGAGACTCGAGACAGATCACCTCGATGTGCTCCAGTTGCACAACGTCAAGATGGAGCACGTGCGTGACGCTGCGATCTGGCAAACGCTGCGCGAAATGAAGGACGAAGGATTGATCCGCGTCTGGGGCGCCGCGTTCGGACCGGCGATCGGTTGGCTCTACGAGGCGGTCGAGTTGTGCGAGCGAGAGAACGACATCGGCACCATTCAGATGATCTGGAACGTGCTCGAGCAGCATCCCGGTTCGTCTATGATTGAAGCGGCCAGTGAGAGCGCTCGCAGCTGCTGCTTCAACATCCGTGTGACACACGCGTCCGGGATGCTGGAGGGAAAATACACGGAGGACACCGTGTTCCCTGCCAACGACCATCGCCGGCATCGTCCGCGCTCGTGGCTCACGAACGGGTTGAAAAAGGTTCGCACGCTCGATTTCCTCACCACTGAGATGACTCTGGGGCAGGCGGCGCTCAAGTGGCTGCTCGCTGAACAGCGGGTGGTGACGACCCTGCCGAATATCTACGATCTCGATCAGCTGCGGGAATTCGCAGAGGCTTCGGACAAACCTGACCTAATGACTGCGCAGCTGGAGCGCGTGACCGAGCTCGCCGAACGCAACTTCGGCGTCGATGAAGAGCCGATGAGGTATAAGGGGACGATGGAGCGTGTCACCACGTGATCAATCCGTGGCATGATCTGCCAGCCGGGATTCATCCTCCGGACAACGTGACGGCCGTGATCGAGATACCAGCCGGAAGCCGCAACAAATACGAGCTGGACAAGACCACCGGCATGATTCGCCTCGACCGCGTGCTCTATTCCGCTGTTCATTATCCGGGAGATTATGGACTCATCCCGCGCACGTTGCACGAGGATGGCGACCCGCTCGATGTCCTCGTCCACATCACCGAGCCGACATTTCCCGGCTGCCAGATCGACTGCCGACCACTGGGTGTTCTGAAGATGCTCGATCGAGGTGAGCCAGATGACAAAATTCTGGCGGTGCCGTGTCATGACCCGTACTACCACGAGTACTTCGACATAGCTGATCTTTCTCAGCATTATTTGAAGGAAGTGGAGCATTTCTTCCATATCTACAAGGATCTGGAAGGGCGGCGGGTCGAGATCGTAGGGTGGGAGAAGAGCGAAGTTGCAGCCCGCGTGATCAATGAATCGATAGCCCGTTACCAGGAAAGATTTCATCAGGTTGGCACCTAATCACTCGGCGCTCCGGGCACGCGGCCGGTGGCGGAGGACGATAATGAACAGGCAGCGCTCGATACTGGGGTTGTTCGCGGTCATCGTGCTTCTCGCTTCATTCGTGTCTGCGTGCAACAGGGGCGACGAGAAGGCGGTCAAAGGACGAACCGGCCCTAACGGAGCGGCACATGATACCGTGAGCGATCTTGCTCTCAGCGAAGACGGACTGGGGCAGATTCAGATCGGCATGACGCTCGATGATGCCGTGAACATGGGTCTGCTCAATCAGAACCCGACAATGAATCCACGCTGCGATTTCGTATTTCCAGCTGTTGGTGCGGGAATCCCCGAAGGAGTGAGCGTAATGGTCGTGAACGGCAAGGTCGCGCGAATCGACGTCGATACCGGCGCGGTCACGACCGAAGATGGCGCAAAAATCGGCGACAGCGAGGATCGCCTCAAGAGCATCTACGACGACGACTTGAAGGTCGAGCCGCACAAGTACATCGAGGGCGGGCACTACATGACGGTGATGGGCGACAGTGCCAGCGCCGGCAAAGCGCTCGTCTTCGAGACCGACGGCAAGCACGTGACGATGTTTCGGGGCGGGCGCCTTCCCGAGGTGAAGTGGGTCGAAGGCTGCGGCTAACGCCGGTATACGGTGCCCGCATTTCGCGATCCGTCGGAAACCCCGGGCGATGACGCGAACGTTCCTTACCGCCGAATGGCGCTACCTCGCGATGCTCAATTACGAGGTGGATCCAAGCGTGCTCCGTCCGAAGCTGCCGAAGGGCACTCAGCTCGACGACCATGACGGGCGCCATTTTGTGAGCCTTGTCGGATTTCTTTTTCTCGATACACACGTGTTGAGCCTGCCCGCGTTCTTTCAGGGAGATGGTCCCACTTCCACTGGTGTCGGAGGTCGCGAAGCTCACTTACAACGAGCCCTATCGCAGCGTTCCGATGCAACACACTCTCGTGGAGACCAACGGTGAGCTTCAGAGTGTGGAGTACCAGTTTGGGGGTCCACGCGACCAGTGTCGGTTAGCGCTTCACGTCGACGGACCGTCGCAAAGCATGGGCGTCGGCTCGGACGAGGAGTTTTTGTCCGAGCGCAAGTGGGGATACACCAGGCAGCGTGATGGTGGCACCATCGAATATCGCGTTGACCACGCGCGCTGGAATGTGTGGGCGGACGCGCGCTGGGAGCTCGAGGGAGCGCTGGTGGAATTCTACGATGAGCCGTTTGCGAGTATACTCAGAGAACCTCCTGCCTCCGCTTTCGTCGCGGACGGCTCCCAGGTTGCGGTCCACCTGCCAGAGCGCATCGCCTAACCTCTCGCCATTACTGCCATGACAACGACGATCCGTGAAACTGAGCTTCGCTATCCGGTTGGGAAGTTCGACTTCGACGCGCCGATCGACGAGTCGCAGTACCCGACTCTCATTGCGCAGATTGCCGAGGCTCCAGGCGCGCTTCGATCTGCAGTCGCGGGTCTATCTCGCGACCAACTCGAGACGCGATACCGCCCGGGCGGATGGACGGTAAAACAGGTTGTCCATCACGTTCCCGACAGCCACCTGAATGCCTATACGCGCTTCAAGCTCGCGCTTACGGAGAACGAGCCGACGATCAAGCCCTACGACGAGGCCGCGTGGGCGGAGCTCGCCGATTGTCAGAAAGTTCCGATCGCGGTCTCGCTCGACTTGATGGATGCGCTCCACTTGCGGTGGGTCGCTCTGCTTCGATCGATGGATACCGCCGATTTCAATCGCGGACTGCGGCATCCGGAACACGGCCGCGTATTTACACTTAAGCAGCTGTTGGCGCAGTACGCGTGGCACGGGCGACATCACGTCGCGCACATCACTTCTTTGAGAACCCGGGAAGGCTGGTGAGGGAGCTGGCGAACGGCACTGCGCTTGCCTCTTTGACCCTTCCGAGACCAAGGCGGTGAAGAAAACGTGAAACGGAAAAACAGCTCGCGGAAGGCAACCTGGCTACTGGTGGGCGCAGGCGCCGCAATGGTAGCTGGACAATTAATGGAGCGCGGCCTCGAAACAGGATGGCGGGCCTGGAAAGACGAGGATCCCCCCAGCTTCAAGGGTGGCGATGGCTGGTCGAAGGCTTTGGGATGGACGGCTTTGTCCGCCGCCGCCGTCGCGACCGCGGAGCTCGTCGCGCGACGAAGTGCGCATGCCGGCCTGAGACAGCTGACCGGCAGGCGTGCACCCCTCGGCGTGTGAAGCATTCGCCCGGTTTCCTCAAACTCGTGGACGACGCGAAAACAAGGGTGCGCGAAGTCACCGTCGATGAAGCGCGTCGCAAGGCCGAGAGTGGTAGCGCCAAGCTCATTGACGTGCGTGAAGAAAGCGAATGGGCGGCAGGTCACGCGCGTGGTGCCGAGCACATGGGCAAGGGCGTAATCGAGCGCGACATCGAACAGCGGATTCCCGACAAGAATGCCGAGCTGATTCTTTACTGCGGTGGGGGTTTTCGTTCGGCGCTGTCGGCGGACAATCTCCAGAAGATGGGATACAGGAACGTCGCCTCAATGGCCGGCGGCTGGCGAGCGTGGCAGCAAGCCGGAGCTCCAACGGAAAGCGGTCGCCAGCGCTGACGAGACGCAAAGTACTTGACACTACAAAGCTACACTATATCCTTCGGGGGAACAGCCCGGAGAAAGGTCATGTTGAGACTGCTCGTGATGCTCGCGTCGATCGCAAATTGCGCCGGCGGCCTGGTGCTGATCGGGACGTGGGCGACTATGTGGCAACGTGTTCCGATCATCGTGCTCTTCATTGGGGGATCGCTGCTCATTCAGGGCGCCTACACGATCCTCTACCTGCGCGGCGATCTCGACCGCTGGGGAGATCTTGCAACAGGTGCCCTATTCGCGGGCGAAGGACTATCCGCGTGCGTGGGTGCTGGTGGATTGATCCAGGGCATTATCCACAACATGAACACCGCGGATATGGAGATGGCCCCGTGCTGGCGAGACTGTTGATGCTGACGCAAGCGATCCTCGCGCTGTTCTATCTCCTCGTCACCGACCGCCTGCGGCCGACGCTTAACAGCCGCCGTTCAAGCCCGTAGCCCCCAAGCCGACCCGCCCATAGCCCACAGCCGGTAGTCTTCAGTTGAAGTTCCCGTCAGGCTACGGCTTCAGCTCCCCGTGATCGACGGGCTCCCGTCCTCGACGCATGAAGAGAAACTCGTAGAGCAGCGATGCCACCAGCGCGCCGGTAATTGGCGCGGCCCAATAAAGCAATTGCGCTTCGTAAACTCCGCTGGCCACCGCCGGCCCGAACGATCGCGCTGGATTCATCGATCCGCCCGTGAGCGGACCGATCGCAAGTATGTCGGCCGCGATTACAAAGCCAATCGCGAGCCCGCCGATCTTTGGTCCTCGCAAATCGACCACAGTGCCAAACACCACAAAAGCCAGGAAGAATGTCGCGATTGCTTCCAGTATAAATGCCTGGCCGCCAGTGATATCGAGTGCGACTGACTGTCCGCCGCCCCGCGTAGCGACGAATACCGCATCTGGAAACGACGCCTTGAGCGCGTATCCCGCCGCGATCGCGCCGAGTAGCTGCGCGATGATGTAAAGCGCTGCCATCATTGCTTCGATGCGCCTGGTGGCGAGCAATCCCAGCGTCACCGCCGGATTGAAGTGTCCGGAGATGCGCATCAGCGCGCTGACCATCACGCCGAGAATCAGTCCGTGCGCGAGCGCTACCTCGACCAGGCCGGCTGCGCTCTGCGACATGCGAGCGACCATGATCGCGCCGCTTCCGACGAAGACGAGGGCGAATGTACCGATGAATTCAGCTGCGAAATGGCGCCAAGCGTCCCGCATTGAGCCTGCCCGAAAGTCAATGGTTGGGCCGCGGCGCGAGGAGAGATCTCTAGATCACCCGGCGCAATACCAGCGCGGCGTTTATTCCGCCGAAGCCGAAAGAGTTCGTGAGCAGATGCTCCACGCGCTCGTTCCGCCCGGTCTTCGGCAGAAAGTTAAGATCGCACGCCTTGTCCGCAACCTGAAGGTTGACGGTCGGCGGGAGCCATTCCTGCTCGAGCGCGAGCGCGCAAATCGCTGTCTCGATTGCCCCCGATGCTCCGAGCGCGTGACCGTAGTAGCCCTTGGTGCCGCTCATCGGAACTCTGTAGGCGCGATCACCCAGCACCTGCTTGATTGCCATCGTCTCCGTCGTGTCGTTGAGCGGCGTGGAGCTTCCGTGAGTGTTTACGTAACCGATCTCGTCAGCACTCACGTCGGCGTCTTCGAGGGCGAGACGCATCGCTCTCGCTGCCTGCGACCCATCGGGACGCGGAGCTGTCATATGGTGCGCGTCGTTAGTGATCCCGTAGCCGGCGATCTCGCCGTAAATCCTGGCGCCACGAGCTTTGGCGCGCTCGTACTCCTCGAGAATGACAACCGCCGCCCCCTCACCCATCACGAATCCGTCGCGATCCTTGTCAAATGGACGCGATGCGGACTCTGGCTCTTCGTTGCGTGTCGACATCGCGCGAATGAGGGCGAAGGCTCCGAAGCAGAGTGGCGCTAGCGGCGCTTCTGCTCCCCCGGCGATCATTACATCCGCGTAACCGTCGCGTATCTGCCTGAATGCATCTCCAATGGCGATCGTCCCCGACGCGCAGCTCATGGCATTGGTGGAGTTCGGACCCATGACACCGAGCTCGATCGCGATGTTGCAGCTCGCTGCGCCTCCGAAAACCGTGAGTGCCAGCGTCGCATCGACGGCGCGAATACCCTGCTGGAGATACACTGCCAGCTGACTCTCCGCGTAGCTGACGCCACCCAACGCGGTACCCATGTTCGCCCCGACGCGCTCTTTGTCTTCCCTCGATAAATCGAGATTCGCATCGGCGAGCGCCATCTGTGCGCCCACCACGGAGAATTGGCCGAATCGGTCGAGCCTTTTCGCCCGTTTCTGGTCGAGGTGGTCTGTAGGAACGAAGTCGTTGATCTCCGCCGCGTTGTGACTGCGAAACTGCGAAGGATCGAAACGAGTCAGCGACCGAACTGCGGAGCGCTGCCCCTGCAATCCCGACCAAAAAACATCGCGGGTTAAGCCAATCGGAGTGATCGGGCCGATACCTGTGATTACGACTCTGCGTTTCTTCACCTGTCTCCTCAAATCACCTTTGACTCTGCCACTGGCGCTCGGCTACCCTTGCCAGTCCCGCGAGAGTGCGCGACGCGATACCGTGCACGAATACGGGACCGATCACGTACTTTGCCGCCCACACTCCAACGACAGGGATGTGCGGTCCATCCCATACGTGCAGGATTCGTACGTGCGTGCCGCCCCGCCCCTGCCCCCCTGCGGGGGTAAAGCTCCACTCGACGTCCATACCCTTCGTTACGCCCCCGACGTGCCGGAAGCGAATCGACGGGTCCGACTTGTTCACCGACATCTCTGACAGCCACCGCGTTGGCCAATTGAAGCGCAGCGGCAACCTCGAGGTGTCGATGATGGGAAACGGGCGAGCGGCGGCCATCTCCACCAGTCCGCCTCCATCCGCGCGCCGTTGTCGAAATCGCACGTACCTGTAGTGAGAGAGGTGTGCCGGCCAATTCTCAACTCTGCTAGCTATCTCAAACATCGTATTGACCGACGCTCGCACGAGTCTCTCGTCGACAGTTTCCATTGGACGTCCGAGCGGCATCGGCCCCAGATCAAGCGGGCGTACGAGCTCGTCCGACATCAATGCACCGGCGCCCAACTCGTCGTTACCCGAAAGCCACGGCGACAATGGGCGACCGGCCTCCGCGCGATTGCCTCGTGCACTGTATCCACCAGTTCCTCAGGAGTGAAACCCCGCATCACGGAGACGACGCCATCGTGGCGGCTAACGGCATGAAATCGAAGGGGAAACGAAGCAAGCCAGAGTCCCGCCGCCGCGATCCAGCTTCGCCTGATATCGCTCACGATCACGCGCACGCGCGCGACCCGATTCATCTCGCGAAGGAGCAGCTTCGCGTCATTGCCAGCAAAATGATGCAGGAGTTGCGAGCACATCACGATGTCTATGCTGTCGTTCGCGAACGGCAGATGCAGCGCGTCGGCGCAGACCGAAAAATCGACCGACGATCGACTCACCACCGCGAGCTCCGCCGCCGAGTCGAGGCCGATCGTCGTGAGCTCGACTCCCTTCTGGCGCGCGACCTCTCTGGCGCGGCAGGGAATGTCGCCGAGGCCGGTACCGACGTCGAGCAATGTCGTGTGCGGCGACGCGTCCTTGAGCGCATCCTTGAGCTCTTCGATGGCGGAGCTGACTCCTCCGAATAGCGCGTTGGCGCGCGCGACATCGCCGAGCGAACGGGTGACGAGCTCCGGATCGACGTCCGGCGAGTCGAGAATCTCGATGCCTCTTCTTCGCAGGGGCGTCAGTAAGTCTCGCACAGTTCTAGTGCTCGAGTTGGGCGTAGCCGCCGCGGTAGTAGAGCAGCGGCGTGCCGTTCTCAATGCGGGTCGCTTCCACCTCACCGACGATAATCGTGTGATCTCCACCGTCGTGCAGCGCGACGCGCCGACACTCGATCAGACCCAGGATGTCGTCGAGAATAGCGTACCCGATCGACGACCTGGCGAAGCCGACTCCCTCGAACCGTTCGATGTCGACAATGGAAAAGCGGCGGGCAATCTGCTCTTGCCGGGCGGAGAGAATGTTGACGACGAATCCGGGAGCGGTAGTCAGCGCTTCGTGGACCGACGCACTGTGCTCGATGCAAATGAGCACGAGTGGCGGGTCGAGGCTGAGAGAGGAGAACGCGCTTACGGTCATCCCCTGATCGGACCCGTCCGCGCCTCTCGTCGTTACCACGGTCACACCTGAAGGAAACCTGCCGAGTACTGCGCGAAACTCGTCGGGGCTGACGCTCAAGTTCTGAATGCCGGAGAGATGAATAGAGTGAAAAGGAATCGCGGACTCAGCACGAGGCTCGGAGGAATAAAATCTCCCGCCACGCCCACAAGGAGGTCCGCCATGTCCTTGCGTTGCGAAAGAAGCTTCGCCGCATTGTTCATGAAATATGGATACGCGATGGCCATGCCGACGATTCGCTCGAGCTTCCACTTTCCGCCAAACTCGCGTTTGCGCGCTTCGTCGTAACCGGAGAGGAGCTCGCCCTCGTCTGCGGGCGTTCTCTCCAGGGCTTCTATCAGGTACGGCGCGAGCAGCTCTCCGCCACGAAGAGCCGCATAGATGCCTTCGCCGGTGAAAGGATCGAAAAAGTCGGCCGCGTCGCCCACGAGCGCCGCGCCGGGTGACCAGGCACGACGTGAAGCCGTCGCGAACGGACCCGTGGCACGAACCGGCGTAATTCGTTCGGCTCCAGCGAATCGCTCCGCGAGGTGCGGTCTCGACGCAATCCACCGCTCGAGGAATTCGGTTTTGCTCTCTCCGATCTCTCTCGCGCGCGCCATTGGTATCACCACGGCGACGTTCATTTTTCCGTGGCCGACGTCGACTATCCCGAAGTAGCCGTCGTAATCGACGTGCATCTCACCGATGTCTGTAACGCCTTGCACGTTTCGGTAGTGCGCGACGAGGGCGATGCGTCGTGGCCAGATGCGACTGGTCTTGACCAGTCCCAGTCGCCGGCCGATCACTGACCGAAGTCCGTCGGCGCCCACAACGTAACGCGCGCGCAGAGTGCGCGGCTGGCCGTCAGGTGCGATTGTTTTTACACCGCTAACGCGCGCCGAACCGTTCCTCGCGAGATCCGTTACACGTACGGATTCCTCGACACGCGCTCCGGCGGCGCGGGCGCCGCGCAGCACGATCTCATCGAGAATCGTTCGTCTGATCGCGAGACCCTTATCACGGAATCCGCGAAAGCCGTGATTGGCCGCGAACCTTCCCTCGGCTATTTTGCCGTTGGGAGCGCGGACCATCATTCCGGCGAGGTGCGCGGGATTGCTTCGCTCGATCTCCTCGAGCACTCGCATATCAGCCAGGATTCGCGATGCCTGCGGACTCAGGTATTCGGCGCATACCTTGTCGCGCGGAAACCTGGCGCGGTCGAGGACGAGCACGTCGATTCCTTCGCGTGCGAGCGCGCAGGCAGTGGAGGCGCCCGCGGGTCCACCACCGACTACGATGACTTCCGCGTCGAGATGCTGACCCACGCTATGCGATTGCGCGCGAGACGCGCTGGAACAGCCCCATGTATTGCCAGTGCGGTCTGGGCAGCCGCAGCAGCGACGCCGTCCGGGTCAAATAAGGCAGGATCATCGATCTGGAATCAGCCGAGAACATGAATCGTGGATGTTCCGCCGCGAAGCGCTTGAGTCGCGCGACGGTGTCGTCGAAGTGCAGCTCACTGGAAAAGTAAAAGGTAGGATCGAGCAGACTGCTGGCAGACGGAACTATACCCTCGGAGATCGCGATGCGGTGGAGAGTCGTACCGGGGTAGATGCGCAAGCCAACTGTGAGATAAACCGCGTCGCCTCGCTCCAGCCGCCATCGAGCGAAAGAGAGTGTTTCTTCTACCGTCTGAGTTGTTTCTCCCGGTCCTCCCACGACAAAGATCCACAGCGTTTTGATTCCGTGCTTCTCGACGCGCTCAGCCACCTCACGCACCTTCGCGGCAGTAAACCCCTTCTCGAGTTTCTGCAGCACGGGATCACTGGCGCTCTCGGCCGTTATTCCGAGTGTGCGAAAACCGGCGAGCGTCATTGCTCTGAGCAGCTCTGAAGGTGCAGTCGCAGGCGTGAAGTTGGTGGTGTCGAGGTGAACGTTGAGCTTTCGACGCGTAATCGCTTCGCAGACCTGGAGCGCATGACCTGGCGGGGAATTGAATGTCGAATCGACGAAATCAAAGTGACGGATGTGCGCGCGGATCTTTAGCTCTTCTATCTCGTCGGTGACCAGCTCCGGATCACGCATGCGGTATCCCCAGCCCTCGACGTTGCGGTAGGTGCAATAGACGCACTTGTATACGCAGCCGCGCTTTGTCTGGATTGGAATTGTCGCGCCGTGCCGCTGATAGCGAGCGAGGTCGATCCAGCGATGGAGCGACGGTCTCGGCAGTGAATCGAGATCAGCATCTTCTCCCGGCGGAGTGAACACGACGGTTCCGTTTCGCTCGCGCACGAGTCCGGGTAGGGCGTCGATCGCAGTGCGCGCCACTGAGGAAAGAGCGTCAATCAGCGCGACGCTTGCGCGCTCGCCGTCGCCGGCGACTGCATAATCGACGGCGAGGTCCCGAAAGAGTGCTTCGGGGGCCACACCAAAGGCTGCACCGCCGGCGACGACTTTGGCTGACGGCGCGGCCTCGCGCAGCGCGTGCAGGACTTCGCGCGCTTCAGGAGTGTAATGTCGGAGAGCGATCGCGTCGCTGTTGTCGATGTTGCGGACCGATACCCCGATGACATCGGGTCGAAACCGAATAGCCGCGCCTCGTGCGCTTGCCACCGCGTTCTTCGCGAAGCAAAGGTCCAGAAATTCGACGCTGTGACCCGCGGCGTCGAGCGCGGATGCGACGCAGGCGAGGCCATTCGGCACTACGGGGTACGGCTGGCGCTCGCGATTCGTGCTGACGAGCAGAACGCGTGCTCCGCCGGTAGTAATTCCTCCCTCTGAATTCATCAGTTCGACCGCGTGTTAGGTTCCGCGAGACAGAAGTAACGCTACCAGCGCGCCCACCGCGGAGCAGACCGTGTTGACCAAGTCGTTGTCGAATCCCCGGAGACCGCGCGTGTGACGCGTTGGGTTGCCGCAGCTGTGGACGAGCCGCTCAGTTGATTGCGCGCATAGGTCGCACCAACGTCGCGCCTGGAGAGTGGCTCCCAACAGGGAATCTGCCAGCGCGCCCGCCAATCCACCCAGGGCTGTAGCGGCGAATGGGACTTGCCAGTTGGCCAACGCCACCCCTGCGCCGATGAACAACGCGCCCGCCAGTCCCGCCGCTGTGCCGAGGGGCGTGATACCTCCAGAAGTTCCGGGCGGAACTATTTTGCCTGAGATTATGGATCTTGGATCGCCTGCGAGAGTTCCGACTTCGGTTGCCCAGGTGTCGGAAGCAGATGCAGCGAGCGCCCCAGCTCCAATCGCTAGCCAGAGAGAGGACGGCCAGAGCAGACAGCCCAGCGCCGCGGCTGAATACACGCCAGCGTTGGCGAGCACCTGACCCGCGTCTCGCTCTGTTCCCTTCGCAACTACGGGTCCCACTCTAATCGCCTTCCTGCGCCCACCGAGTTTGGTCAGGGCCGTCGCCGAAATGAACATTGACAGCAGCAGCGCGCCCCAACTCCAGCCGGCGGCGGTCGATATCATGCCGACTAGTGCGCCTGCAATCGCGCCACTCGTCGAAAGCGTGCGTGTCCGACGCGCCGCGAAGACCACGAATGTCGAGAGGAGGCCACCTATGGCTACGCGAGCGAGCAACCCGGTCAGCTGTTACGACCTCGTTCTTGTTTTACGCAGTGGCTTCAGGGTATCCTGCTTGAAGGCAATTCGAGCGGCGGTTAGCTTGCGCTCTCCGCTTACCAACTAAATGCCCGGCACTGTAAACGCTATAATCCCTCTCAGTCTACTCGAAGCAGTGCGCTCGGTCGACATTCCCGAAGGCGGCGACGAGGAGGTCGAATATGTGCAGGAGCATCGCAACAAGCGACTCGGCTTGAGTGACACGGTCATTGCGCAAATCCGCCGCTACAAGGACGCTCTAAAGCGTAATCAACAGATCCCCCTCCACGAAGCCAGCGGGATCGCGCGGCTCATCGGACGCCGACCCGACGCCGAAGGGATTTTCACGCGCGCCA
>WNFY01002948.1_pt1 | contig 16005 bp, 11 predicted proteins | sample 5400091 | NCBI WGS metagenome assembly WNFY01 (sample SAMN13153364, study PRJNA577476) | soil metagenome | isolation source: 60 cm soil or saprolite under grassland replicate 1 | place: USA:California | collected 2016-06-15
ATTGTGCTTGCCCTCTTCACGCCGCTGATAAGCATCATCACCGGACTGCAACAACAAACATGAACGGCTTCGCCGAAATGACGAAGTCTGAATGACTAATGATGAGAAAAGTTTCCCCCGGAACCTGCAAGCGTTCCTGTGTCAAACGGCTGACGAACGGGTCCGCCGCCCGCAGCGGTGAGCCGAGCGACAACGCGTTCACCCTCATCGAGTTGCTCGTTGTATTCGGAATCATCCTTATTCTCGCCGGATTGGTTCTCAGTACAGTCGGCTACGCCCGAAAGAAGGGCGCGCGCGCGCGCGCCGAAACGGAAATCGCCGCCATGTCCGCGGCATGCGAAAGTTACAAGGCGGATAATGCCGTTTATCCGCGCGATCCGACTCCAAATACCGCCACCGACATGCTTAACGCGAAGACCGATGGCAATCCTATCGCGAGTCCGACGCCAGCAAACCCATCGGGAGCAACATATCCACCAGCTAGTCTCGTGTTATACCGTGCTCTGTCTGGTGACAGAAACTGTGATCGCGCCATTACCGATGCTGACAAGAACTTCAATATTGATGGCACGATGTTGCCTACGCCGCTAAGCCAGTTGCCACAGTCTTATTTCACATTTAAACCTAATATGCTTAGTCCGGCCGGCGGCACAGGCACTGTGACCGCAATTACTGATTCGTTTGGAAACAGCTACGGCTATTCGACGGCAAATCAGGCCAATCCAAACAACGGCTACAATCCCACTTTCGATCTTTGGAGTACGTCTGGACTAACTACCAACCCCGGGAACCCTGATACCATCAGTCCGCAGTGGATCAAGAATTGGTAGGGTGCGTCTGGCGATTCGCAATCCCGCCACTGTTGGCAGCGCGAAAATAGCGAGGCGAGGACGCATGCGCACTCCGAAAGCTTCGCGAAACAGAAGAACGCGTTTTTAGATTTCGCATGAAGTGCGGCCTTGGGAAGACCTTCGGAGTTTAAGTGCGATGCGTCTTCGCATCGCTTTCAACATCTCAAAAGCACAGCGCGGGTGAGCGCCTCGTACAAATCCGCGACCCGCAATCCGCAATTCCCTGGTCAGCCTTCGCTCGTGTGAACCACGACTTCCACGCGGCGATTAGAGCTTTGCTCTTCGATTGAGCCGCTTGCTGGCACGCGGAATTTTGTTGCGCCGTAACCGCGTGCTTCGATTTGCGCCGGATTAATCCGCATCATCTCGATCAGATATCGTTTGACGCTGTCGGCGCGACGTTGACTGAGATCAAGATTGTATTCAAACGTGCCGAACGAATCTGTGTAGCCTTCTACTCTAAACGTCGCCTTCGGATTACGCTCAATGAGAGTGCCCAGTTTTTGCAATTGACTGACCGCGCTGCCTTGCAGCACATCGCTATCATATTCGAAAAGTTGATCGTCGGGCAGGCGCAATTTTGTGCCTGACCCCAGCGGGCCTTTTTGCGCCAGTAACTGATCCAAATCGCTAAAGCCGAGAGTCCGCCCTTTATTTGGCCCGGCGCTATCGCCCGGCAGCTTACTGGTGAACGTGTTTGGCCGCTTGATAGCAGTGCTGGTGGCAAGCTCGGTCCCGCTCAAAGCCGGCTGCGGACGCCCTGAGGTCGAACTATTATTGAGCAAAGATTGTTCGTGCAGCGCGTTCGGGTCATTCGAGAGGGTCTGCGCCGTGGAGCGTTCGATTTCATTGACCACAGAATTAACTTCCGGTTGTTCCACTTTCGGCTGATCAGGCAGAACGTCCTTCATGTCGTCAGGCAGCGCAGCGCTCGCCTGGACGTCCTGCAATAATTTATCGAACGATTTCTTTTCGTCCGGCAATTGCACATCGGTGTTGTCGGGGTTCGGTTTCGTCGCGGGATTTGTTTGATCGGCGCTGCTCTTGTCGAGGTTCGAGCCAGTGATGCTCCTGACCTTAAACGTTGGCGTCTGCTCGCTCGGGACGAACGCGGCTTCCGCTGGCGCGAAACGCGTCCGATAAAAATAAACGCAGAGCGCGAAGTGTATTGCCAGCGAAACAATCAACCCGAACCATAGCCAATTGCGCTCTTTGCTTCCGGCGAGCAGACCTTCTGTCTCGAACCGGTCAAAGTGGTCGAATTCGGAGACTCTCATGCGGCTTGGAACATATCACATTCGGACGCGCGAGCCACGCGACTGCTGCATTCCGCTTCCCCGCGTCTGGTCAATAAAAGCTCGGGCAGCGCGGCGAATTTCCTCTGCCACGCGCGCCTCAGGCGAAACAAACTTCGGCGTAAACCAGGGAAATAGTCCGATCAAATCGTGTGTGACCAGAATTTGTCCGTCGCAATGCTCGCCCGAACCGATGCCAATAGTTGGGATATCAATGGCGTTTGTGATCTGTCTCGCGACGTCCGCCAGCACAATCTCCAGCACCACAGAAAATGCGCCGGCTTTTTCTGCTGCGCGGGCGTCTGCAAGCAGAGCTTCGGCCTCCGATTGCGTGCGTCCCTTGATTCTATAGCCACCTTCCTGGCGCACGCTTTGGGGCAGCATGCCGATGTGCGCCATAAACGGAATGCCTGCTTGCGTGATCGCTTCGATCTGCGCTATATGACTCACACCGCCTTCGAGCTTCACCGCTTGCGCGCCGGCATCAACGAATTGTCGTGCCGTCGCTATTGCTTGCTCCGGCGTGTCGTAAGTGTGAATCGGCATATCAGCCACGAGTAGCGCCTGTTTCACGCCGCGAGCCACCGCGCGCGTGTGATGCAGCATCTCTTCTAGTGTTACGCGCGTGGTGTCCTGATAACCCAGCACCACCATGCCTACCGAATCACCCACGAGAATGATGTCGATACCGCTTTCATCAAGCAACCGCGCCGTTGGATAGTCGTATGCCGTCAGCGCCGTGATTTTCTCACCGCGTTGTTTCATTTGACGAAAATCTTTCATCGGCCTTGCTCGGAAGATCAGCCGCTGGTTTGAGAACGCAAGCTCGCCCCAAAAAGCGGTGCCAGGACGCCCCGCACTCCCAAAGCTGCGCGAAATACAATTAGTTTCGTCAAAAATTCCGCATGAAGTGCTTTGGAGTGCGATGCGTCCTCGGGTCGCTTTTAGGTCTGGTCAGATATTTCCAGCAAAAATTCACCAGTCGTCCGCGACACGAATCACCTCGCCAGCCTCCTTTGATTCCGCGAGCAGTTGCCTAATCGTTTTTCTCTGGTTCGGCAAAACCAGGTCTGCTCTGATGTCGGCCAGCGGTTGAAGAACAAACTTTCTCAAGTGAATCCGTGGGTGCGGCAGCTGCAGTTGCTTATCTCCAACGTTGCGATCACCGCAGTAGAGCAGGTCAATGTCGATCGCTCTCGAAACATTCTTTGGATGATCACGCTTACGGCCCAGCACTTCTTCGATCCGAATGAGTTGCTCAAGCAAAGCCGCAGGGTCGCCTTCGTAATCAAATTCAACGACTGCGTTTAGAAATTTTTCCGCGCCAGGTTCGCAGTCGACTGGTTCGGTTTCGTAAATTGCCGAAGAAAGAATTGGCGGCTTCACATTTGAACAACCGAGAATCGCATTTCGCGCTGCGCGCAAATTGGCAAAGCGATCGCCGAGATTCGACCCTAGAGCGACTGCTGTTCTCATCTCGAATTCCTGTAGAGGCAGCCGTGTCTCCTGCGAATTCCCGGAAAACTGCAGCCGACACGGCTGCCACTACAGTCCCAACACATCCTGCATTGAGTAAAGGCCCGGTGGTCTCCCCATTACCCATTTCGCTGCGCGCAATGCTCCGCGCGCAAAAATTTCGCGGCTCGCTGCGCGATGCGTGAGTTCGAGGCGTTCCTCGGGCCCTTTGAAAATTACGGTGTGCTCGCCCACCACGTCACCTTCTCGGATTGATTGAATCGGTATTTCGTTTTCGATTTTTCGCGCTGCTTTCAAAAGCTCAGCAAGGGTTTTGGCTGTGCCGCTCGGCGCGTCTCTTTTCGTCTTGTGATGCGCTTCGACAATCTCTGCACTAAAATCGTCCCCGAATCGCTCCGCAGCTTTGCGCGTCAGCCAGAAGAGCACGTTGACTCCGACGCTAAAATTGGAGGCGAGCACGATCGGCAAAGAACGCGCTGCCTCTTTGATTGTTTGGCGTTGCGCTTGCGAATGTCCAGTCGTCCCAATCACGAGCGACTTATTACAATGCAACGCAGCGCGGCAGATTTCAGTGATGGCGTCCGCGTGACTGAAATCGATCGCAACGTCGCAATCTTCCATCGCCGTCTCGATCGGATCGCCGAGGTCGCATTGCGCGACGATATCGATTTCTCGATCGGTCCTGGCGAGATCGACAATCGTTTTCCCCATCCGTCCAGCCGCGCCGATAAGCAACACGCGCACAGTCGACTTCATTTGTTTTGTTCGAATTCCTCGACTGTCTTGCGCAAACGCTCCTGGTTCGCTTCGCTCATCTCGCACAAGGGCAAACGAACTTCCCCCGACATTGCGCCGCGCCAACCGAGGGCCGTTTTGACTGGCACAGGGTTTGGCTCGATGAACAAATCTTTAAACAACGGCAGCAATTTCCGATGTAATTTTTCCGCCGACTTCAAATCGGCTGATTCGCAGGCCCGGACGAGCGCACACACCTGAGAGGGAAACAGATTTGACGCTACGCTTACCACCCCAGCTGCGCCTACTGACATGAACGGCAGCGTGAGCGAATCGTCCCCGCTCAAAATAGTAAACGATTCGGGCAAACGTCGGCGCAGATCGCTCACGCGCTCCACGCTGCCGCTTGCCTCTTTTATCGAGACGATATTGCGGCATTCTTTTGCCAAACGCACCACAGTTTCAGGACTGATGTCCACGCCGCAGCGTCCAGGAATATTGTAGAGCATGACCGGCAGCGATGTGGCGTCGGCAATCGCTTTGAAATGGCGGAAGAGCCCTTCCTGACTTGGCTTATTGTAATAGGGCGCGACGAGTAGCGCGCCGTCCACGCCGAGCTTTTCCGCCAACTTTGTGTCGGCTACCGCATGTTCGGTGGCATTTGAGCCTGTTCCCGCGAGGACAAGGCAACGCTTGTTTGCGGTTTCAACTGCAAGCCGGATCAATTGTTCGCGTTCGTCGTGTGAGAGCGTCGGCGATTCGCCGGTGGTTCCGATCGCGACAATTCCTGTGATTCCCGCCGCGATTTGTGTCTCGATCAGTGTTTCGAAAGCAGAAACGTCGATGCCATCATTCCGAAATGGGGTGACCAGTGCCGTAAACGTGCCGCGAAACATTTGGCCAACTGTAGAAGCGGCTTCCTCAACTGTCATGTCGAGCGATGTCGAGACACCTCATTATTTTTTATAACCAGAGATTCCTCGACTTCGCTCGGAATGACAAACGAGGCTAAATCGCGATTGTGCCTTCGAAAACGAATTTAGCTGGGCCGGTCAGCGTAACATTGCGAAACTGGTTGCCGTTCTTTTCAAATCCAACATGGAGTTCGTCTCCGCCGCGCGCGATAACGGTGATCGGTCCATTCACCTTTTCGACGACGCTAAAGATCAGTGCGCTCGCGACCACGCCGGTGCCGCATGCGAGCGTTTCGTCTTCAACGCCGCGTTCGTAGGTGCGCACGGCAAGTTCTTTCGGTCCGCGCTTTTCGATGAAGTTTACGTTCGTGCCATTTGGCGAAAACATTTTGTGATGGCGAATCGCTGAACCTTCTCGACGGACGTCGACATCGTCGATTCGTGAAACGGGAATCACGACGTGTGGCACGCCGCTGTTGATGAAGTGAACGGTCTTGTCTTGGTCCGCAGCGCGAACATCGATGCTTAGTCGTAAATCGGTCGGTTCGGTCATCTGCAGCGTCACAAGATCGCCCGTTAACTCCGCCGCAATGAGGCCAGCTGGCGTCTCAAAAGAAATTTTCTCGTGTCCTCCGGTAACCTTGTTTGCAAACCGCGCAAAGCAGCGGGCGCCATTCCCGCACATCTCTGCTTCCCCTCCGTCAGCATTGAAGTAGCGCATGCGAAAATCGGCATGGTTCGACGCTTTTTCGAGTAACAGAATTCCGTCCGCACCGATCCCGCGATGACGATCGCAAAGACGCGCAATTTGGCTGCGATCCAGATCGATGTTCCCTGCCCTGTTATCGATCAGGATAAAATCGTTTCCCGCGCCGTCCATTTTCGTGAAGCGCACCATGATCATGATTGTAGCGACGGCTGTGCCGGTTGTCATGTCGAGCCTTGTCGAGACATCTCTTGTTGCTGGGCTACGGCCAGAGATTCCTCAACTTCGTCCGGACTGACAACAATCGCGCCGGAAGATCAAAAATAAGCGCCTCTCGCTATTGCCAGTTCACGTTTTGATGATTACTTAATCCGCCTTGAAGGGACTGACGGCCTCCGCTTTTCTTGCGATTCTTGTACTCGCGCCACATGTGTCCCTCGCTGGGGACTGCAACGACCTGATCCTCGAGCAAATTAAACAGATGCCGCAAGGCGGCCGGTATTCTGTTTCGCATTTCGCAAAGATCCGCCTGCAATCTTCGGCGCATTTCGAATCCGGCAAATTTTTCATCGTGCCGGCGGGACCAAGTTTCTGCTCGGGCGCAACGTATCTGGTGTTCATCAGAACAATCGAGGCTTTGCGCGCGCGAGGCGACCTTCATCTCGAGTATGGAACCTTGGAAAAACTGATCATTCGCGATCAACGCGATGGCGAAGGAATCTGGGGCCGCTGGAATGCAAATGGGCCAGGCACTGCCCGCCTTTTTCACGAGCTGGAGCTGGGGCGGAACTTCGACAACTTCGATCAGGCCAAGCCGGGCGATTTCATGAAAATTTTCTGGTCGCGCCAGGTCGGAAAGAATGAGCACGGGCACTCCACGATTTTCCTCGGTGTGGAAAATCGGGCGGATGGGCAGTATGTCCGGTACTGGTCGAGTAATATTCCAGCCGGTTACGGCGAGAAATCTGTTCCGCGAAGCAAGATCGCCTACGCCATCTTTTCGCGTCTCCAGACGCCGACGAATCTGGCGCGAATCAATAACGCGCCTTCGGTAGACACGTATTTAGCGTCTCTCCTTCGAAGTCGTTCCAGTATTTCCGAAGCCGGCACAAAGTGCGGGCTTTGATCACTGGCTTGTCATCTTGCTCGGACTCCCATCTCCTGAGCGGAGCCATCTCTCAAAACTGGCTTGCCTCACCGCAATCCGATCTTTAAAACGAAAGAATGCTTATCGAAACCTTAAAACGTCATTGGTGGGTTCCGGTCCTCAGGGGTATCGCCGCAGTTGTCTTCGGGATAATGGCATTCGTCTATCCTGGCTTAACGGTCGCAGTGCTGGTGCTGTTATTTGGGGCCTGGATTTTGGTCGATGGTGTGTTTCGCGTTATCGGCGCGATCGGGCATCGCGCTTCCGATAAAGAGTGGGGATTCGATCTGATCATCGGAATCATGGGGATTATCATTGGATTTCTAACATTCCATGCCCCTCGAATAACCGCGTTGGCGCTAATCATTTATATCGCGGCTTGGGCGCTGATGATTGGCGCAACAGAAATTGCACTGGCAATTAAGCTGCGCCGGGAAATCAAAGGCGAATGGTTCCTCATCCTTATGGGGCTGCTGTCAATTGTTTTCGCTGTGATGCTTTTGTGGAACCCCCTCCCCGGCGCTCTCGCCCTGGTTTGGCTGATTGGCTCCTACGCGATCGTGTTCGGAATCCTGGCGATCATTTTGGGCTTCCGCTTGCGCAGCTTACCAACTTTGCCTGTACGTTAGTCAGCATCAAATTCCGTTCTTCCTCTTGTTGTTGGTCGGCATTCAATGCCGATTGCAAGAGGACAAGTAAGCGGGGCAACGGCCTACAGATGAGCTTTCGGGTCCGCCAGCTCCCCACGCCTGGCTCTTTCGTCTTTCTCACCTGGAGAATTCCTGCGAGGAGTGCTTTTTTGCGCGACGAAATGCGTTGGCAGTGGTTTTGTTGAAAAGAATGCGACTTCGCGTGATGGATTGGGCGATTACGCTCTGGAATACGAACCGTCTCATCTTGTGCGTCGGATTCGAACGGCGAAGAGAAGGCCCATTATTCTAAACACCCCAACATGAACAAAGCTGCCCGTGGTACAAAAGCACGACCTCAGAATCGTTCGCAGACTAACGGAAGTGAATTCGACACCAGGCAATTGCTTGCGGCATTGATGGCGTTCAAACGCGGTGATTTTTCCGCGCGACTCCCGGAGGATTGGACCGGCGTGCCAGGCAAGATCGCCGACACGTTCAACACGGTGATCGAAGCGAACGAGCGCATGACTCAGGAATTGGAGCGTATCGTGCATGTAGTTGGGAAAGAAGGCCGAATCACAGAGCGGGCATCGCTGAACAACGTGTCCGAATCTTGGGCCGATGCCATCAGATGCATCAATATTTTGATCGAGGATCTGCTCCGTCCGACAAGCGAAATGGCGCGCGTGATCGGTGCCGTCGCCAAAGGCGATCTGTCCCAAACGATGGCCACTAAGATCGACGGACAGCCGCTCAAAGGAGAGTTTTCGCGCACGGCAAAGATTGTAAATACGATGGTCGATCAGCTCGGCGCATTCGCGTCGGAAGTCACGCGCGTGGCGCGCGAAGTGGGCACGGAAGGAAAACTTGGCGGCCAGGCAAAAGTGAAAGGCGTTGCCGGCACCTGGAAAGATCTAACCGAAAACGTCAATTTGATGGCCGGCAATCTCACGGCTCAAGTGCGCAATATCGCAACGGTCACCACCGCAGTGGCGAACGGCAACCTGACCAAGAAAATCACAGTCGATGTGAAAGGTGAGTTTCTTGAGCTGAAAGACACGGTCAACGTGATGGTGGATCAGCTTCGGTCGTTTGCCTCGGAAGTAACGCGCGTGGCGCGCGAAGTAGGTTCTGAGGGAATTCTAGGCGGACAAGCTCGCGTGGAAGGGGTGTCCGGTACGTGGAAGGATCTGACCGATTCGGTTAATTTCATGGCGCGCAATCTGACCGGACAGGTGCGCAATATTGCCGCGGTCACGACTGCTGTCGCGAGGGGCGATCTGTCGAAGAAGATCACAGTCGATGTGAAGGGTGAAATCCTCGAGCTGAAAAACACGATCAACACGATGGTTGATCAACTCAGTTCCTTTGCATCGGAAGTGACACGAGTGGCGCGCGAGGTAGGCACTGAAGGAAACTTGGGTGGGCAGGCCGACGTCAAGGGCGTCGCAGGCACATGGAAGGATCTCACCGACAGCGTCAATTTCATGGCCGGCAACCTCACCGGCCAAGTGAGAAACATTGCTGAAGTAACAACCGCAGTCGCGAATGGCGATCTCTCAAAGAAAATCACAGTCGACGTAAAAGGCGAGATTTCAGAGCTAAAAAACACCATTAACACGATGGTCGACCAGCTCAGTTCGTTCGCAGCGGAGGTGACGCGCGTGGCTCGTGAAGTCGGCACGGAAGGCAGACTTGGCGGCCAGGCGCATGTGCGGGGCGTTGCCGGCACTTGGAAGGACCTCACCGATTCAGTGAACTCGATGGCCTCCAACCTCACAGGCCAGGTTCGCAACATTGCCGACGTCACCACCGCTGTGGCCAAGGGTGATTTGTCCAAAAAGATCACCGTGGACGTACGCGGCGAAATTCTTCAGCTCAAGGACACGATCAACACCATGGTGGATCAACTTCGCTCCTTCGCGGCGGAAGTGACGCGTGTGGCCCGCGAAGTTGGCACAGAAGGAAAACTTGGCGGCCAGGCGCAGGTGCCCGGGGTCGGGGGCACCTGGAAAGATTTGACCGATTCGGTGAACTCGATGGCATCCAACCTCACGGGACAAGTGCGCAACATTGCCGACGTGACTACGGCAGTGGCCAGCGGCGATTTGTCCAAAAAAATCACCGTGGACGTCCAAGGTGAGATTCTCGGGTTAAAGAACACCATCAACACCATGGTGGATCAGCTTTCATCTTTCGCAGCGGAGGTGACGCGCGTGGCGCGCGAAGTCGGCACGGACGGAAAACTCGGTGGGCAGGCGCGCGTCCGCGGAGTTGCCGGCACTTGGAAGGACTTGACCGATTCTGTGAATTCAATGGCGTCCAACCTTACCGCGCAGGTCCGAAACATCGCTGGAGTAACCACGGCCGTCGCCATGGGCGACTTGTCCAAGAAAATCACCGTCGACGTCAAAGGCGAGATCCTGGAGCTGAAAGACACGATCAACACGATGGTGGGCCAACTCCGCTCGTTCGAATCGGAGGTTACTCGTGTGGCGCGCGAGGTCGGTTCCGAAGGCAAGCTCGGCGGACAGGCGGATGTGCGCGGACTGGCGGGCGTATGGAAGGACCTCGGCGACAACGTCAACTTCATGGCCTCTAATCTCACGACACAAGTGCGCAACATCGCAGCCGTCACTACTGCGGTTGCCACTGGTGATCTCAGCAGAAAAATCACCGTCGACGTTAAAGGGGAAATTCTCGAATTGAAAAACACGGTGAACACCATGGTGGACCAACTGTCGTCATTTGCCGACGAAGTGACCCGCGTGGCGCGCGAGGTCGGTATGGAAGGAAAACTCGGTGGCCAGGCCGAGGTGAAAGGCGTTTCGGGAACTTGGAAGGATCTTACCGATAACGTGAACTTCATGGCCTCGAACCTGACCGATCAGGTACGTGGCATCGCCAACGTCGTGACGGCAGTCGCAAAGGGCGATTTGAAACGCAAACTTTTCCTCGAAGCGAAGGGCGAAATTGCGGAGCTGGCCGAGACGATCAATAACATGATCGATACGCTCGCCACGTTTGCCGATCAGGTTACGACGGTGGCGCGCGAAGTGGGAGTGGAAGGAAAACTTGGCGGACAGGCGAACGTGCCTGGCGCCGCGGGCACATGGCGGGATTTGACCGATAATGCCAATCGGCTCGCGGCAAACTTAACTACACAGCTCCGCGCCATCGCGGATGTCGCAACGGCTGTCACCAAGGGCGACCTCACACGTTCAATTCAGGTGGAAGCGCAGGGCGAGGTTGCATTCGTCAAGGACAACATCAACGAAATGATCCGTAATCTGAGGGACACAACATTGCGGAATGAGGAACAAGACTGGCTCAAGACCAACCTCACGAAATTCACACGCATGCTGCAGGGACAGCGCGACTTCTTGACGGTTGGCAAACTGATTCTATCCGAGCTCGCCCCGCTGGTTTCAGCACAGCAGGGTGCTTTTTACATGATCGACAATTCAAACGGAGAATCGGAGCTTAAACTGCTGGCGAGCTACGCTTCACAGGAAGGCAATAGCGCAAAGAACCGCTTCAAATTGGGTGAGAGTCTCGTGGGCCAGGCGGCCTTGGAAAAACGGCGCATTCTCCTGACCGATATACCGAACAACTACGCGAAAGTGAGTTCCGGCCTGGGCGAATTTCATCCGACGAGCATCGTGGTCCTGCCCATTCTCTTTGAAGGGCAGGTAAAAGCGGTCATGGAACTTTCCTTAGTCGACCGATTCGGTCCAACCGACGAGGCGTTCCTGGATCAATTAACCGAGAGCATCGGCATTGTGCTCAATACCATCGAAGCGACCACGCAAACAGAAAACCTGCTCAAACAATCGCAATCGCTCGCGGCGGAGTTGCAGAAGACAAACCTCGAGCTGGAGGAAAAGGCGCGTTCGAATCTGGCCAAAGATCAATTTCTGGCCATGCTCAGCCACGAATTGCGCACTCCTCTAACCCCCGTGCTCGCCTCAGCTATTGCACTGGAGAGCGAGCCGGAGCTGCCGAAGGACATTCGCGAATCGCTGCAGATGATTCGCCGCAATGTGGAATTGGAGGCGCGGCTGATCGATGACTTGCTCGATCTGACGCGCATCGATCAAGGCAAGGTGCAGCTGAATTTTGAAGTCGTTGATGCGCACACGTTGCTGCAAAATACCTTGGAGATCTGTCAGGCGGAAATTGATCGCAAGCATCTGGTGCGTTCTCTCAACCTCGGCGCGACAAGAGTGCACATGCGAGCAGACCCCGCGCGACTACAGCAGATTTTTTGGAACCTGATAAATAACGCGGTGAAGTTTACGCCCGCGAATGGGCAAATTACGATTACCACCAACAATGATTCTAAGGGACAACTGCGTGTTGAGATCGCCGATACCGGTCTCGGGATTGAACCGCAAGCGCTGCCAAAAATTTTCGATGCGTTCGAACAAGGGGGCCGGACTCAACTGGGAGGTCTAGGCCTCGGACTCGCCATTAGCAAAACCCTTGTGGAAGCGCACCAGGGAACGATCACCGCGCAAAGCGCCGGCCGAAACAAGGGCTCAGTGTTCACGCTGGTTTTTCCCACCCGCGAAAAGGCCGAAAGGCAAATCGCCCCGTCCGTTTCGCCCAGGCTGCAGGAGCACCAGCCCCTGCGGATTCTGCTTGTAGAAGATCACGAGGATACGAACCGCTCGCTTACGAATTTGCTTCGGCGGCGCGGCTATCACGTGCAATCGGCGCTGAACTTTCAATCTGCCCTCAATCTAGGCGAAAAGGCGCAATTTGATGTGCTGATCAGCGACTTGGCCTTGCCGGATGGCAACGGAATCGATCTGATGCGAAAGCTCCACTCGCAGCGCCCGGTTCTGGGAATTGCTCTCACCGGCTTTGGAATGGAAGACGATATTCGTAAGAGCCATGATGCGGGATTCAGGCATCACCTGGTGAAACCGATTGATCTAAACAAGCTCGACTCACTGATTCAAGAAAGCGCAGTGACGCTACCAGCCATTTAACGCCGATTACCAGCGCGCCATTTGGTTCAGCGCGCACGGAATCCAGTTGCCGTCGTCATTGTGCCGAAGATAACAATCGCCCGTTCGGCGGTCCGCCGCGGGCAAACGCGATGACCAGCACGGAGCATGCAACGCTGGGCCCGCCAGGATTCGAACCTGGGACCAAGGGATTATGAGTCCCCTGCTCTAACCGCTGAGCTACAGGCCCGTTGCGCGCTACGCGCGAACATCCAACATCCAACCTTCAACGTCCAATTTTCACTGCACGAACAGGTTGGCAGCCCTGGCAGCCTGTTGGCTTTCGATTGATCTCAATACGGCGACTGGTAGACGTAAGTCCCCTCTGCGATCGGCGAACCGGCTAATCCCGGTTTGTACGCAATCGCTTTTAACGTCTTTTCATGCGTCGAGACATTGAACGAGATTTTCCCGCTCGCTGCGGTTATTTCCGTGCCGTTACCTGACACTCCACCATTCGGTGTAGAACCATCGAGCGTGTAGCGCAAATAAGCCGAGACCGCAAAGAACATTCGAAAACGTGAGGTCGCTATCGCTCAACTCCTGACACACATCCATGACGTAATCGGAACGAAAATACCGACGATTAAAGGTGTTGTGATCGGGGGCGATTTCAACACAAATCACGATCAGGCAATGTCCGCGGCGGAAAGAACACTCGATTCCCTCGCTGATGCTGGATACCAGAACGGTTTTGAACGATTAGGTCTATCGGAACGAGTAACTCACCCGGGGAGTCACGGCTTTCCGGATGCCACTTTTGACTTCATTTTTGCGAAGGGTTCAACCGCTTTACAGCCAATAATCACCCGGACGAATGCATCAGATCATTGGCCGGTGACGCGCAGTTTCGCTCTGCATTAATTCTCGTTCGCCCCCCCACAATTATATTGACACCGTACCCGCTGGGACGGCAGCATCGCGCCGCGCCAAGTTGTTCAGGCGTCTCCCCAAGAGCTCCACCTGACCCTCTTTCCGCAGGGCAACCCGTGAGTGAATGGCTTCGCTCGCACAACTGAAAAAACAAGAATTGAATCATGAAAATCTTCATATTGTTCGTTCCATTCGCACTCATCTGTTTCGCGCTTTCGCCCGCAGCACACGCGGTTGTTCCCGCGCCGGACGGAGGCTATCCCGGAGGTAATACGGCGGAGGGGCAAAACGCCCTTTTTAACCTGACCACAGGCGGTTTCAATACGGCGCTCGGCATGCTTTCACTCAGAAGCATCAACACAGCCAACTTCAACACCGCCGTTGGTGCTGCAGCGCTCCTTGCCAACACCGCAGACGAAAATACAGCAATCGGAACTGGAGCGCTTTTAAGCAATACGATTGGAACTTTCAACACCGCCGTTGGAGGCTTTGTGCTTTTGTCCAACACCGAAGGTTCCTTCAATACAGCCGTTGGAGATCGAGCCCTCTTCACGAACAGTACAGGCAACTTAAATGTCGCTGTCGGCTTCCAAGCACTCTTTAGCAATACCACCGGCTTCTCCAACACGGCCGCTGGTGATCAAGCACTCTTCAGCAATAGCACCGGCAACGAGAACACGGCCATTGGCGACAGTGCACTTTTGGGCAACATCAGCGGGAACAACAATACGGCCGTCGGCAGTGGTGCGCTCTTAAACAACGCCGCCGACGATAACACGGCCCTAGGCAGTGCCGCATTGACTGCCAACACCACAGGCACGGGAAACACTGGTACCGGCGCCGGAGCGCTTTCACTCAACAGTACCGGCGGCTCCAACACGGCCAATGGCGCTAGCGCACTCCAAAACAATACTGAGGGAACCAGCAACACCGCGACCGGTTTCAGTGCGCTTCTTAGCAACACCACCGGCAACGGTAACAGCGCCAACGGCACGTTCGCGCTCCAGAACAGTACTACAGGTGCCGCCAATACTGCGAGTGGTACCGCCGCCCTGCGATTTAACACCACTGGCAGCTTTAATAGCGCCGCCGGCTTCAACGCGCTCAATAGCAATACCACCGGCAATCAAAATACCGCCAGTGGCAACAACGCGCTCCAGAATAACACCACTGGCATACAGGATACCGCAAATGGCGACGATGCGCTCCAAAACAACACCACCGGGAACGAGAACACTGCTCTGGGCTTTAAAGCCGGGCTGAATGCAACAACGGGTGCCGGAAATGTCTATATTGGCTCACAAATGATCGGCGCTGCCGGTGAAAGCAACCACACCTACATCCGCAATATTAAAGATACTACGGTAAGTGGTGGCGGCACCGACACCGTTACCGTCAACCTAACCACGGGTTTACTTGGGCATCTGAGTTCATCGCGCCGTTACAAGGAAAACATCAAATCGATGCGTGAAGCAAGTGAAGCGCTCTATCGACTCAAACCAGTCACCTATCGGTTCAAGAAAGAGATCGATCCCGACCAGAGCCTCGAGTACGGGCTGGTGGCGGAGGACGTAGCCAAGGTGGATCCCAACCTAGCAATCCGAAACGCTAAGGGCGACATTGAAAGTGTACGCTACAACGCAGTGAACGCGATGTTGCTCAATGAGTTCTTAAAAGAGCACAAGAAAGTGCAGGAACTGGAAGCCGCGGTGGCAAAACAGGAAGCAATTGTTGCAAAACAGCAAAAAAACTTCCAAGCGACTGCCGCGGATCAGCAGGAACAAATTGAGGGTCTTACCGAGGGATTACGAAAAGTAAGTGCACAGCTTGAATTGAACAAACTCGCGCCGCAAACGGTTAAGAACAACTAAACTTGCCGGATTCGTGAAATACTGGGAAACACGTTCGCCCTTCGGAATCAATGGCTGACACCCAGCCCAAACTCCGACCGGCTTTCTTGAGGTTGTCAGCCATGATTTCCCAGTACTTCACGAGTCCGAGATCTTTAGTCGTTGTTCTTAACCGTTTGCGGCGCGGCTTTGCTCACATCAAGCTGTGCGCTGACTTTCTGTAGGCCGCAGTGAGAGCTTCAATTTGCTTTTGCTGCCGTGCGGCATTCGCTTCCAATTCCTCAGCTTTCCGATGCTCTTTCAGGAACTCGTTGAGCAACATCGTGTTCACCGCGTCGTAGCGCACTGTGTACGGTCTGCCCTCCGGATCGCGAATATTATTGCAGATCGTATACTTCTGCCAGAGCAACCCCGGTGGTATCGTTCACACCCCTCACGATCGCGGTGTAATTTCCCGGTTGCAGCGTTGCGATGATAGCGGACTCGCTTGGCGCAGTCGGAGCATGCCCGC